>RCUO01000369.1_pt1 | contig 24163 bp, 20 predicted proteins | sample 2166161 | NCBI WGS metagenome assembly RCUO01 (sample SAMN09932617, study PRJNA488358) | compost metagenome | feature: garden; material: soil; isolation source: compost soil in cyclohexanecarbonitrile-enriched culture | place: Germany: Experimental Botanical Garden Goettingen | collected 2016-01-27
ATGCTGGCGTGCCTGGCGTTGAGTGCGCAGGCTGTGGGGCGGTTGCAGGTGGAGGAGTGAATGCCACGCGCAACGCTTCAGCGAAGAGCGCTTTCAGCAGGCGTCAGTGCCCGCTGAAAGCGCTGCTCGGATCGATATCGATGATCGGTGAGAAGTCCACCATTCACAACTCAAGCTCGAAGCGCTGATCGTGATCGTCCACAAACAGGGTGCCAATTACCGGCATCCGATCCGCATCGGCAAGCATTGTGGTGACAACACCACATTCGAAGAGCCGGGTCATGCTGGACAGGAACAGCACGCCGCGAAACCAACGACATCCACGTCCTCCACCTGGGCGACGGCCAGATCCTTCAACGATCGCGTGGACTGTACGTTCGTCTCAGGCAGCATATCGTGGATGAAATACGCCTCGTTGAAGGTTAGAAATTTGTGCACGAAAGTTCTTCAGAGCACCGCATCCACCATCCGCAGGTTCTCAACCTGCCATGTCTTTGCGTAGATGAGGATGACGCTTCCGGTTGAACTCATCTCGATGCGATAGCACCTGACCCCAGACAACGGATATCCAACTGCGTCCCAATGATCGAGAAGATCTCTAAGGCCTGGCTCGTCGTCGTCGATCACGGCGAACTCTATCCCCTCTTCACCCAGCACGCCAAAATTCATGACAGCAGAACAACCATAGGCATCCGAGAAACGAACTGCTCCCTCTCGCCCATCCGGCCATCGCACTTCAACGCGCACCTCATCACGGGTGCCTGGTTCGCTTCTATCTATATTCACTCCCAGCAGGGTGGCATCACACCAATCGAGAGAATTGAAATCTTCATTCATGGGCTAGAATCCTGGGTCTCGATCTCCCGGCGCAGGGCTGAAATGCTCGCGCCTCTGATCCAAGTGGTAGTGAGAGTAATTTGGCCCCTTGGTTCCCGGGGGGGTGGCCGGATCTATACGAAGCCGCTCCTGGTACTTCCCTCCCACCATCTCGCCAAAGCTCCCGGGCCTGCGGGGATTTTGAATGTAATGGCTCGGAATCGCGTGCTTTCCGCCCGCAGGTAGAGCGACCCCGGACTTTGTAACATGAATGACATCACTGGACTTCCGCGCGGCAGAGACTGCTCTTATCCCGCTTCGGCCAACTTTCGAAGATATCTTACCAATTGGTCCAAGTGCTCCGCTTGCCAGGATTGCAAAATTCCCGGCCGTAGGAGACTCACAGAATTCACCGAAGGCGCGCAGATCGCCCAGCACTGGCGTGATGTCTGCCAGAAGCGGCAGAACAAATCTAGCCTGCTCTTCCGTAGTTGGATTCATCATCTCTCGCGGACTTCCAACGACCTGAAGCCCGTATGGGTCAGACAATGAGAGGGAGTTCGCTTCAGCGTAGCCGTACGAACTGATACCGGCGCTTAGACCGAGAGGATCACTCTGCGAGTACCTTCCAACCCTTGGGTCGTACTCTCGCTGATTGTTGTAGAACAGCCCACTCGCATCCGTCGCCTGCTGCCCCGGGAAGCGCAGCGAGAGCTCAAAAGCTACGCCATCGCCATCTGGATCATTGGCCGGCGCCTGATCGCCAAAAGCCTCGCTCTTGTTGCTCCACTCCCAGATCGCGACATCGCGCGCAGAGTCGATCACAACACGCGGCGTACCCAAATGATCCGGCTGGACGTAGGCCAGCTCCGGCACGCCGCTGCTCGGCAGATTGATCAACGCCACCGGATAGTAGTCCAGCCAGATCGCCTGCTGCTGCGCCTGGCCCGTGGCCGAATAGTTGCCCAGCCACTGCCCTGCTTCGTCGTACAACGTGATCTGAGCCGCACCACCGGCCGGGGTACGCAGCACGCGCTCGCCGCGATGGTTGTAGCCGTAGCTCTCCAGTGTGGCGTTGCCCTGCTTCACCGCGTTCATGCGGTTGGCATCGTTGTAGGTGAACATCTTGCTGCCAATGCTGGTGGTGTTGCCTGCCGCATCATGATTGCGTGGCTCACCATCGACCACCGTAAGCCGGTGGCTGGTGGCCAGATAGGTGTAGTTGGCAGTTCCTGCCGAAGTGGTCAGCGAGGTGCGGTTACCGGTAGCGTCGTAGCCGTAGGTTTCGATCGGCGTGCCGGTCGCGCCGTCCTGGGTCTGGGTCAGGCGACCCAGCGCGTCGTAGGCGTACTTGGCCAGCACTTCGGACCCTGCGCCGTTCTTCAGCTCGGTGATCGAACCGACCGGGTCATAGCCGTAGCCCAGCGACAGGCCGCCTGCCGCCGGGTCATGCAAGGCCTGCGGACGGTAGTCCAGGTCCAGCGGGCGCTGCAACTGGCGGCCGTTGCCGTAGGTCCACCCTGTCGCCGGGCCGAAGGCCGCGTAGGTCACGTTGTTCACCACGATCTGCCGCGACTGCCCATGGCGGGTCAGGCCGATCTCGCTGATGCGCCCCTGGGTATCGCGCACGTAGTCGGCCACGCTGCCGTCCGGGTAAGTCAACACCGTCAGGCGGCCCGACTTGCTGTAGGCGTAGCGCAGCGTACTGGCGACACCGTTGACGGTCTGCACTTTGCGGGTGATCTGACCGAAGCGGTCATGGCAGTACTGGGTGCTGCCATTGGCATGCAGCACCTGCCCCAGGCGACCCTTGGCAAAGCGCTCGTCGGCGGCACAGGCAGCCGGTACCCCGTCATAGCTGTAGCCCACGTCCAGATTGGGGTCCGGATAGGCAATACCAGTCAGGCGGTTGAGTGCATCGTAGTGATAGGTGGCAGTGATACCGCGCGCGTCGGTGGCGGTCTTGCGGTTGCCTGCCGCATCCACGGTGAAGCTGCTGGCGCCACTGTCCGGGCTGACCTGGCCGGTCAGATCGCCAAAGCCGTTGTAGGCGTAGGTGGTGTGCAGGCCCTTCGGGTCGGTTACCTGGGTGACCTGGTCCAGCGCGTTGTACTGGCTGCGGATTTCCGCTGCCACGCCGTCCACGTCCTGCAGCGTCCGAGCAAGCCGGTTCAGCGGGTCGTACTGCTGGCTGGAGACGCGCTGCAGGGCGTCGGTCACCGTCTGCGGGTTGCCGTTGGCATCGTAGGTGAAGCCGGTAGCGTGGTTGCCGGCGTCCTTCAGCGCCGTAAGCTGGCCAATCGTGTTGAAGGTGCGTGCCAGGGTGCGGCGCAGGGTGCCGCCCGCATCCAGGGTGTCCTCCTTCAATCGATTGCCGGCATTGTCCAGCGTGTAGTGAATGGTGTTGCCCGCGTTGTCCTCGATATCGGTCAGTCGCAGTGCTGCGTCATACACGTAGGTCACGCTGCCGCCATCCGGCTCGGTGATCTGCTGCACCTGGCCGGTGGGCCAGTAGCTGATCTGGGTGGATCGATCCTCGGCGGTGGTGGCTCCGCGTACGGTCACCGAGGTGGGCCAGCCACGAGGATGGTAGGTGTAATCGGTGACCACGCCGTTGGCGTCCTTCAACGACAACGGCCGTCCGAATGCGTCGTAGGCCAAGGTCTCGACCGTCTGACCGAGTGCATTGGTGACGCTGCGCAGATCTCCCTTGCGGTAGGTGCAGCCCCCCCCGGTCGGGCACCCTGCGTCATCCGCCGGGTAGTAGGCATAGGTAACGGTATCGGCCACATCGGTACGCGGACCGTCCACACCCTTCAGCAGGCCCTCCACCGGGCAGCTGCCCGCTGCGACCAGATCCGCAGCTTCGCAGTAGCTGTAGAGGGTGGTGCGCGTGTGACCAGAATCGATATCAGATACCGTGATGGCCGTGGGCTGGCGGCGCGCGTTATAGGTGGCGCGGGTTTCACGCTTGCCGACCCGGGTAGCAAGCACCGCATTGGTCTCTACGTCGCGTGTGGTGGTTACCACGCGCTGCTCGGGCAGACCGACGGCTTCGGTCATCGTATGGATGTTGACCGCACGGCCACTCACCGGATCGGTGCTTTCTGCGTAGGCATGCTTGGTCTGGATGCCGCGACGATCAGTATAGGTATCCAGTCGGCGACGGAAGTCTACACTACGATCATAGTAGGCGCGGCTGATGGTTCCCTGGGAGTCGGTCAGCCCCGTTACCTTTCTCCCAAGTCCACTCGCGGTGCTGGACAACTGATAGATTGCCTGCTTACCCAACGCATCCGTGACAGTCGTCGTGCCATCAGCCGCGTAACTCAGCAGGACGCCGTCAATGCCGACCGATTGAGAATCGCAGGCCGCGCCATGCTGGCTGCAGATCACCCGCCCCTTCGAATCGTAGGCAACCCAACTATAGCGACCTCCGTCTTCCGCCGTTACTCCCGTGAGATGGGAGGGGAACTGAGCGTTCTCGTAGTGGTAGATTCGATCGCCGCCGTCCACATAGTCAACCAATGTCAACTGCTCGTTGCTGCCATAGAGATAGACCACATATGGTCGACCATTGATCGACAGGCCAGCGACCCGGTCATCGAATTCAGACAGATAGGCGAGCTCAATCCTCCGACCCGTAGAGTGCGTGATCGACGCCAATCGACTGAAACCGTCATAGCTGTACGCAAGCGATGTACCGTCGTCAAATAGACGAGCCAGAAGCTGCCCATTCGCGTTGAACCGCAGCACCTCATCTTCGCGATGGACAACCCACTGCCCTGCCTGCTGGACAGCTCTATCGCCGCTACCATCGACCGCCTCATAGATCTGCCCGACCTGCTCGAACGCAACATGCGTTCCGTCGCCATTGATCAGGCCAATATGAATGTCTGAAACGGGCGGATAAACCGATAGATCAGGGCCCACGGAAAGATGGACGTTATGTGAATGCGTCCAGTTGTGACCGAACGGGCCACGTGCAATGCTGGACGACGAGTGATAGTGGCGTGAGAAGCGAATCCACCCGGCATCGAGGTCCACCTCGGTTTCCAGCTTGTCACCGGTGGTCGGATCACAGGGATTTCCAACGTTGTCGCATTGTTCAGGCAACGCCGTCGTCCAGTACGCGTAATTCCCGAAAACAGAGGCGCCCACGCACCTCTGCTGCGACTCCGACCACTCCATCACCAAGGAGTTCGGGCAGTAGATATCCCGCGATCGTGAGACGGTGTCGTAGGTTTGCGAGGGAGGCTCGTCTACTGCGCAGTAGAGCGTCAGCGGAACCCTGGCCTCTTCGTCGCGAAAATTCCCGTCGGGCCCGGGCGCCCAGCCGCTCCATTCCTGGAGCGTTCCTGGTTCGACCACGCAGTCGGGATTCTCCGCACGATTCCTTGCCACAAGAGCGGCTATCGCTGCAGATACGTCCGGCACCTCCCCATTATAGAAGTAGCGCCATTCCGTAGTGGTCAACGGACCAGGCTTGATTGTGTAGTGTGAAACAAGCTTCTCACCCACAACAGACTGACTGGCGACTTCAAAGCCGAAGGATCCAAATACCTGAAAACCCTTGAACACTGCCTCGATCTCAACTTGCGCTCCCCGCTCAGCGTCATGACCAGCAGGCTCATACGCGTACCATCGCTTCTCAACCTCATCTGCAGCTAAAGCGCATGCAGGAAGCACGCATGTGACCAGTAGAAGTCCACCGGATAGCATGCGCAAGAAATTATCGAACAATCTTCCTCGTCCTTTCACAACCACTCTCCATTCCTTGGATTTCACGAAATCTGGAAATTGAACGTTTAAGAATCGCGTATCGGCGGCACATTTAACCGCAACGAGCGCCTCTCCTCAATACGCAGATTGAGGCGCGGATCACATTCCGAAGGCTATTTCAAATAATCCGATTCGAAGGCGCCCTGACTTTCCCATTTGCTCTTCAGCACGATAATCCCTGAGCGAATCTGCGGTCAGCGGTCAGCGCATCAGGCATCGGCAAATCGCCCACTCGATAAACATGGAAGCCTCAAAAGCCACCGCTGAGCCGAATGCCCTCGGTCCCGCGCCCGCCTAATGCCCTTCTGCTTCACACCCCTCCTCCCCCCGGTGGAAATCGTCCGGCCAAGCACGTGGCGAGAGACAGTGCCTAGGCCCTGCAAGCTCCGCGGCTCCCCGCCTCCGCGGCTTTGCCGCTGCGCCCACTGGTCCGCACCGAGCAAGGCTGGAAGATATTTTCAGTGATTTATTCGATACGCGACAAACGCAGTTCCGCGGAGAGCTGATACTTCCTTTCAGCCAGTCAACGTCAGCCAGTCAACGTAAACCGCCACGAGCAGCAGAATCCTGATTCCGCAGCCGCGCGGCAAAATACCGCGTAGGCGACTGCCCCAGCGCTTTCTTGAACATCGTGATGAACGCCGTCACCGATTCATAGCCCAGGGTTTCAGAAACCCGCTGCACCGCCGCGCCGCCGGCAAGCTCGCGAATCGCAACCAGCAGGTGCAGTTGCTGCCGCCAGCGTCCGAACGACAGACCGGTTTCCCGATCAATCAGGCGCGTCAAGGTGCGCTCGCCCAGCGCCAGGCGTTTGGCCCATTCACTGATGGTGCTGCGGTCGGCCGGATTGGCCGACAGCGCCGCAGCCAGCGCACGGATCTTGGGGTGATCGCTCACCGGCAGGTACAGCCGCTCTGCCGGCATCTGCACCAGTTCGTCCAGCAGCACACGGGCCAGCCGCTCGATGTGCCCGCCGCGCGGGTAGTCCTGCGGCACATCGGCCAGGTGCAGGATCATCTCACGCACCATCGGTGAGATCGACAGCGTCACGCAGTGCAGCGGCAGGTCGACCACGCCCGGCTCGACGAACAGATAGCAGAGGCGCGCGTTCGCCGTGGCGCGATTGCTGTGCGGCATGCTGCCGGGAATCCACACGCCGCACTGCGACGGCACGATCCACAGGGCATTGGCCACCTCGCAGGTCACCGCGCCATGAAGTGCCAGGATCAGTTGTCCCTTGCGATGGTCGTGGACCGGAATCTCGGCATCGTGATCGGCCACCTGCAGGCGGCTGGCCACTGCAGGCCGATCCGTCGCGTCCGGGTCCAGATCAAAGCCAGGCAGCGAGATGCGAGTCATTCTCAATGACCAGATTCAGCGATAGGCTGGCATTCTAGCGAAATTCGGCAGCGGTCCTCGCTGAATACGATGGCGGCATGCAGATTCCCGCCCCCACCCGCCCCTGGCTTTCGCGCCCCAGTGCGCTGCTGACGTCGCCCACATTGAAGGTCGACCGCGAAGCGGTGCTGTTCTCGCTCAAGTGCCTGCTCGCCGCGATCCTCGGGCTGTATGTCTCGCTGCGCATCGGCCTGACCCGCCCGTTCTGGGTGATCGGCACGGTCTATCTGGTGTCGCAGCCGATGTCCGGCGCAACGCTCAGCCGGGGCCTGTTCCGCCTGTTGGGAACCGTCGGCGGCGCGGTTGCTACGGTGCTGCTGGTGCCGCGGTTCGCCAACGCGCCCTTGGTGCTGAGCGTGGTGCTGGCGGCCTGGATGGGCCTGTGCCTGTACCTGGCCATGCTCGACCGCACACCGCGTGCGTATGCCTTCCTGCTGGCCGGGTACACCACCAGCCTGATCGGCTTCCCGGCGGTGATGGTGCCCGGTGACGTCTTCACCATTGCCATCACCCGCGTGCAGGAAATCTCCATCGGCATTCTTGCGGCGACGCTGGTCCACGGGCTGTTGCTGCCGCGCCGGGTTTCGCCGCGTGTGCACGCGCGTGTGGCATCGATCCTCGGCGATGCGGAACGCTGGACGCAGGACATGCGCGCAGGCGCCAGGGACACGGTACTGGCGGAGGATCGCTCCAAGGTAGCCGCGGACCTGCTCGAACTGCACACCCTGTCCATCCACCTGCCGTTCGACAGCGCGCACGGCGTTGCCCAGGTGCAGATCCTGCGCGCACTGCATGACCGGATGCTTGATGTGCTGATGCTGTCCAGCGCCGTGGACGAGTCACTGGCCCAGCTGCGCGCACATCCTGTTGGTACGGCAGACGCAGCATGGCCGGACCTGCTGCGCGCAGCGCTTTGCACACGTCAGGCCGAACTCGATGCTGCGCACCACGACTGCCGGCTGCTGGAAGAGCAGCTGCACGCCGCCCGCCCGGACTGGCGCCGGCGTGTGCCCGTGCACCTCGCCAGCAAGGCGAACGGCCATGTGCTGCATCGTGATCACCGGGTCGCCCTGCGCAGCGCTTTGGGTGCTTTCGTCGGCATCGTACTGAGCTGCGCGCTGTGGATCGCTACCGCGTGGTCCGATGGTGCAACCGCCGTCTCCATCATCGGCACCGCCTGCGTGTTGTTCGGGACCGCCGAGGCACCTGCCGGGCATGTCATGCGCTACCTGCTCGGGTCGACCATCGGCGTGGTCATTGGGCTGATCTACGCGCTGGTGATCTTTCCGGGCCTGTCCGATTTCGTCGGCCTGGCCATGGCGCTGGCGCCCGCGCTGCTGCTGTGTGGCTCGTTCCTCGCCCGCCCGCCTTTCATCATGGCGGCGTTGGGCGTGGTGCTCACCTTCCCGCTCATTGCAGGATTGGGCGCGACCAATGCCAGCAACATCGTGGGGGCGCTCAACAGCGGCGTCGCGCTGTTCGTCGGCACGGCGGCGGCGCTGTGCAGCATGTCGCTGTTGCAGACCCTGGACAGCAATCGCAGCCGCGCGCGCTTGCAGGACGTGATCAGGCGGGACATCGCGCGTCGGGCGGCCGGGCAGGTGCGAAACGCCAGCGACTGGACCAGCCGCATGGTGGATCGGCTTGCGCTGCTTGCTCCTCGCCTGCGCGGCCATCCGGATGCAGCCCGCACATTGCGGACGATGTTTGCAGACATGCGCGCGGCCAGTGCTGTGGCCGAACTACGCGTGATCGGCAGGACGCTCAAGGACCGGAGCAGCCGCGAGTGTCATGCGCTGCTGATGCACAGGGCCACCGCCCACTTCCGCACTCCCACTCCGCGCCTGGTGAATGCGCCGCTGCTGGAATCGCTCGAACGCACACGCGACGCCGTCAGCACTGGCAGCGCGCCCGGAACCGAGCATGTTCTTGCACTGCTTTCCGGCCTGCGCCGCGACCTGCTCGCTCATGAGGACTGATGCGATGTTCTCCGATATCTCCATCGATGGCGTCTTCGTTCCCGGCCTGCTGGCGGTGGCGCTCATCGCGTTGGCCCTGTCGATGATGGCCTCGCGGCTGCTGGCAAGCCTCGGGCTGTACCGGCTGTTCGCCTATCGCCCGCTGGTGGGCCTTTCGCTATTCGTGATCCTGGCGGAGCTGTTGATCCAGCTCGCGCCCCTGTTCGAGAAACTGAAATGAAACACGTGCTGAGTGTCCTTGGCCGCTGGAGCGCAACGCTCTGCCTGTTCGGCGTCGCCGTCATTGCGGCCCTGTCCCTGTGGAGCCGATACGAAACGCAGCCCTGGACGCGCGATGGCCGGGTACGCGCGGATGTGATCCGCGTGGCGTCGGACATGGGCGGACTGGTCACCCAGGTGCTGGTGCAGGACAACCAGCGGGTGAAAGCCGGGCAGCTGCTGCTGGTGCTGGACCAACCGCGCTACGCGGCCGCGCTGGAGAAGGCCGATGCCGCTGTGAGCAGCGCGCAGGCCACGCTTACCCTTGCCCGCCGCGAATCGAAACGGGATCTGGCGCTGGGCAACCTTGTCGCCTCAGAGACACGCGAGCGCAATGCGGCCAAGGTCGATACCGAAGTGGCCGGTCTGGCGCAGGCCCGTGCGGAGCGGCGGGTCGCACTGTTGAACGTGCAGCGCACCGAAGTGCGCGCCGGCGCCGATGGCACCGTCACCAATCTTGATCTCCATCCGGGTGACTTCCTGCAGCCGGGCGCGCAGGCCCTGGCCCTGATCGACAGCAGCAGCGTGAGGGTCGAAGGCTATTTCGAGGAAACCAAGCTCAACTGCATCAACGAGGGCGATGCCGCAGTCGCCCGCCTGATGGGCGATGGCCGCGACGTGCGTGGGCATGTGGAGAGCATCGCTGCCGGCATCGCCGACGACCAGCGCTCAAGCACCCACAACATGCTGCCGTCGGTCGCGTCGACCTATACCTGGGTGCGGCTGGCGCAGCGGATACCGGTCCGCATCCGCCTGGATGACGTGGCGCCGGACACCCGCCTGATCGTCGGCAGAACCGCCAGCGTGACCATCACTCCGCGCGCGCCGGGAGCCTGCAAGTGATCGGCAACGCATCACGTGTGGGTGTGCTCGCCTGTGCACTGTCGCTGGCCGGCTGCGTGTCCGGCCCCGACTACACACTTCCGGCCAACGCGGTCGCCGCCGCCCCGGCAGCCCGCCGCGCATTCGTATCGAGCCACGAGGCAGCCTACACACAGGCCGAGCCGCCGGACCGCTGGTGGCAGCTGTACGACGATCCACGACTCAATGCCTACGTCAGCGAAGCGCTGCGGGCCAACACCGATCTGCTCGCGGCTGACGCCAACCTGCGCCGCGCCACGGCGCTGGTGCTGCAGGTCCGGGCCGAGGGCTCGGTAGGCACCGACGCCGACACATCGGCCACGCTGGCCCGCGCCGGGGGATACACCTCGCCTTCCTCGCCACCGCAGGTGTACGCGCTCGGCATCCACCTGTCCTACCCGCTGGATCTGGCCGGTGGCATCCGCCGCGGTATTGAAGCGGCCAGTGCGGATGCAGAGGCCGTCGCTGCAGCGCGCGACCAGGTGCGGGTGGTTGTCGCCGCCGCCGTCACCCGCGCGTATGTTGGCATCTGTTCGACCAACCTCACCCTGGCGGCGACGCAGCGGGTGCTCGCTACGCAGCGCGCCACGTTGGACGCCACCACCCGCTTGGCGGCCGGCGGACGCGGAACCGAATTTGACGTGAGCCGGGCGCGCGCGGCGGTCAACCGCAGCGCCGCGGCGGTGCCGCATCTGGTTGCCGAGCGGCAGGCAGCTCTGTTCGAACTGGCAGCGCTGATGGGCCGACTACCAGCGGACTACCCGCAGGACGTCGCCAACTGCCAACAACCGCCGCGCCTGCAGCAGCTGATTCCTGTCGGCGATGGCAGCCAGCTGATCCAGCGTCGCCCGGATATCCGTGCGGCGGAGCGCAGCCTGGCGGCCGCCACTGCAATGATCGGCGTGGAAACGGCGGCGCTGTATCCACAGGTGAGTATCGGCGCGTCCGCTGGCATGGCAGGTTCATTCAAGAAGCTGCTGGGCAGCGACAGCATCGGCGCTTCCATCGGACCACTGCTGTCGTGGCGCTGGCCGAACCGCCGCGCGACCCACGCACGGATCGACGCTGCCGGGGCCAACGCCGATGCTGCATTGGCATCGTTCGATGGCGCGGTGTTGGACGCGTTGCGGCAGACCGAAACCGCGCTGTCGGCGTATGCACAGGAGATCGATCGCGAGCGCAGCCTTGCCCTGGCCCGCGACGACGCGGCACGTGCGAGCGACCAGGCCGGGCAGCTGTACCGGTTCGGCAGAATCGGCTTCCTCGATGTGCTGTCTGCCGAGGCCGCGCTCGCCGATGCAGAATCCGCACTCGCAGCGTCGCGTGCGCAGCGGGTGGACCGTCAGGTAGATCTGTTCCTGACGCTGGGCGGGGGTTGGGCCGCGCCGGACGCAGTGCCAGAAGCCGGCACTGACCAGCCGGGTACCTTCTGATGAACAGCCGTCAGGTACCTTCGGCCTTCGATCACATCGCCTGGCCTGCAAATCCGCGCCGCGAGGCTGCGCGGCCCGGCAACTATAGTTCCTTCACAACAACTTCGCTGCCGGTCTTGTTGGCAATGGTGACGCGCCTTCCATCGACAGTAATCGTTGAGACGTGGTAGTGCACCTTGAACGGATCGGGGATCAGTTCCATGAGTATGAATTCAGGTTCCGAGTCCCCCTTCTGAGGCCCAGACTCCGCAGCGACAAGCTGGTAGCGCTCAGTGGTATAGCGGTGGAACAGGCGCAACCTTCCAGCACGCAGTTCGTGCCCTCCTGCGGGCGTCTCGTAGGCCAGACCCGGCGAGACGTTCACCGCGATTGCTTCGGCGAGTGGAGCCGACAGTGAGAGCCCGAAGTACTCATCAACACGCTTGAAACCTTCCAGATACTTACCGACGAAATAGCTGTGAACATCCACGTCGGAATGAAGGCACCTTTCGGAAATGAGCGATGCCCCTGCCGCGTTGACTGTCTCGGAAGTACCCACCGCGAACGCACGGTCTCCCACGATCTGCATATCCACCCGGGACCCCTCAACGAATACGAATCGGTTGAATGCCCCCAGATCCAGCCTTCGCTCCTTCAACCAATCAGAGATGAAAAGGGAAAGATAGTTGGACGCGAGCTGGTAGCGAACGCGCGCTCGCAAGGGGAAACCATAGTATTCAAGATCTACGTAGACCGCGGAAACCTCCACGCTAGAGCCTCTGGCAATGCAAGAAGCCTGTCAGGTTCTCGGCACGCAGTTCGCCCCCAGGCACGTCACCGCGCACAAGACTCACCGGCATCACCGCGAGCCCCTTGCGGTTGCCCATGCCGCCTCAAAATCCGACTCGGCCACTTCATCCTCCGGCCCCAGGCCAAGGTTGGACAAAGGCTGGTCGGCCAGCATGAAGCGATCATCGCTTTGCCCCATCCTGTCACACCAGATGATCGTCTCGCCGTAGATCTCCACTTGCCTGGTGACCTCATCATCTACTGCCTCAAGAAGGATGATGCCCTCCCCAAGGATCGATTCAGCCCAATGCTTGAAATATTTTCTGATCATGGCTCTTACGTCGCATCCTTGCTGTCAATGCCGGACCCTGCTGCTGTAAAAGAACTTCCCTGAACCTGCTCAGCAAAACCTCGCTTGTCACCACGGCGCAACAGAGTCATTTTCTCTCCGCAACGAACGGCACACCATTCGCCGCACACATCTGAGCCAACGCCACGTCAAGCCGCGCCCGGCAGCTCACATCCGTCAACACCACTTCAATTGCACCACCGATTCCAAGCTTCTTTCGTGCCTCCCCAGAAATCAACAACTCGAGGGACACTTCACGCAGAACCACGCTTTCCAATCCGCCGTAGCAGGGTTGAAGCGCACCGCCAATCTCGAGATGGAGGCGATCCATGCCGAGTCTGATGTCCTGCTCGTCAAAATCCCTGCTGCTCTGCAGAATCAGGTAGTGGGACGGATCATCAGCGCCATCTGCAAGCCCAACAACAAGGCAGTGGCTGTCATCTTCTATAAAAACAACACTGGCATTGAAGGTGTAAATGGCTTGAGTCCTCTTTCATTGTCAACCAGCAGCCCAATGCCCCGCCGGCCCCAGGCCAGAGACCTGCCATTTCCATACCTGGAAGATCACCATTCCGGATGGTATCGGTCCTTGAACTCATCCTGGATCAAACCCTGATTTACATAGCGGTCATGACGTGCTTTCAGAGTGTTCCCCGCGAACTTCAAAGCACTCTCAATGGAATCAAACATCCATTCGTCTCCGAATGGAAGATCAGGATCCACTGGCTCGAATTCGTATACATCGATGAACCCGGGGGTTCCGTTGTCAAGGACCTCGCAAAGGCGAACCCTCCAGGAACTGGGCTTGTTGCGCTCGATGGAGACATAGCGAATCACAAGCTGATCCATCTCATATCGCTCAGGGAGAAGCTGTTCAATGTCGCGCCCAGCGGCCAGATGGGTTGTTACGTCCAGATCAACCAGATAGCGCATCCCTCCTCCCAGAGGCGAGTCCCCATTTCGATACGAGACCTCGGCCAGAGAATCCGGGTATCGGAAGCCTGCGCCTCAGTTGTTGCCCTTTGGTTTCCCGGGCCGGGACGGGCGCAGGACTACTATAGTGCAGTAGCGGAACGTCATCGATCGCGCTTCCGCCCCCGGCTCAATCCAGCACCACGACAAACGTCGTCACAAGCGCCAGCGGCCTGACCCTTGCCCCGACCCGTCGCAGCTCGACCAGGCCGTAACCCTCCATGAGCCGGAGCGTGCGCGACAGACTCGGCACCTTTCGACCACAGATTCCGGACAGTTCGGTGAGCGAGCGCGGCTGCAGCTTGTGCAGGGTGCGCAGAAGTTCACGATTCTCATCACAGAGCACCGCCGCCAGAGATGAAAGCGAAGGAAAGGTGATCACATCGGATCGCCCCTGCGGTGGTGCGCTGCGTTGCCGTCGCTCACCACTGATGATGCAGCGCCGCGGCGAGGGCGTAGCGGGAAAGGCGGGGGGTCTCGAATCGAGCACGGCAGTCCTGCTTGCCTGGAACCAGCGCCATCATCGCGCAACGCCCGCACCGGCGCTTGAACAAACAACGCATTCTTCCGTGCGCCGGCGCTAGGGAGTGGGAGCACGCCTTGTGCCTTTCCAGGCACGGACAAGAACGGCGCGCTCGGCGGCAGTGAGCAGCGACTCCTCCGCACCGACGCCGATCAGCGCATGCTGCAGGCAGGCGGCCGCCCGTGACCAGCTGGCGTTGAACACGGGCTCTCCCTCGTCTTCGATGAACGCGCCCTCCCCCGCCGTGTCGCGTGCGTGCCTGCGCAACACGGCGTGCAGGATCGAGGGCGCGGCGCCCACCGGCGACCGGGACGCATGCGCCCCCATTGCGAGGACGCCGGCATGCTCCTCGCCGATGAACGGCGAGCCGGGGTCAACGCGGGCAAGCCATCTATCCCAGGCCGCATTGTGTACAGCCGCTGGCTGCGCATCGACCTGCTCGCCCAGAGCGGCGATCACTGTTACCGAAAGACCCGGAATAGCGTTCAGCAATTCAACGACGGCTTCGCCGCTGCTACCGAAAAGCATCGCCAACGGCAGCGCCTCCAGAACATCCACTGCAGTCGCACGGGTGTAGCCGGCGTCGACGAGCGGCTGCTCGGCTGCCGAACGCAGTACGCGGACCTTCAACAGCCTGCCCGGCCATTTCGCAACGATCACCGAATGCGCATGGTGATCGACAACGATCCACGGCGGGCGGTCGCCCGGGCGATCGACGCGCTGTCCGGCAGCGGCGGCCGCCATCGGGCCTTCCTCGCCATCGGCCACATAGACCAGGCCCACGGTCCCCGCTTTTTCAGGCGGGCAAGCCAAGCCGCCCGCAGGCGGTTCGCTGGACAAATGGTTGATGTTGGCCATGTGATTCGATCCATTGATCCTGCACACCTGAGCAGCAGACCGGGCGCACAGGGGGCGGCGAGCCAGGCCTGCCTCGGCTCGACCGCGTCACGCTCAGTGCGCCAGGGCGAAATCCAACCCCGCACACACCGCTGCCACCTGGGCGTCGTTGCATTCCTGCGGGTTGGTGCGCGGGCTGTCCGGGTACACCTCGGTGGTGGTGGCATACAGCGCATCGGTGAAGCCAGCACATGCACCGATGGAACGCGACTCGCCCCACACCACGCCCAGCGACTGCAGCGGCATGCCCACCAGATTGCCTTCGGCGTCGGCCGGGGCAATGTGGGTGATCGGGGCCACGGCGGCGATCAGCGCCTTCTGGAATTCGTGCTGCGGGTCTTCGCTGTTGCCGATCACATAGAAGCCATCGGGAATGGTGTCGCGCTCGAACGGCTTGCCATCGCGGGCGCAACGGGCCGGGTCGAACTCGTGCAGGTCGCTGTCGGTGGTCTCGTGCAGGTCCAGGTGGACGCGGATGTTGGCCTTGCGTTCGGCCACCCAGCGCATCAGCGAGGCAGCTTCTTCGATCAGGCCGCCGTCACGGAAACTACGGTTGGGGTCGATGGCATTGGGATTCCAGCGCTGGATGCGCTCGTAGCCCCACGGGCTCACGCACGGGGCCACGATCAGGTTGAAGCGGCCCAGGTAACGCTCGGCATGCTGTTCCAGGAACTGCAGGGCGCCATGCACGCCGCTGGTTTCATAGCCATGCACGCCGCCGGTGACCAGCGCGGTCGGCAGGGCCGGGTTCCAGTCGTGGTTCACCACCGCAAACAGCGGGTAGTGGTCCGGGGCGTAGTCCAGCTGGCCGTACTGCACCACGTCGAAGCGCTCGTCCAGCCGTTCCAGCGCGGTCACCACGTCCTCGTGGTAGCTGCGCTGCCGCTGCTGGCGGGCCCGCCACTGCGCTCGTTCGGCGTCGCCCCAGGGCTGTCCGGGGGTGCCGATCGGGTAGAACTGCGCAACGGTCATCTCAAGCTCCAGAAGTCGGGGTGCGGTGGTACAGCCGACCATTTTAAGCCCTGTGGCCCGATCGTTGCTGCCCCTCCGCCCCGCCTTCATACGGTCGCCCTCATCTGGTTGTAAAATCAATGGTTTTTGGCCCCCACCCCCTTGATGGCGAACGCAGCGCAGCCGGTCCTGGGTGGACCGGACTTCCTCCGTCTGCTCGCCCGTCTCAGCGACGGCGCGATGCCGGCCTCCAGTCCCGCCCTGACCGATCGCCTCGGTCAGTGGGTGGACTGGAGCCGTGCCGTGGCCCTTGCGGGGGCGCTCGATGGCCGCCTGGCTGAACCGGCCGAGGCCGCCGAAGCGCTGGATGATCTGCTGGCCGACTGCGCCCAGGCCGAAGCGAGCCTGTTGGCCTCGCTGAGCGAGGATGCCGAGGCCGAGCGCTTGCTGGACCTGGCCGAGGCCGCTGCGGCACCCAACTTCGCTTCGCTGCGGCAGCGCTACCGCGTGCTGCAGCAGGCCATCCAGACCGCCACCGGTCGCCTGCGCGGCCGCCTGCGCGACCAGCTGGCGCTGGCATCACCGGAGCTGGCGCGGCTGGCCGAGGTCGATGCGGTGATGGAACAGACCTTGAGCCCGCGCGAGCACAGCCTGCTTGCCACCGCCCCAGCGGTGCTGGGTGCCCGATTCGAACGCGTGCACGGCCAGCCCGGCTGGCGCGCGTCCTTCCGCCACGACATGCGCACGCTGCTGCTCGCCGAGCTGCAACTGCGCTTCCACCCGATCCAGGGGCTGCTTGCCGCCCTGCGCTCACACTGACCGGAACACCATGTCCAGAACTGTTTTCCACGTCCTTGTCTTCCTTGCTGGCCTGCTGGCCGTGTGCTGGATCGGTGTCGGCTATGTCTCGGTGCACCCGTTGGGTGCGGCCGTGGCCGCGATCATTGCGGCCTGCTACATCGCCGGTGGCGTGGAGCTGTACCGTTACCGGCAGGCCAGCAATGGCCTGCGCGCTGCGCTGAATGACGTTTCGCTGGCCCAGGACAGCCTGGCGCCGTGGCTGGAGCGTGTGCCGCTGGGCCTGCGCAATGCCGTGCGCCTGCGCGTGGAAGGCGAGCGCACCGCCCTGCCCTCGCCGGTACTGACCCCTTATCTGGTGGGCCTGCTGGTGCTGCTGGGCATGCTCGGCACGCTGCTGGGCATGATGGACACCCTGCGCGGCACGGGCCTGGCCCTGCAGAGCGCTACCGACATGGCGGCCATCCGCGGCTCGCTGGCCTCGCCGGTGCAGGGCCTGGCGGTGGCGTTCGGCACGTCCATCGCCGGTGTCGCCAGTTCGGCCATGCTGGGCCTGTTGTCGGCGCTGCTGCGCCGCGACCGCCTGCAGGTGGTGCAGCAGCTGGACCGCGCCATCGCCACTGACCTGCATCCGTATTCGCAGGCCTGGCAGCGTGCCGAGTCGCTGCGCCTTCTGCAGTCGCAGTCTGCGGCGCTGCCTGCGCTGGTCGATCGCCTGCAGGCGATGACCAGCACCTTCGAACAGCACAGCGCGGCCGCCAATGAGCGCCTGCTGGCCGGTCAGGCCGAGTTCCTGACGCAGAGCCAGGCGCTGCAGGAGCGCCTGGCCACCTCGCTGCAGCAGTCGCTGCGCGAAGGTGCCGAAGCCAGCGCCGCCGCCATCGGGGGCGCGCTGCAACCGATGGCCGAAACCACTTTGGCTGGCCTGGCCAGCCACGGCCAGGCGCTGCATTCGCGTGTCGAGCAGGCAGTGCAGCAGCAGTTGAACGGCCTGGCTGAGGGCTTCGAGCGCAGCCGCGTGGCCACCGAGGCCAGCTGGGCCAACGTCGTGGCCGAACAGACCGGGGCGCAGCAGGCACTGATTGCCGAACTGCGCCAGCACCTGCAGGCCTTCAGCGAAGGCCAGAGCGCGCAGAGTGAAGCCCTGGTGGTGCGCATCGGCGAGCGCCTGCAGGCCGACGCCAGCGGCAACGCCGACGCCTGGCGCGCCGCTGCCGAACAGCAGCATGCATTGAACAGTGAACTGGTCGAGCGTCAGCAGCAGGCACTGCAGCGTGCCAGCAGCCACCTGGACGAACGTGCGCAGACGCTGCTGCAGGCGCTGGATGAGCGCCACGCCGCCGGCCAGTCGCTGCTGCAGGACCACGAACAACAGCGCCTGCAGGACTGGCAGGCTGCACAGGCCGCCACCGCCACGGCGCATGCCGAACTGCAGGCGGGCCTGGATGCGCGCGAACAGCAGCGCCAGCTGCGTTGGGACGCGGTGAGTACCGAGCTGCAGCAGGCGCATGCCGCGTTGCAGGCCCAGCTGGTGGCCGCGGACGAACAGCGCCTGCAGCGCTGGAGCGACGCACTGCAGAACGTTTCGACCGACCTTGCCGCGCGCCTGCAGGCCGATGGCGAACGCTTGTCCACGCAGCAGCAGCAGGTGTGCGACACGCTGGCGCAGACCGCGCAGCAGATCGGCGAGAACGGCCGCGCCCAGGCCAGCGCCACGCTGGCCGAAGTCTCCACCCTGCTGCAGACCGCGGCCGAGGCGCCGAAGGCCGCGGCCGAGGTCATCAACGAACTGCGCAGCACCCTGTCCGAAAGCCTGGTGCGCGACAACGCGATGCTGGAGGAACGTGGTCACCTGCTGGCCACCGTGCAGACCCTGCTGGAGGCGATCAACCACGCTTCGCACGAGCAGCGCACGGCCGTGGACGCGCTGGTCGGGGGCTCGGCTGAACTGCTGGAGCGCGTCAGCAACCGCTTCACCGACCACATCGCCGCCGAGACCGGCAAGCTCGATGGCATCGCCACCCTGCTCAACGGCAGTGCCGGTGAGGTGGGTCAGCTGGCCGGTACCTTCGGGTCTGCGGTCGAACAGTTCGGTACCGCCTCGGCAGAGCTGTCGGGACGCCTGGAACAGATCGGTGGCGCACTGGATGCCTCGCTCGCGCGCAGCGATGAGCAGCTGGCGTACTACGTGGCGCAGGCGCGCGAGGTGGTCGACCTCAGCTTGCTGTCGCAGAAGCAGGTGATGGAAGAACTGCAGCAGCTGGCCGCGCGCCGCGGCAAGGCCGGCAGCGCATGAGCGATGAGCTGGAGGTCGATGGCGGCTCGCACGCCCCGATCTGGGCGGCATTCGGCGATCTGATGTCGGTGCTGCTGGGCGCATTCGTGCTGATCCTGGTCGGCGTGGTTGCCGTGCAGCTGGAGCTGTCGCAGCGGCTGGACCAGGAGGTCAAGCAGCGCCAGGCCGAGGCCAAGCGCCTGCAGACCCTGGAACAGGCGCTGGCCGGCCCGCTTGCCGCCGGCCGCGTGACGCTGGTGGACGGTCGCATCGGCATCAGCGGCAACGTGCTGTTCGCGCTGAACTCCGATCAGCTGCAGCCGGAAGGCCAGGAGCTCCTGCGCAGCCTTGCCGGGCCGCTGGCGGCGTACCTGGGTTCGCGCGAAGAAATCCTGATGGTCAGCGGCTTCACCGATGACGCGCCGGTACGCCAAGGCAACCGCCGCTTCGCCGACAACTGGGAGTTGTCGGCGCAGCGCTCTCTGACGGTGACCCGGACGCTGATCGCCGACGGTGTACCGGCCGATGCGGTGTTCGCCGCTGCGTTCGGCAGCGAGCAGCCGGTCAGCTCCAATGCCAACGAAGAAGGCCGCGCGCGCAACCGCCGCGTGGAGATCGCGCCGATTCCCAAGCCCAAGGCGGCTGCACCGGGTGAAAAGAGCGGCGATGGCAGCTGAGTCCTCGCCATTGGATGGATTGCGTGCGCTGGTGCGCGATCTGGATGCCGGCTCGCATGCGCTTGCGCACTATCCGCAGGTGCCGATGCTGGACGACGTGCGCCGCGAGTGGTCCGAACTGCGCAGCGAACTGCAGGTGCGCCGCTCGCTGCGCACCGAAGCCCCGGCCGACGGCGGCCCACTGAACTCGGCAGTGCTGGTGCAGCGCATGCTGGACACAATGCAGGCCACCAGCCCCGGGTATCTGCGCCACTTCATCGACTATGTCGACACGCTGTCGTGGCTGCAGGCGTTGCAGGATGGCGCCGCCAGCAGCGGTGACGCAGCAAAGCCCAAGCGCACGCGCAAGCCACGCAAAGCGGATTGAGCGCGCGTGGACGCCGACCTCGATCGGCACTTCTGGACACGGCAATCTCGATCCGCGCTTCTGGTAGATGCCAACCTTGGTTGGCGCTCCACAAACCGGGTAGCGCAGCGTCCATTCGACGCTGCGCATGCCAACCTAGGTTGGCATCTACCACAGCAGTGCGCCGGTCGTTCCAACGTTCAAAGCAGTGCCGCCCCCCGGCCCAGTCGCAAGCACAGATGACGATGTCACCAGACAGTCATCTGTCTAGCGCACCATTTTCACGTTGATCGAACGGCGCCTCCGGCGTCTGTGATCGCATCGCGCCTTCCCCTTTCATCTGCCTGAGCTCCGTTTCCATGCGGCGGCTCGCGCCTGCCTGAGTGCCTGTTCCATGACCAAGACCCTGTTGGCTGCTGCGTTGTCTCTTGCCCTTGCGCCGACCGCATGGGCGCAGCAGGCGCCGTCGGCCACCGACCTCGATGCCGTTTCAGTGATCGGCAGTGGCGAGGCACGCCAGGTGCAGCGCATCACCCGCGAGAACCTGGACATCCTGCCGCCGGGCACCAGCCTGCAGAAAACGCTGAACCTTCTGCCCGGCGTCAACGCGCAGTCGGCCGACGCGCTGGGTACCAACGAACAGTCGATGACCCTCAGCCTGCGCGGCTTCAACGCCACCCGGCTGGGCTACACATTGGACGGCGTGCCGCTGGGCGATGGCGCGTACAACAACTACAACGGCCTGACCATCAACCGTGCATTGATCAGCGAGAACATGGCAGGCGCCGAACTGGCGGTGGGCATCGGCAGCCTCGGCACGCCGTCCACCAGCAACCTCGGCGGCACCATTTCCTATACCTCCGACCGGCCGGCGCAGGAACTGGGCGGACGCGTGGTGCAGACCTTCGGCAGCGATGCCAACCGCCGCACCTTCGTGCGCGTGGACAGCGGCGAGTACAACGGATTCTCCGGCTACGTGTCGGGCATGAACGCGGCCTCGGACCTCTGGAACGACCAGACCGCGTACAACAAATCCACTACCAAGCAGTTCAACGCCAAGGGCGTGTGGAACTTCGGCAGCGGCCAGATCACCGGCTTCGTCGACACCTCGCGCACCAGCCAGGCCGACTACTTCTACCTGTCCAAGGACGAGATGTCCCGCGGCCTCGGCTGGGACTGGGGCGGCTACGCACCGGACTGGAACAAGGCCGTGGCCAAGGCCTACTGCAATACCGCCAGCCTCAACGCGAAGAAGTGTGACAACAGCGGTCCTGACAAGGACGCCGACGGCGCCTTCACCGCCGGGCAGATCCTGCGCGATGACAACCTGTACTACCTGGCCGGCGACTTCTTCCTGGCCGACGGCTTCACCCTGCGGGCGCTGGCCTACCACCACGACGACCGTGGCGAAGGCCACAACTGGAACAGCGGCGCCTGGTCGAACAAGGGCACTGCGCAGGAAATCCCGATCATCTTCCGCAACACCATCTACACCATCGACCGCGATGGCGGCACGCTGTCGTTCGATTGGGAGCTGGGGGCGCACCGCATCGAAGGTGGCGTCTGGTACGAACGCAACACCAGCAGCGCCGAACGCTACCAGACCGCGGTGGATGGCCCGCGCGACCTCAGCGGCATGAACACCCTGCCCTCGGATGTGGGTGTGTTCGCCCAGCGTACGCGCTGGAAGACCCACCAGTTCTTCCTGAAGGACACCTGGCGCCTGCTTGACGACCGTCTGACCCTGGAATTCGGCGCCAAGAGTCCGCATGCCACCTCCGACGCGCAGGCGCTGCCCGGCGATGCGAAGACACCGATCTCGCCGAGCTCGAACAACCAGTTCGCCACCGGCTCGCTGAAGGCCAGCAAGAATTTCCTGCCCAGTGTCGGCGCCAACTTCCGCCTCAGCGAGCATCACGAAGTGTTCGCCAGCTACGCCGAGAACATCGCCATGTTCCAGGGCGGCTTCAAGCTGGGCCCGCAGGCGGTCAGCCAGGCCACCTGGAACGCGCAGGGCAACCTGAAGCCGGAAGAATCACGTTCGCTGGAGGCGGGCTACCGCTTCGTCACCGACACGCTGCAGGCATCGGTCGCTGCCTACAACGTGCGCTTCGACAACCGCCTGCTGCAGTACAACCCCTGCGACTCGCGGCAGCCGGTCGGACCGACCTGCGGCAACCGCTTCTACAACGTCGGCGGCGTCGACAGCCGCGGTGCCGAACTGACCGTGTTGTGGACACCGAACGAGCACTTCAGCTGGTACACCTCCGCGTCGCTGAACCGCTCGACGTATGCCTCCAACTACATCCAGGCGGGCGTCGAGCAGCAGATCAAGGGCAAGATCCAGACCGACACGCCCAAGCAGCTTCTGGCCACCGAGATCACCTGGCGCGACAACGGCTGGTTTGCCAGCCTGCGCGGCAAGTACACCGGCGAGCGCTTCTACACCTATACCAACGACCAGGGCTTCGGCGGCTTCACCGTGTTCGACCTTGCCGGTGGCTACGATTTCGGCCAGGTTGGCTTCGCAAAGGGCATGCGCCTGTCGCTGAACGTCACCAACCTGGGTGACAAGCGCTACGCCAGCAATCTGGATTCGAGCGTGTTCGCGCCCAGCGACCCGTCGGGCAAGCTGTATGTGTTCCATGCGTCGGCACCGCGCCAGGTGTTCGGTACCATCGACGTCCGCTTCTGATCGCCGGCCGAGGAGTCCATCGATGTCCGCTACTGCCCTGCTGTTGGCCGCGCTCTCGGTCAGCGGCTACAACGCACCGCACGAAGCCCACGGCATGCCACCACGCGCGGTGGACGTGGGCAGCTTCACCTACGTGGACAAGGGACTGGTCGCCGCCGGGCGATTGCCGGCAGGCACCGTGGACTTCCTCGGCGATACGCTGGGCTCGTTCTCGTCGTTGGCGATACAGCCGGGCACGTGGCGGCGCACCGCGCGTGGCTACCAGGGGGTGCTGTGGACGCTGCCCGACCGCGGCCGCAACGATCCGGAGGCCGGCCTGTTCTACGACTACGCCGGCCGCCTGGAGCGCATGAAACTGCGCATCGACTGGTCCGCGGACAAGCCGCAGAGCCTCGGCGTGGTGACGATGACGCCCGACAAGGGCCTGGTGCTGAAGGACTACAACGGCCAGCCCTTCACCGGTGCAGATCCGGGTGATCACACGATCAACCAGCGGGGCGTGGTGCTGCCCTCGCCCGCGGTGGGCCCGGGGGCCGGCAAGGTCGCACTCGATGCCGAATCGCTGCAGTTCACAGCCGACGGCCACTTCTACATCGGCGACGAGTACACCGCCAACGTCTACTACTTCGATGCACAGGGCCGGCTGCAGGGCGTGATCGTGCCGCCGCTGGCGATCCGGCCACAACGTGATGGCAAGCCTGCCTTTGGATCGTTGGCCGCGCCGCAGACCGGGCGCCGCAACAACCAGGGCGTGGAAGGCATGAGCCTGTCGCCCGACGGCACACGACTTTTTGTTGCCCTGCAGAGTGCCTTGATCCAGGACAGCGCGCCGGGCAATGCCGCCGGCCGCATCAATACCCGCGTGCTGGTCTACGACGTGTCGGCCAACCCGACGCCGACGCAGCCGGTCGGCCATCACGTGATGATCCTGCCCACCTATGCCCATGACGGCAAGGGCAAACTCGACCGTACCGCTGCCCAGAGCGAGCTGCGTGCATTGGACAACGAGCGTTTCCTGATGCTGGCGCGCGATGGCAATGGCCTGGGCAAGGATGGCGATGACCCGATCGTGTACAAATCGGTGCTGCTGGTGAACGTGGCGCAGGCCTCCAATCTGGTGGATACGGAATATGAGGCCAGCACCGCATCGGTGCTGGCCGACCCGGCTGACGCCATGTTGAAGACCGGCATCGTACCCGCCCGGGTCAAAGAGGTGCTGAACCTGCTCGACCGGCCACAACTGGCCCGGGCCGGGCTGGATCTGGATACAGGGCGCGGCCCGCACCCGGGACTGCTGTCGGAGAAGTGGGAAGCGATGGACGTGTTGCCGGCGCTTGATCCAGAGCACCCGAACGACGTACTGCTGCTGATCGGCAACGACAACG
>RCUO01000376.1_pt1 | contig 23822 bp, 30 predicted proteins | sample 2166161 | NCBI WGS metagenome assembly RCUO01 (sample SAMN09932617, study PRJNA488358) | compost metagenome | feature: garden; material: soil; isolation source: compost soil in cyclohexanecarbonitrile-enriched culture | place: Germany: Experimental Botanical Garden Goettingen | collected 2016-01-27
GGCACAGCTCATCCAGCTTGAGCACATCGCCAAGGCTGCCCAGCATCCTTTCTTTTGCCTGATCGATAAACCGGTTATCTGTTCCCGCCCGGCTTGCGGCTGTATCGTCAGCTGTCCGGGCAAGCCGTTCAATCAACGACAGCAGCAGCTCACCGGATAAAGCATCCTCCCGGCCGGACTGGACCGCACCGGAAAGAGCGCAAATCTGCCGGGCCAGCCCGCGGTCATATACGATCGGAGCATCAAAGCGCAGCTCCCTGCCGCCAAGCACCTCAGACACGAGCTCCGGCCGGAGATAGAGCATGATATAGTCAATCCCGTCCCGGTCATAGGAGCTGCCGTCATGATACTGCTCCCGGTTAAACAGCATGACCCCGCCCTGGTGTGAGGACTGGAAGCTGCCGCCGAGCTGATACTGCTGGATACCGCGCAGAGTGACACCGACCGCATATTCCTCGTGGCAGTGCTTCTTATACGTAAAGTCGCTCATGCTTGCGGATAAGGCCAGAACATCGTCTGATTTTTTATAAATAAACTGCTCCACAGCTTCCGCCTCCTTCCTCTACAAAATTCCCGAAACCATTACAGCCGAGTATATCATAAACAGTGCCATAACCGTGTTCGCTGCCCGCCGGTGAGCCTGCAGAAAGGCACGGAACAGCGCCCCGAATACCAGCCAGGCCATAAACGCCAAAAACCCGATTATAGTTATGACCATGACGAATACGGTCAGCATTGGCGGAGAGCTGTAATAAGGCAGGACATAGCCGGGAATTACGGTTAGCGTAAACAGAATCACCTTGGGATTGATAAACTGCATGAGCAGGCCTGAAGCAAAGCTGGATGTATAGTGATTCTGTGCTTCCGCTGTGTTCATCCGGTAAATCTGATAAGCCAGATACAGCATATACAGGCTGCCAACGGCCTGCATTACGGTGAGAACACCGGGCAGCACGCCGGCCAGCATCCGGTTCAGCAAGGCGGAAGCGGCCAGCAGCAGGCCAAAAGCCAGCGTTGCGCCCCATACATATTTCATGGCCTGCTTCAGGCTGTTGTGCTGGACTGTGGAAAGGATGACAATATTGGTCGGTCCCGGAGTAAAGGTGACAACGACGCAATATACAAGAAAAGCGGTAAGATTCATGAGGACCTCCTGATGTGTAGTCAACATGAATCGTACACCGGAACGCGCGGCGGGCTATAGTACATTATTGCAGCAAATTGGCTTAATCCTCAGACAAGCTGTTTGCCGGGCAGCATCTGATTCTGCTCAAGCATCTCCCACAGCTGCCCGGTAATGTCTTCGGCAGAATAAGGCAGCGGGTTCGTGAACCACCATTCAATGACCCCGACAGTCGCGGAAGCCATAAATTGAATCCGTACCTCCTGATCCACCCCTGCGGGGAACTGCTCCTCCGTAAATTGCTGCCGGATACCCAGGCAGATCATCTCAAGCAGGCGGCTGCGCAGGGCGGGAACCCCCTTGCTTGTCAGCAGGGTGGTGTAGAACGCGGTATGCTTCTCCAGCATAGTGAATACACGCAGCAGGGAGTCTTTTGTCGGATATGGCGGTTCATTATTCCCTTCCAGCGGCATGCAGCTGGCGATGAGCTGATCCAGATGGGTCTCGATACATAAGTCCAGCAGGTGGTACTTGTCCGTATAATGGGCATAGACGGTTCCGCGGTTGACGTCTGCACGTTCTGCAATTTCATTAATTGTAATCTTCTCGAATTCCTTTTCTGCCATCAGGCTGATCAGGGCCTCCATGATGGATTCCTGGCTTTTCCGGACTCGTCTGTCCATGCGCGAACTCCCCTTTGATTCAGCTATATAAAAAGTTATCGGACATTTACGTGCATTCTGTCGGGTAACCGACAATAACGCCGATTTTAACAATTGAATATAAGGATAAGCTGAATTATATTGGACAAATGATTGAAAAACAACATTTGTTCGAAAAAGAGGGGATTAAGATGAAGACATTGGTTTATGGCGCAGGGGTACTCGGCAGCTATCTGGCGCATGTGCTGATCCGCGGCGGTAATGATGTGACTATTCTGGCAAGAGGCAGCCGTGCGGAAGAGCTGAAGCAGGGAGGACTGGTCATCCGCCACTATTTTCAGCTTAAGACGACCACTGACAAAGTGAAGGTAATCAGCACGCTTACGCCGGAAGAGCATTACGATCTTATTTTTGTCGTGATGAAATTTAATGACTTTCCGGCTGTCCTGCCGGTGCTTGCAGCGAATGCCAGCAGCAATATTGTCCTGGTGGGCAATAATCCCGAGGCGCATGATACGCAGAGAATACTGGAGGAGCTTAGCGGAAATAAGAAAAATATAGCGTTCGGATTTCAGCTGAGCGGCGGACGGAGGGAGAAGGACCGCATGATCTGTGTCCGCGCCGGCGGGCAGATGGTGCTTGGAGCGCTGGACGGTGCGGTTCCTTTTCAGGATATGCTGGTGAGGTCCTTTGCACATACCCAATATAAGCTGAGCTTCCTTGAGGATATGGATACATGGCTGAAAAGCCATATTATTACGATTCTGCCGATGAATCTGGCAACCTTTGCTGTAAAAGGTGACGTTAAAAAGCTTGCGCGGAACAAGAAGCTGCTGCAGCAGATTATAACGGCGATGGATGAAGGCTTCAGTGTGCTTGAAAAGCTGGGTTATTCGGTAGTCCCGAAGGGTCAGGTTAAGGCAGTCCGTTCTTACCGCAAACTTACGTATATGTTCCTTAAGCTGTATCACAGTCTTCCGGTGGCCCGGATGGTAGCCGGCTCAGCACAAGAGCTTGTGGCGCTGAACAGCGCTTTTGACAGGCTGAAGCAGCAGGCTGGGATCGCAACTCCGGTGTGGGATGAGCTTGCTGACCGGAGCGGTGAAATCTAAGGCTGGCTGATTGCATAACCGGCGACATTTCCGGAGAATTTGTGTACACTAGGCTTAAGCACATGCTTAATCTGCGTCTGAGGTGTCAAAAAGAATGAATAATGAGCTGACCATAAGTAAGCTAACAGCCGGGGACAGGGGAGCGGCAGCGCGGATTTTTGAGATTTCGATTACGGATGCCTTTGAACAGGAAGGGCTTGGTGATCTGCGGGAGGATATAGCCCAGGAGATTGACAGTAAAAATCATCTGGTCCAGGCGGCGTTCTCCCGTGTAAGTACGGATACCTTTCTGCTGCTGGCCAGGCTGGACGGCGAAGCCGCCGGAACGATATCCTTCGGACCCTGCGGGGAAGAAATCCGGATCTGCACCGGCGGCCGGCTGAACGATGTAGGTGAGCTGGGCAGTCTTTACGTGCTGCCGCAGCTTCAGAACCGGGGAATCGGCTCGGCGCTGATCCGCAGCATGGCAGAATGGCTGGACGCTCAGGGTATTGAGCAGTTCTGTCTGGACAGCGGCTATAAGCGCGCCCAGCAGAGATGGCTGCAGAAGTTCGGCGAGCCTTATGCGACCGCCCAGGACTACTGGGGTCCCGGCAATCCGCATATGGTGTGGCTGTGCAAGGTGAAGGATCACGTGCAGACAGCCGGGGGCAGGGCTTAACGGTATTCCAGTCGGAGATTATCACTGTCAAAATAGACGAGATCACCCTCATCATAATGCCATACGGCTCTAAGCCGGTTAGGCTGGCGGATGCCGTCAATAATGCTGTAGTCATCCATATACGCGCTCCAGCGTACCTTTTGCCTGGAGCCGTCCATGCCGACAGCAGTACGTTCGGTTGTGGTAAAGGACTGGCATTCACCATTCTCCCGGAAAGTGAAAATGCCGCCGGCCGTGCTGCCGTACCGGGTAATAACAGCTTCAGCATGCAGATCATCAATCGGCTTCCAGGTGACATAGCTCTGGAGAGCAGCGCTTGGCAGCAGTAAGGCTTCCGAGAGAAAGGTGACCAGACAGGCCTGATCCATTTCAGCACCCCGTTCATTAAAGAGCGTGAATACCTTGCCCAAAACCCCCTTCATTCCCCCTGTACCCTCTATATAGGTATCGAGCCCCTGAAATGGAATGCCGTACAGCTTCGTATCAATAAAAGCAATTCTTGTCGTCCGGGAAACGGCATTCACCTGATTATATCCGATGGTAATAAAGGGTTTGCCGGGACCCAGGCTAAACTTAACGTTGCGGAATTCAGCTTGCATGACGGACATCTTCGGGTAACCGGTAAATCCCGCCGTTTCGAAATACCTCTGCACCGGTGGCGGAAGCGGCGTCCAATCTATTGAAGTGAAAACGGCATCTGCCGCCGGTTCACCGGTCAACAGGCCTGATGCCAGCTTCTGAAATTCAGCTCTGGTCCCGGAATACGGAATCCGCCAAAACACAAGTACAGCAGCGGCTATACAGATTACAGTAACGGTCAGCACCATCATGAATAATCTACTCCTTTTCATCCGCAGGCGAACCGGCTTCCATCAGGACGATATTGCGGCTCAGCCCGGCTAATCCGCGGAACAAACCGCCCGTCAATTCCCCGTCGAAATCATTGAACAAAGCTGCCATGAACTTCTCCTCTTTCCTGCTTCTTCCCGCAAAATAAACCATACATTCCTCAGTCAGCCGCACACGGAGAATCCTTGCATCCTGTGCATCCTTAGCAAGCTCCACCAGCCCTTGCTTCTCCAGTATTAACGCCATCTTCTTCACATTTTGCCTGGAGCTTCCGGTCATCACTGCGAGATCGGTCAAGGCAGGGGCAGTATTGCCGCTCTTCAAAATAACAGCGATCAGCAGCCACTGCTTCGTCGTCATTTGCGCATCGAGCTTATCGCCCAGTGCCTGAATCCGGTTGGCAAGCATGAGTAAAGTTCCAAGAATGTATGCTTGTTGTTCTTGTTGTTCTTGTTGTTCATTCTCATTCAATTAGCGCATCCCCCTCATTGCAGAAATAAAGGTAACTAGTTACGTAATTAGTATATACAACAGGCTGAGTGATGTCACTACATCCCGAGGCGGAATTATAAATGGTCTTACAGACTGTTAAGCAGGCCCGCAGAGCGGGAGTATAATGAGGCAGCAGTGAAAGTTCTGAAAGGATACATACACGTTTACATTCAGTTTAAATAAGGGATTTAAGATCCTTATATATTAGAAGTACAGGAGGAGAAGCAAATGAATCAGCAAGGGAACAAAGCCCGGCAGCAGGTTGAATTAGCGATTGACGCACAGGGGCTGGTCAAAAGGTTTGGAGATAACCGCGCGGTGGATGGAGTGGACCTGAAAGTGCCTACCGGCACCATTTACGGTGTGCTTGGGCCGAATGGCGCAGGAAAAACAACCGCAATCCGTATGCTGGCTACCCTGCTCAGACCGGACGGCGGCTATGCCAGAATCTTCGGGCATGATGTAGTGAAGGAGCCGCAGATTGTGCGGCAGCTGATCGGGGTGACCGGACAGTATGCCTCGGTCGATGAATCACTCAGCGCCACCGAGAACCTGGTGATTTTCTCCCGGCTGCTTGGGCTGGGCCGTGCGGATGCCAAGCGCAAGGCGGCTGAGCTGCTGGAGGAGTTCGGGGCTAAGTGAAGCGGCCAGACGGCCGCTGAAGAATTTCTCCGGCGGGATGCGCCGGCGTCTGGATCTGGCGGCAAGCCTGATTGCGCAGCCTCCGCTGATTTTTCTGGATGAGCCGACGACCGGGCTGGACCCGCGGACCCGCAACCAGATGTGGGATACCATCCGCCGTCTGGTAGGCTCGGGCTCGACCGTGCTGCTGACGACGCAGTATCTGGAGGAAGCGGATCAGCTCGCCGACCGGATTGCGGTGATCGACCATGGCCGGGTAGTTGCCGAGGGCACCGTCGATGCTCTGAAATCCTCAATCGGCAGCTCGTCGCTGCACCTCAGAGTCCGGGAGCCGCAGCAGATGATGCTTGCCCGGCAGACAGTCGAGCGTGTGCTCAAGGTGCAGACATCCATATCGGCAGAAGCGTCAGCCATTACAGCGCCTATGGGCAATGCAGATGCCGTGACCGATCTGCTGATTGCCCTCCGCGAAGCAGGGATTCCCCTGTCAGAAATGAGCGTACAGAAGCCAACCCTCGATGAGGTGTTTCTGTCACTTACCGGCAGCAATACCCGGGAAAATGCCGTACAGGCGTCAGGAAAAGAAAAACAGGTGGAGGGACAGCAGTATGAGTACATTCATTAAACCGGGCGCAGAGCGCCAGCTAAAGAACCATTCCAGCTTTGGACAGACGTTGCGTAATTCATTAACAATGGCCTACCGGGGGCTGCTCAAAATCAAACGTACACCCGAGCAGCTGTTTGATGTTACGCTGCAGCCGATTATTTTCACCCTGATGTTCACCTATATCTTCGGCGGGGCGATCTCCGGGGATGTGGTCAGCTATCTGCCGGTCATTATTCCGGGCATTCTGGTCCAGACAGTAATTACGACCTCCATCGTAACCGGAGTGCAGCTTCGTGAGGATATGGAAAAAGGGGTCTTCGACCGCTTCAAGTCACTGCCGATCTCACGCATAGCTCCGCTGGCCGGGGCGCTGCTTGCCGATACCGTCCGTTATACGATTGCTACGGTGCTAACCTTCACTATGGGTTACCTCATGGGCTATCGTCCTGAAGGCGGCCTTGGTTATGTAGCAATAGCGGCGTTGCTGGTTATCGGCTGTTCTTGGGCAATCAGCTGGATTTTTGCCTTCTTCGGTGTTATCGCGCGCACGGCTTCCAGCGTACAAGGCATTTCGATGATTGTGCTGTTCCCGCTGACCTTCATGTCCAATGCCTTCGTACCGGCAGATACGATGCCGGACTGGCTGCAGTGGTTCGTTACTATCAACCCGATCTCCCATTTGGTCACCGCAGTCCGTGATTTGACCAATACCGGAACGGTAGGCTCAGACCTTGTCTTTTCCCTGATTGGTGCCGCTGTGATCGTGGCAGTCTTTGCGCCTATAACGGTGCGTGCCTATATGCGCCGGACGTAAACGATTGTGCCGGCTGTCTCCAGCGAGACAATCCTTCAAGAGTGAAGGGTTGTCTTTTTTGCTATACTAAGTGCAGCGTTCCGGATTTTTGATATGCTGGATTCAGTTGATCAATATAATGCTTAGAAGGGGTTGTTTCATATGGATGAGCTGCACGAGCTGCCGCTGCATACCGGTTTTCCTTACACCTCCCGCCACCTTGCAGTGGACGGGCTGAATCTGCATTATGTGGATGAAGGCGAGGGCCCGGCCGTTCTCTTTCTGCACGGCAATCCGACCTGGAGCTATATGTACCGCAACATTATCCCGTATCTGCAGCCGTTTGCGCGCTGCCTTGCGGTGGATCTGCCAGGTATGGGACGGTCGGACAAGCCCGGATGCGGCTTCACCCTGGCGGAGCATGCGGCATATATCACCGGCTTCATCAGACAGCTGGACCTGAGCAATCTGGTGCTGGTCGGCCATGACTGGGGGATGGCAATCGGTTTGGCATATGCAGCAGCTCACCCGGATAATGTACGCGCGGTGGCTATGCTTGAGCCGCAGGCTCTATATCCGACGCCATCCTGGGAGGAATTCACGCCGGAAGAATCGCGTGAGCTGTTCCAGACGCTGCGTGATCCGCAGCAGGGCTGGCCGTTTATGCGCGATAACAATGTGTTCGTCGAAGGTATGCCTCATATCATCATGAACCGGCAGCTCAGTGGCGGGGAGCACGAGCATTACCGTGAGCCGTTCCGCAACCCGGAAGACCGTAAGCCGATGTGGGTCTTTCCTAACCAGATACCGGTAGCGGGCCAACCGCCTGAGGTAGTGCAGGCGGTGGAAGCCCGCAACCGCTGGTTCACCGGCTCAGCGCTGCCGAAGCTGCTATTCCATGCCGAGCCGGGCTGCACCATCCGCGGACCTCAGGTGGACTGGTGCCGGACTAATCTTAGCAATCTGACCTTATGCCCCATCGGGCAGGGCTTCCATCATCTGACGGAGGAGAACCCGCAGCTGATCGGCCAGGAGCTGCAGCGCTGGTTCCGGGGATTGACGTTGTAGACGATGCATGGAGCTTTTATAAAGGGGCTTCCCAAAGACCAGTCTCGTTATTAATAGATTATTCTATCCATAACGTAAAAGTCCCTACTGTAAAAATAGCATATAAAGTTGGAGGATGATAATGAATAAAACCGAAGAATTATATCAAATTATCGGTAATAAATTAGTAGGAATAATTCCGGATGACTGGGAAGAGATATATCTATATGCTGAAATATTACCAAGTTCAAGACTTTTTTACTTCTATTTCAAGTCTCTAACAAAGGATAAATTAATCTATAGTCAAAACATTCCTGAGGAGTATGGCGTAGATAGATCCTTTTATTTGAGATTGCATTTACAATTGCAGGAATGCTTTGCTGAGCTTAATGAAGAATTTAAAAGAAATTCTTCTGAACCATGGACAAACTTGACAATGTATATCAATCAGTCTGGCAAGTTCAAAATCGATTATTCATTTAATGAAATTTTGGTCTCTCCAGACCTTCAATTGGTGATATGGGAATATGAAGTTTTGAGGCTGTATCCCACAACTAAATATCACACAAAAATGTTAGAAGATTATCTAAAAGAGAAAAGGTAATAGTGTATTGGTCGGCCGCGAATGCAGTCGATCTTTTTTGATTTCGTATTTTATTTTGCATCAAATTACAGATTTTATTATAACGAACTCAACATTCGGTACGACCAAGCTTAGGTTGTGAAGTTTAGTAGGTGGAAACCCTGCTTGGAAAGGCTAAAGCCAAATTGGGGAATGTTCCTTGGAGCTAGTCTGAGAATATTCCTTTTTTTGTATGCAGATTGACAGATCATGGATTGAGGGGTATTATGATTTTGGAATTACTAATTTACTAAATTACTAAATCAGTAAAGTTGAGATACCAACGCAACAACCCAAACTACTTTTAACTGGAGCGTGTGAACATGAAAATTCCAACAACGTTGAAGCATAAGCCTGTGATTGTATCCGAGAATTATGAGCAGGTAGACGGACGTTATGCCGGTAATACGGATGCACAGGGCTTGTCACTGGGGTTAGCCCAGTGGAATGACCGGGGGAAGGTGGATATTTCAGCCAAGGTGTGGAGACATACCGGCGAGAAGTGGTCGAGACAGTCGGAGGAGCTGCCGATGCACCGGGTGCTTGATCTGGCGATTCTGATCTGCAGAAGCAGTCAGTATTTTCAGGATGCCTACCGGCTGCCTGATATGTATGATGCGGAGAACCCGCAGATCGACCGGATCGGACTGCAGGGCGACGCGATGAATGTGGCGGTGTGTACCGATAATCCGATGATCGGGAACGATATTAAGCTGTTTGCCCAGGCGCTGGGTGAAGACGGCGAAATGATCGGCGAACGCCTTAGCGTCCTGTCACGGGTGCTCAAGGAGATGGGCTACTAAAGCTGAACGTGCCTATAAATTAAGCATTAGAGCGCATTTTAAAGAGAGGAGAGAATCACATGGACAAAAGCAAACGTAAAGAGCTGCAGGAAGAATACAAACAGATCAAGACCTATATGGGGGCTATCCAGATTACCAACAAGATCAGCGGCAAAATCTACATCGACTCGTTCTCCAACCTGAAGAACAAATGGTTTACCCTCCAGATGCAGCTGGACATGGGACGGTTCGCGAATGCAGCCCTGCAGAAGGATTGGACGGAGCTCGGCGCGGAGAGCTTTAGCTATGAAGTGCTGGAGCAGAAAGAAGCCGATGAAATGGCGGATATTAAATGGGAGTGCAAGCAGATGCTGAAGCAATGGCTCGACAAGCTGCAGCCGTATGAGGACAAAGGGTATAATAAACCGTTACTCCGGTAAAATAAAGCAGCCGCATGAGCTCCTCCGAGACTCATGCGGCTGTATTCCTATTCGATAATCCATTCTCCTCTGGCAACCTGATGTACCAGTCCCCCGACGCTAATGGCAAATTGATCATCAATTTTCTCTGCATTAACATGAATTAACGACGGTCTGCCGATCATGTACCCCTGTTCCACACGGTATTGCAGCCGGCTGCTGCCCAAAACCTCATACTTCAGCAGATAGCCCGCCAAGTTGCCGTTTGCGCTTCCCGTAGCCGCATCCTCCGGGAATCCGGAATCCTCGCAGAACACCCGCACATGAAGATCATTGTCCTCATGAACTGTCTCCCTGCAAAAGACAAGCAGGTTCGCCCGAAAAGCATCCGCCAGAAAACGCTCATAAGCAATAGGATTAATCCGGCACGAATGCACAGCCTCCAGCGAGCGCAGCGGCACAATAATGGAAGCAAGGCCGGTGGATACCTCCTGGACAGGATAATCCGGCTCCAGCTCATCCGGGCTGATGCCCAGAATTTCGGCAATCACTGCAGCATCTGCCGTTCTTCCAAATTGCGGAGGGTTCTGCCTCATCCACAGCTTGCCGCTGCTGTCCGGCGCAACAGGAATTTGCCCTACCCCAAGATTCAGCACAACGGTGCTGCCGGAATCTCCATGTTCCTCCTGATCACTCCGCTGCTCAATCTCCTTCTGGATAATAAAGGCCGTCCCCAGACTAGGATGACCGGCAAAGGGCACCTCTGTATCCGGGGTGAAAATCCGCACATTATAACCGCCGTTCACCTGCTCATCTGACGCGATAAACGTGGTTTCAGCAAAATTGGTTTCATTGGCGATTTGTTGCAGCAGCGTCTGCGGAAGATCAGCGGTATGGCGGAATACGGCCAGCTGATTGCCGGCATATTTTTTTTCACCAAAAACATCTACAATATAAAAAGGAATCGTACTCACCTTGTGGCCTCCCGGATATTTAAGAATACTGTCAAGAATAAAGGGTAGCCGGGCGGATTGCAAGAAGTTAGAGCAGGGCTACGCATGAACCAATCTGCTCCTCTTTACGCAACTTCCAACATATAGGAGACGTATATAAGGGAAAACGTGCGGATAGGAGGAGTTACCATGGGTAACAGTGCTAAGAGGTTTTTAAAGCTGTTTTATAAAAATGTTAAAGAGATCCGGGCCCCGGCCCCTTATGAGGTAAACAACCTGCGTGTCATCTGCGTTCATTGCCGGCATGACCGGTTTGACCATGGCTTTGCCCAGCTGAATACGGCTTTGCTGAGCTTTTTTAATCTGGATTTTGCGAACCGTTCGGCTAATATTCTGACCTGTGACCGCTGCGGGTATGTTCATTGGTTCAATAAAGATATAAGGAAGGTGAAAATGTGATGAAGACTAAAGCTTTTGCCGGATTAGGTGTGTGTATGATAGCGGCAGGACTGCTGCTTACAGCATGTAATACTGAGCCCAAGCCCGCTAAGCTGTCGGTTCAGGATGCTGAAGCGGTTATCCGGGAGATACTGGGACAAAAGGCGGGTACCGCTGCACTTTCGGCTGAGCTGACTGAAATTACGCCGGAGGACGTGTGGGAAGAGACGGGATACCAGCTTTTTAAGGATGGCAGCAGTCTGGACACTTATGTTGTAGCAGACGGCAAAGCTGCGGTGCTGGGAACCGGCTTTGGCGGCTATGGGGTTACGAGCGTTGTGCCATTTGATGTGGGTGGTGACGGGACGCAGGATCTTGTGTATGCTTATTCCTACGGGTCAGGTATCCACCGTTCGGTGATATCCTGGATGGACCTGCAGAGCATGGCCGAATATCCGGTGCAGAGTGCCGGGGAAGACGGCGGCTTCCGGACTTATGATCTTATTTTGCAGCAGGAAGAGGATTCCATCGGGGTGTATCAGATTGGTAACGGGCAGGACAGGGAAGCGACAACCAAGGCGCTGCTGAGCTATCCGGCACAAAAGGATGTCCAGTCCATGAAGCTAACCCAAGACGGGACACTTGTGCGGAAGAATGACGGACTCTATTATGAAGCAACCGGCGGAGATTGAGCGAACAGGTATATACTAACAACAGGTTGGGAGAGGATGCTGCTTGTTCCTGCGCGGTCTGGAAATGATGCTGAATAATATACCCGAGCCCCGGCGTTATCCGTTCTCGATCCCGGCTTTGAAGAATCTTGAGCGGCTTGAATTTAAGAACAATGTAACGTTTCTGGTCGGAGAGAACGGGTCAGGCAAATCCACTCTGCTGGAGGCGGTTGCCTACCAGTGCGGCTTCAATACGGCCGGCGGCGGCCGGAACAATACCTATGAGGTAGATGCTTCGCATTCGGCACTGGGCGAACACATCCGCTTATCCTGGCTGCCGAAGATTACGAACGGATTTTTTCTGCGGGCGGAGACCTTTTACCATTTTGCCTCCCATCTGGATACGATGCCTGAGAGCCTGCGGTATTACGGGGGGCAGTCGCTGCATAAGCAGTCGCACGGGGAGGCCTTTTTGTCCCTTTTTACTAACCGGTTCGGCAAAAAAGCGATCTATCTGCTGGACGAGCCCGAAGCCGCGTTATCCCCCGCAAGACAGCTGTCATTGCTGCGCATCATCAAGGATCTGGAGAAGGAAGTCCAGTTTATCATCGCAACCCATTCGCCGATTCTGCTCGGTTATCCGGGTGCGCAGATTCTGAACTTTGACAGCCACCCTGCGGGAGAGATCCGCTACGAAGAAACAATGCACTACATCATTACGAGACAGTTTCTGGAGAACCGGAATGCGGTTTTGCGGGAGCTGTTCAGTGACGAATGAACGAATGAACATCGCGGGAGGAATCATCATGGCAAAGGAATATTCAAGAGTATATCTGGAAAGTGTGAAGCAGGAGCTTCTGAACAGGCTCGGGCTGAAGCAGGTATATTACAAGGGGATGGCTGGCGATGATCTGCTGTTTGAGGCGACGGGCTTTGACCGGGGAACGTCACATAAATTCTGTGTCCGGACCAAAAACGGCTCAGTCGATGAAGCCGTTGGCGGCAAATGGATGAAGGTACGCGGCTTTACTGTTAAAAGTAAGGAATTAGGCTAAACTCCCTGCATTAGCTGCATAGCTGGATATGTGGCGTTTTTTTGACTAACCAGCTTGTATTCGATATAGTTGAAACCAGGATAAAGGCAGTTGAGAGACAGGAGGAACAGCATGGAGGTTTTTGCAGAATACCTGGACGGGATCAAGAATCCTGCACACCGTACACGGACGGAAGAGGTGCTTAGCTGGGTAGCCGGACGTTATCCTGAGCTGGAGCCCAAAATAGCCTGGAATCAGCCGATGTTCACCGATCATGGCACCTATATTATCGGTTTTAGTGTATCCAAGCAGCATATGGCGGTAGCCCCGGAGGTAGCGGGAATTAACCGGTTCTCCGAGAGGATCGTACAAGCCGGCTATGACCATACGAAGCAGCTGCTGCGGATAAAGTGGGAAAGTCCGGTTGACTACTCCCTGCTTGAAGAAATGATCGAATTTAACATTCTGGATAAAGCAGACTGCGCCACCTTCTGGCGGAAATAAAGCACGTAGCTTAATACAAAAAGGAAGCCGGCCGCAATGCTTTTCATTGTGGCTTTTTTGTATTTCTGAGAGAATATAACAAAGTCGGTTACCCCTGTAGAAAAGGATGTGGCATAGCATGCAGCTTGAGACGGAACGGTTATTGATCAGGGAGTTTGAATATGAGGATTTTAGGGAGGTCCATGCCTATGCATCAGACCCGCTGGTAGCCAGATACATGATCTGGGGCCCGAATACGGAAGCCGAGACAAAAGATTATATTAACATGACAATGGAGCTGCAGAAGCAGTCGCCGCGCCTTGATTACGAGTTTGCAGTTGTGCTGAAGGCTACCGGTCAGCTGATGGGCGGCTGCGGGATTCATCTCAGCGAGCCCCGCCAAGGGGAGATCGGCTATTGCTTTAATCCTCTTTTCTGGAAAAAGGGATACACGAGTGAAGCTGCTGCGGCGCTGCTCCATCTCGGATTCGGTGAATTTGCGCTGCACCGGATTTACGCCACCTGCCGGCCGGACAACACCGGTTCAGCCAAAGTCATGCAAAAAATCGGCATGCGCTATGAAGGTCATCTGCGGGAGCATATGTGGCATAAAGGCGGATGGCATGATTCTTTTCTTTATTCTGTGCTTGAACATGAATATAAACAGAATTTCTGAATATTCCGGGGCATAGGGGGCATAAGATGAGTAAAATGAGCTTGTTTGTTCCTGACGGTCTATTTTGCTGTAATAATCAAGTGAATATGCGGAAATCGGGTAATAACCGAGTAAGGAGGAATGCTGAGTGGAATGGATATTAGAAAATGTTGAAGAAACCAGCCTACTGCACCCGGAATCGTTCTTTATTCCCTCTGAGCATGAAAGAAGCTCCCAGCAGACCGGAAGACTGGTCAGACTGCATTTCGTATTAACGAATCCGGCAGAAGGCGGGCCGCGTGCAGAACGGATGTGGGTGGAGATTACCGGACAAGACCCTGTCAGCTGCCGTTATACCGGTATTTTGACTAATGCACCGGAATACCTGAAGTCACTGAAGCTTGGAGACACGGTACAATTTGAACCGAAGCATATTGCCCGCACCATTCTTCGCGAAGGTGACCCGCTGTGGCTGGAGGTCGGGGAGAAAATGGCGCTCGTCTCAAAGAAATGCCTGGAGCCCGGCAGCGCGGTGCACTGGATGTACCGGCAGGCCCCGGAACGGGAGCAGGATAGCGGCTGGCGGCTATTTGCCGGGGATGAAAATGAAGCGTATCTGGGCAATTCCAACAATGTGCGGTTGATGCACGTATATGCCATAATGGATCAGGACCCGAGCCTGCTGGAGCCGTTTAAAGGAGAGGTTGGCAGTGCTTTTGAGCGGGAGAGCAGGGATGGGGCGTGGGTACGGGTGAGGGATTGGGCGCTGGAGGAATAGGTGGGCCGAGGGGGAAAGTGTGATGCCGGAATACTCGCATATTCAGACTTATGTGAAATGTGATGAGAGTATTTATAAAGAGGTGATACAGCAGTTTGCTGCATTCCTCTCCAGGGCAGGCTTGGACAACAGCTATTTCAATAGCGGACTTAAATGGGAAGTGGCGGACAACGGTTTTATGTATCAAGGCGGGAGTGCAGATGCAGAGGAGGTCCCTGTAGAGGGGCTTTCGCTGCATGTGCGGCCCTATGTGGTTGGTCTTACGCCTGAAGTGTTTCCTGAGCTGGCAGAGTCGTGGCTTGAGGTGAGTCTGCTGTTCTGGACGGAGGAGATTACAGCGGATTACAAAACGGGTGAGCTGAGAAGTGAGGTACAGCCGTATATTTGGAGTCTCATGGAGCAGTTTGCGGATTACTATGATCAGGCGGGAATTTACTTTACGGACGAGGCGACTGGCGGCAAGCCATGGGAGGCGGCCGTAACCGGAAACAACGGAGAATTGTGGTCATTTGATGCTGCAATTATACCCAAGGTTCTGATAGATTTATATGCCGTTCCTGATGAACAGCTGTTTTATTATACATACTCCGGGAAACGGTTACTACTGGTGCGCAGAGAGGTTTGGGGAGGGGAGTAATCCGCAATCCCACAGCATAACTGTACTTTGTGCAACTATTTCAACAACTTTTTGAGTTTTTATCGGTTTAAGTGTACTCGGTGCAACTATTATCGGCCCTTTTGAGCAAAATCGCATTTTTAGTCCAATCTAGTTGCACGGAATACACTTATTCCTGAAAATGTGGCTTTACTACCCCATTTAGTTGCAGCACATACACTTATTTCTCGTTAAGGCCCTATACAACAAACAGCCGCCCCATCAGGGGCGGCTGTTTAATGCTAATGGTCTATTCTTCCTCCACAACCTCACGGTCCGGAAGCTGCGACACATAGCTGTCAGACAGCTGAAGCAGCTTCAGCGCCGAATTGAATTCGTCTTCGGTGGACTGCAGCGGCTTGTCGCCGTCGCCGGACAGCGTGTAATGCTGGCCGTCCTCGAAGCCGCTGCCGGACAGGAACAGCTCCTCATTATTGACGAAGGAACCGGTCGGCAGATAATAACGCTGCGGCAGCAGGTTGTATTCTCTTTCGTTCAGAATATCCTGGCCAAAGTGAATATGATTGTCGAGCGGCAGGCCAAGCAGATTGGCTACTGTCGGCAGAATGTCCACCTGACCGCCTAACTGGTTCTGTACGCTGGCCATAGGTACCCCGGCAGACGAAATGATCAGCGGAATGTTGATCAGGTCGCGCTCGGTGTATTCTTTTCCCAGAATCTCCTGCAGCAGTACCTTATCCTCATCCTTCAATGAGAAAATCGGCAGTCCGCGGTGGTCACCGTACAACACAACCAGACTGTCATCCCATACGCCGTTCTCCTTGAGCTCAGCGATAAACTGTCCCAGCGCATAGTCTGCGTAGTTCTGGGCGCGAATGTAGTTGCCAACAAAGGTTCCCTCATACCGCTCCGGCAGCGTCATCTGGTACTTGTTCTCCGGAATCGTGAACGGATTATGTGAAGACATTGAAATGACATGGGAATAGAACGGCTGGCTGCTCTCATTCATCCGGGCCAGCTCTGCAGAAGTTTTGGCATAGAGTACTTCATCAGAGGCGCCGTAGAAAACGGTATCTTCCTCGCCAAAGAAAGCTTTATCATAATAACGGTTGAACCCCAGCGCCCGGTACAGCTCGCCGCGGTTCCAGAAATCTACTTCATTCGTATGGAAGGTTGCGGTGTCATAGCCCTGCTCCTGCAGCAGCTTGGGTAAGCTTGGAAGCTCCTTGGGCGCATAAATATCGGTTGCCGGACCGTCCGGCGGAACATAGAACGAGGTGTTGACGATAAACTCCGCGTCCGAGGTGTTGCCTTGGCCGACCTGCTGGAAGAAGCGCGGGAAATAGATGCTGCTGTCTGCCAGCTTGTTCATGTTCGGTGTAATTTCCTTGCCGTCGATGGAAAGATGGATCAGGAAATTCTGGAAGGATTCCATTTGAATAATGACCAGGTTTTTACCCTTGGCGGCCCCATTCAGAATCGGTTCAGAACGGACGGTAATACCTTTAGTCTGATCAATGACAGACTGCGTAATCGCCGAGCTGTCGATCAGCTCCTCCTTATCATCTGCAAGCAGGGCATAGGCTTCGTAATTGAGAATACCCATCTGCTCGGCCTGAACCGTCTCGTTCATACTGGCTTTGTTCGGGAAGATATTCATCATGCAGAAAACGAGTGAAATACAGAACAGAACGGCGACAACCTTGCGGTTGCTGCGGCGTGACATCGCCTTTTTCCAGGCCACGGCCTTCTTGCGGCTGAGCATGATCAGGCTGATGACGATAATATCCAGGAAGATTAGCATATACTGCGGATGGAGCACCGCGAAAATACTCTTTTTAACGGCACCCACCTGTTTAGCCTGGCCGAATACCTGAGAGGTGGCAATAATTCCGAAGTGATTGTGATAGATAATCAGTGAAAAGAATAAAACGGTGATTAGCAGGTTGACGAGCATGTAAATAGCGATCTTCCGCTTTGTGGCGAACCACTCAATCAGACAGAAGATAATCAGGACAAAGGGGATTTCTTTGAACAGGGTACTCCAGGTCGGCCCGTCTTCGAACAGGTAGTACCAGGCAAAGTAGCTTTTCGCCAGCATAATGATAGAGAAGAATAGTATAGATCGTTTACTGAGTGTGCGTGGTTCTTTCAACCGCATTGCTTATGCGCATCCTTTACACTTTAATTAATTCATTCTATTACATAGCAGCTTCCAAATTCAACTCTAATAGATTACCTGAAAATGCTGAAAATGCCTATGTAAAAATCAAATATATTTTACTGCAAATATTTTCAATCCCTTCTGGAGTTGCGGCCCCAAAACCTTTATAATATGACGAGTATACTTTGTAAAGGAAAAGGTGTTAACTTCATGAGCATATTAAATGTAGAGAAGCTGAGTCACGGGTTTGGTGACCGGGCGATTTTCACGGATGTATCCTTCCGCCTGCTGAAGGGTGAGCATATCGGTCTGATTGGAGCCAACGGTGAAGGAAAGTCTACCTTCATGAACATTATTACCGGTAAGCTTCAGCCGGACGAAGGTAAGGTAGAATGGGCTAAGCGTATGCGTGCAGGCTATCTTGATCAGCATGCCGCGCTGACTAAGGGACAGTCGATCCGTGATGTGCTGCGCAGCGCCTTCCAGTACCTGTTCGATATGGAGCAGGAAATGAATGATATGTACGGCAAGATGGGCGATGTCACTCCAGAGGAGCTGGAGCAGCTGCTGGAGGATGTCGGTACCATTCAGGATACGCTGACTAACCAGGACTTCTATATGATCGACGCCAAAATCGACGAAACCGCCCGCGGTCTCGGCCTGACCGACATCGGTCTGGACAAGGATGTTCATGATCTGAGCGGCGGACAGCGCACCAAGGTACTGCTTGCGAAGCTGCTGCTGGAGAAGCCGGACATTCTGCTCCTCGATGAGCCGACGAACTATCTGGATGAGCAGCATATCATCTGGCTGAAGCGTTACCTGCAGGAATACGAGAATGCCTTCATTCTGATCTCCCATGATATTCCGTTCCTAAATAGCGTAATCAACCTGATCTACCATATGGAGAATCAGTCGCTTTCCCGTTACGTTGGGGATTATGAGTATTTCCAGCAGGTGTATGAGGCGAAGAAGTCGCAGCTTGAATCTGCGTTCAAGCGTCAGCAGCAGGAAATCTCTGATCTGAAGGACTTCGTTGCCCGTAATAAAGCGAGTGTGGCTACCCGTAATATGGCGATGTCACGCCAGAAGAAGCTGGACAAGATGGAAGTCATCGAGCTGGCCAAGGAGAAGCCGAAGCCGCAGTTCAATTTCAAGCAGGGCCGTACTTCCGGCAAGGTTGTATTTGAGACGAAGGATCTGGTAATTGGCTATGATTCTCCGCTCTCAAGACCCCTTGACCTGAGCATGGAACGCGGACAAAAAATCGCGCTCGTCGGCGCCAACGGTATCGGTAAAACGACGCTGCTGCGCAGCATTCTGGGCCAGATCCCGACCCTTTCCGGTTCCGCCAGACTTGGCGACCTGCTGGAAATCGGCTACTTCGAGCAGGAAATGAAGGATGCCAACTACAATACCTGTATTGAAGAGATATGGACAGAATTCCCTTCCTTCACCCAGTTCGAAATCCGCGCGGCGCTTGCCAAGTGCGGCCTGACCACCAAGCACATCGAGAGCAAGATCGCGGTTCTGAGCGGCGGCGAAAAAGCCAAAGTCCGGCTCTGCAAGCTGATAAACCGCGAATCCAACCTGCTCGTACTCGATGAGCCGACGAACCACCTTGACGTTGATGCCAAGGAAGAGCTGCAGCGTGCGCTCAAAGCGTACAAGGGCAGCATCCTGCTGATCTCCCACGAACCGGAGTTCTACCGCGACATCGTAACCGATACATGGAACTGTGAGTCGTGGACTACAAAAGTATTCTAATATGTTAAGCTGTGTGACGGGCTGCCTCGGTGAGGCGGCCCGTTTTTGCGTGAAGGCGGCGGATTGTATAATCCTTTATATGTAAGCGGGGCTGTAGCTGTTAATATATTGTGTACCGGAGCTTAGGGGGGCGTTATGAGCGAAGAGATACAGGCAGGCCGAAAGCGAAGAAAGAAGAGTGGCTATGATTATTAAAAACAGTAAACGCAGCCTTATAAGCCTGCTGGCAATTATGTTACTGGTATTTGTTAGCGCTGGCTGCAGCGGAAAGAGTGACAAAGATACAGCATCAGATAACCCGATAGACCGTGCTTTCAGTGAAGATATCGATAATGCAAAGATCGCCCATACGGAACCGGAACAATCGGCGCTTCTTTGATGGAGGAGGCGGTCTTGTACCGCAATCAGGTTCTGTACTTAATAAATAAGTACTATTCTGATTCTGAAATGTACAAATATGGAGAATACACCTATTTGTACAGCGGAAAAGGAGCGGAGTTTGATAAAGCTCTGTAATTAGAGACTAAGAGACTAAGTTGCAACTTTCCGGTGCAAATAATGATCAAGGAGCTGGACAATGATTTCAAAATCTAAAGCCTTTGGAATTTTAATTATAATGCTGTTGGTGTACTTATTCTGGAATTCTCTCAGGTCATCCACGTCCGAAGTTGCAAAAGCAACAGCGATAGATGACAAACAGCTTCAGTTTGTAAATTATAGCGGGCAGATCAGAACATTAAAGACGTCGGTTGATATTTCTGGGGTAGTTGAAGTAAATCAGCAATACTTTATTACCTTTGATAAGCGGATCGGAGCAAAACCCCAGCTGCAATCCATTAAAATATCAGAGTGAACAATCAAATAGTAATCCGGATAATGAAGAAAAATAAAGTATCGGAGGCTAACATGGACAGCATTATTTTTGATCTGGACGGAACGATGTGGGATTCTTCGGAGGTGGTGACGGTGGCGTGGAATGATGTGCTTCGCAAGTATGCAGACATTCCGCATGTTATTACCAAGGAAAATTTACAGGGGATTATGGGCCTGCAGCCTGCCGAAATTGGGAAAATTCTGCTTCCCGGTATGGAAGAGGCAGTGCAGCAAAAACTTCTGGACGAGTGCTGCGAAGCCGAATGTCATTACCTGGTTAAGCGGGGCGGCGTGTTATATGAAGAGCTTGAAGCAGTGCTTACGGCTTTATCGGCACAATACAAGCTGTTCATCGTTAGCAACTGTCAGAAGGGATATATCGAGGCTTTTTACGAGTATCATCAGCTGGGCAGGTTCTTCGCGGACTATGAGAATCCGGGCCGGACAGGGCTGCCCAAGGGGGAGAATATCAAGCTGATCATGCAAAGAAACAATCTGGAGAGTCCAGTCTACGTGGGCGATACGGAAGGGGACCAGAAGGCCGCAGGGTTTGCCGGAATTCCGTTTGTTTTTGCAAGCTATGGATTTGGAGAGGTGAGCGGTGCGGATTATACGATTAACCGTTTCTGTGATCTGTTGGAGCTGTTTAACTAAGCCTTACCTCTAAATGAACCAGGGATGGAGCTGAAGCACATGCAATTGAAGCCGAGTGCCGTACAGTTCGGCGGCATTGCGCTGATTCTGGCGGGAGTCCTCTTTTTTATACAGTATCTGTTTATGCTGCCGGTGCCATCGCCTCCAACGACCTCTGATGCTGAGCTGGTGACATGGCTGGCCGAGTGGAAATTTAATATGTCCATGGCGGATGAGCTGCTCTTCTTTGCCCCGCTGTGTCTGATTCCGGCTATTGCGGCGCTATATCATGTTCTGGTAAAGACCGATATGACTACAACCCTGCTGGGCTGCGCACTTCTGGCACTTAGCATTCCTATTTACATACTGCTCGTCATCATCCTCGGGAGGGTGGTTTACCCTGTATTCAAGATTGAATTATCCGCTGAGAGCCTTAAGCTGATGTTCAGCCTGTATTACGGAGGGCTGCACACGGTGGCGCTTATCATGGGAATTGCAACGGTTATACTGAGCTTGGTTACCCTGAAAAGCCCGCTCGGCAGGCCCTGTGCCTATCTGGGTTTTGCTGCCGGGATACTTGATCTAATCGGATCTTTCCCCTGGCTGACCGGGACAACGGCAACGTTTATATGTCAGCTGGCTTTTGCAGCGTGGTTTGTTGTGCTTGGAGCGAGACTGATCAGGATTTCCGGAACGGCAGTGAAGGTGAGTCTGCCAAAAGGATGAGCAGCGGCTTGACTTTTGAGGTCTACTGCAATAAACTCATGACAAGAGGTTTACTACAGTAAACTTGAAATGAGGAGGAGCTGCATGGAAGCCTATAAATTGTTCGATGCCGAATATAAGTTTGCCCTACAAATTGTTCGATGCCGAATATAAGTTTGCCTGCCTGATCTGGGATAACGAGCCGATTAATTCAACAGAGCTGGTGAAGCTGAGCCAGACCAAGCTGGGCTGGAAGAAATCCACGACTTATACAGTACTCAGAAAGCTGTGTGAGCGGGGAATTCTGAAGAATGAAGATGCAACCGTTACAGCTATTATCAAAAAAGCAGAGGCACAGCAATACGAAAGCGAGACGGTAGTGGAAAAAGCCTTTGGCGGATCGCTGCCGCAATTTCTAACCGCTTTTCTGGGCAAAAAGAAGCTGTCCGAAAAGGAGGCGGAGGAGCTGAAGCGGATCATTGAGGAGGCGACCCGATGATTACGGAGTGGTTCATCTCTGTCCTAAATATGAGTATCACAGCGGGTTATGTGGCAGCTGCAGTGCTATTGGTAAGGGTATTTTTACGGAGAGCCCCCAAAATATTCTCTTATCTGTTATGGTCTGCTGTAGCAATCAGACTGGTTCTGCCCGTCAGCTTTACTTCAGATTTCAGTCTGCTGCGGCTGTTCCAGCCTCATTCACAGACAGGGGCGGGAGCAGGGCTTATGAATTTTGTACCGCCAGGTATTGGTTTGCAGCTCCAGCCGGCAGTAGATGCCGGTATTAACGGAGTAAGCAGGCTGATTAACAGCTCACTTCCGGGTGCTGTCCAGACCGCCAGTGTAAATCCGCTGCAGCTTATCCTGTGGACGGGAAGTATGATCTGGCTGACAGGCGTTGCAGCTCTTTTACTGTACAGCATTGTATCGTACGTGCGCATTACGGCACGAGTACGGACAGCAACGCGTGTTAAAGAGAATATTTATGAGTCGGACCAGATTGCGGCGCCTTTTGTGTGCGGTTTTATTAAGCCGAAGATTTACGTTCCTACCGGAATGAGCAGTCAGGAGCTGCCCTATATCATACTGCACGAACAGACGCATATCCGCAGGCGGGATTATCTGATTAAGCCCTTTGCCTTCCTGCTGCTCATCCTTCACTGGTTCAATCCCTTCATGTGGCTGGCATACGCGCTTATGGGCAAAGATATGGAGATGTCGTGCGATGAAACGGTCGTCCGGAAGCTGGGCAGCGGGATTAAAGGGAGCTATTCAACTTCTTTACTCACGCTTGCAACAGGTAAAAGGGGAGTTCCGGCAGGCAGCCCGCTTGCTTTTGGCGAGGGGAATGTGAAATCCAGAATCAAAAATATTCTCACCTACCGCCAGCCGTCCCCTTGGATCACCGCATGTACATTTGTCCTAATCACCGTTATCCTTGCTGTCTGTATAGTTAACCCCAAGCCTGAAGTGTCCCCGGTACAGCAGTCTTATAAAGGCTACAACGTGGAGCAGCTGTTAAAAAACCGCACACCCTACGTGGGCGCTGCCAGCAAGGTCGGCGGAATTATCGGCGGCTTGCCGGTGCCGGAAGGTTTGGAGGCTGCGGGGATGGAGCTTCAGACGGTGGCTCCGCCGTATGGCTTGACTATTAAATATGACATGCAGGATTCAGCCGGTGTGACCAAAAACGGTGCGATCAGCGGCGATGCGTTCTACCGCAATTCCATTTTGCTTTTTAGCCTGATTGACAACGTGGACAGTATAACCTATATCCTTACTGAACGGATGGGGGCCGTCACCTACCCGCTCACAGATAATACCAATCAAAATGGCAGTGTAACCTACAGCGTTACCTTTGAAAGGGAACAGATCGGCAAGCAGCTTGAAGGAGATATCTCTCAGTATGCTACAGATGAAGCAGGACTGCATCAGTTGATCGACCGTGTAGAGGAAATGCTGTCTGTAGACTATTAACCATATACGCTTCAGGAGGCTGCAACCATGCAATAACTGCCAGGCAGAGCTTACTCCATCCGTGTGAGAGGTTATGCGGCTCCTGATTGCCCACGAAATCCACCGGCCGGCTGTCCGTCTGGGCGCGGGAGATCGGTAAAGAGCCGGTGAGTGCCAATTTTGTCGGCGGAGATGTGTATAATTGTCAGCCTGTTCAAAGGCGTACTGTATATGTAATTAGCACCGGAAAAGCGGAAAGAGCCGCGGATTTCCGGTGCTTTTTGT
>RCUO01000378.1_pt1 | contig 23757 bp, 22 predicted proteins | sample 2166161 | NCBI WGS metagenome assembly RCUO01 (sample SAMN09932617, study PRJNA488358) | compost metagenome | feature: garden; material: soil; isolation source: compost soil in cyclohexanecarbonitrile-enriched culture | place: Germany: Experimental Botanical Garden Goettingen | collected 2016-01-27
GCTCGCGCAACCAGTACCTCAGCGCCGAGCAGCGCCCGTTGGCGACCACCCTTCATCGCACCCTGCTGGGCATGCGCGAAGGTTATGTCGCCGGGCACGGCCGTGAACGCATCGAGGCCGACGCCGTCGCTGCGCTGCAGGCGGCCGGCTTCCAGGTGGATTACGCGGTGCTGCGCACCCCGGAGCTGGCCGAACCGAGCTTCGACGGCGGTGGCCGCGTGGCCCTGATCGCTGCCCGCCTGGGCACCACCCGGCTGATCGACAACCTGGAGTTCTGAGCCGCATGCGGCTCAGGGGCGCCCGTAGTGGGCGCCTCTCACCTTCCCATGGACGGGAGACCGGAAATGAATACCCCCACCACTACCGGCCGTCTTGCCCGGGCCTCGATCCTGGCGGCACTGGCCGCCGGCATGGTGCCTGCCCAGCTGATGGGCGGCCTGTTGTTCGCGCTCGACTTCGCGCGTACGCCCGTACCGGCACTCACCGGCGGTGCGCTGATGTTCGTGCTGGGCGTGTGCAACGCCATCGCGGTGTTGCTGCCGATGGCGCTGATCCTGCAGTCCCAGCGGCGTCTGCGCCGGACCGCCTTCCTGCTCGTGGGGTTCGGTCTGGGCGCGCTGGCCATGGCGACCTGTGCCTGGCCGGGCGCGGACAATGGTCCGCTGCTGCAGCGCCTGCGCTATGTCGATACCTTCGACGTGATCAGCTACGGCCTGTCGGTGCTGGCCGCGGGCGGCTTCGGCCTGGTCGCCGGGCTGGCCTTCCATACGGTGTTCGGCCTATCACTGCAGGGCGCCTGCGGGCATGCCCCGTCAGCGCTACCGGTCGAGGGCGCCTGAACGGTCTTCAGCGTCCCGTCCCAGCCCCCTGATGACGGCCAAGCGGGTGCTAGAATCCGCTCTTTCCTTTGCCGTTGCAGCGCCCCCATGCACCTGTCCCTGCTCAAGACCAAGATCCACCGCGCCACCGTCACCCATTCCGAGCTGAACTACGAAGGCTCGATCGCCATCGATGACAACCTGCTGGCCGCCACTGGCATCCGTGAATTCGAGCAGGTGCACATCTGGGACGTGACCAACGGTGCGCGCTTCTCGACCTATGCGATCCGCGCCGAAGCCGGCAGCGGCATCGTCTCGCTCAACGGTGGCGCCGCGCGCCACGTGCAGGTCGGTGACATCATCATCATTGCCGCCTTCGCCAGCATGACCGAGCAGGAAGCCGACAGCTTCAAGCCGAAGCTGGTGTACGTTGATGGCAACAACCAGATCTCCCACACCAACGACACGATCCCGACCCAGGCCGCATGACAACGAACAACGGATTCGACTCGCTGCATTCCCACGCCCAGCGCCTGAAGGGCGCAAGCATTCCCAACCTGCTCGCCGCCGAACCCGGTCGTGTACAGGATCTGGCGCTGCGGGTCGGTCCGTTGTATGTCAACTTCGCCCGGCAGAAATACGATGCCGCGGCGTTGCAGGCGCTGTTGGCGCTGGCTGCCGAACGTGATGTCGGCGGCGCCATCACGCGCCTGTTCCGTGGCGAGCAGGTCAACCTGACCGAAGGCCGCGCTGCGCTGCACACCGCGCTGCGTGGTGATGTGGTCGATGCGCCGGTGGCGGCCGAGGCCTATGCCACCGCGCGCGGCATCCGCCAGCGCATGGGCGAGCTGGTGCGCGCGCTGGAAGACAGCGGCGTGACCGATGTGGTCAGTGTCGGCATCGGCGGTTCCGATCTGGGCCCGCGCCTGGTCGCCGACGCGCTGCGTCCGGTCACTGGTGCACGCCTGCGCGTGCATTTCGTGTCGAACGTGGACGGCGCCGCCATGCAGCGCACGCTGGCCACGCTGGATCCGGCGAAGACCGCTGGCATCCTCATTTCCAAGACCTTCGGTACCCAGGAAACCCTGCTCAACGGCCAGATCCTGCACGATTGGCTGGGTGGCAGCGAGCGCCTGTACGCGGTCAGCGCCAATCCGGAACGCGCCGCCAAGGCCTTCGCCATTGCCGCCGATCGTGTGCTGCCGATGTGGGACTGGGTGGGCGGCCGCTATTCGCTGTGGTCGGCCGTTGGTTTCCCGATCGCACTGGCCATCGGCTTCGAGCGCTTCGAGCAGTTGCTGGAAGGTGCCGCGCAGATGGATGCGCATGCACTGGACGCGCCGCTGGAGCGCAACCTGCCGGTGCTGCACGGCCTGACCGACATCTGGAACCGCAATCTGCTGGGCTCTGCCACGCATGCGGTGATGACCTACGATCAGCGCCTGGCGCTGCTGCCGGCCTACCTGCAGCAGCTGGTGATGGAAAGCCTGGGCAAGCGCGTGCAGCGCGATGGCCAGCCGGTCACCACCGACACCGTGCCGGTGTGGTGGGGCGGTGCCGGCACCGATGTGCAGCACAGCTTCTTCCAGGCCCTGCACCAGGGCACCAGCATCATTCCGGCCGATTTCATCGGCTGCGTGCACAACGACGATCCGTATACAGTCAACCACCAGGCGCTGATGGCCAACCTGCTGGCGCAGACCGAAGCACTGGCCAACGGCCAGGGCAGCGATGATCCGCACCGCGACTATCCGGGCGGCCGCCCGAGCACCATGATCCTGCTCGACGCGCTCACCCCGCAGGCGCTGGGCGCCTTGATCGCGATGTACGAGCACGCCGTGTACGTGCAGTCGGTGATCTGGAACATCAACGCCTTCGACCAGTTCGGCGTCGAGCTGGGCAAGCAGTTGGCCAGTGGCCTGCTGCCCGCTCTGCAGGGTGAGGATGTGGCAATCGCCGATCCGATGACCCGCGAGATCCTGGCGCAGCTGAAGGGCTGAGCGCGCCGCGCCGGATGCATATTTCGATGCACTGGCGCGACCTCGTTCGACGAAGGCAGCCCGAGTCGTGGGCGGGTCTGCACCTGACCGTGTCGGCCCCCCTGCGCCCTGCGCTTGTGGTTTCGGTGTGCCCGCCGGACCGGATGCGGGTCGGTACCGAGGATCGCCCCATGTTGTGGGCGAGGGTGGAGCCCGACTACTTCGGCGTGGATCTGCTTCGCGGCGCCTCCCCGGCCTCGCCTGCGATCATTCCACCGATCACGGCTGCCGAGGCGCGGGCGTTGCACTCGCATGATCCGGTGCGGACTGCCGCAGCTTGGGCACGCCATTTCGCGCAGGCCCTTGCCCGTTCGGATCGATCTCCGCTGGCCCAGGGCGAATGGCTGCTGCAGCCGACGCTGCATGGCGCAGAGCGTGCGCGGATGCCGCTCACGCTCGCATCAGATGCGCTGGCCCGACCGTCGGTTGATAACTTGAGCTGGTCGGACGTGATGCACGGCGACTGCCTGCCTCCCGTCCTGTTGCGGACGCCATCACTGGCCGCGGATGGGCGGGTCAAGGCTTGGGCAAGGCAGACCCGGGCAGGATTACTGCCACCGGTGCTGCTGATGTGGGTCAGTGGCCTGCAAGCACATGTGGTGCTGGACGGACACGATCGACTGCAGGCGGCCGTGCAGGAGGGTACCGCTGTGCCGGTGCTGGTTCTGCTGCGTCACGGCGAACGGTGCGTGGATGAGCAGGGCCTGGCGCGCGCTGACGCCATCGCTGATCGATCTGGCGACGCGGCCATGACAGTCGAGGCCCGCAACCGGCTGCTGCTCGATCTGTATACCCCTGCACGCGACGTCCTGCCCAGTCGGGCCGATCTGCTGCGTGGCGGAGTGGATCGATGGATTGCTGAAGTCGAAGCCGAGGCCAAGCAGCAGGGCGTCGAGGTGGGCGTGCTGCTGGGGGGCTGACCTGGCGTGCGCTACCGACATCCCGTTGCGGGATGCCGGACATTCACCGGCTCGGATCGCGCTCCGGGCTCGGCCGCTTGGCCAGCTTGCGCTGCAGCGAACGCCGGTGCATGCCGAGCAGGCGCGCGGCCGCCGACACGTTGCCGCCGGTTTCATGCATCGCCTGCTGGATGTGTTCCCACTGCAGGCGGCTGATCGGGGTCATTGCATCGGGCACTTCCATCTCGCCGTCATCAGCGGGGCCGTCGTCTTCCTCGCCCAGCGCGCGCAGGATCATGGGCACCGTCGAGGGCTTGGGCAGGTAGTCGTCCGCACCCAGCTTGATCGCTTCCACTGCGGTGGCGATGCTGGCATAGCCGGTCACCAGCAGGATCCGCATGTCCGCACGCAGCGCGCGCAGCGGCTGGATCAGCGCCAGGCCGGAATCGCTGCCCAGCTTCAGATCGATCAGTGCGAACGCTGGCGGATGCTGGCGCGCCAGTGCCAGTGCGCTGGCGGCATCCTGTGCGGTCTGCGTCTCCAGCCCTTTGCGGGCCAGGCTGCGCTGCAGCGTGCGCAGGTAGAGTTCGTCGTCGTCGACCAGCAGGCCGAGGGTAGAAGCAGTCATGGTCATTCCTCGCGGGGGGCCAACGGCAGGCGGAAGCCGACGCGGCTACCGGCCCCTTGGGCCGGGCGCATCCACATCTCGCCGTCCAGGCGTTCGATGGTGGCATGGGACAGGGCAAGCCCGACGCCCATGCCTTCACTCTTGCTGCTGCCGAACAGCTTGCCCGGCAGGACGGCGGCGCGGGCATCGAAGCCATGGCCGTAATCGCGTACTTCGCCGATCAAGTCGTCGCCTTCGATGCGCAGGCTGAGGTCAACGCGCGGTCGTCCAGCCTGCTCGCCGGCATCGGCAGCATTGTTCAGCAGCACCATCAGCAGGTGGCCGACGCCCGGGTCCAGCGGCAGGCGCAGCGGTGCGTCGTCGTTGCGATGCAGGTCGATGGTCGGGCGCACCAGCCGCCACTGCTCCAGCACCTGCTGGGCCGTGGAGTGGGCGCGGCCGGGGCGGTCGTTGGAGGCCGGCGCGGCCAGTGCCAGCACGCGCTCGCGGCACTGCACCAGCAGCTCGCGCAGGGTCTCCATGTCCTCGCGTACTTCCGGCTCTTCGCTGCGCTCGGCCACGTCGTCGGCAAGCAGGGTCATCGTCGCCAGCGGCGTGTTCAGTTCGTGCGCCACCGAGGCCGCATGCGTGGCCAGGGCGACGATGCCTTCGTTGCGCGCGAAGCGTTCGCGCAGCGCCGACAGTTCCAGCTCGCGCTCGCGCAGGGCGATCGCCAGCCGGGTGGAGAAGATCAGTACCACTGCGGCAGACAGCAGGAAGGTGGCGATCACGCCCCAGCGATTGAGGTCCAGCGCGTTGAAGTAGCCGGCCGGCAGCGGCTGGCCGAACAGTCCGCTGGCGGCATAGCCCAGCAGGCAGGCGCTGGCCACGGCCAGGGCCCAGCGCAGGGGCAGGGCGAAGGCGGCCAGGGCGATCAGGATCAGGAACAGCGAGCCGAATGGATTGGCGATGCCGCCACTCCAGCTGACCATCCAGGTGAGGATGATCACGTCAACCAGGATGTGGCCGAAGGCGGTCAGCGGCGCGGTATCGGCCGGCTCCGGCCGCAGCTGCGTATACAGGTTGAACACGGCAAGCACGGCCACGCCCGACCACAACGGCAGTTGCGGCAAGGGCAGTCCCAGCACCCAGGTGGCGACCAGGATGGTGGCCGCCTGGCCAGCCACGGCCAGCCAGCGCAGGCTGCACAGGGTTCGGAGAAACGGGGCGTCGGGACCGGTCATTCGCGCCCATCGTATGCGTTCGCAGGCAAGCCTGCCTGCGACAATCGGCCGCAGCCGCACTGCCGCCTGAATGCGACACACCCGCAAGGTCGGGGCGGGCGTTAGAATGCCCGCATGCATGACGCCGTCACCCGCCCTACAGCCCCCTCCGATGCCACTGCCTGGCCCCGTCGCCTGACCCAATCGGTCCAGATCGGTGGAGTCACCGTGGGCGGTGGCAAGCCGGTGGTGGTGCAGTCGATGACCAACACCGACACCTCCGACGTGGCGTCCAGCGTGAAGCAGGTCGCCGAGCTCTGGCGCGCCGGCTCGGAAATGGTGCGCCTGACCGTCAACACCGTCGAAGCGGCGGCGGCGATCCCGCGCATCGTCGACAAGCTGGCGATGATGGGCATCGATGTCCCGCTGATCGGCGACTTCCATTACAACGGCCATCAGCTGCTGACCGCCGAACCGGCCTGTGCCGAAGCGCTGGCCAAGTACCGCATCAACCCGGGCAACGTGGGCTTCGGCAAGAAGAAGGACCTGCAGTTCGCCCAGCTGATCGAGTTCGCCATCCGCTACAACAAGCCGGTGCGCATCGGCGCCAACTGGGGCTCGCTGGACCAGGCTCTGGCGGCGAAGCTGATGGACGAGAACAACCATCGCGAACAGCCCTGGGACGCCGGCCGCGTGCTGCGCGAGGCGCTGATCCGTTCGGCGCTGGATTCGGCCGAGCAGGCCGTCGAGCTGGGGTTGCCGCGCGATCGCATCATCCTTTCGGCCAAGGTCAGCGGCGTGCAGGAACTGATCGCGGTCTACCGCGACCTGGCCCAGCGTTCGGACTTCGCCCTGCATCTGGGCCTGACCGAAGCCGGTATCGGCAGCAAGGGCATCGTCGCCTCGGCGGCGGCGCTGAGCGTGCTGCTGCAGGAAGGCATCGGCGACACCATCCGCATTTCGCTGACGCCCGAACCGGGCCAGTCGCGTACGCAGGAAGTGATCGTCGCCCAGGAACTGCTGCAGACCACCGGCCAGCGCGCCTTTACCCCGCTGGTCACGGCCTGTCCGGGCTGCGGCCGAACCACCTCGGAGTTCTTCCAGGAACTGGCCAAGGTGGTGCAGACCCACGTGCGCGAAAAAATGCCGCTGTGGAAGATCCAGCATCCCGGCGCGGAGAACATGACCCTGGCGGTGATGGGCTGCGTGGTCAACGGGCCCGGTGAGTCGCGGCATGCCAACATCGGCATCTCGCTGCCGGGTACCGGCGAAGCACCGTCGGCACCGGTGTTCGTCGATGGCGAGAAGAAGGTGACCCTGCGTGGCGAGAACATCGCCCAGGAATTCGTCGCCCTGATCGATGATTACGTTGAACGCACCTATGTCCGAAGCGCCGGGTAAGCCGACGATCCTCGCTGCACCGGAGCCAGCCTCCGGTTTCCGCCACTGGATGGCGCGCAATGCCTGGCGGCTGCTGTTGCTGTTTGCCGGTGTGCTGCTGCCGCTGGCCGGATTCGTCGCTCTGGCCGACGAAGTGCACGAGTTCGAGTCCTTCCACTTCGATGCACCGCTGCTGTGGCAGATGCACGGCCTGCATTCGCCGTGGCTGGACCGCATCTTCGTGCTGCTGTCGAAACTGGGTTACGAGTGGTTCCTGATCCCGGCCGATGTGCTGATTGTCGGTGCACTGGCCTGGCACCGGCGTTGGCGTGAAGCGACCTTCGTGGCCGTGAGCTTCGTCGGGTCGGCGCTGCTGAACATGGGCAGCAAGCACTTCTTCCAGCGCGACCGGCCCAGCCTGTGGGAATCGATCGCGCCGGAATCCACGTTCAGTTTCCCCAGCGGCCACGCGATGGGCTCGATGACCCTGGCGGTCACCCTGGTGCTGCTGGCCTGGAACACCCGCTGGCGCTGGCCGGTGCTGCTGCTGGCGCCGTCGTTCAGCCTGCTGGTAAGCGTTTCCCGGGTCTACCTGGGGGTGCATTACCCCTCCGACATCCTGGCCGGATGGTGTGCCGCGCTGGTTTGGGTGGTAGGGTGCTATCTGGTCATGTTCAGCCGCCGTCATCCATGGCGACGGCACGGTTCGCCGCCAGCGACGGCCAGCGAAGCGATCACGCAAGGGGAGTGACGTGGATGCCCTCCCAAGGGCGTCTACCTGAGGGACGGGTTGTTTCGTTGTAACGGGTTCTGCAGGGCAAGGGGCACGATCAGTGCGTGAAGAATGTGATGCGCAAGGCAGAACGCCGGAATTGCGCAACATCCGCGCTTGCAGTGGTCAGGTGCTCCTGCCTAGGTTGACCCGTATTGGCCGCATTCGAAGAGGTACGTGAATGACGATTCGAGTCTACCTGGTGGATGACCACGCGTTGGTCCGCACCGGGATGAAGATGATACTGTCGAGTGAAACCGACATTGAAGTGGTGGGCGAGGCCGAGACCGGCGAAGACGCACTGCCCGCTATCCGCCAGCTGCAACCGGACGTGGTGTTGTGTGATCTGCACCTGCCCGGGGTGAGCGGAATGGAAGTGACCGAGCGCATCGTCCGTGGCCACCGCAGCACGCGGGTGGTGATCGTGTCGGTGCTGGAGGACGGTCCGCTGCCCAAGCGCCTGCTCGAAGCGGGTGCTGCCGGTTACATCGGCAAGGGATGCGATGCACAGGAACTGCTGCGCGCGGTGCGTGACGTGGCCGCCGGACGGCGTTACCTGGGCACGAGCATCGCGCAGAACCTGGCGTTGTCCACGGTGGAAGGCAACGGCTCGCCGTTCGACAACCTGTCGCCGCGTGAGCTGGAAGTGGCATTGCTGCTGACCCAGGGCCTGCGCCAGGAAGACATCGCCCGACGTCTGAGCCTGAGTGCGAAGACGGTCAATACGCACAAGGCGCGGTTGTTCGAGAAGATGGGAATCCACGACAACATCGCGTTGGCGCGGATGGCCAGTCAGTACGGGTTGGTGGATCCGGCGCGACCGCTGTAAGGGTTTCGGCCAACGGCTGAGCCCCTCGCGGTGTATTGCCGCTGACATCGGTGGCATGGCCGGGCAGGTTGGGTTCGCGGGGGACGCCGTGAACCCATCCATGGGGGCTTGGTCGCCGCATCCATGCGGCTCACACCCCCGCGAACCCAACCTGCCCGACCTTGGACAGTTTCCTGTGGCATCCACCGCGGAATGAAGAAGGAAGAGCAGGAGCGGGTCGCGCGCTCGTAGACTGGGGTCGGGTCCCTTTCCCGGCGGGAAAGGGCTCTGACCCCGTAGTGGTTCAGTGGCCGCGTACGCGCTTGACGATCTTCGCGGCCTGCGCCGCGCTTTCGCGCACCTTGTCCCACTGGCCGGCGTCGATCCAGTTGCCCGGCACCATCCACGAGCCGCCGATGCAGACCACGTTCTTCTGCTCGAGGTATTCGGCCGCGGTGTTCTCGGTGATGCCGCCGGTCGGGCACAGCTTGAGGTCGGCGATCGGGCCGGCCACGCCCTTGATCATGGCCAGGCCACCCACGGCCGTGGCCGGGAACAGCTTGCACACCCGGAAACCACGTGCGTAGAGCGACAGCAGCTCGGTCGGCGTCGCCGCACCCGGCACCACCGGCAGCGGTGCCGCAGCCAGCGCATCGGCCAGCACCGGTGGCGTGCCCGGGGTCACCAGGAAATCCGCGCCCGCATCGATGGACTGCTGCATCTGCTCCACCGTCAGCACCGTACCGGCGCCGACCACCACATCCGGCAGCTCGCGCTTGAGCATCGCCAGCGCTTCCATCGCGACCGGCGTCCGCAGCGTCAGCTCGATCGCCGGCAACCCGCCTTCCAGCAACGCCGCACTGACCGCACGTGCCTGGTCCAGCGTATGAATCGTCACCACCGGCAGGATGCCCGCCGCATGCAGCAACTCCGCCGCCCGCACCTGATGTTGTTCGATACCCATAGCTCTGCTTCTGCCTTTGCTTTCGCTCTTGTTGTGCTTTCAATGATCACTTCGCGGCGTTGACGCGCCGGAGAGTGTCAGGAGGGCGCGGTCAGCCCCAGACGGGACCGTGAGCGGCATGGATGCCGCGACCGAGCCCCCATGGATGGGTTTACGGCGTGTCCCGGCTGGGGCTGACCGCGCCCTCAGCCAGGAAATTTACCGCTGCGACTAACCCGCAACGCTCTTCAACCCTCAGGCGTCCTTCGCCTCATGCGGCGCCGCCGCAGCCGCAGCATCGTGCCCCAGCTCATACTCCGCGTCGTAGTCCCACGGCCCACCGTCAGCCGCTGCCGGACCACACGAAATCGAGATCGCGCCCTGATCCGCCGGACCCACCACACGCCGGTTGATCGCGAACAGGTTGCGGCCCAGGTCATTGGCGGCCGGCGCCGTATTCGGCGCATGCGTACGCGCAGCCCATTCGGCCGCGTCCACCAGTACTTCAAGCGTGCCGGCTTCGCCATCCAGGCGGATGATGTCGCCCTCGCGCACCTTGCCCAACGGACCACCGCGTGCAGCTTCCGGGGTCACGTGGATCGCGGCCGGAATCTTGCCCGACGCGCCGGACAGGCGGCCATCGGTAACCAGCGCCACGCGCCGGCCCTGGTTCTGCAGCAGGCCCAGCAGCGGTGCCAGCGAATGCAGTTCCGGCATACCGTTCGCACGCGGGCCCTGATAACGCACCACGGCTACGAAATGCTCGGGCAGCAGGCCGCCGGCGTGCAGCTTGTTCAATACCTGCGGTGCATCAACCACCACGGCCGGGGCTTCGATGGTGCGGTACTGCGGCTTCACCGCCGACAGCTTGATCAGCGACTTGCCCAGGTTGCCGCGCAGCAGGCGCAGGCCGCCCTGGCTTTCGAACGGATTGTCGACACCGCGCACCACTTCTTCATCGGCGCTGCGTTCCAGGCCCGGCAGATACACCAGCTTGCCCTCGCGCAGCTGCGGTTCGCGGGCGTAGTCGGCCATGCCGCCACGGGCGACGCTGACCAGGTCGCCATGCATCAGGCCGGCCTTGATCAGCTCGCCGAACACGAACGCCGGACCACCCGCTGCAGCAAAGCGGTTCACGTCGGCCTCGCCGTTCGGATAGACGCGCGCCAGCAGCGGAATCAGCTGCGACAGCTCGTCGAAATCGTCCCAGGTCAGCACGATGCCGGCCGCGCGTGCCACGGCGATCCAATGGATGGTGTGGTTGGTCGAACCACCGGTAGCCATCAGCGCGATGATCGCGTTGATGATCGCGCGCTCGTCGATGATCCGGCCCAGCGGACGGAAATCGTCGCCCAGCGCAGTGATGTCCAGCGCACGCTCGGTGGCTTCGCGGGTCAGTGCATCGCGCAGCGCGGTGTCCGGATTGACGAACGACGCGCCCGGCAGCTGCACGCCCATCGCCTCCAGCAGCACCTGGTTGGAGTTGGCGGTGCCGTAGAAGGTGCAGGTGCCCGCGCCGTGGTAGGAGGCCGATTCGGCTTCCAGCAGTTCTTCGCGGGTGGCTTCGCCGGCGGCGTAGCGCTCGCGCACTTCGGCCTTCTGCTTGTTGGGAATGCCCGGCGTCATCGGGCCGGCCGGCACGAACACCGCCGGCAGATGGCCAAAGGCGAGGGCGCCGATCAGCAGGCCCGGCACGATCTTGTCGCACACACCGAGGTACACGGTGGTATCGAACATGTCGTGGCTGAGCCCGATCGCGGTGGCCTGGGCAATGACATCGCGCGAGAACAGCGACAGCTCCATGCCGCCACGGCCCTGGGTGACGCCGTCGCACATCGCCGGCACGGCACCGGCAACCTGTGCGGTCGCGCCCAGTTCGCGAGCCACCGCACGGATCTGTTCGGGATAGGTCTCGAACGGCTGATGCGCCGACAGCATGTCGTTGTAGGCGGTGATGATGCCCAGATTGGCCGTCACGCCGCCGCGCAGGCGGCTCTTGTCGGTGCCACCGCAGGCGGCGAAACCGTGGGCAAGATTGCCGCAGCTGAGGCGGCTGCGGAACGGGCCATCGCGCAGCGAGGCGTCGATCGCTGCCAGATAGGCGGCGCGCGAGGCGGCGCTGCGGCGGATGACGCGCTCAGTGATGGCTTGCAGTTGCGGATGGAGGCTCATTGGCTACCGGCGTTCGAGGTGGCGAGAGGCGGGCGACGGCAGGGCGCCGCCGCCGACATCAATCAGCCCAGTGGACGCGCAGGCGCGCGCCGTCCAGGTTGATCGCGTTGAGGATCGGATACTGCTGGGGGTCGTTGCTGTCCAATGCCTGGCGCAGCACCTGCAGCTTCTGCTTGCCGCGCAGCAGCAGCAGGCGCTGGCGGCACTGGCCGAGGCCGCGCGGCGTAAGGGTGATGCGCAGCGGCCATTGGTTGGCACCGGGGCAGCCGGTGGCATCAAGCGCGGCATACGGCAGGGTGCTTTCGAGGGCGCGCTGCAGGTCGCGCGAGCCCGGGAACAGCGAGGCGGTATGGCCGTCATTGCCCATGCCCAGTGCGACCAGGCTCGGCCGCTGGCTGTGCTGGGCCTGCAGGTTGGCGGTGTACACGCACTCCGGCAGCGGCTTGCCGATCCGCACCAGCGGATCGAAGTGCGCACCTTCGGCACGTGTGAGCAGGTTCTCGCGCACCAGCCACGCATTGCTGTCGCGATCCTGCGGCGACAGCCAGCGCTCGTCGGCCAGGCTCACTTCAACGCGGTCCCAATGCACGTCCAGCTCGGCCAGTGCCTGGTACACCGGTGCCGGCGTGGTGCCGCCCGACAACAGGATGCGTGCGCGGCCCAGCTCGGTGATGTCGTGGTTGATCGCCTGTGCCATTTCGGCAGCGACCGCTTCGATCCAGCCATCGGCATCGCCGTGGTTGATGAACTCGATGCGGTCGTCGTGGAAGGTGGGGCTCATGCGGCAACTCCTGGTGCGTCACGTTCGGCGTCGGCAGCATAGGCAGCGGCGCCCAGCAGTCCGGCGTGGGGATGCATCACGGCCAGCGATGGCACCCGCGCCATGATCGAGGAGAACCGGCCCTTGTGTTCGAAGCGTTGGCGGAAACCGGAGTGCTGCAATGAATCGAGCATCTTCGGAGTCAGTCCACCGGTCAGGAACACGCCGTCCCAGGCGCCCTGGGTCAGCACCAGATCACCGGCAATGGCACCGAACACCGCGCAGAACACATCGACGGTACGCATCGCCTGTGGATCGCCGTGCAGGGCGCGGGCGGTCACGTCCACCGGTTGCAGTTGGCCCGGGTCGATACCCGCCATCTCGCAGATGGCGCGATGGATGTTGACCAGGCCGGGGCCGCAGATCAGCCGCTCGTTGGAGACGCGCCCGAACTGCTCGGACAGGATCTCCAGGATGCGGATCTCTTCCGGCGTTCCCGGCGGGAAGCTGACATGGCCGCCTTCGGTTTCCAGCGGGTAGCAGCGGCCGTGGCGAAGGATCAGGCCGCCGACGCCGAGGCCGGTCCCCGGCCCGATCACTGCGTAGTTGCGCGGCTGGCCCGGCTTGCCCGGAACCCAGGCGGCACCGCCGACCTGGACCACGTCATCGGGTTGCAGCAGCGAGATCGCCATCGCCTGCGCGGCGAAGTCGTTGATCAGGTGCAGTTCGTTGAAACCCAGCATCGCAGCTGTGCGGCTGCGCGAGATCACCCACGGATGGTTGGTGATGCGGGCTTCGTCACCATCGACACGACCGGCGACGGCGAACACGCCACGGCTTGCGGTGGCGCCGATCTGTTCCAGATGGTGGCGCGCGGCATCACCCAGCGACGGGAACTCCGCCACTGCGTATTCGCGGATGCTCTCTTTCAGCAGCGGGGCGTCCTGCGAGGTGTCGGCAAGGGCGAAGCGGGCATTGGTGCCACCGATGTCGGCGACCAGCACGGGCTGGCTGCTGGCACTCATTCCGACGCTCCGCTATCCGGCGCATCCACGCCCTGCGGCAGGAAGTCGACCGCGTTGGCCGGGCCCCATTGGCCGGCAGGGTAGGGTTCCAGCGGCAGGTCGGCTGCCTTCCAGGCATCGGCGACGCTGTCGATCCATGCCCAGGCGGCACGCACCTCGTCATCGCGCACGAACAGGGTGTGGTTGCCATTGAAGGCGTCCAGGAACAGGCGTTCGTAGGCGATACGGCGATGCAGGCCCGTCGGCACCGACAGTTCCAGTTCCAGTGGCTGCAGTTCCAGTGCGCCCCATTCCGGGCCGGCCAGGCTGCTCATCAGTCCCAGTTCGATGTTCTCCTGCGGCTGCAGCTGGAACACCAAGCGGTTCGGTGCGGCCTGCGCACGCTGCGGACGCTCGAACAACCAGTGCGTGACCGGCTTGAGGGTCACCACCACGCGGGTGGTGCGCTCGGGCAGGCGCTTGCCGGTGACCAGGTGGAACGGCACGCCGCTCCAGCGCCAGTTGTCGATGTGCGCGGTGACGCCTGCGAAGGTTTCCACATCGCTGCCTTCCGGCGGCTGGTAGGCCTGTGCGGGCTGGCCGTTGATGCTGCCGGCGGTATAGCGGCCACGCACGCTGTCACGCGCTGCGTGCTTGGCATCCAGCGGGCGCAGCGCACGCAGCACCTTGACCTTCTCGTCGCGGATGCGGTCGGCTTCCAACGACGCCGGCGGCTCCATCGCCACCATGCAAAGCAGCTGCAGAATGTGGCTCTGCACCATGTCGCGCAGGGCGCCGGAGCGCGCGTAGTAGGCATCGCGGCCATCCACGCCCTCGCTTTCGGCGACCAGGATGTGCACCGATTCGATGTAGTTGCGGTTCCATACCGCTTCCAGCAGCGTGTTGCCGAAGCGCAGCGCGATCAGGTTCTGTACCGCCGCCTTGCCCAGGTAGTGGTCGAGGCGGAACACGCGGTCTTCGTCGATCCACTGGCCGATGGTGGTGATGATCTCCTCGGCGCTTTCGCTGTCGCTGCCGATCGGCTTTTCCAGCATCAGGCGCGCCGGTGCGGCCAGTGCGCCGCCCTTGGCCAGGCCTTCGCAGGTGGAGATGTACAGGCCCGGCGGGATCGCCAGGTAGCTCACGCAGCGGCGGTCGACGAGGTCGGATACCGCGGCGGCGACCGAGTCGACGTCGCGCAGGTCGACCGAGCGGTAGTCGATGCGACGCAGCAGAGAGGCGATGTCCTCCTGGCTGGCCATCGGCATCGCCTGCTGCAGTCGTGGCCGCAGGATGTCATGGAAGGCTTCGGTGTCGTGGCCGGACAGGGCCAGCGCACGGATGCGGAAATCCTCCGGCAGCAGGCCGTCGCCGAGCAGGCGCAGCAGCGAAGGGAACAGGTAGCGCTGGGCCAGATCACCTGTGGCACCAAACAGGAAGAGTGTGTCGTGCATCGCTCGAGTTTCAGATCCGGGTGACATCGTTGTCAATCGCTTCATGGCTGGGTTCGGGGGACATCCGCGCAACTGCCTGTCCGAGGCTCATCTGGATCGGCTTTCCGGGTTGCCGGAGCACCGTTCCAATCGAAACCACTACAGCGGCAACCCTTCGTTCGGTCGACGATGCAGGTCGGCGCGCACCGACGTTCGGATAGTGCCACGTGAAAACGTTTACATGGCAGAATGGGCAACTGTATTCGATTGCAGTGGTCGCCGTCATGCGGCAACCGCGCAATCATCACTGCCATCGGGAGGGCCGAGGCAGTCCCAAAAGACAGCCCGGCGTCGGGCGGACTGGATGAGTGAAATGGCAAAAGTGCAGTTGCAGGGTGTGCGCAAGGTCTACGACAACGGCCAGGTCGCGGTGAAGGACGCCACGTTCGAGGTGGCCGACGGCGAACTGATGGTGCTGGTCGGCCCGTCCGGGTGTGGCAAGTCGACCCTGCTGCGGATGGTGGCAGGGTTGGAAGAGATCAGCGGCGGCACGTTGACCATCGGTGATCGCGTGGTCAACGACGTGGCGCCCAAAGATCGCGACATCGCGATGGTGTTCCAGAGTTACGCGCTGTACCCGCACATGACCGTGGCCGAGAACCTGGCCTTTGGCCTGAAGCTGCGCGGGCATGACAAGGCGACCATCGACAAGCGCATCAGCGAAGCCGCGCAGACGCTGGGCCTGACCGAGATGATGGACAAGCTGCCCAAGGCGATGTCCGGCGGCCAGCGCCAGCGTGTTGCACTGGGCCGTGCGCTGGTGCGTGAGCCGGCGGTGTTCCTGCTCGACGAGCCGCTGTCCAACCTCGATGCCAAGCTGCGCCACAGCGTGCGCACCGAGATCGCGCAGCTGCACCGCAAGCTGGGCACCACCATGATCTACGTGACCCACGATCAGGTTGAGGCGATGACCCTCGGCCAGCGCATCGTGGTGCTGAAGGACGGCATCATCCAGCAGATCGACACGCCGATGGCGCTGTACGACCGTCCGGCCAACCTGTTCGTGGCCGGCTTCCTCGGCAGCCCGGCGATGAACGTGCTGCGCGGTACGCTGCAGGGCGATGCCGGTGGCGTGACCGTGGTTGATGGCGCGTGGCAGGCCCCGCTGGGGCAGGCGACGATCGATCCGGCGTGGTTGCAGAAGCCGATCGCGGTGGGCGTGCGTCCCGAACACCTGCAGCCGGCAGGCAGCGAAGACACGCATGCGTTCACCGCGCGCATCGAAGGCATCGAGCCGGTCGGCAACGAGATCTTCGTCAACATGAGCAGTGGCCAGCACGCGCTGACCATGCGCGTGGCGCCGCAGTCGCTGCCGGGCGTGGGCGAGGACATCCGGGTGGCGATCCACCCGCAGGGCCTGCATTTCTTCAACCCGGAAACCGGCGAGCGCCTATAGTCCTGTAGAGCCGAGCCCACGCTCGGCTGCTTCATCGCAGTGCGGACCAACGGTCCGCACCCACCGGAACAGGGTCTCGGGCTCGGTAGATCCACGCCATGCGTGGATGACGTGCCGGATCGACGCCTCAGCGCGCCAACCCGTCCAGCAGCGGCATCCGCTGTGCGGGCGCATCACCCACCTGCAGTTCGCTGTCGCCGGTCTCCAGCGGCAGCACCGCCAGCGCCAGGTCGCCGGCCACGCTGGCCAGGGTGCCGAGCGCGACCCCGTCCTGCTGCACGCCATCGCCGGCCTGCGCCGGTGCTGCGGTGTGCAGCAGCTGCACCGCGCGTTTGGCCTTGCCGAGGAAATGGGTGCGCGCGACGATTTCCTGACCGGGGTAGCAGCCCTTCTTCACGCTGTAGCCGTTGAGGCGGTCCAGGCCCAGCTGCTGCGGGGTCCACACCTCGCGCTGGCTCGCTTCCAGTCGCGGCAGGCCAAAGCGCAGGTCGGCCTGGCGCCAGGCCAGAGCAAAGGCGGCGTCCCCGGCTTCATCGCTGGCCGGGAAGGCCTCGACCGGGCCGACGCGCAGCGTGCGGGGAAGTGCGTCGCTGCCCAGGTCCAGTTCCCAGCCGTGGCTGCCAGCCAGCGCGATGGCGGCGCCGGTGGCGGCTTCCGGCGCAGTAAAGGCCCCTGCCACGACCAGATCAGCATGTACCTGCAATTTCACTTTGCGGCGGAACACGAAGCGCTGCAGTTGCGACGCAATCGCATCGGCATCGCCGTCGGCGAGCACCAGCAGCACATGGTCATCGGCCAGCCGCAGCAGCTGAAACACTGCCAGGGTGCGGCCTTTGGCGCTCAGCCACGCGCTCCACTGCCAGTGCAGCAGGGGCAGGGCGGTCACATCGCTGCTGAACTGGGCATGGGCAAAAGCCGCCGCATCCACGCCCTGCAGGCTCAGCAATTGATGGCCGGGCAGGCGCGGATATGCGACGAAAGCAGGGGGAAGGTTGTCAGGCACGTGAACGAGGTCTAAAATTTGTGCGTTGCGAGACCCATCATGATAGGCCAAACAACCCCCACTCCCGACGCCGAAGCTGAAGCCCCGCTGGTTCCCCCGGTCCCTGTGCCCGTGGAACAACCAGAGGTGGAAGAAGAATTCGGTGGCCGCGGCGGACTCGATCCGGTGCGGTATGGCGATTGGGAAAAAAACGGACGCTGCATCGATTTCTGATCCAGCATTGAGCCAACGCGGCCTTATGCCGCCCAGCCGAGACAACGAGCCCAGCGAATGGCGACCAGACAACGTCCCCTTTCTCCGCACCTTCAGGTGTATCGCTGGCAGATTCAGATGGCCACCTCGATCCTGCATCGAGCCACTGGCGTCTTTCTGTCTGTTGGTGCCCTCATCATCGCCGGAGGCCTGTTGGCTCTGATGATGGGGCCCGAATCCTGGAACTGCTTCACCGGCCATGCCGGGGCCTGGTATGGCCGCGTGTTCCTGTTCGCGTGGACATGGTCGTTCGCCTATCACCTGTGCAATGGCATCCGCCATATCGTGCAGGACTTCGCGATCGGATTCCGCATTGCCACCTTCATCCGCAGCAGCTGGATGTCGGTGATCGGCAGCCTGCTGATCACCCTGGCGGTGTGGGCCTATGTGATGTTCGGAGGTGCCGCGTGAGCAAGTTCCGTACCCCGTTGAAGGGCGTGCGCGGTCTCGGTTCGGCCAAGACCGGCACCGAGCACTTCGTGCATCAGCGCCTGACTGCCGCCGCGCTGGTGGTGCTGGGCATCTGGTTCCTGGTGTTCGTGCTGGGCCTGCTGGGCTCGGATTACGTGACCGCCACTGCCGCGATCGCCAAGCCGTGGAACGCCGTTCCGCTGATCGGCCTGCTGATCGCCATGTTCTGGCACGCCCAGCTCGGCCTGCAGGTCGTGCTGGAGGACTACATCCACGAATCGCTGCTGGCCCTGGTGCTGCAGACCGCGGTGAAGTTCGTCGCCGTGCTCGGCATGATCGTCAGTGTGTTTGCGGTGGGCCGCATCGCCCTCGGCGTTGCCTGAGCCCAGGCGCCAAGACAGGAATCCAGACTAGATGTCCGCTTACAAGATTACCGAACACAAGTACGACATGGTCGTGGTGGGCGCCGGCGGCGCCGGCCTGCGTGCCACGTTCGGCCTGGCCGCCAAGGGCCTGCAGACCGTGTGCCTGACCAAGGTCTTCCCGACCCGGTCGCACACCGTCGCCGCCCAGGGCGGTATCTCCGCTGCGCTCGGCAACATGGGCGAGGACGATTGGCGTTACCACTTCTTCGACACCATCAAGGGTTCGGACTGGCTGGGCGACCAGGACGCCATCGAGTACATGTGCCGTGAAGCGATTCCGGCGATCATCGAGCTCGAGCACTACGGCGTGCCGTTCAGCCGCACCGCCGAAGGCAAGATCTACCAGCGTCCGTTCGGTGGCATGACCACCCAGTACGGCGAAGGCCCGGCGGCGCAGCGCACCTGCGCGGCGGCCGACCGTACCGGCCACGCGATGCTGCACACGCTGTACCAGCAGTCGCTGAAGCACGACGCACGCTTCATGATCGAGTACTTCGCACTCGACCTGATCTTCGATGACGAAGGTGCCTGCCGCGGCGTGCTGGCGTTGGACATGTCCGACGGCACGCTGCACCTGTTCCGCGCCCAGGGCGTGGTGCTGGCGACCGGCGGCTACGGCCGTGCCTACTTCAGCGCCACCTCGGCGCACACCTGCACCGGCGACGGTGGCGGCCTGGCCATGCGCGCCGGCATCGCCATGCAGGACATGGAGTTCGTGCAGTTCCATCCGACCGGCATCTACGGCGCCGGCTGCCTGATCACCGAGGGTGTCCGCGGTGAAGGCGGCATCCTGCGCAACAGCAGCGGCGAGCGCTTCATGGAGCGTTACGCACCGCACTACAAGGATCTGGCGTCGCGCGACGTGGTCAGCCGTTCGATGACCATCGAGATCCGCGAAGGCCGCGGCGTCGGCGAGCACAAGGACCACATCCTGCTCGACCTGACCCACCTCGGCCCGGGCGTGATCGACGACAAGCTGCCGGGCATCGCCGAAAGCGCCCGCATCTTCGCCGGCGTCGACGTGCACAAGCAGCCGATCCCGGTGATCCCGACCGTGCACTACAACATGGGCGGCATCCCGACCAACTACCACGGCGAAGTGGTGCAGAGGGTCGGTGACAACGACAATGCGGTCGTGCCGGGCCTGTACGCCATCGGCGAAGCGGCCTGCGTTTCGGTGCACGGCGCCAACCGCCTGGGCTCGAACTCGCTGCTGGACCTGGTGGTGTTCGGGCGTGCGGTGGCCAATCGCTGCGCGGCGACGATCACCCCCGGCGCGGCGCACAAGACCCTGCCGGCCGACGCCTGCGACAAGGCGCTGGGCCTGCTGGACAAGCTGCGCCACGCCAACGGCGATACCCCGACTTCGGTCATCCGCGATCGCATGCAGCGCACCATGCAGGCTGACGCGGCGGTCTTCCGTACCAGCCAGACGCTGAAGGAAGGCTGCGAGAAGATGGACAAGATCTTCGACTCGTTCCAGGACGTGAAGGTCTCCGACCGTTCGCTGGTCTGGAACTCGGACCTGATCGAGACCTACGAGCTGAACAACCTGCTGCTGAACGCGGTGGCGACGATCAACTCGGCCGAGCAGCGCAAGGAAAGCCGCGGCGCACACGCGCACGAGGACTTCCCGGACCGCGACGACGTCAATTGGCAGAAGCACACCCTGGTCAGCGTGGACGAGAAGGGCAAGTGCAGCTTCGACTACCGTCCGGTGCACATGTACACGTTGACCGATGACGTGTCCGTGGTGCCGCCGAAGCCGCGCGTGTACTGATCCGACCCCGCCTAACATGCAATCCGCGCCCTCGGGCGCGGGCCGCCTGAGCCAACGAGAGCAGCCATGGCCGAGTTTTCACTCCCCAAGAATTCCAAGATCACGAAGGGCAAGCACTTCCCCGCCAAGACCGGCGGCAAGAACGTGCGCACCTTCAAGATCTACCGCTGGAGTCCGGACGACGACAGCAATCCGCGCACCGACACCTATGACGTCGATCTGGACGCCTGCGGCCCGATGGTCCTGGACGCGCTGATCAAGATCAAGAACGAGATCGACCCGACCCTGACCTTCCGCCGCTCGTGCCGCGAAGGCATCTGTGGTTCGTGCGCGATGAACATCGACGGCACCAACACCCTGGCCTGCACCCGAGCCATCTCGGACTGCGGCAAGAAGGAAGTGCCGATCTACCCGCTGCCGCACATGAACGTGGTCAAGGATCTGGTTCCGGACCTGACCCACTTCTACGCGCAGTACGCTTCGATCAAGCCGTGGATCCGCACCCAGACCCCGGCACCGCCGGACCGTGAGCGCCTGCAGTCGCCGGAAGACCGCAAGAAGCTCGATGGTCTGTACGAGTGCATCCTGTGCGCGTGCTGCTCGACCAGCTGCCCGAGCTACTGGTGGAACGGCGAGCGTTACCTGGGCCCGGCGATCCTGCTGCAGGCCTACCGCTGGATCATCGACTCGCGCGACGAGGACACCGGTGCGCGCCTGGACGATCTGGAAGATCCGTTCAAGCTGTACCGCTGCCACACCATCATGAACTGCGCCCGGACCTGCCCGAAGGGCCTGAACCCGGCGCTGGCGATCGCCGAGATCAAGAAGCTGATGATGGAACGCCGCGCCTGATACGGCCCGACTGTACCCGGTAGAGCCACGCCACGCGTGGCTGCACCTCCCAGCAGAGCCACGCCATGCGTGGCTTTGCTGTATCTGGAGAAACACGATGGAAGAAGATGTTCTGCTGAAGAAGCTGCGCTGGCGTTGCCGGCGCGGCATGCGCGAACTGGACCAGTTGTTCGGTCGCTACCTGGACCGTGAGTGGAGCAGTGCACCGACCGAAGAGCGCGAGGTTTTCCTGTTCCTGCTCGATTGCGAGGACGATAAGTTGTGGCGCTGGTTCATGGGCTACGAGGCCTGCCCACATGCGCACGCCGTCCCCCTCATGCACAAGATCCTCGCCCTCAAGCCTTGAGTGGCGCCCGTCGCGGCTGCAGGCCGGTGCCCAGCTGGCGGTACTGTTGGCTGCGCCGTGGCTGCTGCGTGCCTCGGATCTGCCGCCGGGGCACCTGGTTCCCGTGCTGATCGGGGTCTGGGTGCTGGGCCTGGCCGAGCTGGCCTGGCGCCTGCGGCGGCCCCGCGCGTTGCTGCAGCTGCCGCCCCTGCCTGAGCCGCTGCGCGTGGACGGGCAGGACATTGCCGAGCCGCGACTGGTGGTGCGCGGGCCCTGGCTGCTGCTGCAGTGGCGCGAAGGCTGGCGCCGTCGACGGCTGTTGTTCTGGCCGGATGTACTCAATCGCGGGCAGCGACGTGAACTGCGACTGGCCGTATCCGCACGCGGCGTTTCCCGTCAGCCCCGGTCGGTGGCACCATAGGCTGAATCGACTGGCGTGCCTGCATGTTCAAACCCATTCCCGTGGCCATTGGCCTGCGCTACCTGCGCGCCAAGCGCCGCAACGGCTTCATCTCCTTCATTTCGATGGCATCGATCCTGGGCATCGCGCTCGGGGTGACGGTGCTGATCACCACGCTGGCGGTGATGAGCGGTTTCCAGAAGGAGATCCGCAGCCGCCTGCTGCAGATGACCGCACACACCACCATCAGCCGCGACGGTGAACCGATGCCGGACTGGATGCGCGTGGTCGATGTGGCCAGCAAGGATCCGCGCGTGGCCGGCGCTGCGCCGTATATCGAGATCCAGTCGATGATCAGCGGCCCGCGTGTGCAGGGGGCGATCATCCAGGGCATCGACCCGGCGCTGGAGCCGAAGGTGTCGGTGATCGACAAGAAGGTGACCAAGGGCAGCTACGGCAGCCTGACCCCGGGCAGCTTCAACCTGCTGCTGGGCAAGGAACTGGCCGTCTGGCTGGGCGTGGACGTCGGCGACCAGGTGCTGGTGACCTTTGCGGAAGTGCAGGGCACGCCGGCCGGTGCGGTGCCACGGATGAAACGCTTCACCGTCAGCGGCATCTTCGAGGCCGGTTACAACGAAGTCGATCGCGGTGTGGGCTTTGCCAACATGAAAGACCTGGAGCGCGTACTGCGTTCCGATGGCGCCACCGGCGTCCGCCTGAAACTGCATGACATGGACCGCTCGCTGGAGGTGGGCGTGGACCTGGCGCAGAACCTCGGCGGCGCCTATCGGGTCAGCGACTGGACCCAGCAGAACGCCAACCTGTATCACTCGCTGCGCATGGAAAAAGTGGTGATGGGCATCCTGCTCTCGCTGATCATCGCCATGGGCGCGTTCAACCTGGTGTCCTCGCAGGTGATGCTGGTGACCGACAAGCAGGCCGACATCGCGATCCTGCGCACCCTCGGCCTGACCCCGGGCGGGGTGATGCAGGTGTTCATGGTGCAGGGCTCGCTGATCGGCATCTTCGGCACCCTCGCAGGCCTGATCGGCGGCATCACCCTGACCTTGAACCTGGAGCGCATCCTCGGCGCGATCGAAGCGGTGTTCAAGATCAAGCTGCTGCCGGAGGATGTGTACTACATCACCGGCCTGCCCACCGACATGCAGACCAGCGACATCGTGGTGATCACCCTGATCGCGCTGCTGATGAGCTTCCTGGCCACTTTGTATCCCGCCTGGCGGGCAGCACGCACCCAGCCGGCGGAGGCCCTGCGCTATGAATAAGGTCTTCAATCGCGGCGATGAAGTGATCCGTGCCGAAGCGCTGGGCAAGACCTACGCTGAGGGGCGCATGCAGACCCCGGTGTTCGATGGCCTGGACCTGACGGTGACCGCAGGCGAGACGGTTGCGATCATCGGCGCCTCCGGTGCCGGCAAGAGCACGCTGCTGCACCTGCTGGGCGGGCTGGATACGCCCACCGCGGGCGAGGTCTATGTCACCGGTCAGCGCATGTCCGCGCTGTCGGACACCTCGCGCGGCCTGCTGCGCAACCAGGCGCTGGGTTTCGTCTACCAGTTCCACCACCTGCTGCCGGAATTCACCGCGCTGGAAAACGTGATGATGCCGGTGATGCTGGCCGGCACCGCAGTGGCGGAGGCCAGTACGCGTGCGACTGCGCTGCTGGAATCGGTTGGCCTCGGCCATCGCCTGGACCACAAGCCCGGCGAATTGTCCGGTGGCGAACGCCAGCGTGCTGCAGTGGCGCGCGCGCTGGTCAATCACCCGGCCTGCGTGCTGGGCGACGAGCCGACCGGCAACCTGGATGACCGCACGGCCGCGACCGTGTTCGAGCTGATGCTCGAGCTCAACCGTGCCCGCCACACCAGCCTGGTGCTGGTCACCCATGATCGCTCGCTGGCGCGGCGTCTGGACCGGGTGCTGGAGCTGCGCGAAGGGCGCCTGCACGCGCTGGCCCACGCCGACGTCTGAGCG
>RCUO01000379.1_pt1 | contig 23715 bp, 23 predicted proteins | sample 2166161 | NCBI WGS metagenome assembly RCUO01 (sample SAMN09932617, study PRJNA488358) | compost metagenome | feature: garden; material: soil; isolation source: compost soil in cyclohexanecarbonitrile-enriched culture | place: Germany: Experimental Botanical Garden Goettingen | collected 2016-01-27
TCAAAGATCAGAAACTGCCTGTCCGTTATCCGCTGAACCCGGAAGGAGGACGACTTAATGTTGGTGCTGAGACGTAAGATCGGTGAATCCGTGGTGATCGGCAACAATATTCAGGTCCAGATTCTGGGCATCGAAGGCGATCAGATCAAATTGGGGTTCATTGCTCCAAAAGAGGTTCAGGTGTTGCGACAGGAGCTGTATCAGGAAATAGTTGCTGAGAATATGGCAGCTAAGGAGCAAACAGGACAATTACAGCAAGAACAAATCCTTAACCTGCTGAAAAATTATAAATCCAATTAATTTGAATGTAGGTGGGGGATGGTGTAAGTGGAGATAAGCAAGTTTAATTCATTTCAAACGGACAAAATGAGAACAGTCAGTACCGTGGCTCACATCAAGGCGACTTCTTCTGCTACAGATCATCAGGAACCTAACCAAAAATCGCAGTTACGGAGCGAGCAGACAAAGGAAGAACAGGCGAAATTCGAAGAACAGATTAAGAAACTGAATGAATCCATTGCCAGCTCTGGCAAAGAGCTTCGTTTCAAATACAATGACGAAGCCGAGCAGCTCTATGTTGAGGTACTGGATCAACAGACGCAGGAGGTGCTGACAAGCCTGCCTCCGGAATTTCTAATTGATCTGTCGGTAAAGATGAAAGAACTGGTCGGAATGTTTTTTGATGAAAAAATTTAAATTTCAAGATGTAAGGAGGAGATTTACGAATGTCGACAAGCATAACAGGACTGGCATCCGGATTTGATTCCGCGGCATATATAGAAGCGATTATGAAACAAGAGAAGGTCCCGCTGACCAATCTGCAGACCAAAAAAGACAATACAACAGCTTACAAGAACTTCTTCACAGCGTTAAATACAAAAATGGCCACCCTGAAAGATGCGGCAACTGCCCTTTCGGATTTGAGTACCTTTACCAAAAACTCGGCGACCAGTTCGGATACGACCAAGCTGTCAGTTACAGCCGGAGATAGTGCAGTTGCAGGGACTTACTCGGTGAATGTGACCTCATTAGCAACACAACAGGTATCGGGAAGCTCTGCTATCAAAGTTGTAGACGGAAGCGGCAATAAACTTCAGTTTGATGCAACAGCTGCAGGCTCTATTCTTACTATAAGTGGTGGAACCAATATCAATCTTGCAGATTATAATGGCCAGGATATGGATAAAGCACTTAGTGGAATAGCGGCAAAGATCAATCAAACTTCAAGCAGTGTTACAGCTTCTATCGTACAAACTTCAAGTACTGAACAAAGGCTTGTATTGACTTCAAAAAATACAGGAGAAGCTAGCAGCTTTGCTGTTACGGAGACTGGATCATTTTGGGGATTTCCAGCTACTCCCCAGCAGAAGGCCGCCGATGCCGTCTTTACTGTAAACGGAATTGATGTCCATAGCAGTACAAATGAGGTGAAAGACGCCATTCCCGGTGTTACGTTAACTCTGACTAATACGGGATCTTCGACAGTTAAGGTATCTCAGGATACGGATAGTATTATCACCAAGATCAATACTTTTGTTTCTGCCTATAATGATATCGTGACGACCATCCGGAACAACACTACGAAATCCACGCAAAACGATGACGGCTCCCTTTCGCTTACCCTGCAAGGAGATCCGCTGCTTCGTGACTTAATGAGTCAGTTAAACGACTGGATGAATACGCCTATTGGAACAACTAAAGGGCTGAATCTGCTTTCCGACATCGGGCTTGAAATCGATAAGGGAGTTACCAGTGCTTCATTAATGACCGGAAAAATCACCTTTGATTCTGACGCTTTCAAGGCCAAGATGTTGGAAGATCCGGCGGGTGTACAGAAGCTGCTAAGTGGGACGGTCACATCAACAGATCCTGTTACAAATGAAGAAATAACAACTCCCATCGGAATGGGTGCTGTATTCAAGAAAAATCTGCAATCCTGGAACAACAGTGTGGACGGGTTGATCACCTCCAAAATCAAGGGCTATGATTCCGAGATTACTTACCTTAGTGAGTCCATACAAAATATGAGCGACCGCCTAGATCAACGAGAAGAGTCGTTGAAGAAGCAGTACGCCAATCTAGAGGTCGTTATGTCCAGCTTAAACAATCAGAAAAGCTATGTGTCGAGCATTCTGGCCAGCTTCACAAAATCTTCAGACTAACGAAACAGGGGGCTGATCCCTTTGGCATCACCCAATCTCGCAGGCTACCAAGCCTATCAGAAGAATAAATACCAAACTGCTTCACCGCATCGCCTGACGTTAATGCTCTATAATGGGGCCATACAGTTCACCGGTAAAGCTCGGGAAGCGATGCTTGCAAATAATATTTCGGATACGAACCTCTATCTGCAGAAATCACAGGACATCATCTATGAGCTTCTCACTTCCCTAAATGTAAAGGAAGGCGGGGAACTCGCGGCTAATCTCAACAAATTATATTTCTACATGATCGACAAATTAATTGAAAGCAATATTCACAAGAAACTCTCCGGGATCGATGAGGTTGTGAATATGCTTGAAGAATTGAAGTCTGCCTGGGAACAGATTGGAAAGGGTGGTACCCTTGGCTGATCATAATAGGGGATTAGTACCAGATGGTCAACAGGAAGTAATTCTTACAGGGATGCTTGAGTGCTCAAAGAGGCAGTTGGAGCTTGCGACATTGAACAGGGAGAGGGAGGATTTCCTCTCCCTGTTTGACGGTACAGTTCAGGAATGGAATTCATATACTCAGCAACTGAAAGAAATTCAGAAGGATGCTGGAATTTCCAAATCGGAGAATATAGTATCCCTGTTGAGAGAGATTGCGTCCATTATAGACTCGACAACATTGAATATCGAAAATTCCAGTGCTCATGTTGGCACCAATCTTAAGCAGACTAGGTCTCAGCGCAAGCTGATGAATGCGTATTATGGGATGGCAAATACGGATCAGGTCCCATTATACTTTGATGAAAAAAAATAGTACAAATTCCTCTCGAAAAAGATAAAAAACACTAAACTAAATCACAAATCCACCGATATATATAGTAGGCCACAAGGACGTGGCAAATCAAACCAAATCACGGAGGATGATTACGATGGGTATGTTTATTAACACTAACGTTGGCGCAATCAACGCTAACCGCAACCTGAGCTTCAACAACACGCAAATGAGCAAGACGATGGAAAAGCTGTCTTCCGGCTACCGCATCAACCGCGCTGCTGACGACGCTGCAGGCCTGGCAATTTCCGAAAAAATGATTTACCAAGTCAATGGTTTGAATCAGGCACAACGCAATGCTCAAGACGGAATCTCGCTCCTGCAAACAGCTGAAGGTGATCTGACTGAAGTTCACTCCATGCTGCAACGTATGAATACGCTGGCTAACCAATCTGCTAACGGAACATACCAAGACGAAGACCGTGCAAATCTGCAAAAAGAAGTAAATCAGCTTGTAAAGGAAATTGACCGGATTACAGGCAACTCCAACTTTAACGGTGTATCTCTCTTGAAATCCGCTTCGACAGTCAATTTCCAAATCGGTGTAACTTCCGGTGAATCCCTGACTGTTTCGCTGTCCAGCAACAAAGCGTCCGCGCTTGGTATCAGTGGCCTTTCCATTAGTACTGCAAGTAAAGCTGGATCCGCTCTGGCATTAATCAAATCCGCAATTTCTAAAGTATCTACCAATCGTGCTAATCTGGGTGCTTATCAGAACCGTCTGGAACATACGATTAACAGCTTGGGCGTAACTTCTGAAAACCTGTCGGCTGCTAACTCCCGTATCAAGGATGCTGATATGGCAACTGAAATGACTTCCTTCACTAAGAACCAAATTCTCGTACAAGCGGGTACAGCTATGCTGGCACAGGCTAACTCTGCACCGCAAGCAGTACTGAAACTGCTGGGATAATAAGCAGTACTAATCTATGACTTCTCCCTTAAGGAGAAACAACGCAACAAATCCAATATTTTTGTAACAACAAACCCAGTACCGAAGTGGTACTGGGTTTGTTGTATAATGGGAGAAAAGGAAGGGGAACTGGACAATTTTGTTGTATTCGGCAGACAACTGAGGGTATCATTTCATACGAATCTATCATGTTTCTGAAATCACCAATTTGTAATCTTAAGGGAATACTAAAGAGAACGTCCTTTTTTAAGAACGAAAAGATTTAAATACGTCGCATCTGCCTACAGTAATGCGCTGCTTATTCCGATAATTATATTAACTGCTGGAGTAAGGAGTGAGTGAAATGAAGGTAACCATTGATAATCAGAATGAGATGGTGCTAGAAGCTGACATAAATCCAATTAACGAATGGTGGATAGCATCAACCTCAAAGATATATAAAGAAGACCGGCTCATTTACAGTGTGGAGATTGATGACAATCTCCTGTTTAGCGGATATGAACAAATCATAGTCAATGATTACCGAGACATCAATCGAATTAATATCATTACAAGAACTAAGAAGGAAAGTATCATTGAAACTGAACTGGCTTTAGCTGACTATCTGGAAAAATTTATTCCAGCCTCGCGTCAAATCGCGGATTATTTCTACGGGGACATGAATGAGGAACAGTGGAACGAATTTACCCAACTTCTTGAGGGATTAAGCTGGATTGTGAATTCTTTGAAATTCCTTCAGATATTACATGAGAATCAAGAAACGTTGGCAGCGCAAGTGTTACAGATGGAGACATTAATCAACGAACTCGGTGAAAGCCTTGAGCGAGCGGAATACACGTTGACGGCAGATCTGCTGAACTATGAACTAACACCATTCTTGGAAAAGATGAAGATCAATACTATTCATTAAGGAGTCGTCAGAAATGGATCTTTATCAGTCTAATCAGAAATTCCTGACCAAGCACTATCCTGCCTTGCTTAAAGTTATTGATGATAAGAACGAAGAGAGACATGAGGAAGTTATTCTCACGCGTAATAATGAGCCTAATTTTGTCGTGACATCTGAGGGGAATTCATACTTTTTGCACAGCAGATACAGTGCAAAGGAAGAAGCAAAAAAGTGGGTTCAAACATTGAAGGAGAAAATAGAAAGCCAGCATATTCTGATAGTCGGAATTGGACTTGGCTTTTTTATTGAGGAATTGCTGGCAGCCACCAAGGCGAGATATATATTTATTCATGAGCCAAGCATTGAAATCTTCAACACTTGGTTGAAGGTTAAAGATATTCGGCCTGTATTATCAGATCCAAGAATTAAATTGTTTGCTGTTGGTGGAGATGAACACCTTCCTTTGCAGATTGCCAATGAAATCGCGGGGTTTGTATCAGGGTCCTTTTGCAAAGTTACACCACCTATTTATGAGAAATTATATCCTGACATCACAGCACAACTTGACATAGAATTAAAGGATATGATTATTCAACAAATTTCAAATATGCAGACTCGAAATGAATATCAAGAGACTTGGTTAAATAACATTTTGGGGAATTTTTTGCATATGGCTGTATCACCATCCATTGCCGAATTGAAAGATCTTTGGAAGGATGATGAGGTCAAAGCTATAGTAGTAGGATCCGGCCCCTCGTTGAAAAAAGATATTCACTATTTATCGCAATTGAAAGATAAATGTTTGATCATTGCAGCGGGTTCAAGTATCCAAGCAATGGAACACTTTGGGGTGTACCCACATGTTGTGGTTTCGATGGATGGAAGTCTTTCCAACTACAAGGTATTTAATAATATTGATACATCTAAAGTGCCGTTGGTATTTCTTCCGCTTGTTAATTATGAGATAACAGATCATTATAAGGGCCCGATGTATTATGGCAAATTTAATAATGATTTAATTACTAATCACATTATTGACCATGAGGATACAATCCCCAGCTTCATCTCTACATCAACCGTAACGGGGACAGCGATGCAATTAGCTACTCATATGGGGATCAAGCAAATAATACTTATGGGACAGGATTTATCATTCCCTGATGATCAATTTTATGCTCCGGGTGTTAATCATTTATCTGATAATACCAAAGAGGCAAATATTACTCATGCCGATTTGTGGGTCGAAAATGTTGAAGGCGGCAAAAATCGCACCAAGGGAAGTATGCAAGTTTTATTAAAAGATATTCAAGTATTAGTGAAAATCATGGCGTTACAAGGTGTGGAGATCATTAACACGTCGAAAAAAGGCGCTGTGATTGAAGGAACGAGTTGGGTCTCTATGGATGAACTAGCCCTAGAGCTGCAGCAGCAGCCATCAAGATCGTTGGAGATTTCCTCTAGCATTTCAGAGCTATCAATAGATGCTCAGGTTGAAAATTTAAGCCGTTCCACAACAAACCTTACTAAAGTGCTGCAGCAGATTTCTAAAATGGATATCAAACTCAAAAAGCTGCTGAAGCTCATGACAAAACTGGAAAATGCAATATCCGCCCGTAATCTCAATCAGGTGAATCACGTTCTAGATGAGATAAATACAATTTGGCAGTGGACGACAAATCAAGATATATTTAAAGTTTTTTATAATTATTCTTTAGGACATTATATCAATATCTACATGAGGCACGTTCCAGAAATAGTTGAAACAAGCAACTCATATACAAAAGGGCGGCTTATCATCCAGCATTTAGCTGTTTTAATTAAACAAATAGATGCTTTTACACCGGAGATAGCAAGATTAGTTCAATCCTCTTTAGACAAACATGATGAATTGATCAGTAAATTGGCTTCGAAGGGGGAAATAACCGGATGATGTCGAATTATGAAATTAAGATTTCGATGTTAACTGGTACGATACTAGCGGTTTGATTTTGGACATCAAGGCGGGGATTGCTATGTTTACGGATAAAGTTGTGATGGTTACCGGAGGGACAGGGTCGATCGGAAGCGAGATCGTACGCAAAGTATTGGCGTTTGAGCCTAAGGCTCTGCGCATATACAGTAGGGATGAGAGCAAACAGTTCCAAATGCAGCAGGAGTTGAAAGCTTATTCCAATGTTCGCTATTTAATTGGAGATATTCGGGACAAGCAGCGGCTCAGTTATGCGATGGAAGAGGTTGATTATGTCTTTCATGCCGCCGCACTTAAACATGTCCCTGCCTGTGAATATAATCCGATGGAAGCCGTCAAGACGAATGTAATTGGTGTACAGAACCTGATCGAGGCTGCGATCGAGAATAATGTGGAGAAAGTTGTCGCGATCAGTACTGACAAGGTTGTTAATCCAACCAATACGATGGGAGCAACTAAGCTTTTATCTGAGCGCCTCATCTCCGCGGCCAATTTCTATAAAGGCAGCAGGAGGACTATATTCTCTTGTGTACGTTTTGGTAATGTCATGGGTTCAAGAGGTTCGGTAATCCCACTGTTTAAGGAGCAAATATCCAAAGGGGAGCCGCTAACCATTACACATAATGAAATGACTCGGTTCATGATGTCTATTCCCCAGGCTGCACAGCTTGTTCTTGACGCAGCGCACTACTCCCAGGGAGGGGAAGTGTTCGTGTTGAAAATGCCGATTCTCAAAATCACCGATTTGGCGCAGTGCATGATCGATTCCTATGAAGAGGCATCGAGAGTGGAATATTCGGGTGAGATGATAGAAGTAGGGATTCGTCCAGGCGAGAAGCTGTATGAAGAGCTAATGACTTTGGATGAGTCGGAGCGCGCACTTGAGAATGAGAGTATGTACATGATTCTGTCTCCTTTTCAGCCTCCTGTGCTTCAATATCCCGACTTTGTGAAAGCTCCTCACCGGGAGTACTCATCCGATACGGCACCCAGACTGTATATGGAGGGAATCCGGGAATTACTTGAGTCCAACGGGCTGGGCTTTAAAAAAAGAAAAAGAGGGATTCTATGAAGACTCACGGAGATTTGCTGGCTGTTATTCCGGCCCGCGGCGAGTCAAAGGGGTTACCTGGTAAGAATGTACGCGAGATGAAAGGGAAACCCCTAATTGCATATACCATTGAAGCTGCTCTCCAAAGCCAATGTGTCAGCGAGGTCGTCGTTTCAACGGACTCCGAGGAGATTGCCCACGCCTCCAGGCTGGCAGGTGCGCAGGTTCCTTTCCTTCGACCTGCTGAACTGGCTACAGACGATGCCAAAAGTATAGATGTGCTGCGGCATGCCGTATCCTTTTATGAGCAGCAAGCAGGCCGTTTTTTCTCCAATATCGTGCTTCTTCAGCCTACCTCGCCTCTTCGCCGGTCCACGGATATCGAAGGGGCTTTTGCTCATTTTACCCGGGTCGGGGCAGATTCACTGCAAAGTGTTACTCCTGTGCATACACATCCATATTTGCTACGGGAACTGGAAGGAGAAAGGCTTCAGCCCTATTTGAAGGAAGAAGAGGGGCATCTCAGAAGACAGGATCTCCAGGAGCTCTATGTGCTGAACGGGGCCATCTATATTATGAAGAGAGATCTGTTGATGAAGCAGAATCAAATCGTTGGAGCCAACAATACCGGATTTATCATGCCGAAAGAGCGTTCCATCGACATTGATGATCTGATGGATTTTCGCATTGCCGAATTACTGATTAAGGAAGAATAAAATCTAAGGCTGTTGGGAGCGACGGAGATGCCGAGTTTATTCTCAAACGCAGGTAAAGCGTCAGTCTATATCATTGCTGAAGTTGGGGTGAATCATAACGGTTCTCTTGAGAGAGCGGTGGCATGTATTGATGAGGCGGTGCGATGCGGAGCGGATGCAGTGAAGTTTCAGACCTTCAGAAGCGAGAAGTTAGTGACCAGACGGGCAGTTAAAGCCGATTACCAGACGGAAAACACCGGTGCCTCCGGAAGCCAACTCGATATGTTGAAGCGACTGGAGCTCCGTTTTGAAGATTTCGACTACTTGAAATCATACTGTGAGCAGCAAGGTATTGATTTTCTGTCTACTCCGTTTGATGAAGAGAGCGCAGATTTCCTAAACTCAATTGGTGTAGATGCCTTTAAAATCGGATCGGGCGATTTAAACAACATCCCGTATCTTAAAAAACTGAACACATACGGCAGACCTGTTCTTCTGTCTACGGGAATGGCCGACCTGCAGGAAATCGCTGAATCCGTCGCAGTGCTGGATCAATGCCAAACGGCTCTTCTGCACTGCACCTCCGATTACCCTGCCCCCTTGGAGGATGTGAACCTGTTGGCGATCCGCACGATGGCCGAGACTTTTGGGAAGCCCGTCGGATATTCAGACCATACGCTTGGGATAGAAGTAGCGATTGCAGCGTCAGCAATGGGGGCGTCGATCATCGAGAAGCATTTTACGCTGGATCGAACACTGCCAGGCCCGGATCATCAAGCTTCAATGGAACCTGTGGAGTTCGCTCAGATGGTCCAGGCGATTCGAAACGTAGAACTGGCAATGGGGGATGGGGTGAAGCGGTGTATGCCATCAGAAGTGAATACTAAAGCAGTTGCCAGAAAGAGTGTAGTGATGACACAGGCCAAGAGAGCGGGAGAGATCTTGTCTGAAGCGGACTTGACGGTGAAGCGGCCCGGCACGGGGCTGGCTCCAAAGCATTACTACGAACTGATCGGCCGTACTCTTGCGAGAGATGTCGAAGAAGAGCAGCTGCTGACCTGGGATGATGTGCAATGAAAAAAGTTCTGGTAGTCACCGGGACCCGAGCAGACTACGGTATTTACTTTCCAATTCTAAAGGCAATTAAGGCCGATTCAGATTTGGAACTGCACCTGCTTGTCACAGGAATGCATCTGTCTCCTCAATACGGATACACCATAGAGCATATTCGGGCGGATGGTTTCCGGATTTCGGCTACAGTTGATTGTTTGCTTCAGGGAGCCACTCATGCCAATATGGCCCGTTCTGTAGGGCTGGCGATCTTGGGTATGACGCAGGCGGTGGAATCGATAAATCCGGACTATGTCGTCGTCCTTGGAGACAGGGGGGAGATGCTGGCGGCCGCAATTGTCGCTTCGCATATGAATATTCCGGTTGCACACCTGCATGGCGGTGAAGTATCTGGAACGATCGATGAGTCGGTCCGGCATGCCATAAGCAAGCTGGCTCATATTCATTTTCCGGCTACGGAAGCAAGCCGGGAGCGTCTGATCAGGCTTGGCGAGGATCCATGGCGCATCCAAGTGGTGGGAGCTCCCCGGATTGAAACAATTCTTAACGCCGATCTTCCTATCCTTACGGAGGTAAAAAGAAGATATCGTCTGGATAACATCGACTCTTACCTTCTATTTGCATATCATCCGGTAACGACTGAGACAGGGGATCTGGAAGACCTTAGAGGTATGGTCAATGTGCTGGCGAACTCAGGGAAGGATGTGGTATGCATCCATCCCAACGCTGATGCAGGTACGGAAGGTATCACCGGCGTGTACAGGGAATTCGCTGATTGCCGCAATCTGTACTGGATTACCAGCTTTGAACAGATGGATTATCTGACCATATTGAAGTACACCGATGTCTTGATAGGCAATTCATCATCGGGAATTATTGAGGCAGCATCGTTCCATGTGCCAGTGATCAATATCGGAAGCAGACAGGCAGGAAGAGAACGCTCAGACAATATTTTCGATATTGGCGAGAATGCGGATGAATTGGCGGCGGCGCTTGACTATGTGCTTACAGATGACTGCCGCAAGGCAATGCAAAAGGTGGAGAACGTCTACGAGAAGGCGGGGACAAGCGCACTAATTGTTCGGGCGTTGAAAGATATCTCCAACCCAGAGCGATGGATTCAAAAGTCGATTGCCTATTAGGGGAGGAACAAGGTTGAGTTATATCGTTTATGGAGCAGGCGGGCACGCGAAAGTGGTCATCGATATTTTACGGGCCGCTGGGCAGCGACTGATCGGTGTAATGGATGATTCCTGCAGGGGTGATGAATGGAATGGCTTGAAACTGCTGGGTAACCGGGAGCAAATCGGAAGAGTTCTGTTAAATCATCCCGGAGCTCTATTCTTAGTAGCAATCGGAGACAATGCAATCCGCATGAGTATCGCACATCAACTAAAGAGCGCTGGAGCATGGTTCGGACAAGCGATCCATCCCTCGGCAATTCTCGGTTCAAATGTAGGGGTGGGAGCCGGAACGGTGCTGATGCCGGGAACCATCGTCAATGCGGATACGCAAATCGGCGAGCATGTCATTGTTAATACTGCCGCTACAATCGACCACGACTGCCGGATTGGATCGTATGCCCATATATCTCCGGGAGCGCATCTTGCCGGTGGGGTTAAAGTGGGTACCGCGGCCCATATCGGAATCGGGGCCTCGATTATACCGGGTATTCAAGTGGGAGATGGAACCGTTATAGGTGCGGGAGCCTGTGCGGTTAGAGATGTGCCGGACCATGTTGTGGCAGTAGGGTGTCCGGCTAGAATAATTAATAATATTACAGGCGGGGAGTGAACGAGCGTCATGGACCGGAAGCGGATCTATTTATCATCGCCGCATATGGGCGGTTACGAGCAGCAGTATGTCCAGGAAGCATTCGATACCAACTGGATTGCTCCGCTTGGAAAAAATGTAGAGGAATTCGAAAGGGAAGTTGCCGGTTATGTGGGAAGCCGGGGGGCGGTTGCGCTGAGTTCGGGCACGGCTTCCATACATCTGGCGTTGATTTTGCTGGGCGTGGGGCCAGGGGATGTAGTCTTCTGTTCATCTCTCACTTTTAGTGCCAGTGCCAATCCGATTGTGTATCAAGGAGCCGAGCCGGTATTTATCGATTCCGAGCCAGGCAGTTGGAATATGTCGCCGGGCGCCCTGAAACGGGCGTTTGAGGATTACTCCCGGAAGGGGCGGCTACCTAAAGCAGTCGTTATCGTCAATCTCTATGGTCAAAGTGCAGACTATAGCCTGTTAAAGGAACTATGCGATGCATACGAGGTGCCGATTGTGGAAGATGCTGCAGAATCCCTCGGTGCTACCTACAAAAGTCAAAGCAGCGGCACATTTGGCAAATTCGGAGTCTTTTCGTTCAACGGCAATAAAATTATTACCACTTCTGGCGGAGGCATGCTGGTGAGCGATGATATCGAACAACTTAATCAAGCCAGATTTTATGCTACACAGGCCCGGGACAAGGCCAAGCATTACCAGCACAGCCGGATCGGCTATAATTACCGTTTAAGCAATGTACTTGCGGGAATTGGACGGGGCCAGTTGCAGATACTTGACCAGCGGATTGAGCAAAAGCGAACGATATTCACCAGATATGCGGAGGCTTTCTCGGGCATCAAAGGCCTATCCTTTATGCCGGAATCCGACTATGGCCGTTCCACCAGATGGCTGACCGCGATGCTGATAGATTCCGACAAGATTGGAGTTCAAGTGGAGAAACTGATCGACTATCTGGAACAGTTCAATGTCGAATCCAGACCGGTATGGAAGCCGCTCCATTTGCAGCCGGTATTCGAAGGGAACGCTTATTACCCTCATCAAGAGGGTTTGGATGTAAGCCGGTCGCTTTTTGAGAAAGGTATTTGCTTGCCCTCGGATACAAATATGAAGGAAGAAGATCAATTATTTGTGATCGATCGAATTAAATCTTTCTGGTAATGTGTGCTAATCTTAAGATTGATCCTAGGAACTATTATTAATGAAAATCTAGCAAGAATTATTCCATTACGTTTCTGTAGCAATTATCAAATAAAATTCAGGTGAAACAATGAAAAATCTTGCCGTTATGTACCACTATGTTCGACCACGGGAATGGAGCGGGATCCATCCTCTGGAACCCAAATTGTTTGAAGAGCAGCTAAACTGGTTGTTGAAGCAGTATGAGATTGTGGAACCGAACGGACTGCTGGAACCAGCCTGTAATTCGAAGCCGCGCTGCGTGATTACATTTGATGATGCGACGAAAGATCAGTATGAATACGCCTTCCCGATTTTGAAGAGAAAAGGGATTCCGGCTTACTTTACTTTTATGTCGGGGATTTTTGAGAAATCCAAAGTCCCTGTCGTTCATTTAACCCATGCGGCCCTATCCTTTTTCTCCGATGAAGAAATATGGGAGGAGCTCAATAAGCAGTTCGTCCTATCGGACGTATCCCAAAAAAGTTCGATTTATCACTACGAGCAGGACTTGTTCAGACGCTACAATAAGTATGCTCTTAATTTTGCCCTGTCTGAAGAAGACAGCCGGCTGTTTTTGGAATCGAAGGTACTGTCGAAGTTTTCATCGTGGTCGGAGTTCATCGATATGTTTTATATCAGCATGAATGAGTGGCGTGAGTTAATCAAGGCCGGAATGACGGTTGGAGTCCATGCCGTGGACCACAGGGCTTACAGCGAACCTGCAGAGCGATTTCTAAAGGAAGAAATTATTCCTTGCAAGCAGTATATTCGAGAGCACTTTGGTATTGTTCCGGAGTGGTATACGCCTGCCTTCGGTGGAGGACCACGATATATGGAAATGATTCAGAATCTTCAGCCATTTTTGAAAGCAGAAGGATTCAAGGGCGGATTTACGACGATTTCAGGATATAACGAGCAAGCAGGAGAATTCTGGTTTAATCGGTTTGATTGTAACAAGGTCCCTCCTGTCGGAAATTTGGCTTAAAGGAATTCGCGGCGAATCTTCGGTGACAAGAAATATGAATTTCTCGAGGCTTGGCTCGATGGACAAATTTTTGTCTATTCGGCCTGATGCTCCAATCAATTGGATCGTTTGCTAAAGTTCGTCAAATTCTGGAGAGTATTAAAGCTCATGTGAAAAAATCTCCATTGTTAAAGCTGGACATCTGCATGAACTTGCATTATTTATCAAGGATCGTGACCAGACCTTAAGTTATTTGGATTATACGATCAGAATTAATAGCACATGCGGATGTTTTGTCGAATCGTGGAGTCGAACGTATTGCTCCTATCGGGCAGGCGCTTGATTTCGATTCCGTGAGGGATGGTTACGATTTGCTTGTGTATTTTACCAGGGAAGTCGTCATCGTTAAACTTTGTCCGGTTCGTTCTGTAAGCCCGTTTAGAAAAAATCTTTGGCGCCTGACAAGCACTGTGTTTCACCCCCCTCCTTCGCGGGTAATCGTAAGTAACTGCGCTAACACTGATACCTTCACTTTTCAGGGGATACGAAACTGCGGCTGACAAACGAATTGGTAAATTCCATTTTTTTGAAGGTAAACATTTTCTATTCCAATTGACAATGGAGAAGTTACGGTGGTATAGTCAGACTTGTGAGCGAGACTCACGTTCATTTGATAATGAAGGGAATGTTCAAGCAATGGAAGGTAAAGTTAAATGGTTTAACGCAGAAAAAGGCTACGGGTTCATCGAAACTGCAGAAGGCGGCGACGTATTCGTTCACTTCTCCGCGATCCAATCCGAAGGCTTCAAAACGCTGGAAGAAGGACAATCCGTTGAGTTTGACATCGTGGAAGGCGCACGCGGACCACAAGCAGCTAACGTAATCAAATTATAATCATCCGGCTTAGCCGACCTACATATACGGTAGATGGTTAGCAAATTGAGACGACGCTAGCAATAAAGATCCTGGAATTTCCGGGATCTTTTTTTGATGTGATCAGGAAGTGTTCGTCCAAGATTGAGCATTCTGAAAATGAAGAAAAACAACCGCAAAAGAGGGATTTCGCAACATCCTCGGCAAGATTTCGACCGGAGTTTAGCTGATGTCCACATGCTGGATCAATTTGCACATGAAAGCGGATTTACACAATTTTAAACTTTTTACACGGCGCTTACGTTATGGTAAAATGAAGGTGCAAAGGAGGAGTGCCCATGCAATTCAGCATTCGAGGTCAACAAATTGAAGTGACCGACGCTTTGAGAGAGTATGTTGATAAGAAGCTCAGCAGACTTGAGAAGTATTTCGATGCACCCCCTACCCAGGAAGGTTTCGTAACGCTTAGCGTCATACGGGGTCTTCATACGGTGGAAGTCACGATCCCGCTTGCAGGCGTCACGCTTCGTGCGGAAGTTCGCAGCGATGATATGTACGCTTCCATTGACGGTGTAGTGGACAAGCTGGAGCGACAAATCCGCAAGCACAAAACCAAACTCAACCGCAAATTCCGCCAGGAAGGCAGTCTGAAGACGCTCTTTGTGGAAGGTGGTTCGGGCAGCAATGTAGCTGTAGAAGAACAGGATGATGAATTGGAGGTTGTGCGCAACAAGCGATTCACTCTGAAGCCGATGGATGTGGAAGAAGCCATACTTCAGATGAATATGGTGGGACATAATTTCTTTGTGTTCTCCAATATCGATACCTCCGAAGTAAGCGTTGTGTACAAACGGAATGACGGCAAGTACGGCTTGATCGAACAGGATTAAATGGAGTAAGTAAGCTTCTCTAATAAAAAAATGATCCCGAGCCCTTATTCGTGTGAAGCGAATAGGGCTCTTGTGCGTATATATATAGATACGGGGGATTTTTGCTTATATTGCGGCTTCCCTTACAAACTGTTACAATTTATGAAGCAGCGGAATCGACGGTGTTTTGCGGCCCTTTCAACGTTGGGAGGATACGCTTTAGATTCCACCATCTGTGTTGCATGAAAGGGGTTAACCATGCTAGGACTTGTTAAAAAAATATTCGGCGACACGAATGAACGCGATGTCAAACGTCTGATGAAGACGGTCGAAATTATTAATGGAATGGAGCCGGAATTCGAGGCGCTCTCCGACGAGGCACTGAAGGCCAAGACCGAGGAGTTCCGGGCCCGTATCGAGAAAGGCGAGACAATGGAAGAGATTCTTCCAGAAGCCTTTGCAACGGTGCGCGAAGCCTCCAAACGTACGCTTGGAATGCGGCACTTCGATGTGCAGCTAATCGGCGGGATGGCGCTGCATGAAGGCAGGATCGCGGAGATGAAGACCGGTGAAGGTAAGACGCTGGTCGGAACGCTTCCGGTGTATCTGAATGCCCTTCTCAGTAAAGGCGTTCACGTTGTTACAGTCAATGATTATCTGGCCCAGCGCGATAGCGCGCAAATGGGACAAATCTATAATTTCCTGGGCATGACGGTCGGGGTTAACCTGAACGGCATGGACCATGCGGATAAACAGTCAGCTTATGCCTGCGACATTACGTACGGCACGAACAATGAATTTGGCTTCGACTACCTGCGCGATAACATGGTGCTGTATAAAGAGCAGATGGTACAGCGTCCGCTCTATTTCTGCATTATTGACGAAGTTGACTCCATTCTGATCGACGAAGCCCGGACACCGCTTATTATTTCCGGACAAGCCGAGAAGTCGACGGAACTCTATTACGCTGCTGACCGCTTCGTGAAGAAGCTGCAGGCGGAAGAGCACTATACGGTGGATATCAAGGTGAAATCGGTCGCCCTTACAGAAAAAGGCGTTGCGCTTGCCGAGAAAGCCTTCGGCATCGAGAATCTGTATGACCACAGCCATGTCACGCTGAACCATCATATCGTACAAGCCCTGAAGGCCAACGTTATTATGCGCCGCGACGTCGATTACGTTGTCACGGATGAAGAGGTTGTAATCGTCGACGAGTTCACGGGCCGTCTCATGGCCGGCCGCCGATACAGCGACGGTCTGCATCAGGCGATTGAAGCCAAGGAAGAAATCCAGGTGCAGAACGAGAGCATGACGCTCGCCACCATTACCTTCCAGAACTACTTCCGTATGTACCGCAAGCTGGCTGGCATGACCGGTACGGCGAAGACGGAGGAAGAGGAATTCAAGAAGATCTACGGTCTTGAGGTTCTTCAGGTCCCGACGAATAAACCGAACTGCCGGGCGGACATGCCTGATATCGTCTACAAGAGCGAGAAAGGCAAGTTCAACGCCGTGGTTGAAGAAATCGTGGAGCGCCATAAGAAGAACCAGCCGGTGCTGGTCGGTACGGTCTCCATCGAGAACTCCGAGCTGGTCTCGGAAATGCTGAAGCGCAAAGGCGTGAAGCACCAGGTGCTGAATGCGAAGCATCACGCAGCGGAAGCTGAAATTATTTCCCACGCCGGTCAGCCGGGCACGGTGACCATTGCGACCAACATGGCGGGACGCGGTACCGACATTATCCTCGGTGAAGGCGTAGCCGAGGTTGGCGGCCTGCATATTATCGGTACCGAGCGCCATGAATCGCGCCGGATCGATAACCAGCTGCGCGGACGCGCGGGACGTCAAGGCGACCCGGGTTCCACACAGTTCTATCTGTCGCTGGGCGACGAGCTGATGAAACGTTTTGGTGCTGACAATGTGCTGAATATGATGGAACGACTTGGCTTTGAAGAAGATCAGCCGATCGAGAGCCGGATGATTACCCGCGCTGTAGAATCAGCGCAGAAGCGGGTCGAAGGCAATAACTTCGATATCCGCAAAGTCGTCCTGCAGTATGACGACGTCATGAACCAGCAGCGCGAAATTATCTACAAGCAGCGCCGCGAAATTCTGGAGTCCGAGAACATCAAGGACGTTGTCGTGGAAATGATCAAGCCAGTAATCGAACGCGTTGTACAGGCTCACTGCAGCGACGATATCCCCGAGAACTGGGAGATTCAGGAAGTGGCCGATTATGTCAATAGCAAGCTGCTTGACGAAGGCGTATTGACCCGTGACGATCTGTGGGGCAAGGAAGCGGAAGAGATTGTGGAATTTATCTTCGAGAAGGTGCTGGAGAAATACTCCGCTCGCGAAGAACGTCTCGGTTCGGAGCTTGTCCGTGAGTTCGAGAAGGTTATCGTACTGCGCGCCGTTGACAGCAAGTGGATGGACCATATCGATGCCATGGATCAGCTTCGCCAGGGTATCCACCTTCGCGCTTACGGCGGAACGGATCCGCTCCGCGAATATCAGTTCGAAGGCTTCGAGATGTTCAATGCCATGACGGCAAGCATTCAAGAAGAAGTGGCGACCTATATTATGAAGGCTCATATCGAGACCAATCAGCAGCGCCAGTCGGTTGTGGAGGAGAACAAAATCTCCACGAACGGCGAGCCTGCCGAGAAGCGTCCCGTAGCCGTGGGCGCCACAGTCGGCCGGAATGATCCTTGTCCTTGCGGCAGCGGCAAGAAGTTCAAGAACTGCCACGGGCAGAACGCTTAAATCTTAAGTGACCGGATTGACAAGAACGGCTGGGCCGGGGGGATTCCCGTTAGCGGCTCAGCCGTTTTCTGATAATTATAGGAAAGGGTGCAGTGATCAATGATTGATGCAAGTGTGAAGCAGGATCTGCGCGAAATCGGCAAGAAATTAACCAACCTTAGGGGGTCTCTTTGACTTAGACCTCAAGCAGGAAATGATCGCAAACTTTGAGGAGAAAATGGCGGCTCCCGACTTCTGGGATGACAACGAGAAAGCCCAGAGTGTTATTGCCGAGATGAACGCCGTGAAATCCGGCGTGGATGAATATCAGAAGCTGCAGCAGGAATACGATGATGCCGTGCTGATGGCCGAGCTGGCTGACGAGGAAGGCGACGACGAACTCGCCGCCGAGGTGGGCGGCAGTGTCCGCGCCCTTGTGGGCAAGCTGGAGGAATTCGAGCTGCAGTTGCTGTTGAATCAGCCATACGACAAGTTGAACGCCATTCTGGAGCTGCATCCGGGCGCGGGCGGAACCGAGTCCCAGGATTGGGGCCAAATGCTGCTCCGCATGTATACCCGCTGGGCGGAGAAGCGCGGCTTCAAGGTGGAGGTGCTGGATTATCTCCCTGGCGACGAAGCGGGGATCAAGAGCGTGACGCTGCTGATCAAAGGCTTCAATGCCTACGGCTACCTGAAGGCGGAGAAAGGCGTGCATCGTCTGGTCCGTATTTCCCCGTTCGACGCTTCGGGAAGACGTCATACGTCCTTTGTCTCCTGCGATGTTGTGCCGGAGATTAATGAAGATATTGATATCGAGATCCGTACCGAGGATCTGAAGGTGGACACCTACCGCGCGACGGGCGCCGGCGGTCAGCATATCAACACCACGGACTCGGCGGTCCGGATTACTCACATTCCGACTGGCGTCGTCGTGACCTGCCAGAATGAACGCTCGCAGATCAAGAACCGCGAACGCGCGATGACGATGCTCCGCTCCAAGCTCTACGAGCGTAAGCTCGAAGAGCAGCAGCGCGAGCTGGATGAAATTCGCGGCGAGCAGTCCGATATCGCCTGGGGCAGTCAGATTCGCTCGTATGTCTTCCATCCGTACAGCATGGTTAAGGATCACCGGACTTCCGTAGAGACCGGTAACGTTGGGGCGGTTATGGACGGCGATCTGGATGCTTTTATCGACGGCTATCTGCGCGGCCAGATCAAGACTGAGGCTGAATAAGGGATGTCTTCAATAAATTCACGAAATAAGCCGCCGCTTATTCCACTGAACGGACCGGTCCGCCATCTGGTGGATACGGTCCTGATTGTTGTCGGTTCGCTGATTACAGCCCTCGCCTTTAATCTGTTCATGCTGCCCAACCGGATTGCCTCCGGCGGCGTATCAGGATTGTCCGTCCTGGCGCAGGCCTGGTTCGGGGCCGAGCCTGCTTTTACCCAGTGGGCTCTGAACATTCCGCTGTTCTTCCTGGGCGTGTTCATGCTGGGCCGCCAGTACGGACTGCGGTCGCTGCTGGGCAGCTTTGTGCTGCCGCTGTTCATCTACCTGACCAAGGACGGTCCTGTGCCGACCCACAACCCGCTGCTGGCATCCATCTACGGCGGCATCGGAGTGGGCTTGGGTTTGGGCTTGGTTTTTCGGGGCCGGGGCTCGACCGGGGGCCTGTCCATTTTGGCCCAGGTGATTCAGAAGTTGACGGGTTTCAGTTTCTCGCTGTCGGTGGTGCTGCTGGACGGAACGGTAATCACATTGGCTGCCTTCGTACTGGGCATGGAGCAGGCGCTGTACGCACTGATCGGCCTGTTCGTCACAGGGAAGGTCATCGATGCGCTTGAGGTCGGCTTCAGCTATACCAAGGTCGCCTATATCATTTCCGATCATACGGACGCGATCACGGAAGCGATTCTGCATGATCTGGACCGGGGGCTGACGAAGCTGGACGCCAAGGGCGGATACACGGGCGACAGCCGGACCGTGCTGATGGTAGCCGTCGGACAGAATGAAACGACCCGGCTGAAGGCCATCGTCCGGTCGGTGGACCCGGGCGCCTTTGTTATTATCAGTGATGCCCATGAAGTGCTGGGCGAAGGATTTAAACGAGAAGCGTAGCTGATCCGTAGAGGAGAAGCTGCGCTTCTTTTTTCGTAAAAAAGGAGGAAGAATAAGCTGTCGTGCAGGCCTATAAACAAAGTCGTCAGGCATCAGAACCTTATGAAGCAGAATAGCATAGGGTGCGGAATATCCGTGCATGAACTGATTATGCTTCAAAGGCAAAGCCTAGCTTGGCGAGCAAACTGAGGCCGGAAGACGCCTGAGGGATAATGTTACATAACCTGTTGTATTTATATTAATGAGGACGTATAATAATACATATTTCAATGGACGGCATGCAAAAGCCATCGGCAGATAAGGAACATTATCCGATATAATAGGGAAGAGAAAAACGGCAGGGAGGAACCAGAGATGACGGTGGAAGGCAAGGTGAGAGCGGCGATCGTGGGATCGACCGGCTACGGGGGAGTAGAGCTGATCAGGCTGCTTCAGGGGCATCCGAAGGTGGAGATTACATCGGTGATTTCCTCATCATCGGCAGGGGCGCCGATTGAAGAAGGCTTCCCGCATTTGACTGGCGTGTTTACGCGGAATCTGGACGGTGTGGATGCCAGGGAAATGAAAGAGCGGGCTGACGTCGTATTCACGGCAACCCCATCGGGCGTTAGCGCCAAGCTCGTTCCGGAGTTGCTGGAGGCAGGGCTTAAGGTAGTAGATTTGTCGGGGGATTTCCGGCTGAAGGACGGCGCGGAATACGAACGCTGGTACAAACATCCGGCTCCGCAGGATGAAGTGCTGCAGCAGGCCGTCTACGGACTGTGCGAGGTGTTCGGCGACCGCGCGGCTGGCGTTGATTTTATCTCGAATCCGGGCTGCTACCCGACAGCGACGCTGCTCGGTCTGATCCCGGCGCTTCAAGCAGGATGGATCAAGCCGGAGAGCATCATTGTTGATGCCAAATCCGGTGTATCGGGAGCTGGACGCGGAGTAAATCTCGGTGTGCATTATGCGGAAATTAATGAGAATTTTAAAGCCTATAAGGTTAACAAGCATCAGCATATCCCGGAAATCGAACAGACGCTGACGGAGATTGCCGGAGAGCCGGTGATCGTCACCTTCACTACGCATCTGGTTCCGATGACGCGGGGCATTATGGCCACTAGTTATGCCAGCTTGAACGATACGTACAGCGAACAGGATTTCATCGAGCTATACCGCAATTATTATAAGGGTAGATCTTTTGTGCGTGTGCGCAACGCCGGTATACTGCCGGCAACCAAAGAGGTCAGCGGCTCCAACTACTGCGATATCGGCTTTGCGGTTGATCCCCGCACCGGACGGGTTACCATATTCTCGGTGATCGACAATCTGGTAAAGGGTGCGGCGGGCCAGGCGATTCAGAATCTAAATCTAATGATGGGATGGGAGGAAACCCTTGGGCTCGGCTACACGCCAGTGTATCCGTAACGCTAAAAGGTAAATCAGACATGAGCGAGAAGCTGTACACCGTCGTTGAAGGCGGAAGCATTACGACACCGGCCGGATTCGTATCCGGAGGTCTGCACTGCGGCTTGAAAAAGACCGACCGCAACGATCTTGCGGCCATTCTATGCGAGGTTCCGGCCACCGCCGCGGCGGTCTATACGACGAACCTGTTCCAGGCGGCGCCGCTTAAAGTGACGCGGGAAAGCCTTGGCAACGGTGTCCTGCGTGCCGTGGTCGTGAACAGCGGCAACGCCAACGCCTGCACAGGCGCACAGGGCGAAGCCGATGCCTATGAGATGCGGGCCGCAGCGGCCAGGCATTTGGGTGTGAGCGAGGATGATGTGGCGGTCGCTTCGACCGGAGTCATCGGCGAGCTGCTGAAGATGGACTGCGTGCGCAGCGGCTTGGCTTCCCTTCCGGAGAAGCTGGACGGCGGAGCATCGGGAGCCGAGGAGTTCTGCCAGGCGATTCTGACGACTGACCTCGTGAAGAAAGAGTGCTGCGTCAAGGTTTATGTCGGCGGCAAAGAGGTTCTGATCGCCGGCGCGGCCAAAGGCTCCGGCATGATTCACCCGAACATGGCGACCATGCTCGGCTTCATGACGACGGACGCTGCCGTCGGCCAGGAAGAACTGCTGACGCTGCTGCGCCATGCGACGGATACGACGTTCAACATGATTACTGTGGACGGCGACACGAGCACGAATGATATGCTGGTGGCGATGGCGAGCGGCCTGGCTGGCAACGAGACGCTGGACCGGCAGCATCCGGACTGGGAAGCCTTCGCAGCGGCTTTCACGCATGTGTGCCGCCATCTGGCGCAGGCGATCGCCCGCGACGGAGAAGGCGCGAACCATTTGATCGAGGTCGTGGTGAACGGAGCGGAGGACGTAGCTGCGGCCCGAGCGATTGCCAAGACGGTCGTCGGCTCCAGTCTGGTCAAATCCGCCGTCTTCGGCGCAGATGCGAACTGGGGGCGGATTATCGCCGCCGTCGGCCGTGCTGGCGTTCCGGTGTCGGTGGACCGGGTTGACATCTCGCTGGGCGAGATTGAGGTGTTGTCCCAGTCGAGACCGGTGGCTTTTGACGAGGAAAAGGCTCTTGCTTACCTGCAGGGCGACACCGTTCTGATTACAGTGAACCTGGGAGACGGTGACGGCTCGGCTACCGCTTGGGGCTGCGATCTGACGTACGATTACGTGCGGATCAATGCGGCTTACCGGACTTGAGGCGAAGGATGTCAATTCAGCGGCTGCCCTCGCGTTTGTGGCGGGATGGGCGGCCGAATAAGGAAGGATAATGACACTCATGACGCAGAGCGAGACTTTGGATACAAGTGGCGCGGACAATGGCAACATGTTCGTGATGAAGTGCGGCGGCAGCACGCTGACCGCGCTGCCCGATTCGTTCTTTGACGATCTCAGGCAGCTTCAGGAGGATGGTGTGAGGCCGGTGATCGTCCATGGCGGCGGTCCGGCGATATCGGAGAATCTGAAGAAGCTAGGAATCGAGAGCAGCTTCGTTAACGGCCTGCGGGTCACGACCGAAGAAGTGCTCGACGTTGTGGAGATGACGCTGTCGGGCAGCATCAACAAGGCAATTGTCCGGCGGATTCAGAGCAGCGGCGGCAAGGCAATCGGCCTGTCCGGCGTAGACGGCAACCTGATATTAGCAGCTCCGGTTTCGAACAGCGATGAGGTAGGGCTGGTCGGCAACGTCACCGGCGTCAAGGCCGAGATCATTGCCGGCATTCAGTCGCTCGGCTATATTCCCGTTATCGCGCCGCTTGGAATCGATGGCAACGGACAGCGGTATAACATTAACGCCGACACGGCAGCGGGGGCGGTAGCTTCCTTCATGCAGTCGCCGCAGATGATTGTGGTGACCGACGTCCCCGGCATTCTGACTACACTGGAGGATGGAAGCAAGCAGGTGCTGCCTTCCGTGACGGTCGAGGAAATCGGGCGGATGATCGAGACGGGGGAAATCTACGGAGGCATGATCCCCAAGGTGAGGGCGGCCATCGACTGCATCCAAGGCAGCGTCTCCGAGGTGGTCATCGTGGACGGCAAAGAGCCGGGTGTGCTGGGCAGAGTGCTGGCCGGAGAGACAATCGGTACTCGAATTGTCCGGAAGTGAGGAGTAGCCGGAAGCAAAGAGATTATCCGGAAGTAAGG
>RCUO01000380.1_pt1 | contig 23603 bp, 24 predicted proteins | sample 2166161 | NCBI WGS metagenome assembly RCUO01 (sample SAMN09932617, study PRJNA488358) | compost metagenome | feature: garden; material: soil; isolation source: compost soil in cyclohexanecarbonitrile-enriched culture | place: Germany: Experimental Botanical Garden Goettingen | collected 2016-01-27
CGAGCGACACGAGTAGTGGCCGACTTCACGCACCGTCGACAGCACCAGCGGGTACGCCTCGGTGAGCTTATCAATTGGCGCGACCCAGTCACAGGTATACAGCTGCCCCAACCCGTTCGGGGTGGAGAACTCTTTCTCGAACAGGTAATCCATCCCCTGATCGGCCTCTGACTCGTCCCGGCATGGCCACTGGATGTAGCCCAGCTCGCCCATCTTCTCGTAGGTAGCACCGTAAAATTCCGGACACAGATGACGCAACTCGTCCCAGATTTGCTGGGTATTGTCGTAGCGCATCGGGTAGCCCATCCGCGTCGAGATCTCGCTGATGATCTGCCAGTCCGTTTTCAGATCCCACTTCGGCTCAACCGCTTTAAAGAAGCGCTGGAAACCACGGTCGGCAGCGGTGTAAACCCCTTCGTGCTCACCCCAGGAGGTGGACGGCAGGATCACATCGGCAGCGGCGGCCGTTTTGGTCATAAAGATATCCTGCACGATGACCAGCTCCAGGGTTTCAAACGCCTTACGCACGGCAGACAGTTCCGCATCCGTCTGGAGCGGATCTTCCCCCATGATGTACGCCGCACGCACTTCGCCGTGTTCTGCCCGGTGAGGCAGTTCGCTGATGCGATACCCGGTATGGGCAGGCAGAGACGCCACGCCCCAGGCTTTGGCGAACTTGGCCCGGTTTTCCGGGTTGTTGATGTACTGATAGCCCGGATAGGTATCCGGCAGCGCCCCCATGTCGCACGCACCCTGCACGTTGTTCTGCCCGCGCACCGGGTTTACCCCTGCGGACGGTTTGCCAAGGTTGCCGGTCAGCAGCGCCAGGCTTGTCAGGGAACGCACGGTTTCGACGCCCTGGTAGAACTGGGTCACGCCCATGCCCCACAGGATGGCGGCGCTTTCCGCTGCGGCATACATCCGCGCGGCCTGGCGGATCTCCAGCGCGCTGACACCGGTGATGGTTTCAACGGATTCCGGCGTGTAGCCCTCAACGATTTTGCGATACTCTTCGAAGCCTTCCGTACGCGAGGCGACAAACGCCCGGTCGTACAGCTCCTCTTCAATAATCACGTGCCCCATCGCATTCAGCAGCGCGATGTTGGAGCCGTTTTTCAGCGCCAGGTGCATATCGGCAATGCGCGCGGTTTCAATTTTGCGCGGATCGCAGACGATAATCTTCGCCCCTTTGCGTTTGGCTTTGATCACCCGATTCGCCACGATAGGGTGCGAATCCGCCGGGTTATACCCAAAGACAAAAATCATGTCGGCATTTTCAATCCCGACAATCGAGTTACTCATTGCGCCGTTACCGACCGACTGGTGCAGACCTGCAACCGATGGGCCGTGTCAGACGCGCGCGCAACAGTCGACATTGTTAGTGCCGACGGCTGCGCGAGCAAATTTTTGCATCACATAGTTGGTTTCGTTCCCGGTTCCGCGCGATGACCCGGTGGTCATGATCGCATCCGGGCCATGTTTGGCTTTGATGGCGCTGAGCTTATCGGCAACGTAATCCAGCGCTTCGCCCCAGGAGACGGCCTCCAGCTTGCCGCCGCGCTCGCGACGGATCATTGGCGATTTCAGGCGCGGGGTGAGGATTTTGGTGTCGTTGATAAAATCCCAACCGTAGTAACCCTTCAGGCACAGATCGCCCTGATTGGTTTTACCCTGTGCGGCTTCAGCCTTGACGACTTTGCCGTTATCGACCACCAGATTGATTTTGCAACCCGATGCGCAATAGGGGCAAACCGTGATGACTTTCTTCATCGGTATTTATTCCCGTTAATGATCGTGTGAGCACCGTTATGCATTAACTATGCCACTCTGCCAAATACAGCTAACCACCGGAAATAAAAGGAAAATACAAAAGGAACTAAGAAGTGCGCCGCCCGTTCGTCAAAAATGCCATGACGAACGGACAGCGATGTCGAGCAGAATTAGCGGACGACCAGTGCGTCGTAGCCTTTGAAGCGGTAGTTAATCAGGGACAGCAGCCAGCAGGCGATAAACAGCCCGACCACGATAAACCCGGCGTTGCCGAGGTTATCGTTCAGCGCGGCCACACCGTTCCACAGCCCGCCTTCGAAGCCAAACTTATCCGCCAGCAGGCCCAGCGCTTCCAGCCCACCGATAAACAGCGCTACCACCACAGAGGTGCCGGTAATGGTCATATTGTAATAGAGCTTGCGCTGCGGCTTGTTGAAGGCCCAGCCGTACGCGCCCACCATAATCAGGTTGTCGAGGGTGTCGACCAGCGCCATGCCGCTGGTGAACAGCAGCGGGAACACCAGAATCGCCCACACCGACATGCCGTTCGAGGCACCGGCCGCCGAGATCCCCAGCACCCCGATCTCAGTGGCGGTGTCAAAGCCGAGGCCAAACAGAAAACCCACCAGATACATGTGCCAGCTGCGGGTCACCAGACGGAATGCCGAGCGGAACAGCCAGTTCATCACCCCACCGCGCGCAAACGACACCTCGTCCGGGACGCTTTCACCGCGCTTCATTTTGTTAAAGCTACCCCAGACGTCGCGCAGAATAACCAGGTTTACCAGCGCCATCACCAGCAGGAAAAAGGCCGACACCGCCGTGCCGATCATCCCGCCGGTTTCATGAAACCACTCCATATTGCGGCTAAAGGCGGTGGCCGTGGCGGCGATGGCAATCGACGCCAGCACCACAATGGTCGAGTGCCCCAGCGAGAACCAGGCCCCCACGCCGCACGGACGTTTACCCTGCTGCATCATCTTGCGGGTGACGTTATCAATGGCGGCAATGTGGTCTGCATCCACCGCGTGGCGCAGGCCGTAGCACCAGGCCAGCAGGCTCGCCGCCATCAGCGACGGGGTATTGTGGAAGAGGTAAAACGCCGTTCCCCAGGCAACGATATTAGCCGCGATAAGCAAAAGCATCAGCGCCATGGCTTTAGGGTGGTTGTTGAAGTATTTCATATTCATCGTCATTTCCAGATTTAAGAAAGAGTTGCGGCGGCAATCACTGCCTGCCCAAACGCAATCGCCCCGTCCCCGGCGGGAAGCCGCTCGGGAAACAGCACGTTAAAATCACTAAGCCAGAACTGCAGGCGCTGGCGCAGCAGGCGGTTGTGCAGCACGCCTCCGCTGCACACGATGGTCGAGAGATTGCGCTGGTGGGCGTGCTGCGCGGCAAGCCGCGCAAGCCCGTTGGCCAGCGCATCGTGAAACGCCCATGCGCGCTCAGCGTCGGTCGCCTGCCAGCCCAGCCACTGCTGCCAGAAGGTCGCCATATCCAGCTGGTCATGAGTGACCGCCAGGGTCAGAGGATGGCGGACCGGGGGCACGCTCAGGGCGAGGGCTTCCAGCCGACAGGCGGCCTCCCCTTCGTAGCTCAACTGCGCAGGGGCGCAGCCCGTGGCGGCAGCCACGGCGTCAAACAGCCGCCCGGCGGACGACGCCCGTGGAGCATTCACCCCGCGCGCGATCGCCTGGGCCAGCGGCGGCCAGGGTTTATCGGCCAGTATGTTTGCCTCGGGCAGGGTCTGCCATTGCGGTACAAACGCCTGCCACTGGGCCAGCAGATTGCGCCACGGCTGACGGGCGGCCAGATCCCCGCCGGGCAGCGCTACCGCCGGGAGCCCGCCCAGCCGTTCGCAGTTGCGATAGTTCACCCGCAGGCACTCCCCGCCCCACAGTTCGCCGTTTTCACCCTGCCCTAGCCCGTCCAGCACCAGCGCAATCACATCCCCGCCGTCGCGCGGCCAGCCGTGTTCCGCCAGGCATGCCGCCGCATGGGCGTGGTGATGCAGCACCCGATGCTGCGGGTACGGCATCTGCGCCCCGAGCTGGGTGGAGCGGTAGCCGGGATGGGCGTCGGTCACCACCCCTTCGGGGGTGAACTGCCAGAGATCCTGAATCGCAGTCAGCGCCTGCTGCCACTGGGCCAGCGCGTCATCATCGCCCAGATCGCCCAGGTGCTGGCTGAGCACCGCCTGGTCGCCGCGCACCAGGCAGAAGGTGTTCTTAAGATCCGCGCCAAGACACAGCAGCGACGGCACGTTCGCAAAACCGGGCGGCAGCGGCAGCGCGTCCGGCACAAAACCGCGCGAGCGGCGCAGCATTTCGCCGCTCGCGCGCTGCACGGAGTCGTCCATCCGCTGGACGATATCGCGGTTATGCAACAGCCAGCCGTCGGCAATCCCGGCCAGATCCTGTATCGCCCGGTCGTTGGTCAGCGCGGGCGGGCAGCCGTTGAGGTTGCCGGAGGTCATCACCAGCGGGCAGTCCAGATCCTGCATCAGCAGGTGCTGGAGCGGGTTGGCGGCCAGCATCACCCCGACCTCGTTCAGCCCCGGGGCGATGGCCTTGCAGAAGGTCAACAGCCCTTTGTCCACCAGCACAATCGGTGCCGCCGTCGAGCGCAGCAGCGCCTGCACGTCAGCGGGCAGAGTATCTGCCAAACGCGGGGGGATCATCACCGCCAGCGGTTTCGCCGGGCGGCGCTTGCGTTCCCGAAGCCGGTTCACGGCCTGCAGGTTGCTGGCGTCAACGGCGAGGTGAAAACCGCCCAGCCCTTTGATCGCCACGATCCCACCGCTTTTCAGCGCCGCCACGGCGGCATTCAGGGCGGAGTCTTTCTCTTGATGTGCCTCGCCGCTCACCCAGCTCAGCTGCGGCCCGCAGTCCGGGCAGGCCACCGGCTGGGCGTGAAAGCGCCGGTCGGCGGGGTTGCGGTACTCCGCTTCACAGGCGGGGCACAGGGTAAATTCGGCCATCGTGGTGGCCGGTCGGTCGTAGGGCATCGCCCGGATAATGGTGAAGCGCGGCCCGCAGTGGGTGCAGTTGATAAACGGGTAACGGTAGCGACGCTCGTGGGGATCATTCATCTCTGCCAGACACGCCGGGCAGGTGGCGGCATCCGGCACCACCTGGGTACTCATCTGGCCCTGCCCGCTGGCGCGAATGGTGAAGTCCAGCGGCAGCGCCGCCCAGTGCCAGGGCTGCTGGCAGACGTCGTCGATGCGCGCCAGCGGTGGGCACCCGGCAGCCAGCTGGGGGGTAAATTGCGGATGGTCTCCGACGAGCCGCACCACCACGCCAGCGCCGTCGTTACAGACGTCGCCTTTCAGCCCCAGGCGCTGCGCCAGTTGCCAGACCCAGGGACGAAAACCCACCCCCTGGACTTTGCCGCGAATGCGCAGCTGCGTGCCGTTGTCACTCATCGAAAACTCCCGAAGATGTCGATAAACGCGGGCCTGTGCGGCCCGCAGGTACTGCCATTAACTGTCTACCGCCTCGCGCAGGCGTTGCTTCATGGCGCTGTAGGTGGTCTGGGCGTAGTTTTCGGCCCAGCGCTGATCGGCAATGGCCTCCAGCTTCACCGCGCAGTATTTGGTTTCCGGCGTTTTGGAGACCGGATCGAGGTTGTCCTGGGTCAGCTCGTTGCAGGCCCCAATCCACCACTGATAGGTCATGTACACCGCGCCCTGGTTGATACGCTCGCTCACATCCGCGCGGCTGATCACCTTCCCGCGACGGGAGCTGACCCACACCAGCTGGCGGTCGGTCACGCCAAGCCGCTCAGCATCCTGCGGGTTGATCTGCACAAAGCCTGGCTCATCTGCCAGGGTCTGCAGCGCCGCGCAGTTGCCGGTCATCGAGCGGCAGGAGTAGTGCCCCACCTCGCGGACGGTGCACAGCACCAGCGGATAGTCGGCGTCCGGCACTTCCGCAGGCTTGCGCCACTTCGCGGCAAACAGTTGGCCTTTGCCGCTCGGGGTGTCGAAGCGGTTGCCCTCGTACAGCCACGGCGTACCCGGATGCTCAAGCGTCGGGCACGGCCACTGGACGTGGCCCATGTCGCCCATTTTTTCCCAGGTCACGCCGAAGAACAGCGGGCACAGCTCGCGCATTTCGTCCCAGATCTGCTGGTTGTCGCGGTAGTGCATCGGGTAGCCCATCGCGGTGGCGAGAAGGCTGATGATCTCCCAGTCGCGTTTGACGTTGCCCTGCGGCTCAATCGCTTTTTCAAAACGCTGGAAGCCGCGGTCGGCGCAGGTAAAGACCCCGCCGTGTTCGCCCCACGAGGTGGCAGGCAGCAGCACGTCCGCCGCTTCAGCGGTTTTGGTCATAAAGATGTCCTGCACCACCACGAAGTCGAGCGCTTCAAAGCCCTTACGCACCAGCCCGAGATCCGCTTCGGTCTGGAGTGGATCTTCACCCATGATGTAATAGGCTTTGACCTTGCCTTCCAGCGCCAGGTGCGGCACTTCGGTGATGCGCACGCCCACCTGGTCATCCATCAACTGCGGATCGACGCCCCACGCGCGGGCGAATTTCTCGCGCACCTGCGGGTCGACCACGTCCTGATAGCCAGGGAACTGGTTGGGGATCACCCCCATGTCGCACGCGCCCTGGACGTTGTTCTGACCGCGTACCGGGCCGACGCCCACGTGCTCGCGCCCGAGGTTGCCGGTGAGCAGCGCCAGGGTCGACAGGCCTTTCACCACGTCCACCGCCTGCCCGAACTGGGTCACGCCCATTCCCCACATCACGGTGGCGGACGGCGCGGCGGCGTAAATGCGCATCGCCTCGCGGATCTGTTTGGCGGTGACGCCAGTAATGTCTTCGACGTTTTCCGGCGCGTACTCGCTGACCGTGTTACGTAGCGCGTCCAGCCCTTCGGTGTACTGCGCCACGTAGTCGCTGTTGTAGAGGTTCTCTTCCAGCAGGGTGTAGATGAAGGCGTTCACCAGCGCCATATTGCAGCCGTTGTTGATCTGCAGATGGCGATCGGCAATGCGCGCGGTCTCGATTTTGCGCGGATCGCAGACGATCACCCTTGTGCCGTTCTGTTTGGCCTTGATCACCCGACGGGCGACAATCGGGTGCGAGTCGGCGCAGTTGTAGCCGAAGATCAGCAGGCATTTTGAGTTTTCGATATCGCTGATGGAGTTACTCATCGCCCCGTTGCCCAGCGTCTGCTGGAGTCCGGCCACGCTCGGGCCGTGACAGACGCGGGCGCAGCAGTCGACGTTGTTGGTGTTCAGCACCCCACGGGCAAACTTCTGCATTACGTAGTTGGTTTCGTTGCCGGTGCCGCGTGACGAGCCGGTGGTCATGATCGCCCGCGGGCCGTATTTAGCCTTGATGTCGCTCAGCCGTTCGGCGGTGTAGCGAATGGCCTCATCCCAGGAGACCGGCTCCAGCTTGCCGCCCTTCTGGTAGCGGATCATCGGCTGAGTCAGGCGCGGCGTCAGCAGCCGGGTATCGTTGAGGAAATCCCAGCCGTAGTAGCCCTTCAGGCACAGCTGATTCTGGTTAGTGACGCCTTCTGCCGCTTCGGCACGGACGATTTTATTTTTCTCAACGACGAGTTTTAATTTGCAGCCCGCACCACAGTACGGGCAGACGCTGGTGATTTTTTTCATCAGTAACAGACCTGCTAAAAGTGAAAAGAGAGGCTGACGCTTACAGCATCAGCGAAGAGAGATCGTCCATCGCCGCCCGGCGGCGTTTGTCCTGGCTCAGCTGTTCCAGCTTTTTGCGATCGATACAGACGATGGCATTGGTCGGGCAGGCCTGGACGCAGGCCGGGCCGTCCGGCTGGTGATGGCAGAGGTCACATTTGTTGGCTTCGGCTTTGTCGGATACCACGTTCAGGCCGCTACCGATGTGGCGAACCACCGGGCGCAGTACCACTTCCATCGCGCCATACGGACAGGCCACCACGCAGGTTTTACACCCGATGCAGCGTTCCTGATGGACGTGGACGAAGTCGTTATCGCGGGTGATCGCCCCGTTCGGGCAGACGCTGGCGCAGGGGGCATCTTCACACTGGCGGCACATGGTGGCCGTGGAGACGTTGACGCCTTTAATGACGTGAATGCGCGGTAAGAAGTTCTGCGGGGTCAGCGACGCGCAGTCCTGGGTGTCGTGGTGCGAGACCACGCAGGCCACTTCACAGGTACGACAGCCAATGCATTTGCTGGCGTCGGCAATGATGAAACGATTCATCCTTAATCTCCGGGAATGAGGGTTAGCCTGCGGAGGTATGCATAAATCGCGCCAGAATATAATTTATTGAATTTTAATGATTTTGTTTTTAAAGGGGACTGTCATCGTCATAAATGACGATGACAGGATTGACGGGTTTGCTTCGGTTGGTCAGCGTTCGTAAAGCGCGAACATACAGTTTGATTCTGGCAGGAAAGGGAAACCGTCAGGTCCGTTATGAACTGTGAGTTCAAGGGTTCGATGCAACGCTATCATTAATGAAGGGGGGCGTTGCTTAAATCAGGATGCGTTAATCAACGGGGAGCAGGTCACTCCGGCATGGAGCTTTGACGTTTTTTAAATATTTATGTCTAGTATCACGAAAAACATCGCGCTAATTTATGATGGCATTAACCGTTTATAGGGCGTTTCACCTCAAATTAGCGATCAAACTTCAACCACCAAGAGAGTTATTGATGAATTCCCCATCTGAAAACATAAATGAGCACCTCGACACAAGAGGTATCCCTCAACATCTGTCGACGCACTTTAATGACAACATTGATTATTTCAGCAAACTCCTTTTGAAAGATTACAGCAATCCAGTTTCGGTACTAACATTACAGGATAGAGTTCGAATAAAAGAAGCATTCGAAAAGACGCACCATATACGGGAGTATGAAATAAATCTCTACTGGTCTCGACTCAACTATTTGTGGACAATCACGGCAGTTCTGTTTGCGAGCTGGGGAGTGATACTTAATAGCATGATTAATCCAGAAGATGGACATGCCATTAATGATTTGCAGTATTTGACTGTATTTTTGATATCAATGTTTGGCCTAGCTTTAACAATTGTATCCAAATTCATCACCAAGGCAGGCAAGCACTGGCAACAGGTCTGGGAATATCATTTAACTCTGCTAGAACCCTTTCAGTCTGGACAGTTATACGGTCTGAAATTCAAAAGCGGGAATAAAATCGCACCATCGATCAGTCGCTCCGTGAGCCTTTTCCACATTTTTTTATTAATCATGTGGAGTAGTTCTGCTTTATTTTCAGCAATTATTCCGTTTTTTGAGGACAACCATGCCTTCCTTATCGTTGAAGTTATCGTACTTGTAATGATGTACTGGTTGTATCGCTTGATCAAAAAGCATGTCGTCAACTCAGCCAACGAAGTTATGACTTTGCTATAGTTTTTCACACTATAAGTGAATAATTGAATTGCACTGAATAGGATTAAGGTGCTTCACGGTGTCTATCCATGGCTAACTGATAACTGTTAGCCATCAACAATTCGCTCTTCTACAAGGATATCTCTTTAATAAAGTCGAATCGCCCCAGGTTAAAACGATATTCAGAACCACATAAAATGCTCTACCGAATACCACGCTTAACTTCCGCTCTTTGCTAAAAACTGCCTATCAGTCCTTACTTGTTTAAAAAATAGTTTTAGAGTGGAAAATGGTTGATGCTGAGTGCGAAATGCGCGAAAGCGGGTTTGAAGAGTAATGATGGTGACACATTGTCACAGCTTTGGCTCTGGACGGTCTAAAATAACCCAAGCAACTTCCCGGGCCAGTTTGTAGCCCGCCTCCTCGAGATCAGCGACGGCAAGGAGCTACGGTCAACCAGCGATGCGTTGCTTGGCCAGAGCTTCGAGCAAATTCGGGAGCACTTTGATCATCACGGTTACAACTGACTGAGACACAACACCTGTGATGATCAGGTGATCGTATGCACCTTCCTGCGCTGTGACGCCTACCGTTACAAGAACGAAAATAAGCACCATAAGAGGCACTTATTTTTATGTGCGATAACTTACTTAATACTGATTCGTTTTTTTAACTCACTTATTGCAAAAGATTTTTTTTCACATTCATCAAACACCCGTATGTAACGGCGATAATCGTTTTCAGTGTCGTTTGCCCAAGAGTAAAGAAAACAACGTTTCTCTGTTTTACCTTCTGCACGATTGCGCCAGACGGTATTAACTTCGTAAAGATTATAGGGGATATTTTCATCATTGAACTTGATGTTCCCGTGCCAGATATTATCTACACTAAGGGATTCAAATTTGTAACCGTAAGCGTTATACCCGGAATGAAATGCCATTATGTCGATGCTTTCCGATTTTTTTCCGGATAATTGTTTTTTTAAGATGGCAGTGGTTTCACTTTCATAAAGATCCCCATTAACCATACCTTTAAGACAGTTCCATGCTAGATAACCCGGAAAAACAGTTAATCCACTGAGCAGTATTACGCGAATGATGTTTTGGCGATTCGTTTTGACTAATAATACGGCGCTAAAACAAGCCACCATGAAAAAAATGAAAAATCCACCCGCATTGAGTATTGTATACAACATTACTTGTCCTTGTGTAATTCAAGAGGTTCCATTCCCATGGCTTCACAATAAATTGGAGTATAGAAGCGCCCAGAAAAATCAATGTTACAGGTAATTTGTACACGGCTACCATAATAGCGCTGGTAAAATTCTTTCTGTGTTTTTGTTAAATCCACTTGAATGTGTTCAATAAAACCACTTTGTAACGCTGGTTGGTATTTAACAACTTGTGGGTCAAGTTGTTTTAATATTGGCCTAACATCCAGAGGGAAATCGAGAAATATACCGGTATATCCTGTCCCTTTTTGAATTGATTTCGGTGCCTCTCCTGGATGATCTTTGTCACCATCAGCCATTTTTCCCATGATGATATGCCTGCCATAGCCTTCTATAACATCTTCGTTGAGATTTCTAGCCAAAGTGGGAAACGATAAAATTAGTGATAGTGCAATTATAGATGTGCGCATTTCTTGCCCGCTTCCTAGTCTTATGAAGTTATGCTTTTATCGGTAATCCAAAGAAATACTTGAGTTTTTTACTCATTATCACTAATTCATTCTCTCGCCCAGCGCCCGGCCTGCATGAAATCCAGCGTGTTGTAACCCCCCGCCAAGTCCTGCGAAGTTCCGACATGTGCTGAGTGCCCCGACCAACGATGGATCCCCATCGCCTCCAGCTCCAGCACATCCAAGGCGCGGGCGAAGATGTTCTCCACCTTATAGACAAACAATGGTCTGCCTATGCAGGAACCTGGTGAATCATATTCTGTAATGCCTGCTTCGGACACTTCAGACCCACCCGGCTGAACATAATAGCTCTAAGCAACTGCTGCAGGCGGGAGCACGCCTGACAGCATTCATCGACACATACCTCATCTTCGCCGCCGCTGCGCTGTGACGGGGTAGCCAGCTCAACGAAAGGCCGAGAAAAACGCTATATTATGAATCGCCCGCAGAACGGTTCAGTAAGTGTGGTGCATCCATCGGTTGAACTCGCAAGGCATTGCTGTAGTTCTTTTTTTAATGCTCCCCGGGTTTGTATAAAAAGCGTTTTATAAATCGTTTCGTGTGACACATGCATTTCCTGATTATCCGGATAACAGCGTTTCAGCCAACCGGCGATTTGTTCCGGCGACCAGTCCTGATGCATCTTTTCTGCAATGAGTTTACACAATGTGGGGCTTTCAATTAGCTTGCAAGGTTTTGGTCTCAGAGCACTTTCCCACGCAGCTGTATCTGCTTTTGCTGCACGGTATTGTTTTGCACCTCCATGCCTCTTGATCTCGCGGCTAATCGTTGAGGGGGCTCTTGATAATTTATCAGCGATATCCCTGATGCTACGTCTTGCTACCAATCCTCTGGATATCTCCTCTCTTTCATCAAGTGAAAGAGCCAGCCGGTGCCGCTTTCGAACAGGAGGGCGATACCCACCAGTCTGGTGGATAGTCGGCATAATAGAAGAATGAAATCTGTCGAACATTCTGGCGATATCATGTAGAGAATCACCTTGCTTATATCTGTCCCAGATAATCGCCTTTTGTTCTGGCGTGTAGTGAATGCGAGTTCTTCGTTTCATGGCAACGTCCCCCTTCTTTAAGGATAGCGTTGCATCGACCCGTTGAACTCACAGCACAAATCAGCCCCCCAACAATAATTCTCTGGCTACCCCCGCATATCAAACCCAGACTTTTGAAAATCCCGATACACCTCTTTATTGCTAAACGCCGGGAACTCAGCTTTTTGGGCTGCTGCTTTCACCGCTTCACAATAGTCTTTACTACCGTTGCTGGTTGATATCTTTAACGCTGTCCCATCCTGAGCAAATTCCATATGCAGCCTGCATTTTTTGCCCTTCCAGCGTTGTAGCTCAGCAAGGTTTGCGTTTATCGCAGCTCGGATCGCGCTCGCCTGCGCGCCCCATTCATCCTGATCGTCCCAGCGGCCAGAACTGCAACTACCCGTTGCCGTGGTTTTATGGCATCCAGAAGGCTGTAACGGCGCACAACCTGCTACCAGGCTAACTACCACTGCAAGCATGAACATCTTCCCTGGCATTTCGAGTGCTCCTATTAAAATTGTTGGCGCGTATTTCCGGCACTGCGGATTATCCAACAACGGCAGTAATTATTACCCTATCCAGCACATAAAAAAAGAGCTCGCCTGTCAGCGAACTCTTCCCACAAAACCTCGTTAACCTAAACGCTTACAACTCCCCAAACCCCAGCACCCCATCCCTGTCCGCCAGGCTTTCATATACTCTCTCAACAGCAGCCTTTACCTTCTCCGTCATCGGATAATAAAACCCCACAATATCCGGCTGCACCCCGAGGAAAACCACCTCCCCCACATCATCCTTAAGCTGATCCACCAGGTAGTTCAGCGGCATATCGTGGGTGGTCATCATAAACATCTCGGCGATGTCGTCCGGGTCGATACGGCGGATTTCACCTGGGTTTAATCCCATATCCGTCGCATCGACAATCAACAGCCGCGCCGGGCGCAGCTCGCGGATGGCGACCACGTCATTCTCCGGGGCGCTGCCGCCGTCGAACACCACCCAGTCGCCGCGCGGGGATTCCCGGCACATCTCGGCCAGCAGCGGACCGGCCCCATCGTCGCCCATCATGCTGTTGCCGACGCAGAGTAAAACATCAGTCACGGTGCCTCCGAACCATCAGATAGATGGCGTTTTCCTGGTGAATGGCGTGGAGCATATTAAGCATGTGGCTGCTCCATTCCCGCTGCTGCGCCGTCTGCCCTGCCCTTGCGGCGTCGAAGGCGTTGGCGAGCATCACAATATGATTAGCGTCGATAACGATCTCCCCGTAGCGCGGCACGCCTTCCATTTTGCGCCGCGCCTCGCTCCCTGCTTCGAGGGTGGCGATCCACGCCAGATAGTCGTCCCACGGGCAGGTCAGCGCCGCCTCCAGGCAGTCGATGACCCCCAGATGGTGGCCGATCGCCAGCCCGTAGTAGATCACCTGCTGGGCGTCGTCGGGGGTGTCGTCACTTTCGTCAATGAACTTACGGCTAAGCTGGCTGAATACCACCGTCTCACTCATCAGATACGCTCCTGCCCGACCACCTCAATGAGGTTGCCGACGATTTCGTTCAGGCGCGGATCGTTCTCGTGCGCCAGCCAGCGAGCCACGCTCTCGTCGCCCTCGATCAGATGACGCATAAAGTCGTCGGCAATCTGGCGACCGTAGCGGTAGCCCGCCAGACGGCGCGCGGCGCGATCGATGCGTACCCGCAGGGGCTGTAGCATTTCCGGATGCAGGATCTCCGCGGGCTGGTTGTCCAGCGCCCCCGGTTCGCGGGCGTGGATTTTTTGCTCTAAAAGCCCCAGCGCCATCGCAAAGCCATACAGGGTGGCGGCAGGCGACGGCGGGCAGCCGGGAATGTACACGTCCACCGGCACAATTTTATCGGTACCGCCCCAGACGCAGTACAGGTCGTGGAAGATGCCGCCGGAATTGCCGCAGGCCCCGTAAGAGATACAGATTTTTGGATCGGGTGCCGATTCCCACGCGCGCAGCGCCGGGGATCGCATCGCCCGGGTGACCGCGCCGGTAAACAGCAGAATATCGGCGTGGCGCGGGGATGGCACCACCTTGATGCCGAAGCGCTCGGTGTCGAAAATCGGCGACAGGGTGGCGAAGATTTCGATTTCACACCCGTTGCAGCCACCGCAGTCCACGCGGTAGACATAGGCGGAACGCTTGATTTTTTTCAGCAGCGAGGCCTTCATGCTGGCGATGGAGTCGTCCACCGTCACCGGCACCGGGATCCCCTGTTCGTTACGCGGCCCTAACAGTTCGCTCATCGTGTCGCTTCCTTCATTTCGCGGGTCAGATGGATTTTGTCCGACGGGGTCAGCCCCTGCAGGCGCTTGCAGTCCGGGCAGGTTTCAAAACTCTCCCGATGCGATTCGGCGCGTTTGTCGCCGTTGTGGCGCAGCAGTTCAATCACGTAATCGATCTCTTTCTGGACGGCATACGGGCGCTCGCAGACCCGGCAGTGGCAGATATCAAAGCGCGACTGCTGCAGGAAATCGGCTTTGCTCCACACCGCCAGCTCGTACTCCTGCGACAGCTTGATGGCCGTGGTCGGGCAGACCTCTTCGCAGCGCCCGCAGAAGATGCAGCGCCCAAGGTTGAACTGCCAGGTCAGCTGGCCGAACTGCAGATCGGTTTCCACCGTCAGGGCGTTCGACGGACAGGCATTCACGCAGGCCGCGCAGCCGATGCACTGCTGCGGGTTGTGCTCCGGCTTGCCGCGCATATTTTTGTCGACCGCAATCGGCTGCAGCGGATAGGACTCCGTGACCACGCCGGTTTTGATGACTTTTTTAATAAACGTAAACATGGGTGCTCCGGGTTATTTCAGCGGCGAGTTTTTGCGTTCGATGCTGTAGCGTTCCAGTTCTTTATACGGAACCACCTTGCTTTTCTTCTTCCGCACGTCCACCACCGTCATGCGGTCGGTGCAGGAGTAGCACGGGTCGAGGCTGCCAATAATCAGCGGCGCGTCAGAGACGGTGTTGCCGCGCAGCATGTAGCGCAGGGTTGGCCAGTTGGCGTAGGTGGCCGCCCGGCAGCGCCAGCGCCACAGCTTCTGGTTGTCGCCGGTCATGCTCCAGTGGATATCATCCCCGCGCGGCGCTTCGCTAAAGCCCAGCGCAAAGCGGTTCGGGATGTAGGTAAAGCCTTCCACCATCAGCTCGCCGCCCGGCAGGTTGTCGAGACCGAAATCGATCATGTTCAGGGCGGTGTAGACTTCGTTGATGCGCACTTTCAGACGCGAGATAACGTCGCAGCCCTGCTCGGTGTGGACTTCCATCGGCAGCAGGCCGTAACCGACAAACGGGTGATCGGCGCGGGTGTCGCGGGCGTGGCCGCTGGCGCGCACCATCGGGCCGACGTTGCTGAAGTCGCGGGCGATCTGCGGGTCGAGGCGGCCCACGCCGACGGTGCGCTGGTCGATGTTCGGCGTACTCAGCAGAATATCCACCAGATCCTGCACCTCGCGGCGCATCTGCTGGGCCAGCAGACGGGTCTGGATCATGTCGTCTTTCAGCAGGTCGCGACGGATGCCGCCGATCAGGTTCAGGCCGTAGGTTTTACGCGCTCCGGTGAGGATCTCCGCCATCTTCATGGAGGTTTCACGCACGCGGAAGAACTGCATAAAGCCGGAGTCGAAGCCAACGAAGTGGCAGGCCAGGCCGAGGTTCAACAGGTGCGAGTGCAGACGCTCTACTTCCAGAAGGATGGCGCGGATCATCTGGGCGCGTTCCGGCACCACGATCCCCATCGCGTTCTCCACCGAGGTGGTGTAGGCGGTGCTATGGGCAAAGCCGCAGATGCCGCACACGCGGTCAGACAGGAAGGTGACTTCGTTGTAGCCCATCCGCGTTTCCGCCAGCTTTTCCATCCCGCGATGGACGTAGAACAGGCGGTAGTCGGCGTCGATAATGTTCTCGCCGTCAACGAACAGGCGGAAGTGGCCCGGTTCGTCGGAGGTGACGTGCAGCGGGCCAATCGGCACCACGTTGTTTTTCTTGTCGCCGAGTTCGTTAATGAATTCGTAGGTTTCTTTATCGGTGGTCGGGGCCGGCCGCTGACGGTAGTCCATGCTGTCTTTACGCAGCGGATAGAGTTCGTCCGGCCAGTCATCCGGCAGCACCAGCCGACGTTCGTCCGGCAGGCCAACCGGGATCAGGCCGTACATGTCGCGCACTTCGCGCTCGCCCCAGACGGCAGCAGGCACGCGCGGGGTGACGGACGGGAACTCCGGCTTGTCGGCGTCCACTTCCACGCGCACGGTGAGCCAGCAGCGGGTGCCCTGCTCCATCGACAGCACGTAGTAGACGGCGTAGCTGCCGCAGAGCTGGCGTTCGTCATTGCCAAACAGTACCGACAGCCAGCCGCCCTGCTTGTAGTACAGGAACTCGACCACTTCCGGCAGATAGTTGATTTTCACCGTCACGGTGATTTGATCTTTGGTCTGCCAGGCCTCATCCAGCACAACGCCCGGGAAGGCCTGATGCAGCGCGGCGAGATAGTGTTGACCTACTTTTTCTTCAGACATGGTTATTCTCTACAATCACGCCGCCAGCAAGGAGACGAAAGCTAAAAATGCCAGACCAAAACCGGCCCAGGTAATACGGGAGGTGGCGTTAAAGCGCAGGCGCGCCATGCTGTTCTCGAACAGCGCAATCACCAGCACGCCAGCCACCAGCTTGACGGCTGCGATCGCGATAGCCAGTAGCAGGCCGCCAACGGAAAACTGCGTCATCTGTCCCCAGGGAATAAACACCCCGACGAACATCTGCAGTACCACCAGCTGTTTCAGGCTGATGCCCCACTTCAGTACCGCAAAGCCCGCGCCGCTGTATTCCGACAGCGGGCCTTCCTGCAGCTCTTGTTCAGCTTCCGCGAGGTCAAACGGCAGTTTGCCCATCTCAATAAAGGTGGCGAACGCGCAGGCGCACATCGCCAGAATCAGCGTCAGGGAGTGCGCCACCGGCCAGTGGTAAATGGTCGCTGTTACCGCACTGATATGGGTGGTGCCCGCCACCTGAGCCGCAACCCACAGGCCCAGCAGCAGGATCGGCTCCACCAGCACGCCGAGCATCGCTTCACGACTCGCGCCAATCCCGGTGAACGGGCTGCCGGTATCCAGCCCGGCGATGGCGAAGAAGAAACGCGCGATGGCAAAGAGGTAAATCAGGGTGATCAGATCGCCGAGCGCCGGGACGGGCGAGGCGACAGTCACCACCGGCAACGCGGTGGCAATGGCGAACATCACCCCCACCATCACCAATGGCATCAGGCGGAACACCCAGCCGGAGGCCGCCGGGCCCACGCTCTGGCGGCCCAGCAGTTTCACCAGATCCCGATACTCCTGGAAGATATCCGGCCCGCGACGGGTATGCAGACGGGCACGCGCCACGCGGGTAATACCGGCCAGCAGCGGCGCCACGGCAAACAGCACCAGCGCCTGAATCAATGCAAAGAGTAAAGTCATGTTCAGGCTCCTCGGGACACAATAACCACCACCAGCACCGCCAGCTCAATCAGGGCGATACGGTGGAACAACACGGCGGTGCACTCGCACTGCCAGCCGGGGATAAAGCGCACCGGGTTCAGCCATTTGCGCAGCTTCAGCACCGGCGCAAAGGACTCTTTTACCGGCATTGCAAAGCCGTGGGCGGTGATCACCATCGCTTGTTCATGATCGTATCCGCACACCCAGGCTGAGCCGCGGGAGCGGTTCGGCAGGCGGTTGCCCTTGAAAATGACCATCACGATAAACGGCAGCAGCAGCCCTGCGATCAGCAGCAGAGCGATCGTTGGCGGCGAGACGGTGGAGACAGCGCCGCCACTCATCGGGAACATGCGGCTAATCACGGGCAGGAACCAGGGGGCAGCAACGCCCCCCGCCACGCAGCACAACGCCGCCAGCACGGTACTGACGGTCATCAGCCACGGCGCGCCGTGCGCATTTTCCGCTTCTGCGGTGCGCGGTGCGCCCAGGAAGGTGACGCCGTAGACTTTCGCCATACACATCACCGCCAGCGCGCCGGTAATGGCCAGGCCGGTTGCCAGCAGCGGCCCTAAAAGCCGGGCGATAAAGGCGTCGTGGGTGCCGAGGTTAAAGAAGGATTGATAGATCACCCACTCTCCGGCAAAGCCGTTCAGCGGCGGCAATGCGGCCATCGCCATCAGCCCCACCAGCATGGCAAGCGAGATCAGCGGCATTTTTTTGCCGATGCCGCCCAGCTTCTCGATGTCGCGATGGCCGGTGCGATACCACACCGCGCCCGCGCCGAGGAACAGCGTGGTTTTAAACAGACCGTGGCTGACCAGGTGATAGAGCCCCCCGGTGAAGCCCAGCGCAATCAGCAGGGGGCTGTGCAGAGCAATACCGGTGACGCCCGCACCCAGGCCGAGCAGGATAATGCCGATGTTTTCCAGGGTGTGGTACGCCAGCAGGCGCTGGATGTTGTGCTCCATCAGCGCGTACAGCCCGCCGATAAAGGCGGTGATCATCCCCATCACCAGCAGTAGCACCCCGAGCCACAGCGGCGGCAACGCCCCGCTGAGAGACACGGTGAGCATGCCGTACAGCCCGACCTTCATGACGACGGTGGAGAACAGCGCGGCAGCCGGGGCGCTGGCGTTAGCATGCGCCTGAGGTGCCCAGCCGTGCAGCGGGATGACGCCCGCCAGCAGGCCAAAGCCCGCCAGCCCCGGCAGCCAGACGCTGGCACCCGGTGCCTGCGCGGTGGCCATGGCATTCATGGCCACAAAATCCAGGGTGCCGTAGAACTGCCACGCCTGCCAGCAGGCAAGTGCCAGCAGCAGCGTACCCAGACGACCCAGCACAAACCACAGCTTGCCGGACTGGGCGCAGCCGGTAAGGAACGCGGCGCACAGGGCCATGATTTCAGCCATCACCACCAGCCAGCCGAGGTTATCGGCGACGATGGCCGCCACCGCGGCGGCTATCAGCAGGTTCGCCAGCACGCCGGTATTTTTCACCTGCGGGTGACGCTGCCAGGCGATGGTAAACAGACTGATAAGACAGGCTGGCAGACCAATGGCGATAAGCCACACCGCGCGGATACCGGTCAACTGCATCCCGGCGTGCAGCCAGGCAATCTGCCCGTGCAGCGCCAGGGTCTGCGGGTCGGCCAGCAGGGTGATAACCCCTGCCATCACCGTCATGGCACTGGCAATCACCCCGCCGATCCCGGCGATGGCACCGCTCAGGGGCTTGTGGGCGCAGAAGATAAACGCCAGCACGGCACTTATCAGGAACAGACCCAGCGCCGGGTTAATTAACGAAAAGGCGTTCATCCGCGCTCTCCTTGTTGCGACTGGAACAGCGACAGATCGCCCAGATCGGTATTCATGGTGAGTTCACGCTTGCGCTTGCTGGCGCGGGCGATGTCGTCGTTATTGACCAGCCGCAGGGATTGGGTCGGACAGGTGCGTACGCACGCCGGGCCGTCCGGGTCGAAGTAGCACAGGTCGCACTTCACCGCGATGGCGCGCACGCCCGGCACCCAGTCAAGGAACGGGCTGACGCGGGCGGGTGCCGGTGGTGCCATCGGCGCCTTGCTGGTGTTGCTGTTGGCGGGGATCGCCCGCGGACGGCTGCCGCCAAACTCCACGGCGCCAAACGGACAGGCAATGCCGCACAGCTTGCAGCTGACGCACAGGCTTTCATTCAGCTGGATGGCGCCGTCAATGCGGGTGATGGCGTTAACCGGGCACACCTGGGCGCAGGGGGCGTCCTCGCACTGGTGGCAAAGCTGCGGCGCGGAGTCATTGCGGTTACGCATCACTTTCAGTCGCGCCTGGCTTTGCAGGCCATGCAGGCGATGGGTCTCTGAGCAGGCCGCCTCACAGGTGTGGCAGCCGATACACAGCGTAGGATCAGCAATTACAAAACGATTCACCTGGAGTCCTCTGGTGAGAGTCATTTTTGACGATAAGTGTCGAAAGTGTCATTTCGACACCTGTCGACAGCGTATTCAGGCCGCAGCGTGGTGTTTGGCGAGCGTCTCGAGCGTCAGCGATTCGCCGCGTTCGGTTGCCTGATAGAGCGCGGCGTAGATCCCGCTGATGGTATCGAGGAAATGAGACAGCACCGCCTCGCGCTCATCCACGCTAATGCTGCCGTCGAGCAGGCCGTCAGCGCCCAGCCGGGCGCGGGCAATCAGCACGCTGGCCTGTTCGTCCCGCGCTTCGACGGTGTAGTGAAAGACATGACCGTTGAACGCCTGCTCAGGGGTGACGCGGATCAGGAAGTGGTCGAACAGCCAGAAGCCCAGCCCGCTATCCGTATTGCTGGCCACGCTCAGGTGCAGACTGGCTTTAGACAGCGTAATGCCCTGAATCAATGAGTTGCCGTAGTGATTCCAGTGGGTACGCAGGACGCGCTGCTGTCCGGCAATAAAATTTGCTTTCTCGCTTAATTCGGAAAGGTTCATGGTGAAATACCTAATGCTCTTTTTGAAGAAGTTGACTGCATTAAGCACGTTCCATGCCAGTTTTTAACTGATTGATTTTTATAATTAATTGAATTTTAGTTGTGAATAACAACACAAAATGACATGTCATTTCGTCATCTTTGTCCGCACGCAGACACCCTCTCCCCGCCTTTAACTAAAACCTGGCATCAATATTGCTATTACCCGGTAAGACGTCACCAGGAAACGCACTATGCACGAGATCACCCTCTGCCAGCAGGCGCTGGAATTGATTCAACACCAGGCTCATGAACATCACGCGAAGCGGGTCACCGGCGTGTGGCTGCGCGTTGGCGCGTTTTCCTGCGTGGAAAGCAGCGCCCTGCAGTTTTGCTTTGAGCTGGTATGTCGGGAGACGGTCGCCGAAGGCTGCGACCTGCATCTGGAAGAGCAGCAGGCGGAATGCTGGTGTCGGGACTGCGAGCAGTATGTCCAGCTATTAACCCACCGCGTGCGCCGCTGCCCGGACTGCGGCGGCAGCGATTTGAATATCGTTGCCGACGACGGGCTGCATATCACCCGTCTGGAAATTGAACAGGAGTAAACCATGTGTACCACCTGCGGTTGCGACCAGGGCAACTTATATATAGAAGGCGACGAGCATAATCCTCACTCTGCTTTTCGCAGCGCCCCGTTCTCCCCTGCCCCACGCCCGGCGCTGCGCGTCACGCGCATTGACGCGACGCCGTTTGCCCCCGCTGAAGCCAGCACAGGCCATCTGGATTACGGTCACGGCGAAGCGGGCACCCACGCGCCAGGCCTGAGCCAGCGCAAAATGGTCGAGATAGAGATGGACGTGCTGGGCAAGAACAATCAGCTGGCCCGGCGCAACCGCGAGCTGTTCAGCCGCAAAAAGCAGCTGGCGCTGAATCTGGTCTCCAGCCCCGGCTCCGGTAAAACCACCCTGCTGACGGAAACCTTAAAACGCCTGCAGCAGCGCGTGGCCTGCGCGGTGATCGAAGGCGATCAGCAGACGGTGAACGACGCGGAACGCATTCGCGCCACCGGCACCCCGGCGATTCAGGTCAATACCGGCAAAGGCTGTCACCTGGACGCGCAGATGATCCACGACGCGATGCAGCGCCTGCCGCTGGATGACGGCGGGATTATGTTTATCGAAAACGTCGGCAACCTGGTCTGTCCGGCGAGCTTCGACCTTGGCGAGCGCCATAAGGTGGCGGTGCTGTCGGTCACCGAGGGCGAGGACAAACCGCTGAAATACCCGCATATGTTTGCCGCCGCGTCCATCATGCTGCTGAATAAGGTCGATCTGCTGCCGTACCTCACCTTTGACGTCGAGAAATGCCTCGCCGCCGCCCGGGAAGTGAACCCGGAAATCGAGATCCTGCTGGTCTCCGCGACTCGCGGCGATGGCATGGATGCCTGGCTTGACTGGCTGGAGACGCAGCGATGTGCATAGGCGTTCCCGGTAAAATTAGCGCCATCCACGATGGCATGCAGGCCCAGGTCGATGTCTGCGGCATCCTGCGCGATGTGGATCTGACCCTGGTCGGTATCCATGACGAAAACGGCAACAGCCGCCTCGGCCAGTGGGTGCTGGTCCACGTGGGGTTTGCGATGAGCGTAATAGATGAAGAGGAGGCGCTGGACACCCTCGCCGCCCTGCAGAACATGTTCGACGTCGAGCCGGACGTGGGTTCGCTGCTGTTTGGCGAGGAGCATCGCTAATGCGCTTTGTTGATGAATACCGCGATCCGCAGAAGGTGATGCGCCTGATTGAGACCCTCAAGGTCCGCGCCGGGGCATTAACTTATACCGCCCAGCGCCCGCTGCGGATCATGGAGGTGTGCGGCGGGCACACCCACGCCATCTTTAAGTTTGGGCTCGATCAGCTCCTGCCCGACAACATCGAGTTTATCCACGGCCCCGGCTGTCCGGTGTGCGTCCTGCCGATGGGCCGCATTGACACCTGTATTGAGATTGCCCACCACCCGGAGGTGATCTTCTGTACCTTCGGCGACGCGATGCGCGTCCCGGGTAAAAACGGTTCGCTGCTGGATGCCCGGATGCACGGCGCGGACGTGCGGGTGATTTACTCCCCCGCCGACGCCCTGAAGCTGGCCCAGCAAAATCCGGATCGCAAGGTGGTCTTTTTCGGCCTCGGATTCGAAACCACCATGCCCGCCACCGCCCTGACCCTGCGCCAGGCGAAGGCCGCGAAGGTGTCGAATTTCTACTTTTTCTGCCAGCACATCACCCTGATCCCGGTGCTGAAAAGCCTGCTCGAACAGCCGGAAAACGGCATCGACGCGTTTCTGGCTCCGGGGCATGTGAGCATGGTGATTGGCACCCACGCCTACGATTTTATCGCCGGGGAGCATAACCGCCCGCTGGCGGTGGCCGGGTTTGAACCGGTCGATCTGCTGCAGGGGGTGTTGATGCTGGTTGAGCAGAAGATCGAAGGCGTCAGTCGGGTCGAAAATCAGTATCGCCGCATTGTGCCGGAAGCGGGTAACGCCGTGGCACAGGCGGCGATAGCCGAGGTGTTTGGTATTGAAGGCGACAGCGAATGGCGCGGGCTGGGGGTAATTGAGCACTCCGGCGTACACCTGACCGAAGGCTATCGCCTGTTTGACGCCGAGCATCACTTCACGCCGCAGGCGCAGGCCGTCTGCGACGATCCAGAGGCGCGCTGCGGGGCAGTGCTGACCGGGCGCTGCAAACCGGCGCAGTGTCCGCTGTTTGGTAATAAATGCACGCCGCAAAGCGCCTTTGGCGCGCTGATGGTGTCATCGGAAGGGGCGTGTAGCGCCTGGTATCAGTACCGTTCTCAGGAGTGTGAAAGTTGAAACAGATAACCCTCGCCCACGGGAGCGGCGGACAGGCCATGCAGCAGCTGATCGGCGAGCTTTTTATGCGCGCCTTCGCCAACCCGCTGCTGAACGAGCAGGAAGATCAGGCCCGCATTCCGCTACATGAGCTAACCGCACACGGCGACCGGCTGGCCTTTTCCACCGACAGCTATGTCATTGATCCGCTGTTCTTCCCCGGCGGCGATATCGGCAAGCTGGCGGTATGCGGCACGGCCAACGACGTCGCCGTCAGCGGGGCTGTCCCGCGCTGGCTCTCCTGCGGCTTTATTCTGGAAGAGGGGCTGGAGTTGGCGACCCTCGAGCGCATTGTCACCAGCATGGCCGCAACGGCGGCGGCGGCGGGGATCGCCATTGTCACCGGCGATACCAAAGTGGTGCCGCGCGGCGCGGCGGATAAAGTGTT
>RCUO01000385.1_pt1 | contig 23338 bp, 21 predicted proteins | sample 2166161 | NCBI WGS metagenome assembly RCUO01 (sample SAMN09932617, study PRJNA488358) | compost metagenome | feature: garden; material: soil; isolation source: compost soil in cyclohexanecarbonitrile-enriched culture | place: Germany: Experimental Botanical Garden Goettingen | collected 2016-01-27
GGGGCGTGAGCCGCATGGATGCGGCGACCGAGCTTACATGGACGTACTTGCAGCGACCCCTGCGCAGCCCACCCCGACCGGCCAAGCCCGGCTGTTGCTCTCAGCCACGAGGGGCTCCGCCGTTGGCCGTACCCAGCCGATAGGCGCGATAATGACCGGATGGAAACCGTCCGCATCGCCACCCGCAAGAGCCCGCTCGCCCTTTGGCAGAGCGAACACGTCGCCGACCGCCTGCGCCAGGCACATCCCGATCTGCACGTGGAACTGGTGCCGATGAGCACCCGCGGCGATGAAGTGCTGGATCGCTCGCTGGCAGCCATCGGTGGCAAGGGCCTGTTCCTCAAGGAACTGGAACTGGCCATGCTGCGCGGCGAGGCCGACTGTGCGGTGCATTCGCTGAAGGACGTGCCGATGGAGCTGGATGCGCCGTTCGCGCTGCCGGCGATGCTGACCCGGCATGATCCGGCAGACGGCTTTGTCTCCAACCTGTATGCGTCGCTGGATGCGCTGCCGATCGGTGCGCGCGTCGGTACCTCGTCACTGCGCCGGCAGGCCCAGCTGCGCGCGCTGCGCCCGGACCTGGAACTGCTGGACCTGCGCGGCAACGTCAACACCCGCCTGGCCAAGCTTGACAACGGTGGCTACGACGCCATCGTGTTGGCGGTGGCTGGTCTTGAGCGGTTGGGCCTGGGGGGGCGCATTGTCGCCCGCCTGCAGCCGCCGCAGTGGCTGCCGGCACCGGCGCAGGGCGCGGTGGCGGTGGAGTGTGATGGCGGCAACGCGGCGCTGATGACGCTGTTTGCAGGCCTGGATGACGCCGCCACGCGCGCCTGTGTGGAAGCGGAGCGGGCCATGAACCGCGCGCTGCACGGCAGCTGTCATGTGCCGGTGGCGGCGATCGCGCAGTGGCAGGGGCAGGATCTGCACCTGCAGGGTCTGGTCGGCAGTGCCAGTGACGGCCGCGCGGTGCGTGCCGACGCCGTGGGGCCGGCCAGCGACCCGGAAGTGCTGGGCCAGCGCGTGGCGAAGATGCTGCTGGAGGCGGGCGCCGGCGAGCTGTTGAACGTCTGAGTTCGCTGGATCGTGCCCACCAAGGTGGGCACCTACCGGAAAAGGAAACGGGCGCCTGGCGCCCGTTTCGCTTACTTGAACTTGTAGACCACGTTCATCGTGGTCAGCGTATCGGTCTTGCGCTTGTCCTCGGCGACGTCGCTGTTGTAACGCGCCTGCCAGCCGGCCTTCAGCGCCAGATGCTCGTTCATGCTCACCGAGACACCGAAATCGTTCTGGCCGAAGGTGTTGTACGAACCGGATTCGACCAGCAGGGTGTTGATCAGGTCGGTGTTGTCGGTCAGCGAGTACTTCAGGTCGAACAGGCCGCGACCGATCAGGCCGGTGCGGGTGCGGTCGTCCTCGGTGCTGTGGGTGCGGCGCACACCGGGGCCGATCTGCGCGTCGAACGAGAAACGCTCGGTGTTCCACAGCCGGGTGCCGTAACCCAGACCGAACGAGCTCTGCCGATCGTAGGTGGCGAAATCATCACGCTCGGTACGCACCGTGGCGGTCAGCTGGCGATGTTCGCCCAGCTGCAGCGCGCTGCCAGCACTGCCGGTGTAGCGGTTGGCGGTGGTGTTGTTGCGGCGGGTGGTGGTGCCGTCGTCGCTGGTCTCGATCACCTTGGAGCTGGAGCGCAGGCCGAACAGGTCCATGCTGTGCACCCAGTCGCCATCGGTGTAGCGCAGGCGCAGGCGGCCGTTGAAGCTCTCGGTGCTGCTGTTGCCACGTGCCGACGCGAAGCCGAGTTCGCCACCGCTGCCACTCCACGGCGAGGACATCGCCGCCAGTTCGGAGGCATCCTGCGCATACGCCAGCGGGGCGCAGAGCAGCAAGGGGACCAGCAGGGACACGCGCAGGGACATCGAGGCTTCTCCGAAGCGATTGGCAGCCGGTGATGATACTGGAAGCGTGATGACCGTCCGAATCGCCCGTCCCGCCTGCTTCAGCAGGCGTTGTCGGCGAGCCCTATTCAGGGCAGATCGACCTGCAGGGCCGGATCGTTGAAGCGCGAGTAGCGCAGCCGCAGCTGGAAGGGTTTGCCGTTGTTGTGGCCACTGCGCACGATCTGCCGGGGCAGGCCCTGCGCATCCACCCAGTACTCCAGGCGCTCACCGGCGGTGGCGCCACGCAGGCGGTAGTGGCGCGTGCTGACGCCATCCAGCGTCTGCTCGCCCAGATCTTCGGCCTGCAGGGCCTGCGCGGGGATATCGGCGGGCAGCGGGCTGCGCCATTGCTCCAGCAACCCCGGCGGGGTCGGCACCTGGCGGATCGCATCGTCGGCCTGCAGGAACATGGTGTCGCCGATGATCACCTGCGGCCCGGCAGGGGTCTGCACCCGGAACCGATCCGGGGCAACGAAGTCCATCGCGGTGCGCACCGGCTGCTGCGCGCCCAGCACCTCCAGCTCGGCGTGGAAGCTGCGCAGGGCGGCAAATCTCTGGCTGGCAGACAGCACCGCCTGTGCCGGATCGGCAGCGGGGACGGGCGTTGCAGCATCGGTGGGCGCCGGTGCGCGGTCGCAGGCGGCCAGCAGCAGGCAGGCCAACAGGGGCAGGACAGACAACCGGCGCATCGGGCGCTCCGCAGGGCAGGGGGCGCCCACGATAGCCCAATCGTCCGCCACAACGCCCGAGACTCGGACATAATCGGGGGCATGGACCGATACGAACGCATCACCGCCCTGCATCGTCTGCTCAAGTCCGCACGCTATCCGGTGACGGTGGCGACCCTGCAGGACAAGCTCGGTTGCTCCCGGGCCACCGTCTACCGCGACCTGGCGTTCCTGCGCGATGCGCTGATGGCGCCGATCGAGGGCGATGGCGAGGCAGGCTTCCGCTACCTGGCCGACGAGAGCGACCGCTTCGAGCTGCCCGGGCTGTGGCTGAGCTCGGAGGAGCTGCACGCCCTGCTGGCCTCGCAGCACCTGCTGGCGCGTACCGGCGGCGGCGTGCTGTCTTCGGTGCTGGCACCGCTGCAGCAGCGCATCGAGAGCCTGCTGGCCGCCCAGGCAGGTGTTTCCAGCTGGCCGGTGGACCGGGTCCGGGTAATCCCGCACCGTGGCCGCAAGTTCGATGAAGCCAGCTTCCGTTCGGTCGCCTCGGCGGTGCTGGAACGCAAGCAGCTGGGCTTTGAGTACCGTGCCCGCTCGACCGACGAAGCGACCAAGCGCACCGTATCGCCGCAGCGGCTGACCCATTACCGCGACAACTGGTATCTGGACGGCTGGGACCATGATCGCGAGGCCCTGCGCAGCTTCGCGGTGGACCGCATCTACAAGGCGCGGGTGATCGACAGCACCGCCCGCGATGTCGCCGACAGCGAGCTGGACGAGCAGCTGGGCGCCAGCTACGGCATCTTCTCCGGTGCGCCGAAGGGCTGGGCAACCATCCTGTTCAGTGCCAAGGCCGCGCGCTGGGTGGCCGATGAGCACTGGCACTCCAAGCAGCAGGGACGCTTCCTCGCTGATGGCCGTTACGAACTGAAAGTGCCCTACAGCGTGTCGCGCGAACTGTTGATGGACGTGTTGCATTACGGGTCCGATGCCGAGATCGTCGAACCGATGATGCTGCGCGAGCAGGCCAAGGCGTTGCTGGAACTGGCCCTGACCAACTACGAAAAATCCTGACACCTCCCCCCGAGATCGATTGCGCCCATGAAGAAGACCCTGTTGCTGCCCCTGTTCGCCGCTGCGCTGGCACTGACCGCCTGCGGCAAGTCCGGCGAGCCTTCGCAGAAGCTGGTGGTGGCCGCCACCGCCGTGCCGCATGCCGAGATCCTGGAAGTGGTCAAGCCGATCCTCAAGCAGGAAGGCGTGGAGCTGGACGTGCGCGTGTTCAACGACTACGTGCAGCCCAACGACCAGCTGGTGCAGAAGCAGGTGGATGCCAACTACTTCCAGACCGAGCCGTACCTGGACGCCTACAACCGCGATCGCAAGACCGACCTGACCAAGGTGGTGGGCGTGCACATCGAGCCCTTCGGTGCGTACTCGCGCAAGATCAAGTCGCTGGCCGAGCTGCGTGAAGGGGCCGATGTGGTGATCCCCAACGACCCGAGCAACAACAGCCGTGCGCTGATCCTGCTGCACAAGGCCGGCGTGATCGAGCTGAAGGACCCGACCAACGCGCTGGCCACGCAGCGCGACATCGTGTCCAACCCGAAGAAGCTGAAGTTCCGCGAGCTGGATTCGGCCATGCTGCCGCGCGTGCTGGACCAGGTCGATCTGGCCCTGATCAACACCAACTATGCGCTGGATGCCGGTCTCAACCCGACCAAGGACGCGCTGGCGATCGAGAGCAAGGACTCGCCGTACGTGAATTTCCTGGTTGCCCGCCCGGACAACAAGGACGACGCCCGCGTGCAGAAGCTGGCCAAGGCGCTGACCAGCCCGCAGGTGAAGACCTTCATCGAGACCAAGTACAAGGGCGCGGTGCTGCCGGCGTTCTGACCGCGGCGATCCGCTGACGATGCCTGTGGTGGGCGTCGACCTGGGTCGACACTGCCCTTCCTGTAGAGCCGAGCCCACGCTCGGCTCTGCTGTTTTCGGCATTCCACCAACGGCAGCCGAGCATGGCTCGGCTCTACTAATGTCAATCGACGTGGAAGGCGAGGGTGGCGGCCACGGCCTGCTGCCATCCGGCGTAGAGTTTCTCGCGCCGGGCCACCGCCATCTGCGGTTCGAAGCGGCGATCCAGCCCCCACTGTGACGCGATCTGCTCGCGGCTTTCCCAGAAGCCGACCGCCAGCCCCGCCAGGTAGGCCGCACCCAGCGCGGTGGTCTCGGTCAGCCGCGGGCGCAGCAGCGGCACGCCGAGGATGTCGGCCTGGAAGCCGGCGAGGAAGTCGTTGCCGATCGCTCCCCCATCGGCACGCAGTTCACTGAGCGAGATGCCCGCATCGGACTGCATCGCGTCCAGTACGTCGCGGGTCTGGTAGGCCATCGCCTCCAGTGCTGCCCGCACGAAGTGCGCCTTGCGGGTGCCACGGGTCAGGCCGAACATCGCACCGCGTACGTCGCTGCGCCAGTACGGTGCACCCAGGCCGACGAAGGCCGGCACCAGATACACCCCCGCGCTGTCCGGCACCTGTGCGGCCAAGGCCTGGCTGTCGGCGGCGCGATCGATCATGCGCAGGCCATCGCGCAGCCACTGCACCACCGAGCCGGCGACGAAGATCGATCCTTCCAGCGCGTACTCCACCTTTCCATCCAGGCCCCAGGCAATGGTGGTCAGCAAGCCATTGCGCGAGCGTACGGCCTGCGTGCCGGTGTGCATCAGCATGAAGCAGCCGGTGCCATAGGTGTTCTTGACCATGCCCGGCTGGAAGCAGGCCTGGCCGAACAGCGCGGCCTGCTGGTCGCCGGCGATGCCGGCAATCGGGATCGGATGGTCGAAGAAGAACTGCGGGCGCGTGTGCGCGTATACCGAACTGGAATCGCGCACCTGCGGCAGCATCGCGCGCGGGATGTCCAGCAGTGCCAGCAGGTCATCGTCCCATTCCAGGGTATGGATGTTGAACAGCAGCGTGCGCGCGGCGTTGCTGTAGTCGGTCACGTGCGCCTGGCCGCCGCTGAGATTCCACACCAGCCAGCTGTCGATGGTGCCGAACAGCAGCTCGCCACGTTCGGCCCGTTGCTGCGCGCCTTCGACGTGATCGAGGATCCAGCGGATCTTGGTGGCCGAGAAATAGGCGTCGATCAGCAGGCCGGTGCGCTCGCGGATCAGCGCTTCGTGGCCGCCGGACTTCAACCGCTCGCAGATGGCCTGGCTCTGCCGCGACTGCCAGACGATGGCGTTGTGGATCGGCTGGCCGCTGGCGCGGTCCCAGACCACGGTGGTTTCGCGCTGGTTGGTGATGCCCAGCGCCGCGATGTGGCGGGGATCGATCTGTTCGCGGCTGAGCAGTTCAGTGATCGTGGCGTAGACGCTGGTCAGGATCTCGCGCGGGTCATGCTCAACCCAGCCCGGCTGTGGAAACACCTGGGTGAACTCGCGCTGCGCGCTGCCGACGATGTCGCCGCCACGATCGAACAGGATCGCGCGCGAACTGGTGGTTCCCTGGTCGATGGCCAGCACGTAGCGGGGCGTCATGCAGCGTCTCCAGTGGCGATGTTGGAATCGTAATGCATCGGCGGCGCAGGGCTGCGCCTGGCACTACCGGCAATGTGAATCCATCCACGCCTGCAGCCGTGCCGCCTGCGCCGCATCCATCTGCAGCCCCAGCTTGCTCCGTCGCCACAGTACATCCTCGGCGCTTCGGGCCCATTCGTGGTCACACAGGAACGCCACCTCGCGTGCGTGCAGGCCCGCGCCAAAGTCTTCGCCCAGATCGAGCAGGGCGTTCGCGCCGTGCAGCAGATCGACGCTGCGGCTGCCATAGGCGCTTGCCCAGCGCCGCAGTGTGGTTTCCGGCAGCCAGGGGGCCTGTTGCCGTAGTTGCTCGCGTGCCTGCCCGGCATCGCCCCAGTCGCTGCCGGGCAGCGGCTCGCCTGCCGCCGTCCAGGCTGGGCCTGCGTGCGGCAGACTGGGGCGCAGCAGATCCAGTGCTTCCTCGGCCAGCACCCGGTACGTGGTCAGCTTGCCGCCCAGCACGTGCAGCGCAGGCGCACCGTCGGCGTCCAGTTGCAGGCGATAGTCGCGGCTCAGTTTCGCCGCGCGCGGGTCCGGGTCGGCCAGCAACGGGCGCACGCCGGCAAACTGCCAGACCACCTCGGCAGGTGTGATCGGGTCGCGCAGGTAGCCGTTGGCCGCGCTGCACAGGTAGTCCACCTCCAAAGGCAGCACACCGCAGCGTGCGGGGTCGCCGCGATAGTCGGTGTCGGTGGTGCCGATCAGCAGATGGTCGTGGAAGGGCAGCAGGAACACCACGCGGCCGTCGGGCTGCTGCAGCAGGCAGGCCCTGTCGTTCGGCCAAGGGCGGCGCAGCACGATGTGGCTGCCCTGCACCAGGCGCAGCGCAGGTCCGCTGCTGCGGGCGTGCATGCGCTCCAGCAGGCCGCCGGCCCAGGGTCCTGCGGCGTTGGCCACCGCCCGTGCCTGCACGGTCTGCTGATGGCCGGATGTGTCTTCCAGCACGACGCGCCAGTGCCCCTGCTCGCGTCGCAGATCCACGCAGCGCGTGCCGGTCAGGATGCGTGCACCCCGTTGCGCAGCGTCGAGCGCGTTGAGGATGACCAGCCGCGCATCATCCACCTGCGCATCGGCATAGCTGAAGGCGTGCCGCAGCTGCGGCGACAGCAGCGCGCCGAGCGGATCGTCGTGCAGATCCACGCCGCGCGACGCAGGGAAGGCGGGGCTGCGCCGGCCCAGATGGTCGTACAGCCAAAGGCCGAGGCGCAGCATCCAGCGTGGCCGCAGATGCGGTTGCCACGGAAGCACGAAGCGCAGCGGCCGCACCAGGAACGGCGCCTGCCGGCGCACCACCTCGCGCTCGCCCAGCGCCTTGCGCACCAGGCCGAACTCGCTCTGCTCCAGGTAGCGCAGGCCGCCATGGATCAGCTTGCTGCTGGCGCTGGAGGTGTGCGCTGCCAGGTCGTGCTGTTCGCACAGCAGTACCTTCAGGCCACGGCCACTGGCATCACGGGCGATGCCGGCACCGTTGATGCCACCGCCGATCACCAGCAGGTCGACCTCGTCCATCGTGCCTCCGCATCTTGTTTATGTAGAGCCGCGCCTCCATTGACCGTGGGCGCCATTGAACGTAACGCATCGCAATGCGCGCGGAGCCCGCCGCTCGACTCGGGATAGGGGGCTTGGCATGACTCTACAAAAAAGCAGCCGAGCATGGGCTCGGCTCTACCGGCGGAACCCGGGTGACGGAAACGACGACGGGCCCCGAAGGGCCCGTCGCGGTACAACAATGACGCAGAAGCGCTTAGAAGCGGGCGCCGATGCCGAAGCCGACGGTCCACGGATCCATCTTCGCTTCGCCGATCTTCTCGCCGCCGACCTTCACGTCCGGACGCGAGCGCATGTAGCGGGCGTCGGCACGGGCGAACCAGGTCGAGTTGATGTTCATGTCCACGCCGACGGTGCCGATCACGCCCTTGGCATCCTTCAGGCGGATGTCGGAGTCGCTGCCGTCTGCCAGGGTTTCATTGCTGAAAGCCGACTGGAAGTAGCCCACGCCCACGAACGGACGGAACACGTTGTCGGCCTGGCCGAAGTGGTACTGGCCGCTCAGTGCGACCGGCTGCTGCTCGACGCTGCCGAGGCGGGCATTGCCCGGGCCCTTCACCTTGTGGTCGAACTTGTCTGCAGCGCCCCACAGTTCAACGGCCCAGTTGTCGTTGATGTAGTAGCTGAAGCTGACGGTCGGTGCCGGGCCGCCATCGACCTTCTTGATGCCGTCGATCGGGTCATTCTTCGGCTGCAGCAGCGAGACGCCGCCAACCACGGCAAAATGCTTGCCCGAGGCGGTGTCGGTGGTGCTGCTGTCCTGCGCGAAGGCAGCCGGTGCGAACGCGGCGGAGGTCAGCAGGGCGAGGCTCAGGATACGGATGGAGCGCATGGGGGAATCTCCTAATGTTTCTTGTTTTGGGCCCCCGGTTGCGGGGCGAGCACACCGTAGTCGCCCCAACATGAATCGAATCCGACGCGCGTTAAAAATTAGTTCGCATTGTTCAGCGAAAAGCGCGAAACGCTTGTTTTCATGCGGTTTCTGCCATTCCGGAATATTCATGCAGTTGGAGAAGATGTGAGCGCCGCAACGTTGTGCATCGGCCTGCCTGCGCAGGTGAACACGGATTGCCGGGTGTTGCTGCTGGGTTCAATGCCCGGTATCGCTTCGTTGCAGGCACAGCATTACTACGCCCACCCACGCAATCGCTTCTGGCCCTTGCTCGGCGACCTGTGCGGCTTCGATCCGTCGTTGCCGTATGCACAGCGACTGCAGGCGCTGGTCTCCAATGGCGTTGGCCTGTGGGATGTGATCGGTCGCTGTGAACGGCGCGGCAGCCTGGATGCGGACATCGTGCGTGGCACGGAAGTGGCCAATGCACTTCCCGCACTGATCGCCGCGTTGCCTGACCTGCAGCTGATCGGCTGCAATGGCGGCGCGGCGCTGCAGGCCTTCCAGCGCTGGGTGCTGCCGCAGCTGGCCGCCTCGCCAACTGTGCTGGCGCTGCCGTCCACCAGCCCGGCCAATGCAGCATGGTCGTTGCCGCGCCTGCGCCAGGCCTGGCAGCCGGTGGCCGTCGCACTGGCGACATCAAGCGGACATCGACAGGACAATACGCTACCGACTGGAGGCGCCGGCGAGCCATGAGCAACAGCGTGTCCCGGCTGCGTGTGTACTGAAAACACCTGTAACGGTTGGCGCTGGCTCCCGCTGGCCGCACAATAGACGTTTCCCTACACCAGATTGCCGGAGTTCTCCCCATGGCCGAAATCAAGGAAGCACGTGTCCCCGATATCGGTGACTACAGCGATATCCCGGTAATCGAGGTGCTTGTTGCCGTCGGCGATACGGTGAAGAAGGACCAGGGCCTGGTCACGCTGGAAAGCGATAAAGCGACCATGGAGGTGCCGTCCTCGGTGGCCGGCGTGGTCAAGGAAATCAAGGTCAAGCTGGGCGACAGCCTGTCTGAAGGCAAGGTCGTGGCGCTGATCGAAGTGGCCGACAGCGAGGCTGCCCAGCCGGCTGCCGCTGCGCCCGCACCGGCCAAGGCCGCTGCTCCGGCCGCTGCCACCCAGGCGGCTCCCGCTGCCGCTCCGGCTCCGGCCGCCCCCGCCCCCGCTGCCAGCGGCGGCGCGGTTGAAGCGCTGGTGCCGGATATCGGCGACTACAGCGGTATTCCGGTCATCGAAGTGCTGGTCGCCGTGGGCGATACGGTGAAGAAGGACCAGGGCCTGGTCACGCTGGAAAGCGACAAGGCCACCATGGAAGTGCCGTCGTCGGTCGCCGGCGTGGTCAAGGAGATCAAGGTCAAGGTCGGCGACAATCTGTCGCAGGGCAACGTGGTCGCCATCATCGAAGCCGAAGGCGCTGCCGCCCCGGCCCCGAGCAAGGCCGCCGCTGCCGCCGCCCCGGCCGCCGCCGAGACGGCCACCAAGGTCGAGCCGGTCGCCGTGCCGGCACAGCCGGACAAGCTGGCCGCCCGCGAGATCGCCAGCGCCCCCTCGGCCGGCGCGCCGAGCAGCCCGCCGGTGCAGTTCAACGCCGATGGCGTGCTGCCGGCCAAGGTGCCCTACGCATCGCCGGTGGTACGTGTGTTCGCCCGTGAGCTGGGTGTCGACCTGCTGCAGGTCAGCGGCAGCGAGAAGGGCGGCCGCATCACCAAGGCCGACGTGCAGAAATTCGTCAAGGCCGCGCTCAGCGGCGGCGCTCCGGCGGCTTCCGGTGGCACCGTGGCCGCCGGCGGTGGCCTCAACCTGCTGCCGTGGCCGAAGGTCGATTTCAGCAAGTTCGGCGACGTTGAAGTGCAGCCGCTGTCGCGCATCAAGAAGATCTCCGGTGCGAACCTGGCCCGCAACTGGGCGATGATCCCGCACGTCACCCAGTTCGAGCAGGCCGACATCACCGACCTGGAAGGCCTGCGCGTGGCGCTGAACAAGGAGAACGAGAAGGCCGGCATCAAGCTGACCATGCTCGCCTTCCTGATCAAGGCCAGCGCTGCGGCGCTGAAGCAGTTCCCGGAGTTCAACGCTTCGCTGGATGCCAGCGGCGAGAACCTGACCCTGAAGAAGTACTTCAACATCGGTTTCGCGGCCGATACTCCGAACGGCCTGGTCGTTCCGGTCATCCGCGATGTCGACAAGAAGGGCGTGGTGCAGATCGCGCAGGAAACCGGCGAGCTGGCCAGGAAGGCACGCGACGGCAAGCTCGGCCCGGCCGACATGAGCGGCGGTTGCTTCTCGATCAGCTCGCTGGGCGGCATCGGCGGCACCGCGTTCACCCCGATCGTCAATGCACCGGAAGTGGCCATCCTCGGCGTCTCCAAGTCGTCCATCCAGCCGGTCTGGAACGGCAAGGAGTTCGCACCGAAGCTGATGCTGCCGCTGTCGCTGAGCTACGACCACCGCGTCATCGATGGCGCCCTGGCCGCACGCTTCACCACGTACCTCTCGCAGGTGCTGGCCGACATGCGCCGCGTGCTGCTGTAAGGCACCGCTTCGCCCCCACCGTGCGGCCGCTGCCCCTGGCGCGGCCGCCTGTCGAAACGCAGTGACAGCCCACCGGCCACGCCGGTCGGGCACGAGGAAAACCCACCATGGCCACGATTGAAATCAAGGTTCCCGACATCGGCGATTACAGCGATGTACCGGTGATCGAAGTGCTGGTCGCCGTTGGCGATACGGTGAAGAAGGACCAGGGTCTGGTGACCCTGGAGTCGGACAAGGCCACCCTGGAAGTGCCGTCCTCGGCTGCCGGCGTGGTCAAGGAAATCAAGGTCAAGCTGGGCGACACCCTGTCCGAAGGCGCGGTCGTCGTGCTGCTGGAGTCCGAGGGCGCCGCTGAAGCGCCGGCCAAGGCTGCTGCCCAGGCCCCGGCTGCAGCCGCTCCGGCCAGCAAGCCGCCGGTGACCCCGTCGCACCGCGCCCCGGCCGAGCCGGCAGCACCGAAGCCGGCGCTGGCCAGTGGCAAGGCCGCCGACATCGAATGCGAAATGGTCGTGCTGGGCTCGGGCCCGGGCGGCTACACCGCCGCCTTCCGCGCCGCCGACGTCGGCCTGGATACGGTGCTGGTCGAGCGCTATGCCAGCCTCGGTGGCGTCTGCCTCAACGTGGGCTGCATTCCGTCCAAGGCGTTGCTGCATGCGGCTGCGGTGATCGACGAAGTCGCCCACGCCGGTGATTTCGGCGTCGAGTTCGGCAAGCCGACCATCACCCTGGACAAGCTGCGCCAGTACAAGGAAAAGGTCGTCAACCAGCTGACCAAGGGCCTGGCCGGCATGGCCAAGCAGCGCAAGGTCCGCAACGTGCAGGGCGTTGGCACGTTCGTGTCGGCCAACGAGCTGCTGATCACGGCTGAGGACGGCAGCACCCAGCTGCTGCGCTTCCAGAAGTGCATCATCGCCGCAGGTTCGCAGGCGGTGAAGCTGCCGAACTTCCCGTGGGACGACAAGCGCGTGATGGACTCCACCGACGCACTGGAACTGGCCGAAGTGCCGGGTTCGCTGCTGGTCGTCGGTGGCGGCATCATCGGCCTGGAAATGGCCACCGTGTACGGTGCGCTGGGCAGCAAGGTGACCGTGGTCGAGTTCATGGACCAGCTGATGCCGGGCGCCGACAAGGACCTGGTCAAGCCGCTGGCCGACCGCCTGAAGAAGCAGGGCATCGAGGTCCATCTGAAGACCAAGGCCTCCGGCGTGACCGCCGACGCCAAGGGCATCACCGTGACCTTCGAAGCCGCCGAGGAAGGGCAGACGCCGGCATTGGCGCAGGGCACCTTCGACCGCGTGCTGGTGGCCGTGGGCCGCTCGCCGAACGGCAAGAAGATCGACGCGGACAAGGCCGGCGTGCAGGTCACCGACCGCGGCTTCATTCCGGTCGACCGGCAGATGCGCACCAACGTGCCGCACATCTTTGCCATCGGCGATATCGTCGGCAACCCGATGCTGGCCCACAAGGCTACGCACGAGGGCAAGCTGGCGGCCGAAGTGGCTGCCGGGCACAAGAAGGAGTGGGTGGCCCGTGTGATTCCGTCGGTGGCCTACACCAACCCGGAAATCGCCTGGGTCGGCGTGACCGAGACCGAAGCCAAGGCCAAGGGCCTGAAGGTCGGCGTGGCCAAGTTCCCGTGGGCCGCCAGCGGCCGCGCGATCGGCATTGGTCGCACCGAGGGCTTCACCAAACTGATCTTCGATGAGGACAGCCATCGCATCATCGGTGGTGCGATCGTCGGCGTGCATGCTGGTGATCTGCTGGCCGAGATCGGCCTGGCGATCGAGATGGGTGCAGAGGCCGAGGACATCGGCCACACCATCCATGCGCACCCGACGTTGAGCGAATCGGTGGCGATGGCCTCGGAAATCTACGACGGCACGATCACCGATCTGTACATGCCGAAGAAGAAATAAGGCGCCCGCGCCTTCCCGAACGAGAAGCCCCGGCATCTGCCGGGGTTTTTTTGTTGGGCTTTGATCATTTTCGTTGCGAGCGGTGGGGCCGCTGCGCGGGCGGCAGGCATTTCGACAAATGTCCCCCGTCGTCCGCCTGCGGCGGTCGCCTCCTCCTTTACTTTGTCGAAACGCCTGCCGCCCGCGCAGCGGCTCGGCTTGCGGAAAGAGGAGCCACAGCCGCTGCCACGGCAACGGCCGCGTGGATGCCTGACACGCGGAGGGAGAGGGGGCTGGGTGCGAAGTAAAGGAGGAGGTGACGGCCGCAGGCCGGCGCCGGGGGACATTCGCACGCAGCCCCCTCTCCCTCCGCGCTCGACCAACCCGCTTCTGCTCTTCAGTCAGGAACCCACAAAAAACGCGGCCCCCGATGTTCCGGAGGCCGCGCCAGGAGAGAGCGTTGTGGAAGAGGCGTAGGGCTTAGAAGGTGACGCTGATACCGGCCACCGGGCCCTTGAATTCCTGCTTCAGGCCGATGGTGCCGTCGCTGCCTTTCTTGTCTGCATCCAGCTTGAACCAGTCGTAGCCGGCGAACACGCCGAAGTTGTCGGTGAAGCGGTAATCGACGATCGCGTTGGCGCGGCTGAGGTCACCCTTGTAGTCGTCGAAGCTGCCCCAGCGCGTGTTGAGGTACTGGCCCTGCAGGGTGATCATCCACTTTTCGGACGGGGTGAAGCTCAGGCGTGCACCGACCACCGGCGCAACACCGTCGGTCTTCTCGTCCAGGAACTGGCCTTCGTACACCGTGCCCAGGTCGGCGTAGCCCTTGGTGCTGACCTTCGCGTACTCGGCACCCAGCTGAAGGCCGAGGTCGAACTTCTCGGTGTCCACCACCGAGTAGTCATACACCAGGCTGGCCACCTGGTACTTCAGCTCGGCCTTGACGAAGCTGTCGGCCGGCACGTTGACGTTGCCGAAGGAAATATCCTGGCCGAGGGTCTCGCGGCGGTCCTTGTCGTACTTGAAGTAGTTGAACAGCAGGCGCTGGCGGTTGCTGATGCGGAACATGCCGTCGATGCGCGGCTCCCATTCCTTGCCACCCAGCTTGAAGTCCTCGGAGAAGCCGACGTCCTGGCCGGCGACGTTGGTATTGCCGCGCAGGGTATTGTCCGAGTCGATGTTCATCGCACCTAGGCGCAGGGCGAAGCGGTCATCGCCTTCGGCGGCATGGGCGGCGGAGGCGAACGACGCGCCGGCGGCGAGAAGCGAGAGGGCGAGCAGGGTGGGGACGGAGCGCATCGAAAGAGTCCTTGCAGTGGTTCATCGGAATGAAGGCCACTTTGCCGGACGTCGCTGTCCACCATCCGTGAACGTATGGTCCACGCGGTGTGGACGGTTCAGCGCTGTCGGTGTCGTGCGAAAAAGATGGCCCCGGAGCGGCGCTTCGGGGCCATCATGGGGACCTGCAGGCGAAGCGTCGACGAGGTAGCTGCAGGCAGGTCGCAGAATCGGACCGTCGCCATCGGCGGAAAGTTCCATCGCCTGCGACCAAAGTTGAATACGTTGCGGCGCAACATCGCGCAGATGTCATTGTCCCCGTGGTGGGCTGCAGAAGCGCAGCCCTTACCGCAACTTGCGCTGTTCCGATATGAACAGGCACCGGTTGTCTCGCAAATTGTCCCATTGCTATAATTTGGCGGCTCGATGAGGCCCCCCTGCTGTAGTCGCCTCAGCCATCCACTTGTAACCACGCGGGACGTCCTGTGCTGAACTCCGTAGAAACGGGTCGGCGACTGATGCTGCGCGCCGCGGTCTACCCGCTGGCCGCAGTGGCTGTCCTGGCTCTGGCCTTCCTGCTGGTGGGGCCGAAGTATGCCCTTGGTGCTCTGGCATCGGGCGTGGCGGTTTCGGCCGGTGGTTGGGTGGCGGCACGGATGGCATTGGGTGGTGGTGCGCTGGGGGCCGGTTCGGCCATGGCACGCCTGATCGTTGCGATCGTGGCCAAGTGGGCGCTCGTTTTTGGTGTCCTGATGGTGGGGTTCCTGGTCTTCAAGCTGCCTGCATTGGCGCTGTTGGCCGGTATCGCCGTCGGGCTGATGTTCCAGGTCCTGGCCATGGCCAGGCGCTAATCGAATTCATTTAACTTAAGGTTCCGGACACATGGCAGGCGAGGCGCTTACACCCACCTCCTACATCCAGCATCACCTGCACAATCTGACGGCAGGTCATGGCTCTCCGTGGGCAATCCACGTGGACACGCTGGTGACCTCGCTGCTGATGGGCCTGGTGATGGTCGTCGCCTTCTGGCTCGGCACCCGCAAGGCCACCTCCGGCGTGCCGGGCAAGTGGCAGGCGTTCGTCGAGATCTGCCTGGAGTTCGTTGACCGCCAGGCCAAGGACACCTACCACGGCACCAGCAAGCTGGTGACCCCGATCGCGATCACGATCTTCTTCTGGATCCTCCTGATGAACCTCATCAAGATGATCCCGGCCGACTTCATCGCCAAGCCGCTTGAACTGATGGGCGTGCCGTACTGGAAGCCGGTCCCCACCGCCGACGTCAATGCCACCCTCGGCATGTCGATCAGCGTGTTCTTCCTGATGCTGTTCTTCGCGTTGCGCGCCAAGGGTATTGGTGGTTTCACCAAGGAATTCCTGACCGCACCGTTCGGCAAGTGGATGATGCCGTTCAACCTGATCCTGAACATCGTCGAGTGGCTGAGCAAGCCGATTTCGCTGGCGATGCGACTGTTCGGCAACATGTTCGGCGGTGAAATCGTGTTCCTGCTGATCTGGGTGCTGGGCGGTGCAGGTATCGCCGGCATGTTTGCAGGCGCGTTCGCCGGCTTCGGCTGGATGCTGTTCCACCTTCTGGTGATTCCGCTGCAGGCCTTCATCTTCATGATGCTGTCCATCGTGTACCTGAGCCTGTCGGAAGACGCTCACTGAGTTTCGCTTCACCCTTCATCCGTTTGTTTCTAAACCCTTAGCAATCAAGTTCCTGGAGAAAACCATGTACTTCGCCGTCCTGACCAATCTCGCCCAAGTTCAGAGCTCCACCGTCCTCGCCGTCGGCATCATGATCGGCCTGGCCGCGCTGGGCGCCGGTCTGGGTCTGGCCATCATGGCCGGTAAGTTCCTGGAGTCGGCCGCGCGCCAGCCGGAACTGATCCCGGTCCTGCAGGTCCGCATGTTCATCACCGCCGGCCTGATCGACGCCGCCTTCATCATCTCGGTCGCCGTGGGCCTGCTGTTCGCCTTCGCCAACCCGCTGGTCGGCGAGTTCGTCTCGCGCCTGCCGGCAATCGCTGGCTGATCCAGCGAAAGCGAAACGACCGGGCGCCGCAGGCGCCTGGTCGCGGATGAAGGTTCGGAGGCGCCGCCCGTGTGGCGGCGCATCCATCCCGTCACAACCGACTGAGCGAACCCCATGGATATCGGTTTTACCCTCATCGCCCAGGCCCTGGCCTTTGCCGCCCTGATCTGGCTCATCGCGACCAAGATCTGGCCGCCGCTGATGAACGCGATCGAAGAGCGCCAGCAGAAGATCGCTGAAGGCCTCGCTGCTGCCGACCGCAGCCAGAAAGATCTGGCCCAGGCGCAGGACAAGGTCAATGAAGCGCTGAAGGAAGCCCGCACCAAGGCCAACGAGATCATCGACCAGGCCCACGCGCGTGCCAACCAGATCGTCGACGCGGCCCGCAACGAAGCTGTTGCCGAAGCCACCCGTCAGAAGGACCTGGCCCAGGCCGAAATCGACGCCGCCGCCAACCGTGCCCGTGAAGATCTGCGCAAGCAGGTGTCCGCGCTGGCCGTGACCGGTGCCGAAAAGCTGCTCAAGCGCGAAATCGACGCCAACGCCCACAAGGCGCTGCTCGACGAGCTGGCCTCGGAGATTTAAGGATGAGCCAGGCCCTCACGCTTGCCCGCCCGTACGCCCGCGCCGCCTTCGCGACCGCGCGTGACGAAGGCGCGTTCGCGCCGTGGTCGGACGCTTTGGCGTTCTCCGCCCACGTCGCCGCCGACCCGCGCGTGGCGGCCCTGCTCGCCAACCCGGAGCTGGGTCGCGATGACGCCGTCGCCCTGCTGGCGCCGGAGTCCCGCGGCGAGACCTACTCGCGCTTCCTGGCTGTGCTTGCCGAATCGCATCGTCTGCCGCTGCTGCCGGAAATCGCCGGCATGTTCGACGCACTGCGCGCCGAGGCCGAGCACGTGGTCAAGGCCACGGTGACGTCCGCGGCCGAGCTGTCGGTTGCCGAGCTGGACGCGATCAAGGCTGCGCTGCGCAAGCGCTTCAACCGCGAGGTCGAAGTGGCTACCGCGGTCGACGCCTCGCTGATCGGCGGCGCTGTGATCGACGCCGGCGACGTGGTCATCGATGGTTCGCTGAAGGGCAAGCTGGCCCGTCTGCAGACCGCGCTCGCTAACTGAATTCATTTAACGTCCGGCCCCGCTGCCGGCACTAGGACTTGACGATGGCAACCACGCTCAACCCCTCCGAAATCAGCGAACTGATCAAGAACCGCATCGAGAAGGTCAAGCTGGCCGCGGAATCGCGCAACGAAGGCACCGTGACCAGCGTGTCCGACGGCATCGTGCGCATCTTCGGTCTGGCCGACGTGATGCAGGGCGAAATGATCGAACTGCCGAACAACACCTTCGCCCTGGCCCTGAACCTGGAGCGCGACTCGGTCGGCGCCGTGGTCCTGGGTGGCTACGAGAACGTGCGCGAAGGTGACGTCGCCAAGACCACCGGCCGCATCCTGGAAGTGCCGGTCGGTCCGGAACTGCTGGGCCGCGTCGTCAACGCACTCGGCGAGCCGATCGACGGCAAAGGCCCGCTGGCCACCCAGCTGACCGCTCCGGTGGAGCGCGTTGCGCCGGGCGTGATCTGGCGCAAGTCGGTCGACCAGCCGGTGCAGACCGGTTACAAGTCGGTCGACTCGATGATCCCGATCGGCCGTGGCCAGCGCGAGCTGGTCATCGGTGACCGCCAGACCGGCAAGACCGCGCTGGCCATCGATGCGGTGATCAACCAGAAGGGCACCGGCATCAAGTGCGTGTACGTAGCGATCGGCCAGAAGGCCTCGACCGTTGCCAACATCGTGCGCAAGCTGGAAGAGAACGGCGCCCTGGCGCACACCATCGTGGTGGCTGCCACCGCGTCCGAATCGGCCGCGATGCAGTACATCAGCGCCTACTCGGGCTGCACCATGGGCGAGTACTTCATGGACCGCGGCGAAGACGCGCTGATCGTGTACGACGATCTGTCCAAGCAGGCCGTGGCCTACCGCCAGATCTCGCTGCTGCTGAAGCGCCCGCCGGGCCGTGAAGCCTACCCGGGTGACGTGTTCTACCTGCACTCCCGTCTGCTCGAGCGCGCTGCCCGCGTGTCCGAGGAATATGTCGAGAAGTTCACCGAAGGCAAGGTCACCGGCAAGACCGGTTCGCTGACCGCGCTGCCGATCATCGAAACCCAGGCTGGCGACGTTTCCGCGTTCGTTCCGACCAACGTGATCTCGATCACCGACGGCCAGATCTTCCTGGAAACCGATCTGTTCAACGCCGGCATCCGCCCGGCCGTGAACGCCGGTATCTCGGTGTCGCGCGTCGGTGGTTCTGCGCAGACCAAGATCATCAAGAAGCTGTCTGGCGGCATCCGTATCTCGCTGGCCCAGTACCGCGAGCTGGCTGCGTTCGCGCAGTTCGCCTCGGACCTGGACGAAGCCACCCGCAAGCAGCTGGAGCGCGGCCAGCGCGTCACCGAGCTGATGAAGCAGAAGCAGTACGCGCCGATGTCGATCGCCAACCAGGCGCTGTCGATCTACGCCGTCAACGAGGGTTACCTCGACGACGTGCCGGTCAGCAAGCTGCTGGCGTTCGAAGAAGGCCTGCACGCGCACTTCGCCAACACCCAGGGCGAACTGATCGGCAAGGTCAACGCCACCGGCGGTTGGGACAACGACATCGAAGGTGCCTTCAAGAAGGGCATCGTCGAGTTCAAGACCACCGGCAGCTGGTAATCGAGGTCCTGTAGAGCGGAGCGATGCTCCGCTGGACCAGACGATCAAACGGTTGAACAACGCGGGGCCCAGGCCCCGCGCCACGGGAATAAAAGATGGCAAGCGGACGCGAAATCAAAACCAAGATCAAGAGCGTGCAGAACACCCGCAAGGTGACGCGCGCCCTGGAAATGGTCTCGGCCTCCAAGATCCGCAAGGCGCAGGATCGGATGAAGACCTCGCGTCCGTACGCGCAGGCGATGAAGCAGGTGATCGGCCACCTGGCGCAGGCCAGCACCGACTACCAGCATCCGTTCCTGGTCGAGCGTGAGCAGGTCAAGCGGGTCGGTTTCATCGTGATCTCCTCCGATCGCGGTCTGGCCGGCGGCCTCAACAACAACCTGTTCCGCAAGATGCTTGGCGAAGCCAAGGCCTGGCAGGACAAGGGCGCCGAAGTGGACCTGGTGACCATCGGCCAGAAGGCATCGACCTTCTTCCGCCGGGTCAAGGTGAACATGGTCGGCACGGTGACCCACATCGGCGATACGCCGAAGCTGGAATCGCTGATCGGTGTGATCAAGGTCATGCTCGACGCCTTCACCGAAGGCAAGGTCGACCGCGTGTATCTGGTCTACAACCGCTTCGTCAACACGATGGTGCAGAAGGCCAGCTTCGATCAGCTGCTGCCGCTGCCGGCCGCCGAGAAGCAGGTTGCGCACCACGACTGGGACTACCTGTACGAACCCGATGCCGCGACCGTGCTCGAGCACGTGATGACGCGTTACATCGAGTCACTGGTGTACCAGGCGCTGCTGGAAAACGTCGCTTCCGAGCATGCCGCGCGCATGGTGGCGATGAAGTCGGCCAGTGACAACGCCAACAAGCTGATCGGAACCCTGCAGCTGGTCTACAACAAGGCCCGCCAGGCAGCGATCACCCAGGAAATCTCCGAAATCGTCGGCGGCGCGGCAGCAGTCTGACCGCGTTCGTTAAAAGCACACATTTAGAGGATGCAGCAATGAGTCAGGGCAAGATCGTTCAGATCATCGGCGCCGTCGTCGACGTCGAATTCCCCCGCGAGTCGGTGCCGAAGGTGTACCACGCGCTGAAGGTGGACAACACCGAAATCACCCTGGAAGTGCAGCAGCAGCTCGGTGACGGCGTGGTCCGCTGCATCGCGCTGGGCTCCACCGATGGCCTGAAGCGCAACCTGGTGGCCACCAACACCGAGCGCGGCATCTCCGTGCCGGTCGGCGCTGGCACCCTGGGCCGCATCATGGACGTGCTCGGCCGTCCGATCGACGAAGCCGGTCCGGTCGCCGCCAGCGACACCTGGGAAATCCACCGTGCTGCTCCGTCGTACGAAGACCAGTCCCCGGCCACCGAGCTGCTGGAAACCGGCATCAAGGTCATCGACCTGATGTGCCCGTTCGCCAAGGGCGGCAAGGTCGGCCTGTTCGGCGGCGCCGGCGTTGGCAAGACCGTCAACATGATGGAACTGATCAACAACATCGCCAAGGCGCACAGCGGTCTGTCCGTGTTCGCCGGCGTGGGTGAGCGTACCCGTGAGGGCAACGACTTCTACCACGAGATGAAGGACTCCAACGTCCTGGACAAGGTCGCGATGGTGTACGGCCAGATGAACGAGCCGCCGGGCAACCGTCTGCGCGTCGCCCTGACCGGCCTGACCATGGCCGAGTACTTCCGCGACGAGAAGGACGAGAACGGCAAGGGCAAGGACGTGCTGCTGTTCGTCGACAACATCTACCGCTACACCCTGGCCGGTACCGAAGTGTCGGCACTGCTGGGTCGTATGCCGTCGGCAGTGGGTTACCAGCCGACCCTGGCCGAGGAAATGGGCGTCCTGCAGGAGCGCATCACCTCGACCAAGAATGGTTCGATCACCTCGATCCAGGCCGTCTACGTGCCGGCCGATGACTTGACCGATCCGTCGCCGGCGACCACCTTCGCCCACCTTGACTCGACCGTGACCCTGTCGCGTTCGATCGCTTCGCTGGGTATCTACCCGGCGGTCGATCCGCTGGATTCCACCAGCCGTCAGATGGACCCGCTGGTCATCGGCCACGAGCACTACGACACCGCCCAGCGCGTCCAGCAGACCCTGCAGAAGTACAAGGAACTGAAGGACATCATCGCCATCCTGGGCATGGACGAACTGTCCGAAGAAGACAAGCAGGCCGTGTCGCGCGCCCGCAAGATCGAGCGCTTCTTCAGCCAGCCGTTCCACGTGGCCGAAGTGTTCACCGGCTCGCCGGGCAAGTACGTGTCGCTGAAGGACACCATCCGTGGCTTCAAGGCCATCGTCGATGGCGAGTACGACCACCTGCCGGAGCAGGCGTTCTACATGGTCGGCAGCATCGAAGAAGCGGTCGAGAAGGCCAAGAAGATGGCCGAGAAGGCCTGATGCGGCAGGGACGGGCACATGCCCGTCCCGACCGTGACACGGGGTGGGCCTGCGCCCACCGCTGCGGAATCCCTGCGGTGGGTTCGACCCGCCCCCTAGCGAAGAGAGTTACATGAGCACCATCCGTTGCGACATCGTCAGCGCCGAGCAGGAAATCTTCCGTGGCGAAGCGACCCTGGTCGTGGCCACCGGTGAGCTGGGCGAACTGGGCATCGCGCCCAAGCACGCACCGCTGATCACCCGCCTGAAGCCGGGCAAGGTGGTAGTGACCACGCCGAGCGGCGAGCAGCTGGATTTCGCCATTTCCGGCGGCATCCTGGAAGTGCAGCCGCAGGTGGTGACCGTGCTGGCCGACACCGCGATCCGCGCACAGGACATCGACGAAGCCTCGGTCCGCAAGGCCAAGGAAGAAGCCGAGCGCATCCTGGCCAACCGTGGTGAAGCGATGGAAGTGGCCGAAGCCCAGCAGAAGCTGGCTGAAGCCGTTGTCCAGCTGCAGGCGCTGGAGCGCCTGCGCAAGACCCTCAAGCACTGAGGTCCAGCGCCATCAAGCAGGAACGCCGGCCATGTGCCGGCGTTTTTGTATGTGTCGACGACGCAGCGGAGACGCCGTTACCGGTACACGAGGTGGCGCAGCAGCAGGAAAGACACCACCGCCAGGCCTGCTTCCACCAGCGGCTTTGCCAGCCATGCGTACTGCAGGCCCAGCGCATGGTCGGCGGCGGCCACCAGCAGCGTGCTGGCCAGGGTCAGCAGCAACCACAGCGGCAGGAATCGCGCGAAGCGACGCCACCCCAGGCGCTGTCCGTTGGCGTCGGCGAAGGTGATGCGTCCATTGAGCCAGAAACCCAGCAGCATGCCGGCCACGCGTCCGCAGACGTTGCCGGGCGCAGCAGGCATGCCGGCTGCCGTCGCCAGTACGAACACCGCCCAGTCCAGCAGCAGCTGCAGCAGGCCGATGACGAGATAGGAACGGCCTTGGCGCAGCAGGCTCATGGTGCCGGGGTCATGGTGGGGGCTCCATGTTAACGGCCCCCGTTCTAGAATCACCGCCATCGAATCGTGGACCGCCCGCATGACCCAACCCCTGCACGTGATCATCCTCGCCGCTGGCGCCGGCAAGCGCATGAAATCGGTGCTGCCCAAGGTGCTGCAGCCGATTGCCGGGCAGCCGATGCTGGCGCATGTGATCGCCACGGCGCGCGAACTGCAGCCGGCCGCCATCCACGTGGTGTACGGCCACGGCGGGGACCAGGTGCGGCACTACTTCGCTGACCAGCCGGACCTGTTGTGGGCCGAGCAGGCGCAGCAGCTGGGTACCGGCCACGCCGTTGCCCAGGCCATGCCGGAGGTGCCCGACGCTGCACAGGTGCTGGTGCTGTACGGCGATGTGCCGTTGATCCGTGCGCAGACCCTGCGCGACCTGCTGGCGCAGCCGGGCCGGCTGGCGGTCCTGGTCGCCGATGTCGAGGATCCCACGGGCTATGGTCGCGTGCTGCGCGATGCCGAAGGCAAGGTGGGGGCCATCGTCGAGCAGAAGGACGCCGATGACGAACAGCGCCGGGTGCGCATCATCAACACCGGCATCATCACTGCCGAGTCGACCGCGCTGCGCCGTTGGCTGTCACAGCTGTCCAACAGCAACGCACAGGGCGAGTACTACCTGACCGATGTGTTCGCCTTCGCCGCCCGCGAGTTCACTCCGGCGGAGATGGCCCTGGTGGCCGATGCGCAGGACGCGGAGGGCGCGAACGATCCGTGGCAGCTCTCGCAGCTGGAACGCGCCTGGCAGCGCCGCGCGGTGCGCGCGCTGTGCATCCAGGGCGCGCGCGTGCGCGATCCGGCGCGGGTGGATAT
>RCUO01000386.1_pt1 | contig 23325 bp, 18 predicted proteins | sample 2166161 | NCBI WGS metagenome assembly RCUO01 (sample SAMN09932617, study PRJNA488358) | compost metagenome | feature: garden; material: soil; isolation source: compost soil in cyclohexanecarbonitrile-enriched culture | place: Germany: Experimental Botanical Garden Goettingen | collected 2016-01-27
ACGCTGAAGTCTTCCTTTTTATCTACAACTAAAGCTGTAAAAGTTTCTGTCATGTTATTTTCGCTCCTTATCCGCAATCAGTATACTTTATATTTATTCTGACCGGTCAACTTTTTTATGGCTATGATATAATATACATTAAATTAAGCGGACAATCACGCTAAACAGCGGAGGTCGTATGGTAAAGTACAAGAAATCCGATGAAAAACGCAAACAGATTCTTTCGGCCGCTTTCCGGTCTCTGTCAGAGCACGGTTATGATTCGGTAACCCTGCAGACAATTGCAGATTACGCAGAGGTCAGCAAGGGAGTAGTCCACTATTATTTTGCGAGCAAGGAAGCCGTACTGGTGGAGCTGCTGGAATGGCTGACCGGCAAAATATCCGCGAGGGAGAGGGCAGCGGTAGCGGTGCAGCATACAGCGGAAGGCAAGCTTGCCGCATATATTGATTCAGCGTTTGCCGGTCCGGCGCAGAACCGTTCGTTTTACCGTGTCTATCTGGACTTTCTATCACGGGCAAGCCGCAGCCCGGTCTACCGGGAGATTAACCAGCGGTTCTATGACAGCTGTGCGGGTATCAGTACGGAGGTGCTGCTGCTTGGCCAGCAGGAGGGGGTTTTTAATAAAGAGCTGACACCTGGCAGGGCCGCCCCGGTCATCCGGGCGATTATTGACGGCTGCCTGATCCAGTGGCTGATGGCCGGCCGGGATGAGCTGCATGCCGATTTTAAGGATTCGTGTTATGCGGCGGTAATGAAAGTTCTTAGCGTGTAGCTAATGGTTACATTTTTGCAGAATCTGATCACTTATAGTGTGTTAAATTATGGATAGTTAAGACACTCAGGAGGTACTGATGAAGCACAGAATACATATCATGGGGGCCTCAGGAGCCGGAACCAGTACACTCGGGCAGGCACTTGCCAGCCGGCTCCCGCACAGGCATCTCGACAGCGACGACTATTTCTGGGAGCACAAGTATACGAAGCAGCGCGATATCACGGAGCGGCTAAGCAGTATAAAATATGATCTGGACCAGCCGGAGCCCTGGATTCTGTCCGGAGCGGTGTGCGGCTGGGGAGACGGGCTGCGGCCTTATTTTGACCTGGTAATCTTCCTGTGGATACCTCCTGAGCTTAGGCTGGAGCGGCTGAGGGCCAGGGAATATGAACGTTACGGGACGGAGAGTCTGCCGGGCGGAAGCAGATATGAAGATGTGCAGACCTTTCTGGAATGGGCAAGCCTGTATGACACAGCAGGGCCGGAGGTACGGAGCCGGAAGCTGCACGAGTCGTGGATGCTGGAGCTGGACTGTCCTGTTCTACGGCTGGAGGGCGACTTGCCGGTTGAGGAACGGGTGGAGGCTGTATTAGACTACTTATCCTGTGGAAAGGAGGGCTGAGGCTATGACACGGACTACGGCGGTAAGAATCTTTTTACTGAACGGGTTTATCGCGGTGCTACTGCTCCTGACCGCATGCAACAGCGGCACACTTCATCAGACTTACACTTATTCTGGAGAAGGGGAACACTGGTCGGCCATCTATAGCGAGACAAATACGGAGAAGCCTGTTATCTCAGAAGGAAAAGCAACGTATTATCAAGCTTCCAGTGACTACAGCTTTCAACTGGCCTACAAAGGGGAAGCCAAAGATCTTAAGGAGATTAAGCAGTTCACTTACGGATTTGAGGCGCTTGGCCACAGCTCCAGGCAGTCGATGGAAGGGCCGGTAAGAATGGAATCTCTGCACATGTACGGCTCAAGCAGCGGTTCATTGAACCGGGGGCAGGCGGTCATTACGGTAAGTGTAGAGTGGGATGGACAGAAGGAGCAGTTCGTGCTGCAGACAGACGGGGATGAGCCGGAGTGAGGATTGGACTGGTCAGGCACTTTAAGGTGGTGCATCCGCCGCTGCGGGGCTGGGTGACAGGAGGTCAATTTAACCGGTGGGCCACGGAGTATGATGAAGCCGGAATTCTCCCGGGGGATTGTAAAGGGTATGCACACAGCTGGGATTACTGCATAAGCAGTGATCTTTCAAGAGCTGTTCATACTGCCCGAAGTATATTCTCCGGTGATGTTAAGTATAGTCCAGAGCTTAGGGAAATTGGCGTAGCGGCTGCTTATGGAAGCGTGTCCGGCTTCAGGCTACCTTCCGTGTGCTGGATGGTGCTCGGCCGACTGCTGTGGCTGTCCGGTCATGCTTCACAGCCTGAGAGCAGGCGGGAAGCTTCACAGCGTGCTAAGACAGTGTTGGATAACATGGAGTCGATGCCAGAGCACACAAGTGTGCTGCTTATAACGCATGGCGCATTCATGAAGCTGCTGGAAAAAGAGCTGCGGCGCAGAGCCTATACGGGCCAACGAATGAACCATCCGCGAAATGGACAGCTTTATGTATATGAGAAATAAACATCTGCCTTCGTAAGGGAGAGTCATACCTATCATGGTAACGATCAAAGAAATTGAGACGGATTCACTAGCGGAATTAAATGAGCTGTACCGGGAGCTGACCGGTGAGCTGACAGACCCGGCCAGGCTCAAGGAGACGTTTGCATCTGTTAAGGCTGACAGCAGATACATCCTGTTAGGCGCCTATGTGGACGGGGAACTGCTGGGCTCGCTGATGGGCATCCTCTGCCAGGATCTGGTCGGGGAGTGCCGGCCGTTTATGGTTATTGAAAATGTCGTCGTCTCCGCCCGTGCCCGCCGCCAGGGCCTCGCCAGGCAGCTGATGACCGCGATTGAACAGCTCGCCCGTGAGCGTAATTGCTACTACATCATTCTCGTCTCCGGGGAGAAACGCAAGGAAGCCCACGTCTTCTATGAGAAGATGGGCTACCGGGAGGAGCAGGTGGAGGGGTACCGCAAGCATCTGAGCTCTCATTGAGCCGGCAGGCGGAGTGGTGCTCTCCCCAAATATCCATTTAATAGTGAAGCTGATCACCGCATACCGGGGGTCAGCTTCCTGTGCTTTTGTAGTGCCTTACGCCAATGCGCCAGACCAGCAGCGAGAGTCCGAGAAAAGCCGCCCCGGCGGGAAGTGACAGGTAGCCCAGCCATGGCGGATAATCCCAGCCGCATACTGCCGCAGCCGGATAAAAGCTGATGAACAGCATTGGCAGCATAAAGCTGAACACCGATTTCAGCACCCTTGGCATATAGGGCTCCGGGCAGCGGGTAATCTGGTAACTTGCATTGGTCAGCAGATAGATCCAATCCAGTCCCTTTATTGTGAAAAAAGCGAGCCCCGAGGTCAGCACGAACACTCCGCAATACATGACACAGCCGCCCGCGAGCGCCATTATGAGAATTACGGTTTTGCCGGGCGTCAGCTGCACTCCAAGCTCATGGAGCGCCCAGCCTGCTGCGCAGATTCCTGTGATTGGACGGACGAGCCGGTGCAGATGGAAGCGGGAAGCAGCAACCTGTACGAACAGGGAGCGCGGCCGAAGCAGCAGCCGGTCGAAGTCACCGGATCGCAGCAGATGCCAAGGAAAGTAGTCAAAGCCCCGGCAAAAGCTCTCCGCAAGACCGAAGGAAGCCACCGCCAGCGAGTAGACAAGAATAATATGGGCAACGCTCCACTCTCCGATATTGCCAAAGCGGGAGAACAGCAGGACTGTAGCAATCGGGTCAGAGACCACGACAACCAGCACCTGGATCAGCATCAGCCACCAGCCTTTATACTCCATGCCGGACAGCAGATGCATCCGCAAATATTTGAAATAGATTTTACTTTCGGCAATCATATTCTTACTCACCCTCCCTGAACAATAATGTTCTTCAGTTTACGGTTCATGATCAGCCGGCCTGCCGTGATAAAAACAGTACTCCAGATACACTGCAGTCCAATTGCAGGCAATGCTGCAGCCGGCGGCATACTGCCGATATACAGCTGGCCCGGAATGTCGGCGAAGCCGCCGAACGGCTGAAGGTAAAGAAAGGTCTGCATAAAGTCAGGCCACAGCCGCAGCGGAAGATACGTCCCGGACAGAATTCCGCTCAGCAGCAGAAGCATATGGCTCGGACCGTCACCCCAGGTAACATTTAGCCGGATTGCCGTCACAAGCATCGCAAATGAGGAGCAGAGCACAAAAGCCATAATGACCGAGAGCAGGAAGCAGAGCAGTCCGGCAAAGGACTCAGGAGCACTCAGCGCAAAAGCGGCGGGCATCAGCAGACCGGTCAGCACGGTAGCGACACTGCGGACCCAGGAAGTGCCTAGCTTGCCGGCCGAGCTTTTGACGAACCAGTGGGTGTACAGATTCATTGGCCGGCACAGCTCAATCCCGACGTCACCGTTGTTGATCTTGCCCATAATTTCACCGTCAATACTCATCGTCTGCAGCACGAACAGCCCCTGGGCGATCCACACATATGAGATCGTCTGCGGCAGGCTCATCCCGTTGTTGTTCCATGAGCCATGCTCGCTATATGTATAAAAAACAGTAAACAACACGCACTCCAGCAGCGCCCAGAACACGCCGACCACCATTCCGGAGATCGCAGATACGCGGTACTGCAGGCCTTCGGCCATCCGGATGCGGAAGAGGGAGGCTGAGGCCCGGCAGGTATTTTTAATGTCCATTGCAATTGCACACCTCCACAATTAGTTGAAAAGCAACAGCACCCTTACGAGGCTATGCGCGCCAGGTTATGTCAGTGCCAGATCGTTGTACATGGCGGCAATCATTGCATCGGTGTTGACCTTCATCACTACCTCAGGAGCGTATTTCTCCTGCAATCCGGCCAGCTTGCCGTCATAGAGCAGTGTACCGTGCCCGATTACCATCACTCGCTCACACAGCGCCTCAATGTCGTCCATATCATGGGTAGTCAGCAGCATGGTAACCCCGTGCTTACGGTTTTCTTCCTTCAGAAAATTGCGCAAAGCCAGCTTCGATACCGCATCAAGGCCGATTGTCGGCTCATCGAGAAACAGAATTTTCGGCCGGTGCAGCAGCGCTGCCACCAGCTCACAGCGCATCCGCTGTCCCAGCGAGAGCTGGCGGACCGGTGTTCGCAATAGCGCTTCCACACCGAGTGTTGCCGTTAGCTCGTTCAGCCTGATTGTGTAATCACCGGGGGGAATCGCATATATATCCTTCAGCACATCAAAAGAATCTGCCACCGGCACATCCCACCACAGCTGCGACCGCTGCCCGAACACGACACCGATTTTTGACACATGCTCCACACGGTTTTTCCATGGCACTTTGCCAAGGATGTTGCATTCGCCGCTGTCAGGTGTCAGAATTCCGCTCATTACCTTAACGGAGGTAGATTTGCCGGCACCATTCGGGCCGATGTAACCCACCAGCTCCCCCTCCGCAATATCAAAGCCGATTCCGCCGAGCGCCTCCACCTCCGTCACATTCCGCATAAAGGCTCCCTTCAAGAGCCCCCATTTTCCTTCCGGCCGTTTGTACACCTTGAAGCTTTTCTTAATATCCCTGAGTGTAATTTGCATTCGATCCGCCTCCTTAGCGCAGATGATCATACCATTATGGGGATGGATGAGACAGCGGCGCATAACACCCTGTAGTGCATCACTGTTAACAGCGGGGGAGTAAAGGAGCTTTTTTCACTGTTTTCCATAAAAATGCTTGCCAGGTTGACATTTCCGTGCTATATTAATTTTATAGTTAACGCAGGAAAACTAGATATTTTTTTGTATCGTATACATATTAATTATCGTACCGGTGACCTTGGTTGCCGGTATTTTTGCGTTGTCCGGGGATAGCGGCAGCTGCCTGGTATTCTCGTTATTCTCACCGGGCACGAACTCCGGCTGTGATAGACTGGAGTTACTGGGGAGAATCAAATTATGAATATCGGAGGGTTAAGATGCAGACATTGTTCCGCTATAACTGGATGGTCCGTGAAGAGTGGTATAAATGGTGTGAAACGCTGAGTGAGGACGCGCTGCTGCAGCCGAGGACCGGCGGGGCCGGCGGAATTCTGAAGACGCTGTTCCATATCGCGGATGTGGAATGGAGCTGGATCATGGCGATGCAGGGCAAGCCTGATTTTGAAGAGGATTTTGCGGAATACAGCACTTTGGGTAAGGTAAAAGAGCTGGATGCCCGCCTTCGGCCGGAGGTTGAAGCGTTTGTGCTGGGCTGGCATGAGGGGCTGGAGCGGAATGTTTTTGTGGATAAGCGTTATGAAGGAGAGCGTGTTACCGATGCCTGGGGTGAGATTATGCGCCATATTATCGCTCACGAGATCCATCATACCGGGCAGCTGTCGGTCTGGGCGAGGGAGCTGGGGGATAAGCCGGTGTCGGCCAATGTGATTGGACGCGGGCTGCGGGAAACGTTGCCGGGTAAGGAATAGCGGGGAATTCAGCCTTCTTTCAGGTTCATATTTTAAGCTTTTACACAGGCTTTACAAAATATGAATCTGCATAAGAGGAGGAATACACGTTTTGAGAATGAAAAGGTTGTTCAAAAAAATGATGCTGACGACACTGTCACTTGCGGTGGTAGCATCGGTTGGAGGCGTTACCGGCAGCCCGTCTGCCGCTTTTGCCGCTGAAGCAGGGGTAAGCCAAGCCTATGAATCCCTGTTCACCCCGGATAAAGTGATTAATGTAAAGGTGACGATTGCCGATGAGGACTGGGAGAGCATTCTGGCAAAGCCCCTGGAGAAGGAGTATAAAAGTGTAACGGTGGATGTGGACGGCACGGTGCTGGAGAATGTCGGCTTTTCAACTAAGGGTAACCTGACACTGAAATCAGTTGCGGCAATGACGGATTCCGACCGGTACAGCTTCCGGCTGAAGTTCGATAAATATGACAAGACACAGACGCTCTTGGGCCTTGATAAAATGGTGCTGAATAACAGCTATTCCGACCCGTCGTTCCTGCGCGAGTATCTGCATTATGAAGCACTGCGGGCGATCGGTGAGGATGCGCCGCTGACTGTGTTCACGAATCTGTATATCAACGGTGAATTATATGGCTTCTATATCGGTGTTGAATCTGTGGATGACAGCTATCTGGAGCGTAACTTCGGTGAAGATGCAGACAGCGGTGTTCTGTACGATACAGAAGAGAAAAGCTATCTCCAATATGAGGAGGATGGCGATTATGAAACTTTGACCTATGACACCGGGACGAAAGATGACAAGGCTTCGCTCAAAAAATTCATCAGCGTGCTGAACGCTATGCCTGACGGCCAAAAAGGCGATATCGAGAGTGTGCTGGACGTGGATTCCGCACTGAAATATATAGCCGCTAATGCTGTGCTGGGCAACTATGACAGCTATAACGGCGATAAAGGCCATAACTATCTGCTGTACGGGGATGCAGCCGGTAAATATACCGTCATTCCCTGGGATATGAATATGAGCTTTAACGGTTATTCCACCGGAGGCGGCGGGGGGAGAATGCAGGACGCGGCCGGAACGACAGGGACAACAGCTGGAAACGCAGCAGTAAGCGGAACACCCGGCACAACGGGTACAGCTGCAGCATCATCGGCAGCCAATGCGGTGAACGCTTCGATCGACACGCCGACACTCGGCATCAATGTGGATCAGGTGCCGCTGATCGGCAATCTGCTTGAGGTGCCGGAGTACAAAACCAGGTATAACGGCTATGTCTCTGAACTGGTTACGTATCTGGAAGGTATCCAGGACCGCATAACAGGACTTACCACACTGATCAGACCCTACGTTCAGGCAGATCCGACCAAGTTCTATACAATGGATCAGTTCGAGAACAATGTAGCCTATACAGCCGATGCGGGAGGCAGTGGCGGCATGATGGGCGGCGGAGGCGATATGACCCCTCCGGACGGTACGAATGGAACACCGCCGGCGCGGCCAGATGCAGCAGCCGGACAAGCCGGAACCGTTGGCGGAGCAGCAACAGCCGGACAAACTGGAGCGGCTAACGGGACAGCAACAGCCGGGACGGCGGCGGCAGGCAGTGCGGCGGGAGCGACTGCTACTGCTCCGGCAGCCGGTGGTAACACAGGCATGCCCGGCGCAGGCGGCGGACAAGGCATGGGCACCATGGCCGCAGGGTCGCTGATGACCTTTGCCCTGAACCGGCTGGCCAATCTGCAGGAGCAGCTGGGTCTGGAAGTTACACCTCTGCCGGAGGTGGTTGCAACTAAAGGCAGCACGGCAACAGCGGGTGCAGCCGGATCAACAGCAGCGTCTTCTTCCGGCAGCAAGGCGATTACTGTTACGTTGAACGGAAACGCAGTTAGCTTCCAGGATCAGCTCCCGCTGAACAAGGATGGCCGGGTGCTGGTGCCGGTCAGTGCGATTTTTAGCGCACTTGGCGCTGAGGTGACCTGGGATCAGACCGCGAAGAAGATCACTGCCGTTAAAGGCAGTACGACCATTACGATGACTATCGGCAGTAAAACGGCTTACGTCAACGGAACAGCTGTCACACTCGATGTCCCTGCCCAGATCATTAACAACCGGACTTTAGTACCAGTGCGCTTTATCTCCGAGGGCTTGAATATGGATGTGAAATGGGACGCTGCGGCTCAGACGGTTACAGCCGCGGATAAAGCTGCTGAATAGTCCGGACCAGTTAGTAGAAACGGGGCTGGAGTCGCCAAGCTAAGCTTGAAGTGGTGGAGTGCTGAATTAAGCTGGAAGTGGTAGAGTTGCCGCGATGAGCTGGAAGTGGTGGAGTCACCGAGCTGAGCTGAAGTGATAGAGTTGCCGCGATGAGCTGGAACTAGTGGAGTCGCCGAATTAAGCTGGAAGTGGTGGAGTTGCCGCGATGAGCTGGAGGTGGTGGAGTCCCCGCAATGAGCTGAAAGTGCTGGAGTCACCGAGCTGAGCTGAAAGTGCTGGAGTCTCCGCGATGGGCTGGAAGTGGTAGAGTCTCCGCGATGAGCTGGAAGTAGTGGAGTCACCGAGCTGAGTTGGAGGTTGTGCGTTAGTTCATCTGGCGCTGTTGCAACAGTCGATGAGAATTAGCTGGAATTAAGTCATCTAATTCGGGCCAGCATCCCTTGAAAATGAGATTAGTTGGAAAAACGTCAGCTAATATCGCCCTTTTCGGCTCCAACAGGGGGATTAGCCATAATTAGGTGAACAAAATCCAATTAATCACTCTAAATGTTGATGATTGGCAGAATTAGGCGAACAAAATCCAACTAATTGCTGGGAGCGACGCACGGCCCATACAAAAAGGCAAGGAGCGGAGCAACGCCTCACAAACATGCTGGGAGCGACTAACCGCCTCGCACAAACATGCTAGTAGCGGCGCAACCCGTCCCACAACAAAGCGGCAGCCGGAAGGAACGCTTCCAGGCTGCCGCTATTTTCGTACAATTTAAAGCTAACAAGTCCCCGAACCCGCCCTCACCGGAATCATACATCAGCACATGGTAGTTAACATTAAAAAAAATTCAGCCTGGTTACATGCTACGCGCACTCTTGTTACATTATTGGGCTAAGCATTAAGTTGTGCAGATATGGCCCGGCATCTGCTTCAAGGTCCAACATACCCAGTTGGCGGGTTGTGCTCACCTGTATGTGTCCGGCTACCAACTTGCTATACAGTCTGACATCCTTCACTATTCCAGCAGATCAGTGCTCCAGTTCTTCTCCTGAATGCGGAAATCCAGCTCACGGTACTGCTTGGACAATTCATCGACATCCTTCTGCAGGGAGGTCACCTCAATAGTTGTATAGAACTTTACTTCCTGCCGGCCGTAACGCTCCTGCTTAATCGAAGCCTCATTAAGCAGCTCGTTCAATATATTGCGGTGCTGCATGATCCGCTCCCGTTCCGCCAGCGCTTCCGACAGTGTCAGGTCTGCATTAAACGGACTCAGGGAGTTCGTCTTGTTGATCTTCTTGACCCAGACGGCCAGCTCATCCAGTGTATGCTTCAATTCCTGAAGCAGCCCAGCAGGCGGCTCTGAAGGCTGATCGCCTTCCTGAACCTTGATGACTCTTCCCAGGCGCTGCTTCAGCTGCGCCACCTTCCGCTGGCAGTCTGCCCGCAGCACAAGTGCTTCCGCTAGTCTCATTCTAAATCCCCTCCGCTATAAACATAGTAACCCTAATATACCAAACTGGAGTTATATTTACCAATTTACTATTGACGTTGACAGATTCTGAAATCACAGCTCAGGTGGAAACCACAGATGCCGCAGATCCACCCAGCCCTGGCTGTTAAAGGTAACCCCGCGGACAGAGGGGAGATAGGCGGTTTCGGCAGGCTTTTCGTACAGGATATGCAGCTGATGCTTCTGCCGCAGCCTGTTTTCAATCTCCTGAAAGCCAGCTCCCCTTGCCCGGCTGTCCGGCTCCCGGGCGATTAATCGCAGCCGTCCTTCTATATCTGCCCGCACCGGCAGCTCCAGATGCTGTACCATAGTTGCGTAGAGATCGAATAGCCGCAGCTGCTCATCCTGATCTCGCAGAAGCGAGAAGACGATCAGATCTGCCTGCAGGCGGACAGGGCCTTTGAATTCTTCCGGTGAGACGGATAATACATGGCAGGTGTAGCCGCAGCTGTTCAGCTTGGCAGCCACTGCTTCTGCATCTCCGGCATACTGCGGGATAGTCGCAATCTGCAGCATTGGTGCAGTCACGGTTGACATAGTAACAGCTGCTGGTTGAGCAGAAACCGTATTAACAGTGCCATCCATACCAACCCCCGCAGCCGCATTACCGGCATTACTCGCCTCACCGCCCGCAGCCGCATTACTCGTCTCTACCGTATAATCGGCACCCGCTGTATCATCCACAACGGCCTCATTACCCGGCTGAACTGTCTCAACCTGCGGTCTTCCCGCTACTTCGCTACCTGCGGATGTTGAGCCGCCGAGACACGACAGCACGTCTGCACGGACCAGCGGATCACTGAGCGGACCTTTTCTCTTCGTATTGCAGGTCACGAATTTGCGCACTGAATACTCAGAGTGAATCCGGCTCCAGGCAGCTGAACCGCCGGAGGACGGATTATGGATGATATGAAAGGCGGAGCTTGTCTCTGGTGCAGCCTCTGCAATATTCCACGGGACATGAAGAATTTCTACCCGGTCCAGATGCGCCCGGCCCTGAAAATAGTAAGGGAACACCTCCAGCGTACATAAATCCTCGCTCATCTCCACCAGCTTGAACGGTCCTGTACCTGCCGGCCTGCGACCGAAGCTGCCTGCAAAGACGGTCTCCAGATCACGCGGAACAATCGCTGCCCGGCTGGTGCAGAGAAAGGGAAGAAACAGCTCATTCGGTTGCTTGAGCACGAAGCGCACAGTAACCGGATTAAGCGCCTTCACTTCCCGGATGTCCTTAAAAATATTGCTGTACAGCATCCGCTGCGAGGTATTCATCATCCGCTGAAACGAATAAACGACGTCCTCGGCGGCCAGCACCTTACCGTGATGGAACAATACATCCTTACGCAGATGAAAGGTCCAGACGCTGCGCTGTCCGTCTGCGTCCCAGGCATGCGCAAGGCCGGGGTTAATCCGTTCCTGTCCTCCGGTGCGGGTGACCAGCCCGTCAAAAACATGGCTGGATACAAAGGATTCAGCCAGCAGATTCATATACAGGGGGTCCAGATTATGCAGCTGCTGCCTGACCGGAAGCCGTAAAGTATCGATCCGCTTGTCACTGCGCAGCTCCGAATGATGTCCGAAATAGGCCAGCAGCCAGCCCTGCAGCGCATCCTGCAGGGAGGAGGAGCGCGCGTGCCCGCGGATGCCTTCAATAGAGCTGCGGATATCACTGCTGCTGATAGCCTGCTTCATGGAGCTTAATGCTATTTCTTCGGCGTCCGCAAGGAATCTCAGGGAAGAACGGCGTCCGCGGCCCCGGCTCGGGGTCCAGCAGATCCAGCCCTGCTCTGTCAGCTTGTTGATGACATGCAGTGCGTTACGGTGGGTGCAGCTTAAGGTATGGGCAAGCTCATCCAGTGTAACGGAGGCTTCTTCTGCTCCTCCATGCTGTGAATGCAGCTTCAGAAATTGGCCGTGCAGCTTCATTACAGAAAGCTCCCTTCAATAAAATAGGAAATGAGTAAATTATTTTTTCTCTTTTTCTTCTTATTTTACCAGCTAGAATTAGTATAAGAAAGTGAAAAACTGGAGGGTATTCCCATGAATGAGAAAGTCCCCGTTATTCCGAGGTCTGCGCTTTCCGCGCTGGCTGCGGCATTGCTGCTGGCAATCGTGCACCAGTATTTATTTTATGGACATATGCCTGGAGTATCGTATCCGATCTTTGTTGTGTTGTTCTATGGTTTTATGCTGTACTACGCCAAGGAACAGCTCCGCCCGCTGAAATGGTTCGATTATGTATGGCTGGCGGTCATCTTTCTGCTGGCAATGACCTTTATGCTGTTCTCGAACTGGTTTTTCTACGGACTTAATTTGCTTGCGCTTCCAGTGCTGATTCTTGTACATATGACCTATCTGCTCAGCTACCGCCGGCCTTCATGGAGCGGAATTCAGCTGATTGGCGCTGCGCTGGAGCATTTTTTTGCCCAGGGTCCGCGCCACTGGCCTACAGTGTTTACCGCAATCCGCAGAACGGGCGGAGAAGGCATGAAAAGCGAACATAAACAGATATACCTCAAAGTGCTGGCCGGGCTGCTGCTGTCCTGTCCGCTGCTGCTGATTGTCGTTTCACTGCTCTCGTCGGCGGATGGTGTATTTAATGAGCTTCTGAATACATTTCCTGATCTGCTGGATCGGATCTCATTTGGTGAAGGCTTTGGCCGGACGCTCTGGAGCGTGGTGCTGGGAATCGGCCTGTTCAGTTATTTAATGGGTTTTGTTGCTTATAAACGTACGGAGCGGCAGGTTATTGTGCCGAAGGAAGGCGAGCCGCAGCTGGAGCCCTTCGAATTCTCCGTTGACCCGGTAATTGTTACTACTGTCCTGACAGCGGTGAATGCAGTCTATGTGCTGTTTGTAAGTGTACAGTTTTCCTACCTGTTCGGTGCATGGGAGGGGGCTTTGCCGCAGGGAAGCACGTATGCCGATTATGCACGGAGCGGATTTTTTGAGCTGATTATGGTGACGTCGATTAACTTCTGCCTGCTGCTGCTGTCTCTGCTTGCCCTGCCCCGGGCCAAAGCCAGACTGCTGTCCGTCATCCGTATCCTGCTGTACATTCTGGTTATGTGCTCGGTAGTGATGCTCTATTCGGCGTATTCCCGGCTCACGTTATATGAAGAAGCTTACGGCTATACAGAGATACGCTTTCTGGTGCATGCCTTTATGATTTTTTTGGGTTTGCTGCTGATTCTCGCTGCCGTACGGATAAGCAAGACGGATTTTCCGCTGATGAAATGGGTTGTGGCACTCGGCCTGCTGTCCTATGTATTCATGAATTACATCGGGATGGACCGGATTATTGCTTCCCAGAACATTGCCCGGTATGAGGCGACAGGGGATATCGATAAGTACCATCTGACCGGACTGTCCTGGCAGGCGGTTCCGCTGCTGATCAGCTTCAGTAAAGACAATGATGATCTGCTCAAGCAGGAGCTTGGCGAGAAATGGACTAATCGGTCTGCGGAAGCGAAGCAGGAGTGGCCGTCCTTCAACCTGTCCAAACACCGGGGACAGCAGGCGCTGCGGGATTATATACATTCGTTAAAATAACCTTGAGGCAGGCGCTCTTACGATATTGTGCGGGATTGTGTTACAGTAAGGGCATCATGTTGGTGCTCCTGCGCGGAGCATGACCTTGTACAATTGCAGGTTCTCAAGGAGGAAATACAATGCAGTCCATGATTGATCCTGAAGCTGTCCGGCGGCTGGCGGATAGAAACGGCCTTGGTAAAATATTCAGCAGCACTGACATTGCCGCGATGGAGCTTCGGCGCTACGGGGACGGTGAAGTGATCTGCTCGGTCGGCGACCGGCTGGAGAGCATGTTCATTCTGATGGAGGGCAAGCTGAAGATTCACACGCTGCTGCCCAACGGAAAGTCAATGCTGGTGCGGTTCGCCCGGCCGATGTCGGTGATCGGGGATGTGGAGCTGCTGCGGCAGTATCCGGTTAAAAATGAAGTCGTGTCCGTCGGCAGCAGTCTGCTGCTTGTGGCCTCAAGGAAGATGCTCCTGCGGGAGCTGGAGGAGAATACGGCGTTGCTGCGTTTTCTGATGGGGGAGCTGAGCCACAAAATGTACACTCTCGGCCAGACCTCGGCGCTGAATCTGCTCTACCCGGTGGAGAACCGGTTTGCCAGCTATCTGATGTCCCTGTTCGAGGAGACGGTCGGCGGCCAGCGGGTTGAGGAGATCCGTACCTCAAGCTTAACTGAGACGGCTGATCTGCTCGGCACAAGCTACCGGCACCTTAACCGGATCGTCCGGCGCTTCATCGACGAAGGCATTATCGAACGCAAGCGCGGCAGGCTGAGTGTGCTGGATCAGACCCGGCTGGCTCAGCTGGCTAACGGAAATCTGTATGAATAATTAAGGGTTAAGAGAAAGACCGCTGTACCGGTATTTGACCGGGGTAGCGGTCTTTTTTAGTCCAGTATTGGTATATTTGAGGCTTCCCGCAAAGGAATTGAGCCCATTTTCCATGTAAAGGCCTCACTTGGTGGGGGGATTATGCCTACGTTGCGGCTGGACGCTATACATTTTCAGTTTACGTTCAGTTTATGCTCAGGCGGATTTAAGGCTGATTTAAGGCTGACAGCGTAGGATGACAACATAGAAGGAAGCAACACCATCTGATAGACAGGAGGACATGCACTGGGGCAGAAGTGGGAGATACATATGGAACAAGAAACTACCGGTAATACAGACCACATCACAGGGAGGCAACATTTATGCTAAAAGGAATCCGGGCTAGAATCCTCATGGGGTTCGCTGCCGTCATCCTCGTCTTTATATTGGCAATCGCCGGAAATACACTCTTTCAGGGCAAAGCAACGATGCAGACAGACCAGATTAACCGGAATTACAGCAAGCTGACAAGGGTTCAGGAGCTGACGGATAAGATCCGCACGGCAGACGGTTTGGCAGCCAGATACGTGATGAGCAACACTGACGACGAGCGGACCAAGTATCTGACAACGTATGAAGCCGTGATTCCGGAAATCACAGCTGCAATCACAGAGCTGAAGAACGCCGGATTGAATGAAGCAGAGCTGTCTGGAATCACCAATCTGGAGAGTGAGTGGAGCAACTATCTGACAGTGCTGGAGAGTGCATTCGCAATGGCGAAGGAAGGGAATTTCCCGGGTGCGCAAAAGGAGTTCACCAACCTGTCTCTGGATACCATTATTGAATCGCAAATCGTATTTGAGGAGGTACTGACCAAAGAAATAACGGCTGCACAGAGCCAGGCGGCTTCACACCGCGGTTCAGCAATGGGCTTCAGCTTTGGTGTAACGGGACTATCGGTACTGCTGGCGGTGCTGATTGCGCTCCTGCTGTCAGGGCGGATTCTGAAGCCGATCCGTGATGTAAATAAACAGCTGCAGGAAATTGCCGAAGGCAGGGCTGACCTGACCCGTAAGCTGACTGTCCGCAGCAGGGATGAGATCGGTCAGCTGGCGCATACCTTTAACCAGATGACAGGCAATCTTGGCAGCATTATCGGCCAGGTTAGCCAGTCGGCTGACAGTCTGGCTGCATCCTCCTCCAGGCTGACCGCGGACAGCGGAATGACGGCTGCAGTGACTGAGAAGATCGCCGGTATTATGGGCAGTGTAGCCTCCGGTACGGACAAGCAGATGAATGATCTGCAGACCAATATGACGACCATTGTGGAGATGTCTGCTGCAATCCAGCAGATTGCCGCAAGCGTTCAGGATATTTCCGACGCCTCAGTGCGCTCCGCCGAGTACGCCGCTTCAGGCGACGAATCGCTGCAGGCAGCAGCCCGCCAGATGGACTCTATTAATGCCTCCATCGCCTCGTTATCGCAGCAGGTTATGGGCTTTGTAAACCGCTCGCAGGAGATCGGCAGTCTGGTGGGAGTCATCAAAGGCATTGCCGCGGAGACGAACATACTGGCCCTGAATGCGGCTATCGAGGCGGCACGGGCCGGCGAGCAGGGCAGAGGGTTTGCGGTAGTCGCGGATCAGGTACGCAGGCTTGCGGAGCAGTCAGGTGAATCCGCGAATCTGATTGCCGAGATGGCGGCAAGCATCCAGACGGAAGCTTCCGGCGCAGTAGCAACCATGAAGCTCAGCATGAGCGAAGTGGAGGATGGCACGGGTATTATCGGGGATGCCGGACATGCCTTCGGGGAGATCCGGATTTCCATTGACTCACTGGCCGGACAGGTGCAGGAGGTCTCTGGAGCAGTGGAGGAGATTACGGCTGCCACTGATGAGATTGTCGAGTCCATCCGTAAGGTCACACAGATCTCGGAGACAACCGCTTCCAGCACCCAGCATGTCTCCGCCGCTTCCCAGGAGCAGATGGCTTCCGTGGAACAGATCGCTTCCTCCGCCAGCACGCTCAGCACAATGGCCCAGGGTCTGCAAGGGCTGGTGGCCCGGTTCAATATTGCCTGAAGCTGCCCGGAGAATAAAGAACGGAAGACCCTGCCTGATAAGCAGGGTTTTATCTATTTTTGCTCTTTTGCAGCACGAAGGAACCTTAGGTCTTTAATCAGGCCGATGGTAAAAAAGACGGCAGTCAGTAACAGAGAGACCGGTCCCGTAATGAAGATCAGCCAGAAGACCGTACCGCCGTTGAAGGCAGAAAGGCATATCAAAGAGATGAAGTTAACAATGAAGATGATAACCGGGTAATTCAGCCAGCGCAGAAACTGGATTCTTTTGATCCATTTAAATATGATGATCAGGTATACAATTAATGCGGGCGTTGTCATTAAAAAATATGGCCACACTTCATTGCCCTCAGGTACGCTTGCCTCACTGAAAAAGTTATGTGAATCACCGTACGGAATAACGACGAAGATAAAATACAGGATAACCGCAGCAGACACCGCCAGCATGTAGAAATCCGTATTTTTGTGTTTAGCTGTCATTGTTTGTCCTCCAAATCTTGATTACTCTAAATATTCTGGACAGTAGAAGGAACTTCTTCCAGAGAGTTGTTTTGCACATACTCCAGATAGGATCGGTCATCGACTGCAACCCTCCCATAACATATATTATTACCATAATCAGTTAGTTGATAGTCTAATCATAAGTTCGGTCTGCTGATCCTGCGATTGCGGCTTTTGTTCTGCATGTATACGCAAAGGACGGGCCGTTCTTTTTGTTGTGTACGCGGAAGCCGGACGGTGGACGCAGCGTACAGGGATAACGGACTTACAGCTGACCCGGGAGGGGATAAGGTAAGGAAGGTTTTGTAAGCGCATTCTTTGGTGAAGTAGATTCACACATTCTTAGGAGGTGTCTGAACGTGTCAACGGGAACCGGAGCTTCTTTTAAAAAATCATTATGGATGTACAGCCTCATTGCTCTGCTGCTTATTGGACAATTCGGGATTGTTCCGGCTGTAAGCGCCGCTGCGGGAAATCTGGCTCAGGGGAAAAGCATTACAGCAAGCTCAGTCGGTGATGTATATGCGGCTGGGAATGCCAATGACGGCAATCAGGGGACGTACTGGGAGAGCGCGGGCAATGCTTATCCGCAATGGATTAAGGTTGATCTTGCAGCTGACAGCAGTGTTAACCAGGTTGTACTCAAGCTCCCCGCAGGCTGGGAGGCAAGAACGCAGACGTTGTCCGTCCAGGGGAGCGTTAATGATACCTCATACAGCAATCTGGCAACATCCTCAAGCTATGTATTCAATCCGGCGGCGGGCGGAAACAGCGTGACGATTAATTTCACCCCGGCTACAGCCAGATATATTAAAATCAATTTCACTGCCAATACCGGCTGGCCGGCTGCCCAGGTATCCGAGCTGGAGGTTTACGGTACAGCCGCTGCAACACCGGGAACGTATGAGGCAGAAGCGGCTGCTTTAAGCGGTGGTGCCAAGTCCAATACTGATCACAGCGGGTATACGGGCAGCGCTTTTGTAGACGGTTACCTGACACAGGGAGCAGCTGCTACTTTTACGGTAACAACAGCCGGGGCAGGGAATGTTGATGCGGCACTAAGGTATGCGAACGCGACCGGAAGCGCAAAGACCATCAGCATCTACGTCAATGGTACAAAAATCAGACAGACAGTGCTCCCCAGCCTGGCTAACTGGGATACCTGGGGAGTCAAAAATGAAACTTTAGCACTGAATGCCGGGTCCAATACGATTGCTTATAAATATGACCCGTCCGACACCGGGAATGTGAATCTGGACCAGCTGGTGCTTACAGCCTCAACTTCTCCTACAGCAGTTCCTACAGCCAGTCCGACAGTGGCGCCCACTATTGCTCCAACACCAGCCCCGACAGTGCCGCCAACCATTGCTCCAACGCCTTCTCCAACTGCAGTGCCTACACCGACAACAACACCGGTTTCCACACCTACAGCTACCGTTACTCCGGCACCAACGGCTACGCCGACTACAGGCCCTTCTTCAAATCTGGCGGCCGGAAAAACCGTCAGCGCATCATCGTCTGTCTTCACCTTTATCCCGGCTAATGCCACTGACGGCGATATATCTACTTACTGGGAAGGCGCAGGCGGAAGCTATCCGAATACCCTCAGCGTGAACCTTGGTGCCGATGCCAATATTACCTCTGTCGTTGTGAAGCTGAATCCGGCTTCTGCCTGGGCAACCCGCACGCAAACAATTGAGGTATTGGGCCATAATCAGAATAATGCGGCATTCTCTACCCTCGTACCTTCAGCAGCCTATACTTTTAATCCGGCCAGCGGCAATTCAGTGACCATTCCGGTTACTGCTACGGCCAGTGAGCTGCAGCTGAAGTTTACAGCCAATACCGGCTCCGGCGCCGGCCAGGTGGCCGAGTTCCAGATCTTCGGCACACCTTCTGCTAATCCGGATCTGACAATAACGGCATTGGCCTGGAATCCGTCCGCTCCGGTTGAGACTGACAATATTACACTACATGCCACAGTCAAAAACGCGGGAACTGCAGTGTCCCCGGCGACGAATGTAAACTTCTATCTGGGAACAGCGCTTGCAGGCACGGCTCAGGCGGGGACACTTGCCGCCGGTGCTTCAAGCACTGTATCGCTGAACATCGGAGCGAAGGATGCAGGCACTTATGCAGTAAGCGCCAAGGTTGACGAAGGCAACACGGTTATCGAGCTTAACGAAGCCAATAACAGCTATACAAATCCGTCTGCCCTGACTCTTGTACCGGTCTCAAGCTCTGATCTGATTGCCGGGGCAGTCAGCTGGTCTCCGGGAAATCCGGCCGGCGGCAATATCGTAACCTTCACTGCAGCAATTAAAAATCAGGGAACAGCCGCATCGTCCGGAGGAGCACATAATATAACACTGACCCTGACAGATGCTGCGACGAATGCAGTCATTAAAACATTGACCGGATCTTACAGTGGTGTTATCAGCAGCGGTGCTACCGCAGCACCGGTTACCTTGGGCACATGGACTGCTGTGAACGGAAAATACAACGTAAAAACGCAAATTGCCGTAGACGGAAATGAGCTGCCGGTCAAGCAGGCCAACAACACCGAGACGCGCCCGCTGTTCATCGGCCGCGGAGCCAACATGCCGTATGATATGTATGAAGCAGAGGATGGTGTTACCGGCGGCGGAGCAGTCAAGCTGGCGGCAAACCGCAATATCGGCGACCTGGCCGGTGAAGCGTCCGGCAGAAGAGCGGTAACGCTCAATACAACCGGCAGCTATGTGGAATTTACAACCAGAGCCAGTACCAATACACTGGTAACCCGGTTCTCCATTCCCGATGCAGCCGGAGGTGACGGCATCAGCTCAACCTTGAATATTTATGTCAACGGGATTTTTACCAAAGCGATTAACCTGACCTCCAAATACGCCTGGCTGTACGGCTCCGAGACCAGTCCGGGCAACTTGCCAAGTGCAGGCTCCCCGCGTCATATTTACGATGAGGCCAACATTATGTTTGACAGTACCATTCCGGCCGGCAGTACCATCCGCCTGCAAAAGGATGCCGCCAACACCTCACAGTATGCCATCGACTTCATCAGTCTGGAGCAGGTGGCACCGGTAGCAAATCCTGATCCTGCTAAATATGCCGTGCCAGCCGGCTTCACCCACCAGGATGTACAGAATGCCCTGGACAAAGTGCGGATGGATACAACCGGCAAGCTTGAAGGGGTGTACCTGCCTGCAGGCCATTATGAGACGTCGAGCAAATTCCAGGTATACGGCAAAGCGATGAAAGTTATCGGAGCCGGTCCGTGGTACACCCGGTTTTATGCTCCGGCCAGCCAGTCGAATACGGATGTCGGCTTCAGGGCGACGGATAGCGCGAATGGCTCCACCTTCTCAGGCTTTGCCTACTTTGGCAACTACACCTCGCGGATCGATGGCCCGGGCAAAGTCTTCGACTTCGCTAATGTTGCGAATATGACAATCGACAATATCTGGACCGAGCACATGATCTGCATGTACTGGGGAGCAAATACCGATTATATGACCATCCGCAATTCCAGAATCCGCAACACCTTTGCCGACGGTATCAATATGACCAACGGCAGTACGAATAATCTGGTATCGAATAACGAGGCACGGGCAACCGGAGATGACAGCTTTGCACTGTTCTCGGCAATTGATTCCGGCGGTGCTGACATGAAGGACAATGTGTATGAGAATCTGACTTCAATCCTGACCTGGCGTGCGGCGGGTGTTGCGGTATACGGCGGTTATGCAAATACTTTCCGCAATATATATATTGCAGACACTCTGTGCTACTCGGGTATCACGATCAGCTCGCTGGATTTCGGCTATCCGATGAACGGCTTCGGCGCTTCGCCGACGACGAATCTGCAGAATATCTCGGTTGTCCGCGCAGGCGGCCACTTCTGGGGCTCGCAGACCTTCCCGGCAATCTGGGTATTCTCGGCGTCCAAGGTGTTTCAAGGCATCCGCGTTAGTGATGTGGATATCATTGATCCGACCTATCATGGCATCATGTTTCAGACCAACTATGTCGGCTCTGCACCGCAGTTTCCGGTAGCGGACACGGTCTTTACCAACATCACCATCTCAGGGGCCCAAAAAAGCGGCGATGCCTTCGATGCCAAATCCGGGGTCGGCATTTGGGTCAACGAAGCGGCAGAGGCCGGCCAGGGTCCGGCAGTCGGCTCGGTTGTATTTAACAACCTGAAGATTACCAATACGGTGACTCCGATCAAAAATAACACGTCCACGTTTACGATTACAGTCAATCCGTAAGCTGCTGTTCCAATCAGGGCCGTTTCCCGGATGCTCCGGGGAGCGGTTTTTTGACGCTGGCCAGTGTGTACGCCTGAGCTGATGATTCGTTTATTGCATGAACCAGCAGCTGCTTGCTATGCTTGATAGCAGAAGACAGAAGATGAGGGGATACCGGATGAACAACGATTACAAGCAGCGTATCGGGGCAGTTCTGCAATTTATCGAAGAACATATTGGAGAGGACATCAGGCTGGACACGCTCGCAGAGGTTTCCAACTTTTCCAAATATCATTTTTCCAGAGTGTTCTCCGCCATTATACATAAGAGTCCGGTGAACTATCTGACGGAAAGAAGACTGCATCATGCAGCAGCCTATCTGACTGCAACGGACAAAACAATGCTGGATATATCCGCGCTGTGCGGATTCAATTCGCTCTCGAGCTTCAATGCCGCATTCAAAAAGGCTTATAACACCACGCCCAGCGCCATGCGCAAATCCTTACTCAATCCTAGCAACATTCCGTCAGTCACCGGCAATAAACCGGAAGAATTGTCACCCTCCAAAGATTATGATTTGAAGAGTACCAGCAATAATTTTCTAAGGAGAGTGTGGGGAATGAACATTGAGCTAAAGGAGCTTCCAGGCTATAAGGTTGCCTATGTAAGGCATGCCGGCAGCTATCTCGATACGTATAAGGTGTGGGAAACACTCGGTACTTGGGTGCGGAGCAGCGGTCTGCCGGCTACAGAAACTTATATCGGCATATCGCTGGATGATCCCGGTGTAACCGACGAGAGCTCATGCAGGTATGATGCCTGTATAACGGTTCCAGAAGGATTTACGGCGTCGGATGATGCGGGCATTGCGTTCAGATACCTGCCCGGGGGTACGTATGCACTCTATAAGTTCTATGACACCATCGACAAGCTGGCAATTGCGTATCAGAGTGTGTACGGCGGGTGGCTGCCTTCAAGCGGATATGAGCCTGATGACCGTGATGCCCTTGAGTTCTGTATGAATGATCCCTATTCTGATCCCGAGGGCATGGCCAAGGTTGACCTGTATGTCCCTATCAAACGGACCCTGTCCTAAACTATGGCTTTCGTGTAAAATGTAATGAAATTATGCTTTTGAAAGCGAGTTGAACAGTAATGATGGCTGCACCGCGGTTTGAGTATGATGTACCTGCAGTTCTTCTTCCTTAACGGCAGAAAACTGCAACTCCGTTAAGGACAAACAAGGACTTGTCTAACAAACGGAGGGTACACAAATGAAGAAGTCAAAGGTAATGGGATCACTATTTTTATCACTGGCTGCCAGCATCTGGGGCGGCATGTATGTTGTTGTAAAGCATGTGGTGGAGGTTGTGCCGCCGCTCGAAATCGTGTGGCTCCGCTATATGATTGCCATTGTTGCCCTGCTGATCATCGGCATTGTGACCAAGCAGTCGTGGCGTATTGCCAAACGGGATATGCTGCTGATTCTCATGATAGGCTTGATTGGCAACACGGTCTCCATCCTGACCCAGGAAGCGGGCACGATGCTCTCTACTGCACAGATGGGCGCTATCATTACTTCAACGACACCGGCGTTTATGGTGCTGTTTGCCCGGATCATCCTTAAAGAGCGGATTACGCTTAAAAAAGCATTGTCGATCATTTTGGCAACTACAGGCGTAGGCGTTATTGTAGGAACTGGGAGTATTGATCCTTCGCTGCGGCTTGGAGGCATTTCTCTGCTTGTTGCGGCACTTACCTGGGCACTAATGTCTGTCCTCGTAAAAAAAGTGCCGGGACAATACTCACAGATTGTTGTCACGTTATACAGTATCCTCGTAGCGTTTGCTGTGATTACTCCGTTTACGGTAAGCCGGCTGCCAAGGCTCGATCTCCAGGCGATGCTGCACCCGTCGATCTGGGGCGGTCTGCTGTATCTGGGGATTATTTCGACAGCCTGCGGCTTTCTGCTGTGGAACCGCGGTCTGCAGATGCTGAATGCATCCAGCGGCGGACTGTTTTTCTTCCTGCAGCCGGTCGTCGGTACACTGCTGGGGTGGCTGCTGCTTGGTGAACATATTGGTTTGACT
>RCUO01000387.1_pt1 | contig 23284 bp, 16 predicted proteins | sample 2166161 | NCBI WGS metagenome assembly RCUO01 (sample SAMN09932617, study PRJNA488358) | compost metagenome | feature: garden; material: soil; isolation source: compost soil in cyclohexanecarbonitrile-enriched culture | place: Germany: Experimental Botanical Garden Goettingen | collected 2016-01-27
ATGATTAGTGTGTTTAGTGGAATCAGACTCGAGACGGCCAGAGCGGCTTAAAAAACAGCTGCTGAAGACTCAGTCATTTTTCTTGACACTACTTCTTCACAAAACCCGTATTTTGTACATATGTATATATCTCGGAGATGGCTCTGTTAGGTGTACGTTTCCTGGAGTCATGAACTGTACACCGGCCGGGCTGTACGAATGCTTTCGCTTTGGGACATCTTAATTTTCCAAATCGCTAACAACGTATTGAACAATTTCTCCTGCAGCATGATGCTTGATCGGTTCAATTTCAATAAACGTCCATTGCTCAATATGTCCTGAAGACTTTCTCGAAGCGAAGCGATACTCCTTCAAATAAAACAATTCCAAAAACGGAAAGGTATGAATAACGGTATCTGGACGCTCATTTCCATTATTCCCCTCAATACTGTTTCCATGAGCATGCAACCATTTTCCAATCAAACCTCCGAATCGCATGCCATTCGTCCAGTCATACTTAGGTCATAAACGAAGTAGCAGTATTTGAGTACGGATGGGATTCTTCAAGCAAACCAAGTTTGGCCTGGGAAATTCCTTTTCGGCAAATTGCTGCTGCAAGGCACAGACTACCTGATAAGAACCATCGCTAAAGCGTGCGTAATTTGGGTTGCGTTGTTCCTTCCTCCCTCTATCCAACTGCAAGTCCAAAATGAAGCAGGACACTGATAAAAATTCCGAATAAAGCACCTGCGAAAACCTCACTTGGACGATGACCGAGCAGTTCTTTAAGTTTAAAGTTTCCATTAAACAATTGATTCGGAAATGTGTTTGCTAATTGATTAAGAATCGAAGCATGCATTCCGGCATGCCTCCGGATACCCGCAGCATCAAACATGGTTATGGCACTAACTATAGCGGCAATGGCAAAACTGCTGGAATCAAAACCATTCCGGATTCCAATTGCTGTAGCAAGCGAGGTTACAGCCGCCGAATGAGAGCTTGGCATGCCTCCTGTGCTAAATCCTAGTCCTACATTCCATGTTCGATGCGTTACGAGATAAATCGGAACCTTGATGATTTGAGCAGTGACAATGGCGCACAATGCGGCGATAAGTGGAAAATTATGAAGTAATTCCATCTTAGTAGTCCTTTCTTAATCACGATTATTAAAATAAATAGATTAAATAATGCCGGGATTTTAAACACAATGTTAAGGAATAGCACATTTAATATGCTTAATCTAACACCAAATATGTCCCTTAACGGAAGTTTGTTTTTTCTAGTCTGTCTACAAAAGTTCGAATCCCCCTTATTTACCCTTGTTATTTTAAAAGACTATAGAAAATCAGTAATAGTTCATTTCTTTCAAGAAATTTTTTGATTTTAAGTGAACAATTTTGAATTTATAAAGTCATTTTGTATTCGAAGACGCTTTAAAAGCGGGTGAAGTCAGGAAGGTCCGAAATGTCAGACAATTCTATAAAAAAAGGAAACTCTTGTTAAGAGTTTCCGCTACGGTAATTCTTCTATATATTAAATAAGGCACTAAAAATAGTATTTATGGCTGTTTCTGCTCTCATCTGTGCATTACCATAAGAGGATATCACTGCCCATCAGACGTAAAATGCCTTCAATTAAGAAATAATCGCCATAGATAATAGGCACGCCAAAATCTCCATTATTCCCATGGTATGAGCCCGTTCCGTTGTCAACAATCGAATCTTGCTCTGGGTTCCAGTTACAGAAACGGCGATCGGTTGCTTGCAGGATCTGTATTGCTCCGTTAATGTATAGTCCTTGCTCGAGCTGACCGAGGTGTTGTGCGAGCTCCAACATTCCGCAGGCAGCGCAAACTCCGGCCGTCGTATCCCAATAAATCGGCTCATCTGGCGCGCGAAAATCAACTACGGGCACATAATCCGTATTCGATACGTTTGCCAAAAAGTAATGAGCCACTTGTTTGGCGGCGTCCAAATAGCGTTGCTCTCCGGTATAGCGGTAACTCAGTGCAAAACCGTAAATCGCCCACGCCTGTCCCCTCGACCAAGAGGAGCCGCTAGCATATCCCTGTCCGCCAGGAGCCTCCACAAATTCTCCATTTTCCGGATTAAGAACGACGATGTGATTACACGAACCATCCGAGCGAACCAATTGCTTTAGAGCAGTATCAGCATGATCCTTGGCGATGTAGGCAAAGCGGGGATCTCCAGTCATTTCACTAGCCCAATAGAGAAGCGGAATGTTCATCATGCAGTCCACAATGATCCAGCCCGTGCAGTCGTCGTTCCACGCCCGAATGAATTTCCCGCGCGGATTATAGCGGCCCGCAAGCAAATTCGCGGCATGCATTCCCCTAGTCTTGGAACGGGTATTGCGAGTAATCCTATAGTTTGCTACAGAGGAATGCAGCCACATAAAGCCTACGTCGTGATGAAGCCCTTCATAACCTTCAAAAGCAGCATCAAGCCTAAGTTCTACACCCTCGGCCGCTGCCTTGTATTTATCCTCTCCGGTCGCATGGTACATCTGCCATAGCATGCCCGGCCAGAATCCGTTGGTCCACCAATAGATGTCAGTCTCACCTTTATCTTCTTTATACTTACCGTTATCTGGAATATAGGGGATCTTGCTGCCGATTCGGTCGCATTCCATCGACATTTTTAATTGAACCTTCTTCCAAACCTCATTCACCCAGACTTGATTTTCCTTGCTCAATTTGTTAATCATTTGCTCTTCTCCCGTATAATTAGAATATTAAAAATCATAATGAAAGTTTTTCCTCAACCTATGATGAAAATAATCGGAGTCGGTGACAATCTTAATTCAGCTTAGTAACAAGAAGGTCACTTGTATTACTATCAACTGATCTGTTCAATTCCAATCGAATCAAATGCCCAGCAGCATCCAGACTGATAACACCGTCCTCTTCTCGGTGCATCAAGCAGGCATCTGTTGACTGGTGCGGGTAGAGTACAGTCAGAAATCCTTGCTCTGCATCCGCAATGGCACGCACATAATCCATCATATTTCGCTCATAGAATTGGGTGGAACGCCCTTGATCAATTGTCAACGATTCGATCGGTGTCATGAATATCGTTTCAAGATTAATATTGTAAGCTCCCTTCGAATATACTCGACAGCCATTAATCTCAGAGCATTTCGAAGCAATCGGCAAGCTGAATAATACTTTCCCCTCAAACTCCAGCACCCGGTCGCGGATGATGTACAGATCGGGCTGTTTGATGTAGGTTACATGCCGAATATGCCGTCCCCCGCCCTCGGGGTTGGCAATCTCAATTGTAATCGTCTCTGTCTCTGCTCCGAGCCGCACATCCAGCACCTTGCTCGTCTTCGGCACATCTACCCAGCCGCGTTCCAGACTGTATGTGCCTGCCGACAGGTTGATTACACCTCCAGAATCCTGCACAATCCCCTTCACTCTAGTCGCAAACTGCACACACGCATGCGAATACGAGCTGATATGCCAGCTGGTGCTGCTGTCAAAATAGCCTTCGATCCCTGAATCCATAATGAGAGGTACTGAGTTCTTGTATAGTACGAATGAGCCTTGATCGAGATGCCCATGGGCAATCGGCTTCGGTGAGGACATGATCGCAAAATAGCTTTGGGACGTGCTGCTAAAATTTTTGCGAAAAATCGTAATACCTGCGTCTGGATAATCAGCTGTCGAACCCAGCACAAGCGACTGATTCGGCGTGTAATTGTCCACCTTTGCAGTAATATTCTCCAGAATGATGCTTTCGCCCCACAGCTTCTTGAATGGTCGGCCCGCCGCCACCCATGTATGATACATCCGGCTGGCAAGTTCCTGGTCGTTCTCGGCAACCTCCTGCAGAAAGCCCGGAAAATAACCGAATTCCTGACCGCCGCCAAGCGCATGATCGCCGAACGGCGGGGTACCAATTCGGCCATCGAAGTATTCGTAGCCCGGAGTTTGCATATCAACGCCAAAACTAAACATGCGAGCTAGAGGCGTCGTGTGGAACCAATCCTCACCGGTTACATTTTTAAGCACTTTTGCATATCCGGCAAAGCGCTCCAATGCCGCATGATGGTAGCGAATTGATTCCGGCCAGGAGCCATCGGGATTCACATTAAGCTCAAGCTGTGACTTCAGAATCATGTTCGCATTGTTCAGCCATGTCCGCCGGTTCGGGAAATCAGGTAGAGCCATCATAATCATGCCCGTACCGGCGCACATGTCGGTCTGCCAGTTGCTGCAGCCGCGCTGTGCTTCGTACGGCGACCATTCTGTCCGGTCCCTTAGATCGAGCATATAATGGAGCATGTATTCAACCAGTGCGTAAAAGTGCTGCTTCTCGCTTATGTTGAATGTCCCTGCTGTCCGGATTAGCGAATAGCTGACTGCGATGGAGCTCAGCAGCCGTCCGCCCTGAACGGCCCCGTAGGCGTCGCTGCCCTCCGGCCTTAGATTCGTGACCAGCCAATGCTCGGCTCCTTGAGCGAAATCATGCAGTATATACAGAATCGCCAGCTTGACCTTCACGGCATATTTTCGCTCACCGGTCAAGGCATACTGTATTGCGTCGCATTGCATCGGCAGCAGTAGCCTTCCGCCCGGTAAAGAGGATTTGCGGTTGAACAAATATTCAAAGGTTCCAATCTGCTTTCCCGCTTCGTCCATATAGGTGATCAGCGCTTTAAGTCCCTGCTTCAGCTTACCGTCAAGCTTGGCTGCAAAAGTAAGTGTGCAGCCTGTCCCGCTCTCGACTCTGAACGTTTTACCGTAGCTCCAGGCGCCTTCATCCTCCGGCGTCGGATTGCAGAGGTATAAGGATCTTTTCGGCAAGCCGTCATCCTTGCGCGGAGATACCTGGGAAGATAAATTAATCGGGGCGGTGCCCGTCTCTCCCCCGCCGCAGAATGGATACTCCGACTCCCACTTGAATACAGGACTTCCCGCCAGCGTCTGCGGCCTCCAGTGCGCAGGTTCACCGTCGCCTTCTTCAAAGCCGCCGTTGTCAATAGCCAAGCTTCCGCCGCTCGCCGTCAGAATCTCGACATTGTCGATCCATACATGTCCAAGCCCCTCCTGCTCGTTCTCAACCGAGGGCAAAATAAAGGACAACGATGCTGTAACGGCGCTTTCGGGCACCTTGAAGTTGGCAATTTTGTCGGTGGAGCTCCACAAATAATAATGGCGATTCAACAGGTTATAGCCGGCTTCTTCTTTCATAATCCAGGAGACCGTGCGCTGTAGCTCCTTCAGTGTATATGTCTCCGTCAGGCGAACAATGTGCTCATACTGCTCACGGATCAGCTCCGAGGAAGCAATCGCTGCCCTTACCTCTTCAAGTCCCTCCTGGGTTAAATACAAGGAAGCTTCAGGATCAAGGTCAGTCCGCAGCAGCCGGGAATGGCGCAGCTCACGCAGCTGGTTGAAGACCGAGACAATAAGCCGCGCAAGCTCCTCACCGTCTCCGCCTGGATTAAACCCGTCGAGCCCGTGTCTCAGCGCCTCTGCGGCTTCCGTCAGCCGTTCTCTTGCTTCTGCGCTGTATTCGCCAATTCCCTGGGCTTGGAAGGCCGCGGCTTCCTTCAGCAGTTCCAGCGCTTTGTCCAGCACAAAGGCCGCTTTCGGCGGCAAAGCCGCCGGTCCCTCCAGCAGAACATCTTGCCGCTCGAACCATTGCAGTGCTGGCTCCAGGCCGTATTCCGTGTAAGGCGCTCCCTGGCGGGCAAAAGGAGGAACCATCGTGTAACGCAAGGTCGCGAATTCGATAGCCTCCTCCTCACGCGGCGCATAGAACTCGCGGTTGCGGGCGAAAGGAGGCTCTCCCTTACCCTCCAGCGCCAGCTTCGCCTGCTCCAGCATGTCCGTCAGTGCCAGCTTCGCGCCATCCGTGTAGAATGCCCCTCTTGTCTTCAGCAGCTCTTCTGCCCGCTCGGCCAGCTCCTGCAGCTTGGCCCGGGCACTTGATTGCGATGTCATCGCTTCACCTCGTTGTCCTTTATTATTGTGGGTTTACTAATTTATTGCATTTCAAAGCAAGGCTGATCCCGGTCTTCCCCGGTCAAACACTCCGCCTGGTCTTCCCCGGTCACCACATCAGCTTCTCTGCCAGCCATAGGATCGAGCGCCGGCCCGAAATTTCATGGCCGCCGCTGTGGATGTCATAGCTGAACTGCTGCTCCGCTCCCCACTCCGCATAGACCGTCTCGAGCACGGCGATGGCCTCACGCACATGTGCCGCCGGGAAGATCGGGTCTGCTGCACCCGATTCCACGAATAATGCCCTCGGGGCCATAAGCCCTATCCATTCCGGCTGCTCTGCTTGCAGCAGCATTCCCGGCATATAGTTGTCGGCAGTGATGCATGGCCATAATGCTGCCGCGGAACGTATTCGTCCACCCGCACAGCACGGTCGCCCCAAGCCGCTCATCAAGTGCTGAGGCGAAGGCGGCAATGAGGCTGCCGCCCGAGAAACCGAAGGCGCCGACCCGGGCAGGCAGCACATCCGCCCGGCTCTCGATATAGTCGACTGCCCGCATCGCCTCATACACCCGCATTCCGGCCAATGTACGGCCGTACATGAGCAGCTGCGAGGCCAGCATGCCGCAGGAGCTGCCGTGCGGGTTCGCCTTCAGCTCCCCGGCCATGCGCCGCTCACCGAAACCCATAATTTCCGGCACGACGACCAACAGCCCTTGTCTCACCAGCTGCACCGCGAAGCGGTTATGGATGCCGGGGTCATCCAGTTCCCGGAAGTCCGGGCCCAGTCCGGCTGCATCCAACTGACCATTGCCGTGCCCATGGCAGGCCAGCACCGCCGGCCACGGTCCAGGGCCATCCTTGGGCACCAGCACCAGCACCGGTACCTGCATGGCCTCCATCGTAGAATAAGACACCCGCTCTACGATGAAATCATCGTATTCTATGCGCTCCAGCACAGCCGCGCCGAGCGGCTGCCTCTCCGCCGGGAATGCGCCAAGCACCCGCTTCAGCTCTCCGCGCAGCCGTCCTTGAACCTTCTCCTTCGTCTCGTCAGGGCCGCACTGCAGCCGCTGCTCGGACGCAAGGGCATACAACCGCCCCAGAAAGGCATCCGTTGTCCAGTTCATAACCGGTTCACACGCTTATCTGTTTCATGACGGAAGCCGTATGGCCTGTTGTGGGGCTCCGCCTCCCCCAGTTCGCGGTAGGATACATAGTCGAAATCCGCAGGAAGCGCCGTACCGCGCAAATCCTGCACACATACACCGGCGAACCCCCCGGTGAAGGACAGCTTCCGCATATATTCATCTGCCAGCACGCCCATATACAGCTTCGGGCCGATCCCATGCCAATCCGTCCCGTTCTGCGAATAGTAGAACCGGGCATGCTCATACCGGATGACAGCCTTCAGATAGCAGCGTTCTCCAGCCGCAACCTTGATGTAGTCGTCCGCTTCATCATAGCCGCCCTGTTTGCTGATGATCACCGCCAGATGCTTGCCCAGCTCCTCATCATGGGATACCCGAAGATAGAAATGATCCGATTCGTCATAGTAGAGTACAAGACCGGCCATCTGAGTGAAGGACTCCGGCTCGAATTCCACGCAGGTCTCCACCTCGCAGCAGAAGCTCTGCAGCCGTCTTGCGACCAGCGACTGACAGTTCCAGGAGTACAGCGATTCCCGGCCGTACAAGCGAAGATGCCCGGGCCGCTCGCTCAAGCTCAGCCAGGACGGATCGGCCGGCACACGCAGCGTATGCCATGCAATTCCCAGCTCCGGCGCGGTGAAATGGTCGGTCTCCGGCTCGACTTGGAACGGATGCGGCGGCAGGCTCAGGCGCCTGCACTGTCAGCTCCGGCAGCCGGCTGCCGGAGGCGAGGCGCAGCCAGCCGTCCCCGGTCCAGACCACCTTCTGGATCGAGGTCTCCCGGCCGAGCGGGCTAAGGCCGCTTCCGTCCGGCAGCGTGCGGCTGCAGATGTGAACCATATACCAGTCACCGTGCTGGGTTTCGACCAGACTGCCGTGTCCCGCCTTCTGCAGCGGGTGATCGGGATGGCCTACCGACGTCAGCACCGGATAATCCGGGTCTGTCTCGTACGGGCCTTCCACCGAACGCGCGCGCAGCAGCGTCGCTGCATGATTCGCACCTGTTCCACCCTCGGCAACGAGCAGATAATAATATCCGTTCTTGTAATAGACCATCGGGCCTTCGGTCACACCGAGCGACGTCCCGCTGGTCACAGTCTTGATCGGTCCGACAAGTCTACGCTGCTCCGGGCTGTATTCCTGCATGATGATGCCGGCGAAACGGCTTTTATTTTTGCGGAAATCCCACTGCATGTTGAACAGCCATTTGCGGCCATCCGTATCATGGAACAGAAAATGATCGAATCCGCTGGAATTGAGATAAATGGGCTCAGACCATGGACCTTCAATCGACGTTGCAGTCACGACATAATTATGCAGGTCCTTGTAGACCCCTCTGCGGCCAACCACATTCGTGAAGCACAGATAGTAGATGCCGTTATCGTAGCTGAACGAAGGCGCCCATATCCCGCCGGAGCTCGGCAGGCCGCGCAGATCAAGCAGACTGAGCCGGTCAAGCGGCCGGGTCAGCGACCGCCAGTGGACCAGATCGCGGGAATGGTGAATCAGCACACCCGGGAACCACTCGAAGGTAGAGGTTGCGATATAGTAATCGTCGCCTACCCGGATAGCGGATGCATCGGGATTGAACCCGCGCAGAATCGGATTGTGAATGATGGTCATACAGTTCCTCCTTCATATGGATAAGGCCGGACCTCCGTCCAGCCCCGCCGCATCAGCGGCCCGTACGTTCCTCGCGCAGTGTTCGGCCCTGCGCATCCGTCTCGGTTAGCTCCACACCGATATTGCCGCCGCCCCCTTCCAGCCCCTTGATTGTCAGGGTCTGTACCCGGCCATCGGTAAGCTTCACCTGCAGCGCATCAGCCGAGACGGCAGCCGCCGAGACAATCGCCGGCCTATTCTCATAAGGCTCGATCAGCGTAACGAACCGGGCGATCTTGCCGGTGCTGCGAACGCTGAGCATCTTGCGCCGGTGCGTCTCATCGCCGAGCGGATAATCGCCGCCGATTGCCGCTACCAGACGCACTGCACCCAGACCGGCCAGGTTCACGCGGATAACGCTCTCACGCACCGTATCAAGCGGATTGGCCGGAACGGCACGGTCATACCGCTTGACGGCCAGCTTCACCGGACCGCCGAAATAGTCGACTCCGATGCCGTTGCCCGGATCGGTATTCTCAGTAACGAGCGGCAGATCGGCCAGGTCGATGCGGCGGCCATCCGCAGTCTCCACATAAGGATCGCCCCAGAATACGGTCTTCTCCGACATCTTCGGCAGGCCGTTGTCGCCGGCGCCTTCCTCCGTTCTAACCCGCAGCTCCAGTGTCTCCACACCGGCCACAGGCAGATCCAGATCGTCCCGGCCAAAAATCCATGCCCCGAATTGGCCGCTCGCCAACTCTCTTCCGTCGCCGAGCACCCGATAATACAGCTTCTTGTCGACTTTGTGGAATTCGGGATCGTTGCCGATAATCATTTCCGGCTCCGGCGGCCACAGCGTGTAATGGTCGATCAGCAGCGGGCCATCCTCATTGAGTGCAGTCCGGTTATTGTTATTGTCATATCCAGGGCCAAATCCCATCTCAAAATGCGCTTTGACCGGCCCCCTCATGTCATACCACTCGCAATCGGTAATAAGCTGTGCTCCGCCAAGCGGATCAGGATCAAAATGAACGGTGTGCCTGCTGAGCTGCTTGCCGGCACCTTCAATCTCTTTAAATCCCCGGGAGTGGAACAAGCAATCGTACTCATGCTCCCGTTCCCCGGCAGCATAATCGAACAGTGCGACATAATCATCGGTGACAACCATCAGCCGGCGCTGCAGCACCGGTTCGGTGAAGCCCGTCCGCTTCGTATACTCCGGCTCCTGAACGGGAACCGGCATGGTGCGGCCCTCGTTCCAGACGCGCTCCTGAACGGTCCGCTCATTCTCGACCCGCCAGCCGCCGTAAGGAGGATACGACCAGCGGGCTGTATTTTCCACAGCACAGGCCTGAAAGACACTCCCGCTGTGAAAGAGGAGGCGGCGCGCCTCAGCCGGGTCCTGTTGCTTCCGATCCACAACGACCATGTTATGGGTAATGGAGGACTGCACGTAGAACTTATACATGAACGTATGATAGCTGTACCATACATTTTCCGGGTTGTAGAAGCTGCGGCCGTAGCGCATGATGGACAGCAGGCTGACCCGGTCATAGTGACCGTGCGCCCCGCCGTGAATGCCGTATTTAAGCACCGCCTGAATCTGCTCATGCGGTTCTCTGCCCCCGGTCTGCGAGCGCAGCACGGCAACGCCCGACGTATCGGCATACGCAGATTCCAGATACCGCTTCGAATTGCTTGGCTGAATACCGGGAACGGCGTACAGCAGATCGCGGTCCTCCAGCTTGCAGGTCAGTGCAATATCCCCATACTCCGGCTTGCGGTACAGGTAGTATGCCAGATCATAGCGCCCGTCGAGATAACCCCTTTCCGAAATGCCGAGCAGCTTCGTCTCCGTGGAGTCGTTGATGCCGAACACGACACCGCGGTAATCGGAGAAGGGCAGCAGGCTGTCCCACAGCTGCCGGATTGAACGGTGATTCCGTATGCGCGGTCCCCAGATGTCAAGACAAAGTCCGTCCTTATCTGGCTTATCCCCCGGTGTAATCTGGTTGTTATAAGTAGCAGGGACCCAGTACTCGGTGAGATTGATTCCCCAGGGCCTGCAGCTTTGCGCAATCTCGGTAAACAAACCCGCAGACATCGTGTTGTAGCCGACGGAGCATTCATACCACCAGCCGTCGTCTAGCGTTCCCTTGGAGAGATGATCTGTAAAGCCCCCCGTCCCGAACAAGAACCGGTTGATTCGCTCCAGGTCTTGAAGCGCCTGACTGCAGCTAAGTGCACCTGCCAGCTCGGCAAGTGTCCAGTTGGACAGATCGCCTACACTCAATGAGTAATCAATCAGGTCAATAAACAGCCGGAAAGAATGCCGTACATTGGCGTGATCCTCCTCCGTCAGCAGCCCGGAGTCTGCCAGCAGGTCATAGATGGTGGCTGCATGATTGAAGTATTCTCCTTCATGGACAAGCTCCTGATGGCATGCTTGCCTTGTTACAGGATATCCCCACTCCGAATCAAAGCTGGCCCGCAGAAATTGCACCGCCTTCTCCGCAATGTCCTCGCGCCCGGTCAGCTTCCACACGATAGCCGCATTCTCGGCTTCGGTGGCATGATGACTGCGGAACAGGAAGGGACCACGATTAACCTCCGCCAGCTCCCACTGCTCTGCCCGCTGTTCGTACACCTTATTCATAAGCTCACGCATCCATCCATGTTTGCGGATATTCTCGCGAACCTCATCCCAGCCTTCCTCGGTATGCTTGATGAACGGCCGGGGCAGCTCACACAGTGTCGTTAAGGTCAGCGTCTCGGCCTGATCGCCCCTGCCGCCGGGCACCGCCGTCAGCTTCAGCTCCTCATGGCCTCCGGGAGCAATCTGCTCCGGCACATGAACATACACAGTTACCTTCCCGGACTTTCCGGGCTGCAGCACGCACAGTTCCGGCTCGATATGAACGTCCATCGCTTCCCAGCCGTACTTCTCACAGGACAGCATCACAGGCTGGACATCACCGGTACAGTTAAGAATGGTAAGGGTATAGGCTGCCGTTCCTCCGGCAGGCACCGCTTTGGAATAGACCGGGGTACTTACGTAGACAGCCGGTCTGCGTATCAGCTGGATCCGCTTGACCATAACTGCCGCTTCAGCGCCCGATCCGTTCCAGCTTGCAGTAAGCGTCACGGAACGCACGAACTTCCATTTGCCCGAAAGGGCCTTTACATCATTAAATCCCGCCAGACTGAACACCGCCTTGGCAGTTCCATCTGCACCCGGTACCACAACAGCCCGGGCTGCGGCGTAATCGGCTGCTTCCGGCAAAGCCCCCCGGTCCTTGAGCAGACCGATTTCCGCCTTCAGCTCTACCGGCTCCTGAAGTGGCAGCTCCATGTCCAGTTCCAGCGCATGCCAGTCGCACAGATCCACCGTATAGTCATTGCGGCTGACGAACCCCGTTATCTCCCAATGGCTGTCCAGATGGACGCCCGGAAACTGTAAAATAAGCGGCTGCCCGGGTCGCAGCGCCAGCTCTTCCTGGCCGGAAGACGGCTCCGGCCTTCCCTCTCTTACCCTGTCCCACTTCGCAATATCAAGTACTCCGCTTGTTATAGTCATCGTTTCCACCACCCGTTATTGTTTCCGCCGCCGAAGGCTAACCGGCCACATGCCCGGCAGCGGATGATTGTTCCGTCGCAGAGCGCCGGTTCGTTAGCGCTGTTTGCAGTGCGTTCTCCGGTACTCTTTCGGCGTAACGCCAAACGTCTTCTTGAACAGCGAGCTGAAGTAGGACGTATTCGGGATGCCCACCGCTTCTCCGACCTTGGTCACCTTGTCTGCGCCCTCCTGCAGCAGCTCCGTCGCTTTCTTCATCCGGTAGCCGGCCAAATAATCGTTGAAATACATACCCGTAGCATTGCGGAACAGATTGCCCAGATAGTTGGGGCTTAAGTACACCCTCTCTGCAAGCAGCCGCAGGTTGATATCCTGGTCATACTCCTGAGACACAATATCGATCACTCGCTGTACAATCGTCGTGTCCGACTGACGCCGGGTCTCCTCCGCTTTTCCGGCCCATTCCAACAGCCAGCCGGTGAGGAACGGTTTGATTGTGCGGAAGCGGTCCCGGCCCTGCAGAGAGACGCGCAGCTCCCACAGCGATGAATTCATCTCCTGATAATTGACGAAATCCTGGGCGACCCGCGTTACGAGCCGCATCAGGAACTCTTCGATATACGCCGGATCGACGCCCTGATTCTGCGCCAGATAGTGCATTGTCCGATGAGCCGCCGCCTCTACCCTAGTTCTGTCGAAGCCGTTCATTGCCGACCGAATCTCATCCGCCAACTTGACCGACTCCTGCTGCAGCTCGGCATCATGCCGGTTCCACTGCATACGGCGTCTGACAATAAGATCATACTCCAGCTCTTTAAGCTCCCAGAAGTTCCCGATATACCGGGACAGCACCGCTTCATTGTAGCTCCGGCGGATGTCCTCGGGGCATTCAACCCTGCTGCCGGCGTAGCAGCTTTCGAAGCCTTCAACTGCCATATGGCTGCTGGAACCGGCCTCTTCGCCGAGCGGATAACGGGCGATGCCCACATTGGCTCCCTCATGATATTCGAGCAGCCACATTCCATGCCCGCTGCAGCTTCGCTCCGGCTTCTTGCCGAACAGGAACACACGGAACGCATAGCCCCGCAGCTGCGGGCACAGCTCCCAGCTTCCGTCCAGCACGTTAAGAAACTGCTGCCTGGCATCTTCCCGCCGGCTCTCCTCCATGGACTCCGCGGTGATCCGGTCCAGCAGGCTGCGCAGATCGGACTCCTCAATCGGCTTCAGCAAATAATCGTCTACCCTTGTCTTCAGCGCCTGCTGGGCATAGGCAAAATCGCTGTACGCCGACAGCAGAATAATTCTGACCTTCTTGTCGACGGCCCGGATCCGCTCGGCCAGCTCAATGCCCGTCATAATCGGCATCTTGATATCTGTCAGCACAATATCCGGCCGCACGGACTGATACAGGTCGTAGCCCTCCTGGCCGTCCGCAGCGGTTCCTGCAATCCCGATGCCGTAATCCCCGCGCCAGTCTATGAAATCGGTCAGGCCTTCACGGCCGATCCGTTCGTCGTCGACAATAATCATCTTCATTACCGCACACTCCTTCTTCACTAGACAAAGGCAGCAGGGACCGGCCCGCAGACATATAAAACGATACGGTGCTGACCACGGCATAGTCAGCACCGAGCAGTTCTTGGTATAAGTCTGCGTTAATTAGCAGCCTTGCGCGCTTCGAACCAGGTATTAGCAGCCTGCTCTTCGAATGCTACGCATTCTTCGTAGCCCAAGTCCTTGGCCTTTCGAATCATTTCTTCCTTTAGCGAGTTAAATTCGCTGTCGTTCTTCGCATAGATCATTTTCCAGGACATTTCCTTGATAACTTCGCCAACCTGATCGCGCTTCACTGCCAACTGGTCGTCATATTTGAAATTCGGCACGTTAACCACTGTATAAGAAGCGAGCATGTCGTTGTTCAGCAATAACTCCTTGGCCGATAAAGCGCCATCATAATATTTCGACCAGTTCTTATCCAGCAGCGTAGCATTATCCTCCAGATAAGATTTCCATGTCGTCTTGTTCATTGGCGCATTGATAATCGGACTGACCATATTCTCGTCAGTAGCAGCACCATTATACATTGCCTTCAGTGTATCGCCCGTCTTTCCCCCGCCTTGATCTTCAGGAACAGCCGTATCCGCAGAAGACTTGCCCAGTTCTGTTATGACCGGAGCACCGCTTTCATCCAGATCCCACAACAAGCCCTGCGGTCCCAGATGATAGACTAGCGCACCTTCATCCGAATACATAAAGTCCAGCAGCTTCAGTGATGCTTCCTTGTTGCCCGTATTTGCGGATACCGCCCAGAACCAGCGGCTGCCAACTGTAGAGGTTTTCGCTTCTGACACCTTCAAATTGTCGAAAGGAATGCGCTTGTAGCCTTTTCCTTGCGCAGTCATATCCGGATTGGACGGATTGTAGTTCAGCGTACCCATATAGCCGTACATCCAGATGGCGGACTGCCCTTTATCTGCCTTGGCGAGATAATCGGACCATGTCTGGGAAACAGAATCTTCATCCAGCATTCCATTCTGGTAGAATTTATTGAACCATTGAAGCGATTTCAAATAATAGCTGTCTTCATCCAGGAACCGCTCGATCTTGTCCTCAGTCCCATGGGGCATAATGAAGTCATAATTGTTTAAGCCGTCAGTCGTCGTGTAACCGTAAGCTGATGCAATCATTCTGGCCATATTCACCGATTTGCCGTCCCACTCACTGAACAGGGACAGGCCGAAGAAGGTGTCACCGTTTTCCGTTTTGGGATGGGCTTTTACCATCTTCTCAATGACCTCGTAATAATCATAATAGTCTTTGACTGCAGGTGCGCCCAATTCCTGATAATAATCATACCGCAATGATGGAATCCCTATAGGGTCATTGCTATTAACCTCATTGCTTATAGACACTGCTGTTGGCACGCCATATGCACCACCAAAATTACCCTTTATCCGTTCAACTGCTTGATCAAATCTTGCAACATTAGGCATATTGGCCAGTTCGTCTTTCAGATCCAGTATTGCGCCGGCTTCAATCGCTTTCTTGAAATCATCCGCAGAGGTAAAAAGAATCAAGTCCCCCAGATCGCCGGTAGCCAGCTTCGTCTCGAAGCGTGAGGAGCCGCCGACGCTGTTCGGCATCACGCTCAGCTCCATGTTGAGATTATCCTTGAAATATTTGCCCATATACCCGCCGACAGCGCCTTCATAAGTTGTCGATTCTGTATAGATGGTCAGTTTGGCGGGTCCATCGGCAGAATTGTCCGATCCGCCGGAGCTACAGCCTGCGGAGACCAGCATTATTGTGGCAACGCCGCAGAGTGCGAACTTTTGAAGCATCGTCTTGTTCATATAAACCCCCTAAGTTGAATGGAAAATAGATTCATTATCCCTTAACCGCACCAATCATAATGCCCTTGACAAAGAAACGCTGGAAGAACGGATACACCATGAAGATCGGCAGCACTACAATCATCGTCACCGTCAGCTTGATCGACTCTGCTGTCTGAATATTCGAGCTTACATCCTCGGCAGACATGCTGCCGGAATTAACTGCGTTGGCAAGTGCGGTTGCCTGGCTAAGGTAACGGTAGAGCACATACTGCAGCGTATGAAGATTGTCCTTGGTAATATAGATGACCGTATCCATAAAGCTGTTCCATTGGCCCACTGCAGAAAAAATGGCCAGTGTAGCCAAAATCGGCATCATTAGTGGCAGAACAATCCGGGTAAAGACGACCAGTATTCCCGCCCCGTCCATTTCCGCCGACTCCTGAAGCTCATCGGGGATGCTGGATTCAATATACGTCTTGACCAGAATCATATTGTAGGCCGAGACCATTCCCGGGATAATGTACACCAGGAAATTGTCCAGAAGTCCGAGCTTGTGATACAGCAGGTAAATCGGGATAATCCCCCCGCTGATATACATCGTCGTAATAAAAAACCGGTAGACGTATTTTCTTAGCCACATCTTGCGTTGTGTCATCATGAAGCCCAGGAAGCCTGAGACCAGCACGGTCAGCAGTGTGCCAAGCACCGTCCGGAGTAAGCTGATCAGCAGCGCATGATAAATATTCGGGATTTGCAGCACCTGAATGTAGTTCTCGAAGTGAATACCCTGCGGGAAGAACATGATATCCCCTTTGGCGCTTAGGGTATTGTTGCTGATCGTGTTAATAAAGATGTAGTAGAACGGGTACACACAGAGCAGCATGAACGAGAGGAAAAACGTATAGTTGGCAACGGTAAAAATCTTTTCGCCAAAGCTCAATTTTTCCATCTTTTTCGGTGATGCCTTTTTCCCTTGCAGCATCAGGTCGATTTTGCCTGAACTCATTAGAAGATCGACTCTCCTCTCAGCGTCTTGGACAGCCGGTTTACGCTGAACAGAAGCACCAGACTCACAACGGATTTAAGAATACTGATAACTGTAGCAAGCGAGAAATTTCCTTTAAGCAAGCCGATATTGTACGTGTACAGGTCGAGTACTTCAAGCGAGCTTTTGTTCATCGCATTGGAGAACACAAAATACTGGTCCATACCGGTATTGATCATATTCGCTACAGCTAGCATCAGCAGGACGAAGAACGTAGGCAGCAGGCCGGGTACCGTAATGTGCCATACGCTGCGGAAGCGTCCGGCGCCGTCGATTTTGGCGGCTTCATACAGGTCCTGGGGAATCCCGTTGATGGCTGCAAGATACAAAATGGCGCTCCAGCCGACGCCCTTCCACACCTCAAGCAACGCCATCTTGATCCAGATATGCTCCGAGCTGGCCAAGAAATTAATGGGCTTGTCAAGTACTCCTATGCTGACGAGCACATTGTTTACTACACCGTTATCAACAGACAGGAGCGCGAAGACAATCGAGTAGACCAGCACCCAGCTGATAAAGTGCGGGATCGTGGTTAAGGTCTGAATCACTCTGCGCATACGGCTGCTGCGGATTTCGTACAGTAGAATAGCAAAGATCATAGGCAGTACAGCAAACGACAGGTGAAGGAAGCTCATACCGAAAGTGTTCTTGAGCACCCTTAGAATTTCGAACACCTGCTGCTTGGAATAGACCATCATCCTGAACCACTTGAGTCCCACGAACTCCATCTCGAACAGCGACATGCCCGACCGGTAGTTCACGAACGCGTACAGCCAGCCCCACAGCGGCATGTAAGCGAACACAAAAACAAACATCATAAACGGCAAAACCATTAAAAACAACTTGTACTTCGGGTTATTCAAAACTGTGACCCTCCAATCTTATCCGGTATTCCGTCTCTCTGAGATCCACAATCACCTCGCTGTAAAGCCAATAGTGTAATCGCTTACCCTTCGGTATTTTTATTTTAGCACCGGCCATTCCGTTCATTTTTGTCAAAAATCAACACTTCCTTAGAGCAGCAACACAGTTATTTAATCTCGGCTATAGGCAGCTTGATTGTCGTCACCGAACCCGATTGGGGCACGCTTTGAAAATCGAATACCGCCTCGTGGCCGTAATAGGAATGGAGGGTTCTTTTGATCGAATTCAGGGAAAAGCCATTGTCACCGTCAAAGCTCAGCCCATTGTTAATGCGCCGTACTGTCTCGGCATCCGCACCGGCTCCGTCATCTATAACCCGGATCACCAGGTGCCTATGCTCCTCGCGGATCAGCATCAGCACCTTCCCCTTCTCTTTGGGCAGTACGCCGTGCTCCACTGCATTCTCGACAATCGGCTGCAGCATGTTGCGGATGATACGGTAGCCGCTGACCGGCGCCTCCACCCGCACTTCATAATCCAACTGGTCGACGAACCGGCTGCGCTGGATTTCCAGGTAATGCCCGATCAGCTCCACCTCGCGCTCCAGCGGGATGTAGGTCTCCCCTTTGCCGAGGGCAAGCCGGTAGTAACGCGCGAACAGCTTGGATATACGTTCGGTCTCCCACGCCTTCTCCTTGCGGGCTGTCCAGGAGATAAGCGCCAGCGTGTTGTACAGAAAGTGCTGCCGGATCTGCGACTGGAACGCCCCCATCTCGGCCTCGCGCTTCTGCTGCTCCGTCTCGCGGATCGTTGTAATCTGCTCCTCGATCCGCCGCATCATCTTGTTGAACCGGTTCGTCAGCAGTCCGAATTCATCCTGGCTGTCGGTCACAATCTGCGGAGTCTCCTTGGTCTCGCTGTAGCTGCCCATCACGGCAACCAGCTGCTTGAGCGGCCGCAGCATGTTGCCCGTTAGGAGCAGAATCCCTGCCGCCAGAAGGATGATCGGGACAAACAAAATGAATAGGCCGGTACGCACATAGTCCGCCATATCAAGCCGAAAATACTCTTTCGGAATACTGGACAACAGCCGCCAATCCGTTTCTTCAATCATCACCGACTCCACCATCATCCATGTTCCCGATACATACTGTACACTCGCTTCTCCCAGGCTCGGTAGATCGGAGACAAGACTGCCGCGCATTAAAGACTTATCCGTTACCTGCCGGTTGGCGTATATAGCATCGCCGTTATGGTCCACAACAAACAGTTGTACATCTTCATTGACCGGAACCATGGCGTTTATTGACTGAAAGACAACCGATGGGCGGATAAAGATATCGATCCATCCCCGAATACCCGTTGATTTGCCTGTCGCGCTAAGGGCCAGTCTGTAGTATATACGTGTCTCTCCGTCTTCTTCTATCGCCTGCCAGCCAATTGTGGCTCGGGGAGAAGCGGTAATTGCATTAAACGCAGTCAAGTCCTCGTTCGGTTGGCGGGAATAGGATCCTTGAGAGAACCTAAACGTGTCGTCCTCCAAATGTATCTCTGCTTCCTCTATGTATCCGGTTTGTGTAACCATGGTCCGGAATGAGCTCAAACAGTCGAATTGGAAATCGACCCCTGCCTTGCCATGCTCAAAATATTTGACGGCATATTTGCGTAAGTATCGCTGGAAGCTCTCATTGGACGCGATCAGATTGGCCGAGGATACGACGCTGTTAAGTGCATTCTCCGTGGTTTCCTTACTCTGTGATATATATTTGCCGACAAGCCCTTCTCCCTGTTCCCGAATTAGTCTGGCGGAATGGCTGTATAAGTACAGGTTGGAGACGATAAATTGGATGACCATGACTACTGAGCACAGCCACACAAATTTCCAGCGAATGCTTGTCTTCTTCCATAAAAACTTCATGAAGCTCCCCTTTCGGAGGCTACGATAATGAGGCCTCAAGCTATTTCGAAACTTAAACAAAGCAAGCCGGTAGCCTATAATTCATTCTTGACCACCGGCCTGCTTAAGTTGTAGTAAATGTCCGCATCTTCAATAAAAGAATAGCATCGCCATTCAAACAGTTAAATGAACTTATTTAAGCAGCATATGCAACAAATTTAAGATGAAACTCCCCATATCACATGTCGTGAGGAGTTGTTTAACAGCAGGCTCGTACAAGCTCCTTAAATGAATTCATATTTTAAAAAAGCGCTGCCAATTGCTTTTGCAAAAGGCGGCGCCTCTATTTTCTCCAGGGCTTTCAGGATTGTTCAGCCCTGCAGTACATTTATCCTTTAATTTCCGGCAAGCTTTAGTAGCTCAGTTGCCCTGGACATCCAAGGTAACTGACTTAACGCGCCTTCTCACGGTCCTTTCCTTTATCCGATTCTCCGGCGTTTCGATTGGCCGCTTCGCGATCCTGCCGCATCTCATCCACTGACTTCACCTTCAATCGCGCTGCACCTTCATAGCCGGTTCGGGTTGGGAGCAGCTCGCCTTTTGCCAGCCGTTCTTTTGCCATGGCAATGGCTTCGCTGTACTGGGGCAGCCAAGGCTCACCCGCCACGAGCATCTCATCCACCATCTGCCAAATTTCCTTCGGATTGCAGACAGCGCCGACCAGCGGGTCCATCATGAAAGCCTGACGGAGCAACCTATCGTCTCCATGGACAGCCGCTTCCACCGCCAGCCGCTGCACCGAAATGCTGACATTGCACACTGCCGCCGGTCCAAGCGGAAGATCGCCGATCATCGGCATTGAAATGCCGTTGCGGTCCACATAACCCGGCGCTTCAATAACGGCATCATCCGGAAGATTGGATATGATTCCGTTATTTACAACATTGAAATGCCCCCGGTACACGCACCCGGTCTCCAGGGCCTCAATCAAGTAAGATCCATGCTCTTCTCCACGGTTGTCCGGGGAATATACAAACGCTGGGTCTTTCATCCAGTTCGGAAAATCGGTCTCGAACCAGTTGCGTCCTTCCGTACAAACACGCAAATATCCGCCTGTCTCGCCATTGATCCAGTTGCCCAGATCGATCCAGTCAACAATTTCGTCTGCCCTCTTGCGGTACCACGGCACATACTCGCTAAGATGACCGTTCGATTCGGTGCTGTAATACCCGAAACGCCGCAGCATGTCAATTCTCACCTTCTCGGTACGGCTGAAATCGGGATGTTTCTCAAACGCCTCCAGCAGGCCTTCCGTCAGATCCCGCCCGTTATGTGCCGCTTTTATATACCAGGTCTGGTGGTTGATGCCCGCACATACGATATCCACTTCCTCTTTCTTCAGGCCGTATACTTCGGCAATCTGATGATGTCCGTGCTGTACACCGTGGCAGAGACCGATTGTCCGGACTCCTCCATATCGATTGCAGGCCCAGGTGAGCATGGCCATCGGATTGGAGTAATTGAACAGTAGCGCATCCGACATCGCTACTTCTCGGATATCGCGGCAGATATCCAGCATTTCTGCGATACCACGCTGTCCATACATAATACCGCCCGCGCACAGCGTGTCACCAACACATTGGTCAACGCCGTATTTCAACGGAATATCCACATCGGAAGTAAATGCCTCCAGCCCTCCGACTCGGATGGTACAAAATACGTACTTTGCCCCACGAAGCGCCTCTCTGCGGTCAGTTGTGGCCGTAATGCGAATATCCAAACCGTTCTCGGCAATGTCCCGCTGGCACAGCTCGGCGACCATCTCAAGATTGTGCGGATTGATATCCATAAAGGATACCTCAATGTTGCGGAATTCCGGGACGGCAAGCAGATCACGCAGCAATCCCCGGGTAAATCCGATACTACCAGCGCCAATAAAAGCAACTTTAAATGTCATGACTCCCAGCCTTTCGATACGGTATTTGTACATGTTCATTGTAGCAACCGGGATCGGAATGGCGTAGCCACAATCATGACCGCTTTTCGGTAACCGTGTCAAAAATCCTAACTTTCTCTATATTCCTCCGCGCCACTGTGATCCCATAGATGACGGTCGACACCGTTGCGGTAATCGACGGGAGTAACTCCTGTATATTTTTTAAACAGCAAATGAAAATACTGCCGGCTGGCAATGCCGACATAATCGGCAATCTCGGTTACAGGGACATCGCTTTGTCCCAACAGCATTTTTGCCTTCTCCATCCGAATTCGGGTCAGGTAATCGGTTACAGTGAAGCCTGTATGAGCTTTAAATATGCGGTGCAGGTAGCCTGGATGCAAGTTAACCGCTGCTGCCAGCTCTTTCATCCGGATTTGACGGTCATAATTTTGGTACAGGTAATCAATGCTTTGCCGGACATACCCGTCGGAGGGCCGAAATGGCTTAATCTCCAAATCGATATGGATCTCGGCCAAGCGCAGCAGCAGCTCAGTAAAAAGCAGCTGAGCCAGGTTCCCTCCTTGTCCCTTGCATTTGTCCAGCTCCAAGACCAGATTGCGAAGGGTATGATATACCTCGTCCGTCCCCGGCAGAAACAAGCTGTTGAATGGGGTCGACAGCAGCTTAGCCACCGCCTTCTCCTGGCGCGCTAGGACCGCAAGTGAAGGCGCAATTCCTTTGTGAAGCACAAAGCCGAATTCAACGTTAAGCATCCGGCAGGGCGTATCGCCGTCTACAATAAGCCGGTGAGGGACCCCGGCGTTAATTAGGATCAGTTCCCCGCGCTTTAAGCTGAAGCTGGCCGGATTGTTCTTCTCGATCAATAAATCAACTCTGCACACGCCGGAGATCAAGTACATAATCTCCGTCGACTGATGGCGATGGTACGACATCCTATAGTCATGCCATCGCTTATAGTAATAGGCGTAGAAGTAGGGACTGTATTCGCCTTCCAGCAGTTCCTGCTGAAAAAGACTTCCGTTTAGCTGCGGCATGCCGTTTCTCCTTTCAATAGGCGCATGGTTTTCTGTTCCTAGTGTACATCCGTACCGGAAAGTCATACAATCGAAAATTACCCGGTTTCCGTTAAGTGGCGATCCATAAATTTACAGGAACCGAGGATTTCTTTTGCACCCGCACCAATGCAAAAACACCTCCAAGGTTATCTCCATATCATACGAAATGGCTTGATTCACTTTAAACTTCTTGATGCTAACTTGGAAACCTGAATAATTTAGTAATTTGACATTCACCAAATCGGCAATCGTACCATGTTCTTGTCCAAACACTGATCTTTAACAAGATTAACCCTAGGTTTCTTACTTATCCATTTTCTGAATCATTCGTGCATAAACTATTAGCATCTCAGATGTGACATTAGCAATCAGTTGATGGATTTGAGCCGTATTCAAGCCAGCTTTTATCAACTTCCTCTTTGCCTTTTTTCGGAGTATAGGAAATAGGTCTCATCCATTTCGACGATACCTTCGAAGATAGGTAGTCCTATCTGTTTTAAAGATGCTCGGAGACTGAATCAATTTCTTTTGAGTAAATTTAGGCATCTCGTCTACGGTAAAATACAATTGCTGCTGTAATAAAGATCAGTGTCCATAACATTGAAATACCTGCCCCTTGCATTGGTGTTAGGACGTTTATTTCTTCAGAGGAATGCGGCATATACATATAATATCCTGCCGTATCCGGAAAATACTTCTTAATACTCGGTAGATAATCTCTCGTCAATGGACTGACAATGAAATAGTAACCAAGCAGTACTACTACAGCAGGAGTGGTTCGTCTTAGTAAACTACCTATAGCTGCACTGAGAAGTGTGGTTAATGTTAGATAGCCTGTTGCACCTGTT
>RCUO01000388.1_pt1 | contig 23046 bp, 22 predicted proteins | sample 2166161 | NCBI WGS metagenome assembly RCUO01 (sample SAMN09932617, study PRJNA488358) | compost metagenome | feature: garden; material: soil; isolation source: compost soil in cyclohexanecarbonitrile-enriched culture | place: Germany: Experimental Botanical Garden Goettingen | collected 2016-01-27
ATACCACGGTGCGGATACCCGGGCCGTCATGGGTAGAATAGCGCTGAATGTTGAAAATCATAATATCGCCTCTTGTTGCGTATGAAGATTAAATTACCTTCGAATGAAAGTTATCTTGACGTGCATCAACTCTGAGGCAGGTTTTCTCGTGATAGGGTTACTGCAGATTCATTTTTGAGGACCACATCATGGAACTGTATCTCGACACATCCGACGTAGCGGCTGTTAAACGACTGGCCCGCGTATTTCCGCTGGCAGGTGTCACGACTAACCCAAGCATTGTCGCCGCCGGTAAAACGCCGCTGGAGGTGTTACTGCCTCAGCTGCAGGAGGCGATGGGCGGTCAGGGCCGTCTGTTTGCGCAGGTGATGGCAACCACCGCTGAAGGCATGGTAGAAGACGCGCTTAAGCTGCGCGCCATCATGGCCGATCTGGTGGTGAAAGTGCCGGTCACAGCAGAAGGGCTGGCGGCGATCAAGATGCTGAAAGCACAAGGGGTTCCGACTCTGGGTACGGCGGTATACAGCGCGGCGCAGGGGATGATGGCGGCGCTGGCCGGGGCGGAATATGTTGCCCCGTACGTTAATCGCGTGGATGCGCAGGGCGGGGACGGGATCCAGACCGTTGCCGAATTACAGCAACTGCTGACGCTTCATGTACCGAATTCAAAAGTGCTGGCTGCGAGCTTCAAAACCCCGCGTCAGGCGCTGGATTGCCTGCTGGCAGGCTGTGAATCTATCACCCTGCCGCTGGACGTGGCGCAGCAGCTGATTACCTCTCCGGCGGTGGATGCTGCGATTGCGAAGTTCGAGCAGGACTGGCAGGGCGCGTTTGGACGGACATCGATTTAACGCGCACCGAACTGTCCCTCTCCCACAGGGAGAGGGAGAAAACGTTTAACCTCCACACACCTCACACCCCGGATTACGCATCAGCTTCATCTCGCGGAACTGGCAGGTCATCGCGTCGTACATCACGATTTTCCCCGCTGCAGGCGTACCGTAATGCGCCAGCACTTTAATGGCTTCCATTGCCTGCATAGAACCGATCACCCCGACCAGCGGCGCCATTACGCCGGCTTCCACGCAGGTGAGGGCATTCTCGCCAAACAGACGACTCAGGCAGCGGTAACAGGGATCGCCTTCGGCATACGTAAAGACGCTGACTTGCCCCTCCATGCGGATCGCCGCCCCGGACACCAGCGGCGTCTTATGCACAAAACAGCCCGCGTTGAGCTGGTTGCGGATCGCGACGTTATCGGTGCAGTCGAGCACCAGATCGTGATGGGCAATCTGCGCAAACAGCGAGGTTTCATCGAGCAGCGCGTTAAGAAGGGTAAACCTGACGTTGGGGTTGATGCGCGCCAGTGACGCGTGGGCGGAGACCACTTTCGGCTCGCCGAGGGTGGCGTCGCTGTGCAGCGTCTGGCGCTGTAGATTGGACAGTGAAACGGTATCGAAATCGAGCAGCGTCATGTGCCCCACGCCTGCGGCTGCCAGATACTGCGCGGCGGCACAGCCCAGCCCGCCAAGGCCCACCACCAGTACGTTGGCCGCTTTCAGCGCTTCCTGACCGTCAAAATCAAAGCCGCGCAACACGATCTGGCGGTTGTAGCGCAGCATCTCGTTATCGCTCAGTTCCACCGCCATGATCAGCCCCCAAACAGTGCGTTAAACGGCTCAACTTCCACCCATTCACCGGCTTCCACGTTGCCGCGCTCGCGCTCCAGCACGATAAAACAGTTGCCCTGGCTGAATGAGCTGAAAATATGTGAACCCTGATGGCCGGTAGTACTCACTTCCAGATCGCCGTCGGCGTTACGCGCCAGAATACCGCGCTGGAAGTCGAGACGCCCCGGCGATTTCTTCAGTCGGGTCGCTGCGCGCACGCGCTGACGGGCAGGCAGGCTGTGGGCGGTATTACCGGATAATTTCGCCAGCAGCGGCTGTACCAGTTGATAAAACGTGAACGCCGCCGAGACCGGGTTGCCCGGCAGCCCGCAGAACCAGCTGTCGGGCAGTTTGCCAAAGGCGAAGGGTTTGCCCGGCTTGATGGCCAGTTTCCAGAACCCAATTTCTCCCAGCTCATCAAGAATGGTTTTGGTGTAATCTGCTTCGCCCACCGACACGCCGCCAGAGCTGAGTACCACGTCGGCGACGCGGTTTGCTTCCAGGAACGCGGCGCGTAGCTGCTGCGGATCGTCAGGAATAATGCCGAGATTAATCACCTCGCAGCCGAGCTGCTCCAGCATCAGATGCACCGCCAGGCGGTTGGTGTCGTAGATCTGCCCCTCTGCCAGCGGCTGGCCCGGGAGTTGCAGTTCATCGCCAGTGGAGAACACCGCGACGCGCGCTTTACGCACCACCGCAACACTGGCAATACCCAGCGAAGCCAGCACCGGCAGTTCGGCCACGGTCAACCGGGTCCCCGCCGCAAAAACGGTGGCGCCCTGGGTGATGTCCTCTCCGCTGCGACGGATATTCTGGTTTGCCTTAACGCTGGCGGTGAACCGCACGCCGTTGTCAGCCTGTTCGGTCTCTTCCTGCATCACCACCGCATCGCAGCCCGCGGGAACCGGGGCACCGGTCATAATGCGGATGCAACTTCCGGCTGGCCATTCACCGTGGAAGGGTTGCCCGGCAAAGGCTTTGCCCGCCACCGGCAGGGGAGTGCCTGCCACCAGATCCGCCAGACGTACGGCATAGCCATCCATCGCCGAGTTATCAAAACCCGGGACGTTGAGCGGCGAGACAATATCAGCGGCGGTGACGCGGCCAAAACAGCTCAGCAGCGGCAGCGTTTCCTGTTCTGACAGCGGGGTAATGCTCGCGAGCATCTGGGTGAGAGCCGTCTCAAGCGGCATCAGTCCGGCGGTAAAATCCATGGGTTACTCCAGCGCGGTAATAGCGAAGGCGCTCATTATGGCAGAAAAGTGCCGTTAACTGTATGACACCATGGGCTTACCCTTTACATCACGGTTGCGTCTTTCTATATTCAAAAATTATCTGAAACTCCGGCAACGATAATGATATTTATAGAAAAAGCGGCAATTCAGCGCGCAAAGGTGAAGTGAATGGGGAATGCAGTCATCGCAATTCATGGCGGCGCAGGGGCGATTACCCGGGCGCAGCTCAGTCAGGCGCAAGAGCAGCGCTATGTTGAGGCGCTTTCGTCGATAGTGGAAAACGGTCAGCGAATGCTGGAGGCGGGCGAGAGCGCGCTGGATGTGGTGACCGAAGCGGTGCGCCTGCTGGAGGAGTGCCCGTTGTTCAATGCAGGGATTGGCGCGGTCTTTACCCGCGACGAAACCCATGAGCTGGATGCCTGCGTCATGGACGGCATTACCCTGAAAGCCGGTGCCGTGGCGGGTGTCAGCCACCTGCGCAACCCCGTACTGGCCGCGCGGCTGGTGATGGAGCAAAGCCCGCACGTGCTGCTGGTGGGCGAGGGCGCCGAGAAATTTGCCTTCGACCATGGTATGGAATCCGTTTCGCCGGAGATCTTTTCCACCCCCGAGCGCTACCAGCAGCTGCTGGCGGCACGCGGTGCAGGTGATGTTCGTCTCGACAACGCCGCCCCGCTGGACGAATCCAGCAAAACCGGCACCGTCGGCGCCGTAGCGCTGGACAAGGCCGGGAACCTGGCGGCGGCCACGTCGACGGGCGGGATGACCAATAAACTTCCGGGACGGGTGGGCGACACTCCCTTACCCGGCGCGGGCTGCTACGCCAATAACGCCAGCGTGGCGGTCTCCTGTACCGGCACCGGCGAGGTGTTTATCCGCACCCTGGCCGCCTATGACATTGCGGCGCTGATGGACTACGGCGGCTTAAGCCTGGCCGAAGCCTGCGAGCGGGTGGTGATGGAAAAACTTCCCGCCCTCGACGGCAGCGGCGGCCTGATTGCCGTCGATCGTGAGGGTAACGTGGCGTTGCCTTTTAACAGTGAAGGTATGTATCGCGCCTGGGGCTATGCCGGAGATGCGCCCAGCACCGGGATCTATCGTGAATAAGGGGAACCGGATGCCGAACAGCGATCGGCTCGACAGCCAGCAGGTGCTGGCCGTACATCATCTGAATGTTGCCTTTCCTGACGGTCGGGCGCCTGTCCCGGCGGTCAAAAATCTCTCTTTTTCGCTGAAGCGCGGCGAGACGCTGGCGATTGTCGGTGAATCCGGTTCCGGGAAATCGGTCACCGCACTATCGCTGATGCGCCTGATTGAGCAGTCCGGTGGGCTTGTCGACTGCGGCAGTCTGCTATTGCGTCGCCGCAGCGGCCAGGTGAGCAATCTCACCGACCTGAGTCCGTCGCAGATGCGCAGCGTGCGCGGGGCCGATATGGCGATGATTTTCCAGGAGCCGATGACCTCCCTAAACCCGGTGTTTCCGGTGGGTGAGCAGATTGCCGAGTCGATTCGCCTGCATCAGGGGCTGAACGGCGTGGAGGCGCTGGCCGAAGCAAAACGGATGCTGGAGCAGGTGCGGATCCCGGAGGCTGACGCCATTCTGACCCGCTATCCACATCAGCTGTCCGGTGGGATGCGCCAGCGGGTGATGATCGCCATGGCGCTCTCCTGTCGCCCGGCGGTGCTGATTGCCGATGAGCCGACCACCGCGCTCGACGTTACGATCCAGGCGCAGATCCTGCAACTGATCAAAGTGTTGCAGCAGGAGATGGAGATGGGGGTGATTTTTATCACCCACGACATGGGGGTGGTGGCGGATATTGCCGATCGGGTGCTGGTGATGTATCAGGGTGAGGCCGTCGAAACCGGCCCGGTTGAACAGATTTTCCATGCGCCGCAGCATCCCTACACCCGGGCGCTGCTGGCGGCTGTCCCGCGGCTTGGGGCGATGCACGGCAGCGACTTACCGCGGCGCTTCCCGCTGATTTCGCCTGCCCAACCCGACTATCAGGAAGCGGAGACCGAGCAGGATACCGTGGTGCCGGGCGAGCCGATTTTGCAGGTCCGGGACCTTGTGACGCGCTTTGGGCTGCGCGGCGGACTGCTGAACCGCATCAAGCGAGAAGTGCACGCGGTGGAGCATGTCAGCTTTGATTTATGGCCCGGCGAGACGCTGTCGCTGGTGGGAGAGTCCGGCAGCGGAAAATCCACCACCGGGCGAGCGCTGCTGCGGCTGGTAGAGTCCCAGGCGGGCACCATCACCTTCAACGGCGAGCGCATCGATACCCTGCCTGCCAGCAAGCTTCAGCCGCTGCGCCGGGATATTCAGTTTATCTTTCAGGACCCGTACGCCTCTCTCGATCCCCGCCAGACGGTGGGCTATTCAATCATGGAGCCGCTGCGGGTGCATAACTTGCTGGACGGGGTCGCCGCCGAGCGTCGGGTCGCCTGGCTGCTGGAGCGGGTGGGGCTGAAGCCGGAACACGCCTGGCGCTATCCGCATGAGTTTTCTGGCGGCCAGCGGCAGCGGATCTGCATTGCCCGCGCGCTGGCGCTCAACCCGAAAGTGGTGATTGCCGACGAGTCCGTCTCGGCGCTGGACGTCTCGATTCAGGCGCAGATCATCAACCTGCTGCTTGACCTGCAGCGGGACATGGGCATCGCGTTTCTGTTTATTTCGCACGATATGGCGGTGGTGGAGCGCATCAGCCATCGCGTGGCGGTAATGTACCTCGGGCAAATCGTTGAGATTGGCCCGCGCCGCGCGGTATTTGAAAACCCACAGCATCCGTATACCCGTAAGCTGATGGCCGCTGTACCGGTCGCCGATCCGGCTCATCGCCACGCCCAACGGGTGCTGGTGCAGGATGAGCTGCCGGGCAATATTCGCAAGCGGGGAGAGTCTGCCGAGCGCGTTGTGCTTCGGGAGGTGAGCCCCGGTCATTTTGTCGCGCCGCCGCGCCAGGATAATGCGTTTTCACGTTTATAACCAACAACAACAGCAGGGAACAACAGGAGAATACAATGACAAAATTTGTTGCTCGCAGATGGCTGTTAGCCGCGAGCGTCACGGCAGCACTGGCTGCCACACCCGCGTTTGCGGCCAAAGATGTCGTGGTGGCGGTGGCCTCCAACTTCACCACCCTCGATCCGTATGATGCCAACGACACCCTGTCGCAGGCGGTGGCGAAGTCGTTTTATCAGGGGCTGTTTGGTCTTGATAAAGAGATGCAGCTGAAAAACGTGCTTGCCGAGAGCTACAAGGTCTCTGACGACGGGCTGGTGTATACCGTGAAGCTGCGCAGCGGCGTGAAGTTCCAGGACGGTACCGACTTCAACGCCCAAGCCGTGAAGGTCAACCTCGATCGCGCCAGCAATCCGCAAAACAGCCTTAAGCGCTATAACCTGTATAAAAATATCGCCAGCACCGAGGCCGTCGATCCCACCACGGTAAAAATCACCCTTAAAGAGCCGTTCTCGGCCTTTATCAACATTCTCGCCCACCCGGCCACGGCGATGATCTCCCCGGAAGCGCTGAAAAAATACGGCAAAGAGATTGGCTTCCATCCGGTGGGCACCGGGCCGTATGAGCTGGTGACCTGGAATCAGACCGACTTTGTGAAGGTGAAGAAGTTTGCCGGTTACTGGCAGCAGGGACTGCCGAAGCTGGACACCATCACCTGGCGTCCGGTGGTGGATAACAACACTCGCGCGGCGATGTTACAGACCGGCGAAGCGCAGTTTGCTTTCCCGATCCCCTACGAGCAGGCGGCGCTGCTGAGTAAAAACAGCAAGCTGGAGCTGGTGGCCAGCCCGTCAATCATGCAGCGCTATATCAGCATGAACGTCACCCAAAAGCCGTTCGATAACCCGAAAGTGCGCGAGGCGATTAACTACGCCATCAACCGCGAGGCGCTGGTGAAGGTGGCCTTTGCTGGCTATGCCACCCCAGCGACCGGCGTGGTACCGCCTTCCATCGCGTACTCCCAGCAGTATCACCCGTGGGAATACAACCCGACAAAAGCGCGCGAACTGCTGAAAGAGGCCGGATTCCCGAACGGCTTCAGCACCACCCTGTGGTCGTCGCACAATCACAGTACCGCCCAGAAGGTGCTGCAGTTTACCCAGCAGCAGCTGGCGCAGGTGGGGATTAAGGTGCAGGTGACGGCGATGGATGCCGGTCAGCGCGCGGCCGAGGTGGAAGGCAAAGGGCAGAAAGAGAGCGGGGTGAGAATGTTCTACACCGGCTGGACCGCCTCGACCGGTGAAGCCGACTGGGCGCTGTCGCCGCTGTTTGCCTCCGGAAACTGGCCGCCAACCCTGTTCAATACCGCGTTCTACAGCAACCCGCAGGTGGATAAAGATCTGACGGATGCCCTGAAAACCACTCAACCGGAAGAGAAAGCGAAACTGTACAGGGATGCGCAGGATACCATCTGGAAAGAGTCACCGTGGGTGCCGCTGGTGGTCGAGAAGCTGGTGTCGGCGCATAACAAGGCGCTGACCGGGTTCTACATCATGCCGGATACCGGCTTTAGCTTTGACGACGCGGATCTGAAATAGAGCACTCATTCCCGCAGGTTTACGCCTGCGGGATGAGAGGAATGTGCATGCTGAATTATGTGATTAAACGTTTGTTGGGGCTGATCCCGACGCTCTTGATTGTGGCGGTGCTGGTCTTTTTGTTTGTGCATATGCTGCCGGGCGATCCGGCGCGATTGATTGCCGGTCCGGAAGCGGACGCCACGGTGATCGAGCTGGTGCGTAAGCAGCTTGGACTGGATCAACCGCTGTATGTGCAGTTCTGGCACTACATGACCAACGTCCTGCAGGGCGATTTTGGCACTTCGATGGTGTCGCGCAGACCGGTCTCGGAAGAGATCGCCAGCCGCTTTATGCCCACCTTCTGGCTGACCATTGCCAGCATGGCCTGGGCGATGCTGTTTGGTCTGGGGGCCGGGATTGTGGCGGCCGTCTGGCGTAACCGCTGGCCGGACCGGCTGGGGATGGCGCTGGCGGTGACGGGGATCTCCTTCCCGGCCTTTGCGCTGGGGATGCTGCTGATGCAGGTCTTCTCTGTCGAGCTGGGCTGGTTGCCCACCGTGGGGGCCGACAGCTGGCGGCACTATATCCTGCCGTCTTTGACCCTGGGGGCGGCGGTGGCGGCGGTGATGGCGCGTTTCACCCGCGCCTCGTTTGTTGACGTGCTGAACGAAGACTATATGCGCACCGCCCGGGCGAAAGGGGTTAGCGAGAAGTGGGTGATCCTCAAGCACGGCCTGCGCAACGCGATGATCCCGGTGGTGACCATGATGGGGCTGCAGTTCGGCTTCCTGCTCGGCGGCTCGATCGTGGTGGAAAAGGTCTTCAACTGGCCGGGGCTCGGACGCTTGCTGGTCGATTCCGTCGACATGCGCGACTACCCGGTGATCCAGGCGGAAGTGCTGCTCTTTTCGCTGGAGTTTATTCTTATCAACTTAGTGGTGGATGTGCTCTATGCCGCCATTAATCCGGCTATCAGGTACAAGTAAGATGCGATTGTTAAACTGGCGTCGGCACGCCATGTTAAAGGCGATGCCGGGACTCAAACCGGATCAGATCCGCACGCCGTGGTTCGAATTCTGGCGACGCTTTCGTAAGCAGCCGGTGGCGATGACCGCCGGGCTATTTGTCCTGCTGCTGATCCTGGTGGCGGTATTGGCCCCCTGGATCGTCCCCTTCGATGCGGAGAATTATTTCGATTATGACCGTCTGAACGAAGGCCCGTCGATGATGCACTGGTTCGGCGTGGACTCGCTCGGACGCGATATCTTCAGCCGGGTGCTGATGGGGGCGCAGATCTCGCTCGCCGCCGGGGTATTTGCGGTGCTGATTGGCGCAGCTATCGGCACGGTGCTGGGCCTGATGGCCGGTTACTACGAAGGCTGGTGGGACCGGATCATCATGCGCATCTGCGACGTGCTCTTTGCCTTCCCCGGCATTCTGCTGGCGATTGCGGTGGTGGCGGTGATGGGCAACGGCATGGCCAACGTGATCATCGCCGTGGCGATCTTCTCCATCCCGGCCTTTGCCCGCCTGGTGCGCGGCAATACCCTGGTCCTGAAGCAGCAGACCTTTATCGAGTCGGCGCGCAGCATTGGCGCCAGTGATACCACCATCCTGTTTAACCATATTCTGCCAGGTACCGTCTCCTCGATCGTGGTCTATTTCACCATGCGTATCGGGGTGTCGATTATCTCGGCCGCCAGCCTGTCGTTCTTAGGGTTAGGCGCTCAGCCGCCGACCCCGGAGTGGGGGGCGATGCTCAACGAGGCGCGGGCCGATATGGTGATTGCCCCGCATGTGGCGTTATTCCCGAGCATGGCGATTTTCCTCACCGTATTGGCGTTTAATCTGCTGGGAGATGGGTTGCGCGACGCGCTTGATCCAAGAATTAAGGGGTAATGCCAAAACCTACCAATAATTGTAGAGGTGAGTGGTAAAAGGTTCTTTTATTCAGTGAGTTAAGAAATGCCGTATAAAAGGTTTGCTGGAGTTAACGGTTTGTAAAAATTATAATGGTTAATGATTGAATAACGTTAAATATTGTAAGGATTACAATGAAAAAGCTCCTTTTATGCGGCATGGTTTTACTTTCTACCTCTTGCGCCGATTTCCAGAAAAACATGAGTGACGGGATGAAAGCGGTCAATACGGCCCTGACACCCAAATCGTCCACTGGCGCGCAAACCGCAGCGGCGGCAAAAGAGTCCGGCACCATCACCAATGACCAGTGCAAGACCAGCATCGGCAAGAGCCGGGACTATTTCGAACAGATCGTCGGCTTCAAGCTGAACGAGTCCAACTCCTCGGGCTATACCTCGTTCTCCGAAACCTACAACCTGCGCATTTCCGATCGTAAAGACCGCTTTGGCGGCAACTTTGCTATCTGCATTATCTCTATCGATCCGCAGACCAATAAGGTCACCACCTTCTCTATGCCGACCTGATTGCGATATCGTGCCTGCTTTCAGCCCGGCCAGCGGCCGGGCTGAAAGCAGTTAACGAAGCGCAGCAACCAGCGCTTTTGCCACCTCTTCGGAGCTGGCCGGATTCTGCCCGGTGATAAGCTGGCCGTCTTCGACAATATACGATCCCCAGTTCGGCCCTTTCTGGTAATTCGCCCCCAGGGCAATCAACTCATCTTCCACCAGGAAAGGGACGATGTCGGTCAACTCGACGTCAGCCTCTTCGCCGTTGGTAAACCCGGTCACCTGACGACCCTTAACCAGCGGCTCGCCAGAGGCGGCCTTCACATGGCGCAGCACGCCCGGCGCATGACAGACGAAGCCCGTGGGTTTACCGGCGCGCGTGAAGGCTTCAATCAGGGCGATGGAGGTCTGTGACTCGGCCAGATCCCACAGCGGGCCGTGGCCGCCGGGATAGAAGACGGTATCAAAATCGTCCTGACGCACGCTATCGAGCTTGAGGGTGTTGGCGAGCTCGCGTTGGGCCGCCGGATCGGCTTTGAAGCGCAGGGTCAGTTCGGTCTGAAAATCGGTTGAATCACTCTTGGGATCCAGCGGAGGCTGGCCGCCTGCCGGGGAGGCCAGTACCACCTCGGCCCCCGCATCCTTGAAGATGTAATACGGGGCGGCAAACTCTTCCAGCCAGAAGCCCGTTTTCTTACCGGTATTGCCCAGTTCACTGTGTGAGGTGAGAACCATTAAGACTTTCATTATTCGCTCCGGTGATGATACGAGCTTTAAAAATAGCCTGGTTCGGCAAAGCCATCCTCGAAGAGAGGGCTGTTTCGGAACTATTACGGCAGCTACCAGAAATAATTTTATTCTCCTGCCCGGGAAGGATGACAATCCTGGTTATCATCAGGAAATCTCAGACACATCAAGGAATAAACGATGGTTAAGGTACGTGACGCGCAGGCGGAAGATTTCAACGTATGGTTACGGTTGTGGAAGGGCTATCTGAATTTTTACGGCACCGGGCTGGATGAAGCGGTAACCCTGGCGACCTGGCGGCGGGTGTTGTCCCCGGAGTCGGGGCTGTTTTGCCGACTGGCCGAAACCGAACAGGGCGTGGTGGGGTTCGCGATTTGTGTCCTGCATGAAGGCACCTGGGTGACCCAGCCGCTGTGCTATCTGGAAGATCTGTTTGTCGATGACGCGGCGCGCGGCAAGGGGGCGGGCAGGGCGTTGATTGAGGCCATTATTGATGAGGCCCGGAAGCAGTCATGGTCGAAGGTCTACTGGGTCACCCGGGAGGGCAATCCAGCCCGGGCGCTGTATGACAAGTTGGCAACGGTAGATGATTACGTTCGCTACCGGATTACGATTTAACAATGATTGGCACGGTCGATCCCCTCTCCCTGAGGGAGAGGGTTAGGGTGAGGGGGAACAACGCCCACATTCCCCCGTTAACCTTCCTCAGTTATTCAACGCAGCCAGCGCGGTGCGTTCAGAGTATCGGCGTAGAAGTTCACCAGTTCATACAGCAGCCCTTCCATCACCTCGGCCATATCCCGCGGTAATACCTTGCTGATAAGCAACTGCGTGAGGGTCTGGCAGTACAGCCCCAGCAGATCGCTTTCCGGTTCAAATGTAGGCAGACGGGACGGCAGATCGGACAGGGTGAAGCGCTCCACCAGGTGTGGCGGAATCGGCTCGTTAAGCATTGGCTGCAATAGCGCAAGACAGGCTGAAAGGCGGGCGCAGAGCGTCAGTTTTTCCGTCGGGTCGTCGGTTTCCGGCAGGGTATGGGCAAAGCGTTCACAGTGGTTCGCCAGCTCGGTGAAGTCGGTGTTGTGAGAGAAAGGTACGATAAATAATGCCTGAGCATGGGTTGGGGTAGTAGCCATAGTGGCAGCCTCCGATAAAGTGAGTGGATCCTGTAACTTTATCGGAGGCCAATCCCGGCGCCTGATTTTGCAGGCGCATCAGGAAGATACTGCGAAGCGTTAGTGGCGACAAGCCGGGAAAAACATTCCCGGAAGGCACCTCGCAAAAAAGCGGAGTTCTTCCATGGCCCCCTCGAACTGCTGGAGAAAGATGTCCCGCTGTTCCTGGTGAAGGGTGGGGGCAAATGCCGGGCGCTGGACGATCGCGTGGAGCGTTTTGCGGTGAAAATTACCGATAACCTGGTGGTGTTTGATCCACGTGAGTACGCCCTGGCGGGGATTGACGATGCGTTCCGCTGGCTGCTGGCGCCATGCATCATCTCAACCTTGCTGGTGGACCGTCTTGCCGCCCATTTTGAGCACTACACCGGCCACAGTCTGGATATTCGCCGCTACTACCGGCAGTTCGAGTATTAAGAGAAATAAAAAAGGGGACGTAAAGTCCCCTTATTCCCAGGCCTGATAAACGCAGCGCCATCAGGCGTTATGCAGGGGCGGATTAAACCCGGCTACCCCACAGGTCATATTCGTCAGCGTTTTCGACTTTCACGCGCACGATATCGCCTGGTTTCACCTTGGTTTCGCCGTTCAGGTAGACCGCGCCGTCGATTTCTGGGGCATCGGCCATACTGCGGCCAATCGCGCCTTCTTCATCCACTTCGTCGACGATCACCAGAATTTCGCGACCCACTTTTTCCTGCAGACGTTCAGCAGAGATCTGCTGTTGCAGCTGCATGAAGCGGTTCCAGCGCTCTTCTTTCACCTCTTCCGGCACCTGATCGGCCAGTTCGTTGGCGGTAGCGCCTTCCACCGGGCTGTACTTGAAGCAGCCCACGCGATCCAGACGGGCCTCTTTCAGGAAGTCGAGCAGCATCTGGAAATCTTCTTCGGTTTCACCCGGGAAGCCGACGATAAAGGTGGAGCGCAGGGTCAGATCCGGGCAGATTTCACGCCACTGTTTGATGCGCGCCAGCTGGCGGTCAACGGAGCCAGGACGCTTCATCAGCTTCAGAATACGCGGGCTGGCGTGCTGCAGCGGGATATCCAGGTATGGCAGGATTTTGCCTTCCGCCATCAGCGGAATCACATCATCAACGTGCGGGTACGGATAGACGTAGTGCAGACGCGTCCAGATGCCCAGCTTAGCGAGCTGTTCGCACAGGCCGACCATGCTGGTTTTCACCGGCTCGCCGTTGTGGAAACCGGAGCGGTGCTTCACGTCCACGCCGTAGGCGGAGGTGTCCTGGGAGATCACCAGCAGCTCTTTGACGCCCGCATCGGCCAGGCGCTTGGCTTCGGCCAGCACTTCACCAATCGGACGGCTCACCAGATCGCCACGCATGGACGGGATAATGCAGAAGGTGCAGCGATGGTTGCAGCCTTCGGAAATTTTCAGGTAGGCGTAGTGACGCGGAGTCAGCTTCACGCCCTGTTCCGGCACCAGGCTCAGGAACGGGTTGTGCTTTGGTTTTGGCACATAGTGATGCACATGTTCCAGCACCTGCTCGTAGCTGTGCGGGCCGGTAATCTCCAGCACCTTCGGGTGAACTTCGCGGATTTGATCGACTTTGGCACCCAGACAGCCGGTGACAATCACCTTGCCGTTTTCAGTGAGTGCTTCACCGATGGCTTCCAGAGACTCCTGCACGGCGCTATCGATAAAGCCGCAGGTGTTAACGATCACCATGTCGGCGTTGTCGTAGCTTGGCACGACGTCATAGCCTTCGGTGCGAAGTTCGGTCAGGATACGTTCGGAATCCACCAGGTTTTTCGGACAGCCCAGCGAGACGAAGCCGATTTTCGGCTGGTGCGTAACATTGCTCATAGATTAAAAAGTAGTCAGTTATGGAGTTATCAGGGCAGGATTGTACAGATTTCCGCTCAGGAATTACAGGGGATATATGGGTACATCAGCTAAACATCTCAGGGAGATGCTTTATGACGTCCCGGCAGTCATTTTCTTTTCTGTATTGGTATTATAAACCCCCAAAGTTTTTGCTTAAGCTTCTTTTAAAATATGCCGATAACTAATGAATTCAATGATGTGCTTTACTGTTTGATCCAGGGATATCTATGGCAGTTAACGGTGATATAAAGGTTCTTGAAGGCGCTTTAAACGAGTTTTTTGCCCATAAAAACACGAAGGAAAAGCTCTCCCACATCCTCGATAAAAAAGCGAATGACTGGGAAAAATGGCTACAGATAGAGTTTGAGTATTTCCTTGAGCATTACTTAGACTTTTCAGCAAAGCGGGAATTACGCGCAAATACCGACAAAAGACATCAGAGTGGCCGACAGCATGTGATTGTCGATCTCATTTTCAGGAAAAAGCGCACACGACTGGACCGTTTTATTTATGTCGAGTTTAAGCTCGCCCGACGTGCAACTGAACTTGTCGAGAGCATCGCGACAGATTTAGTAAAGAATTACGAAGTGGTAAATTCCCATTTTGCGAAAGCAAAACAAAAGCGCCGGTCAATCTGGGGAGTGGGGTTTTACCGGGATTTTTCAGCGCTGACGGTTAGTCGGGCCGATGAAAGGTTACACGGGTTGAAAGAAAATGGCTTCAGCTTCCGACATGACCCGGTCTATATCTGTAAATGCAGGGGCAGCAAGCACAAAGACGACTGCCATGCTATTGGAATGGTGATTGTGGGGGCTGGGGCAGACTAATCATTTCCGCCGTACCGGAATAAACGGCTGGCCATTCCCAGGCCAGCCCGTAACTCAGTAACCTTTACCCTAACTGGCTCAACAGCGCGCGGTACGCTGCTGTCTCGCTCTCTTTATGCGCAAGCCCTTGCTCAATTTCGCTGAACTCCTGCTGCAGGCTCTGGCTGAGCGTCTCCTGCAGGCTGTTCTTCAACGTCTCAAGCTGGGCAAAAATCGACTGCGCACCCGTCTCTAACTGCTTCGCCAGCGTGTCGAACATTGTCCCCAGAGCCTGGTCCAGCGCCTGCTGCAGTTTCTGCTTATCTTCACTGCTTTTGATTTCGCCCTGTAAGGGGATAATTACCTGGGATTCATCCGCCTTCAGCACCAGCTCCGGCAGTGCCAACGCGTAAATAGCGCTTTCCAGCGCCCCGCGAAACAGCGCAGGGTCGAACTGCTCGCTGTCAGTATTCAGGTGGTTAACTAGCGCGTTGCGGAGGCTCTTTTTCAGCGCCATAGGCTCGATCAACTGGTTAAAATGCTGGCGGATCTGGCTGGCGCAGGTCCGGCTGTACTGGCGGACCTGCTCGATGGCATCCTGCGCGTTGAAGTACTGATAGGCCACGGAGGTGGTGCCATATTCGGTACGGGTACTGCCCCAGCTCCAGGGTTTGTACCAGGTCGAGTCGCTCACCTCGTAGGAGTATCGCTCCTGCTGGTAACCGGTATGCGACTGCAGCTGGCGGAAGCGGGTGATGTCATCGTTCAGCCTGCCGCTGACGCGCAGCGTCTCGGTCCGCGCCTTGTGCAGTGTGTCGCCAATTATGGTACGCAGCTCGGCGGCGATCCCTTCCAGCCGTTTGCGGCACTGTGCCTGCTGCTGGCGTAGGCTCTGCAGATCCTGGGTTTCGAGGCTGGTAACGCGGTCCTGGATGCGGGCGCGTATGCGCGTGACGATCTCAGCGAACTGAACCCCCGACTCGCGGGTAAAACCTTCGCGCTGCTGTGCCAGTAGCGGGAGGCGATCCTCACGCGCCTGCTGCCACTCCGCCTGCAGAGGGGTGAAGTTCGCAATACGCTCCCAGTCCTGCTGAGAAAATGGCGCCGGCCAGCAATCTTCGGCCATCGCCTCCAGCCCACCAAAGGTGTGCAGCATGCTCTGGCTCCACTTCGCCTGCGGCCAGTGGGCGAACCCCCACGCAAAGGTGCTGGCGAATACCGGGCTGGCTAATCGTTCGAGGATCGCGGCGCGCGCCTCGTTGCCGTTGTCGCGCTGAAACGCGACCAGCTGCTGCGCTTTGTTTTTCGCGATACGCAGCAGGCGGGTCTGGATATTCTCTTCCGTGGCCGCCAGTGAATCACGATCGTAGCCGTCGTCGAGGATCACCGAGTCATACTGCCCAGCGACCAGCACCAGCCGCTTCACCCCTTTGCCGGGCAGCTGTTCTCCCAGCAGGCGGATATCGGCATCATCCAGAAACTGGCTGCAGCGGGAGAGGAAAAAGACCACGTCGCAATTGGCCATATAGTCGCGCGTTTTTTGCGAGCGGCTCTGCACCGGGTCATTCATCCCCGGCGTGTCCACCACCTCAAAGCCTTTCAGAGCGTCGTCCGGCAGGGTGAGCACCGTGGATTTGACCAACGCGGTAAACTGACCGTCATTACCGGTAAACTGGTTCAACAGCCCCTGCAGTTCGCTGATGTCGCTGGCGAGAACCACCTCGGTGTGGTTGTCGAGACGCGCCACCTTTTGCCAGTGGGCGGTGAAATCAATCTGCTTCTCAGCCGACATGCCGAGCAGTTCGGTTGCGACTTTCTGACTGTCGCTGCCGGATGCCTGACGGGCCTGCTCTTCGATCTGTTGCCACTCCTGCTGGCTGTAATACTCCACCTGCAGGCTGTGCTGTTCGCCATAGCCAATCCGTGTCAGGTTGGCGGTTTTCGGCGTGGCGGCTTCTGGCAGGATCGGGCGCCCGTCAAACAGCAGGGTGTTCAGGAAGGTGCTTTTTCCTGCTTTGACCTGCCCCATGATGCCGATGTTGAGCGTCTGCTCTTGATGCTGCCAGCGGGCGAGCTTCTGTTTATAGTCTTGCGCCAGGGCTTTTAGCGCATCCACTTCGGTGGTAAAAGCGTGTGGCGCGCTGGCGCAGGCATCGAGGGTCTTTTCAATACGCTCTTGTAATTGTGTGATCATTTGGGGCCCTTAATGAAGGCGCTATCGGGTATGTAATGCTGGACGTTTTTATTGCGCAGGAACTGGTAAACCTTCTCTGAAATCCCGCAGAGGTAATGCTCAGGGATTTGTAATGATGTCAGTCTGTTCAGGCGGCAGATAGCGTCGGGCAGGTGGCTGATCTCGCCATAACTCCCCGCTTGAATTGAAGACAACTTGGCAGGCAAGCTGCTGACAGCCGGGAAATCTTTGATGTTGTAGGAGTCAAATCTCAGGGAGTGCAGATTTTCCAGCAGGGAAAAGCCTGTCGGGAATGGAGTAACGTTTTTCCAGTCATTTGAGTAGAGATCGAGATCGTCTATTTTCAATAAACTGCTGTTATTACCAGTCGTTATCAAATGGTTGAGATAGTTTTCACTCACCCAGGACTGTAACCCCAGGAAAAGCAGCTCAATATAATCCGCCAAAAACTCCCGCCAGACGCGAATCTCGTTAATACCCAGTAGCAAATCTGAGGCTTTTTTCTCACCCACCGGCAGGCCCAGAATCAGACAGGCGATATAAACCACGTTCTCCATCTCGTCATGACTTATCGTCAGCATCGCCGCCAGCGCCTCAAGCAGCGCGGTCTGGCTGGTGGTCAGCGGCCCATTTACCCGGCAAAACACCAGACAGTCGAGCAGGAAACAGAGCTGCCCGGCGCAGTCACGCACGGCGTTGAGCGCCTCTTCCAGTCCCTCTTCGCCCAGTCGGGTCGCCAATTGGCACAGTTCTGCCTGACGTCCCTCCATGCCTATTGCTGGCAGCCACAGCTGGAGCATGCGCTGCTGATCTTCGCTGATTGGGCTGTGGCTTAGCATCACCATAAACAGCAGGGTGCAATATTGACGGCGGCTGTTTTCGTTTTCTTCTGCGAGGGTATGTGCGCTGTATGGGTTTTCTTTCAGTCGTAGTTTATCCAGCTGCTGCAAAATGGCTAAAGAGTTAATCTCAGTCATGGTGAGTCCCTGTTAAAAAGCTGTGCCAGGCGTTAAATGCCGGGGGGAGGGGGATTATTTCGAAGAGGGGTTCGCCCTTTTTACCGTATTCGTTGTTGGCGTCCTTGCTGGTATCCATAACGATACGAGTGACAAGGCCCTTAGATGGCACCAGCGCGAAACGAAATACCGTATCGCCGAAATCTACGCCAGGAAATGATTTAGAGGAGGAGATAACCTGTTTGAAAACGTAGCTCCCCTTTCCCACAAATTGGTTAATCTGCGGCAGGTCATTGCGCCTGATTTTGTTATGCAGCTTAATATCATAGTGGGCAAGCTTCTCAACCCGTGCCGTCTTCACCACCGTCACCACGTCAGAAAAAGCCTCAACCGAGGTCTTAATCCCCAGCAACCGCACGCTCCAGAAATTAGCCAGCAGGATCTCTTTTTTAGACAACCCACCTATTTTCGCCAGCCAGCCCAGACGCTCAACCTGCTTCGGTGCCAGCGGCCCGACAATGCGCTGCAGCACGGCAAAATCAAACAACAGCGCCTGCGCCGCATGCTTAGTCTGGCCCAGATTGCGGACGATACGTGCGAGCCCTTCGCTATCCAGCTTCGCTGACTGCTGCAGATAATGAGCAAGCGGGAAAACAGGGCGGATGGCGGCGATCAGCATCATCATTAGCCGCACCTGCGCGTCAGTGAGCGCGCCATTTTCCAGCAGCAGGGCCGCAAGCAGGGTTAAATAGTCGTCCTTCATTGCCGCATCATGGTCGGCGATAAAATGCGCGTCCAGCGGCTCAAGCTGCACGCGCGCTGCACTCACCAGTGCATCAAAATGTCCGGTCGTCATGCGTTGTCTCCATTGCCCAGGGCCTGTAGCGAGGCGTAGTGCGTACTGTCGCGCTTGAGCAGTTCATCGAGGCGGGTAAGAGGTTTATTTTCCATCAACGGCTGCCACAGTTTCTGACTGCCCAGGCTGTCACGGCGCAGCACAAGGTCGAGGTTATCCATGGGCAGATTACGGGTGAGAGGTCGCCACAGCTCGGGATCGATCTCGTGGAGATCCACACCGCGCTCGTCTGCCAGCGTTTGCAGCAAGGTTTGCAGATTGACCGGGGCGTATTGCAGCATCGACAGACTGTCCGGCTCCTCCAGCGGGATCGCCAGCCGTTCCCCGAGCATTTTCAGGATGCTGAAGAACTGCTGCTGGAGCTCGCTTAACGTCTGGCATACCTCTTCCAGTTGGTACAGATTGCCCCGGCTGTTGCGCTGCAGGCTCTGGATATCGGACTGGGTGCTTGCGTCATCGCTCAGAGTCAGAATGCGGTTGAACTTACTGAGCTGGCGTTGCCCCTCCTGGCGCGCCTCATCCAGATAATTTTCATACGCCATAAACTGGCGCTTAAACTGCCGCGTAAAGCCCGGGTCGCGCCAGACCTGGTTCCACTGTGTCAGGTAGTCCGTCAGCGGGGTGATAGACCACGGCTGACGCGGGCGGGTGGAGAAGGGCAGTACGTCCAACACGTCGATGCCGCGCTGGGCCAGCGTCTCGCGCACCAGGCTAACGATATTCCCCACAGCCTCTTCGGGATGCTTGTCGGCGCGGCTGACGACGATAAGTTTGGGGATCTGCTTATCCAGCGAGGCCAGAAATGCAATGTCATCTTCGGTGATGGTGCCTTTGTCTGCCGGCACCAGCCAGAAGATGAACTGGGCGCTATTAAGCTGGCTGTGCGCTACGCTGGCGTCGGTGCGGGCACTGCCTTCCTCCTCGGCTTTGCTGTAGCCGGGGGTATCCAGCAGCGCCAGGTTTTCCCAGCCGAAGCCGCTATGCGCCACTACCACCGATTTCAACATCCGGCTCACCTGGCTGCCGTAGCGTTCAAGCTCCTCATGGGTAAGGGTCCGAAACTGACTGTGGCTGAGGGTGATCAGACGGTTAAACAGATTGATGGCTTTGACGTCCGGCGCCTCCTGCTCTCCCTGCACCAGATAGGTCGGCAGAGAGGTGGTCGGATCCACCTCGGTGACCAGACACTTACGGTCGCCCACCAGGGCGTTAATCAGGGAGGATTTCCCGGCGCTAAAGCTCCCGCCAAGCCCGACCACCACTTTGCCGGAGAGCGCCGGATATTCACAAAACTCACGGAATCGAACCATTTCGTGGCGCAGGGCGCGCAGAATATCGGTGAACGTGGGCGGGCTGCCGCGGCGCGCCAGGGCGGGAAGATCCTGCTCAATCAGGTCCTCCAGTGCACGCAGCAGGGCTTCATCCTCTTTTGCCGCCCCGCCGGGCCGATCTTCACAGGCCTGGCAGAGCAGGGCGTAGCGGTCGCGCAGCGTGCTTTCGTCCAGATCAACCATGGTTGAACTCCTCCAGCCGCGCCAGCATCTGCTTCAGGGCAGCGCTGTCCTGCTGCCAGGTTTGCTGGCGCTGCGCCTCGGCGGCCTGTTCCGTTTTCAGCTCCCGGGCCTTGAGATCAAGCGTCTGGCGTACTTTCGCCATCTCTTCCTCAGCCGCACGGGAAATGGACTGCATCACCTCATCAATAGTGCTGCTGAGCCCGCGGGCAATGTCGGGTTCTGCGGTTGAACAGCAGGACGGGATCACGGTGTTAATCACGTGACGGCGAGCCTCTTCCTGCTGCTGACGCTGAATCAGCTCCTGGCTGCCACGCTGGAATAAGCCTTCCAGCGTGGAGATGATGATTGGCGCTAACACCTTGCCCATCGGGATGCGGGTAATCAGGTTGATGGCCGCAGGCAGAATGTAAGCGAGGGTGCTGGTAATCAGTTCCGTGCCCGATTCACTGGCTTTGAAGCCATAGGTGTAGTGCGTGTCCTGCATCGGCAGCCCGTCCGTTAGTTGCAGGTGCCCCAGCTCCCTCTGGATAACGGGCTTGAGATAGCGTTCAAGTCCCTGAGACCAGGACATGCGCAGGGCATGTCCTATGGTGCCGCTCACGTCTTCACCGTTGAGCAGCGCCCGGGTGAGCGTCTCGAGCTGGCTGTTCAACCGGCTGGCGAAATCATCCAGGATGGCGCGTCTGGCGACGTCGCGCTGTTCGTGCAGTCGGGCGGTGACGTGCTGAAGGTCCGCCTGCAGGCGTTGATACTGCGCAAACAGCAGCTCGCGCTCGCTGTCGATCTCGCTCAGCGTCTGGTTATGGCTTTTCGCCAGCTGGTCGATACGCGCCAGCAGATCCCTTAGGCATTGCTGTACCGGCAGGCCGAGGGCCCGGTGCCAGAAAAGCTGCTGCAATGGCAGCAGCACCGGCAGTGCCGTGGCCCATTCGCTGGCGTTCCGGCGCTGCGTGCGGCATACGGCGAGCAGCGGTTTTCCGGTCAGGGTTTCAATCTGCTGACGGACATGGGAAACCACCGCCTCCACGTCCTGCGGGGTTTTCTTGTCGCATTTGGTGATGACCAGCATCATCGGCTTGTCGTGGATCGCCAGCTCTTCAACGATCTTACGCAGGCTCTCTTTCAGAACGCCCTCGTCGACGCTGACCACTACCGCATAAGCGGCGCTGCGATCGAGGTAGTTATCAATCGCCAGCGAATGCTGAGTAATCCCTGATTCCCAGCCAGGCATATCCACCAGCGTCAGGCCATCCAGCGCGGCGAGCGCTGGGCTTGCCAGGGCGACATCGACGACGTTCTGTGGATCGTGTTCGCCAAAGTTCTGGGCGCGTAATGCTTCACGGCTTAACGGCTGCAGCGGCGCATTTTTACGGCGCAGGGCAATGGATTCCTTTGATGCATAGCGAATTTCCGTGGGCAGGCTGGTCTCAGGATCGATGGCGACCGACAGCAGGTTATCCTGCAACAGCGAATTGATGAGTGACGATTTACCGGCGCTAAAGGCACCGATGAGCGGCAGACGCACGGAGAAGGTGCGGATGTTCTCTTCAATAACGTTCAGTTGTTCAGGAGGGAATTCATATTGCTGCCAGTAAGCACGCAGCGCGGGGAGTTCAGAGTCAATGAAGGTGGATTCTGGCTGTGAGAGCATCATATCTTTCCTTTAATAATCAGCGTACATCTAGTTATTAACGGCAGTTGCGCAGGAAAATTAAGGTTAATCGCGCATTATTAAGATTTATGTTCCTGCCGTGATGATCAGCGCACTTTACACGAGGTGACTGACACGGGATGTCACTGCCTAAGCGATGCGGGGGAAAAACTGTTCGAGGATATCACTATGAGAATCAATACTTTAATTTGAAATTATCTCGTTTAGATTTACTTATTCCGGCTTTAAGGGGCCCTTATTGGATCAGCCAAACAGATAATTTATCTTTTACCTCGTCGCTAACTATAACGAGGTACGTAATGAGAGATATCTATCTGCAATCTAAATTAGAAATGGCCAAAACCCTGCACGCTTACGGCGTGGAACTGTCCTGCATTTCCGTTGCAACAGGACTCACTCAGCCCAAAATAATGGCTGAATTAAAAATTGCGGCCGAAGATGAGTTTGCTAAGCATAAAGTTAAAAAATACTAACGTCTTATTTATCAATTGGTTTTTTTCTGTATTCGTTCCTCTTACCCGGTAAAAGGTAAGATTTTTTGAACATCTTTCTCCAGCAAGGACGACGAAAAATATCCTATACAGTGACGTCATTGCATTTTTCGTCGTTCTCTTCACATTCAGTTAGAGACATTAACGGAAAAGTCGACCAGCAAAGCAGAGATGATTTTGTCGATCTCTTTTCTGGAAGAAGAATAGAGACTGAACTGTGGCAGAGTGAACGGCGTATCGAGCCTTTTCAGGCGGTACATCTCTGCATAAGTTGAAAAGACCATCTCAGGAATAATGCCTAAGCAGTTGGTTTTGGATACAATAATCAGTATCGATGCAAAAGAGGTTGTCAGCAGGCATCGCTCACTGGAGCGGAATTTTTTATCGACAATGCTGCGATGATAAATAATCTTTTCATTTTTGGTGTTATACCCCACCAGATTGGCCTCTCTGAATATCGCTTCCGTGATCACATCCGGATAGTCAGAATGATCCCGCGAAGCAATCAGCACCAGTTTCATATCACAAATTTTCTGACACACGATATTGCTGCTCTCGACCGAAAACGTGGAAAACACCACGTCGGCCTGACGCATATTCAACAGCTCGGTAATCTTCGCTTCATTCAGATCTGCCGTGCGGTGTAGCAGGCTGATATCTGAATTAATCGCCACAATCTTCTGGGTAAGTTCCGGCACCACTAAGGGTGAAATAAACGCCTCGGTATAGAGCGTCAGCCTTTTCTTTTTGACCAAAGAGGAGAGTGGCTGCAGGGTCGACAGTTTGTCGATAATCGGCAGAATATTATCGTACAGTTCATCTGCATAGACGGTAGGCAGGAGATTGTTGCCGCTACGCACAAACAAATTATCCCCCATAAGTTCCCGCAGTTTTCGCAGCGACTGGCTGACCG
>RCUO01000389.1_pt1 | contig 22997 bp, 15 predicted proteins | sample 2166161 | NCBI WGS metagenome assembly RCUO01 (sample SAMN09932617, study PRJNA488358) | compost metagenome | feature: garden; material: soil; isolation source: compost soil in cyclohexanecarbonitrile-enriched culture | place: Germany: Experimental Botanical Garden Goettingen | collected 2016-01-27
CCGTTTGATGTGTAACGGGCTTATGAAAGCTGCCCAGATTAATCCAGCGGAATCGGCCGAATGTTCCAGATTTCGGACGCATAGCGGCTGATCGTGTTGTCGCTGGAGAACTTGCCGGAATGGGCGATGTTGATAATCGACTTCTTCAGCCATTCGCTGCGGTTGCGGTAGGCCCGGTCAATCTCAACATGCGTCTCGACATAGCCCGGGAAGTCCTTCAGCACGAAGAACTCGTCGTTGTTGTCGAGCAGCGAGCGGTAAATATTCTCGAAATCCTGATGATAGCAGCAGATCGGCCCCGGTGTAATCAATTGCTCCAATACCTCTTTGATCCGGCTGTCACTATTGTACATGTCGCGGGCGTAATAGCCGCCGTACTGGTAGTAATCCATAACCTGCTGGGCGCTCAGCCCGAACAGGAACATGTTGCCGTCTCCGACCATTTCATGCATTTCGACATTCGCTCCATCGAGCGTACCGACCGTCAGCGCTCCATTCATCATGAATTTCATGTTGCCGGTTCCGGAGGCTTCCTTACTCGCGGTCGAGATCTGTTCGCTAATATCCGCCGCCGGGATAATCTTCTCGGCCAGCGAGACGGAGTAGTTCTCCAGGAAGAATATCCGGATCTTGCCGTTCACGTCCTTGTCCTTCTGCACGATGTCGGCCACGGTGTTGATCAGCTTGATGATCCGCTTCGCCAGATGGTAGCTCGGGGCAGCCTTGGCCCCAAAGATAAAGGTACGCGGCACCATGTCGAGACCCGGGCTGGCCTTGATCTGGTTGTAGAGATGGATGATGTGCAGAATATTGAGCAGCTGACGCTTGTAGGCGTGCAGGCGCTTGACCTGAACATCGAAGATGGAGTCCGGATCGACGTCGGTATGATGCTTGTTCTTGATGTACTCCGCCAGCCGCAGCTTATTGCTCCGCTTGATCTCCCCGATCTTCTGCTGGAAGGAGGCATCCTCGCAGAGCTTGATCAGGCCGATCATTTCCTGCGGATGACGCATCCAGCGCGGCCCGATCGCTTCGGTGATGAGCGACGCCAGCTCGGGATTGGCATGCATGAGCCACCGCCGGTGGGTAATGCCGTTGGTCTTGTTGTTGAAGCGGTGCGGATAAAATTCATCGAACAGCTTCATTTCCCTTTTCCGTAAAATATCGGTGTGAAGCGCCGCCACTCCATTGACGCTGTGGCTCGCCACAATGGCCAGATGCGCCATCCGGACCTGGTCGCCGTAAATGATCGCCATCTGTGAAATCCGGTTCTGATCCCCCGGATATCGGTCCAGAAGCTGGGCGCAGAATCTCGCGTTAATCTCTTCAATGATCATATGAACACGAGGCAGAAGCTCCCGTACCATATTCACCGGCCATTTCTCCAGCGCCTCGCTGAGAATGGTATGGTTCGTATAGGAGACCATGCGCGTTGTCATGCTCCAGGCTTCATCCCACTCCAGGCCTTTATCGTCCATCAGAATCCGCATCAGCTCCGGAATGACCAGGGTCGGATGCGTATCGTTGATATGCAGAGCCACCTTGTCCGGCAGCGCGGACAGAGGGAGGTTCAGCTTCGAGAAGGTACGCAGTATGCTCTGCAGGCCTGCGCTGCAGAGGAAATACTGCTGCTTCAGGCGAAGCAGCTTGCCTTCGTACTGGGAGTCGTCCGGATAGAGGAATTCCGAAATGGATTCCACGGAGCGCTTGTATTCCAGGAATTTATGATAATCAGTCCCTGCTTCAAGCCCTCTCGTCCGATCCGGCTGAAGGATGGATTCCGCGCTCCAGTTGCGGAGCGTGTTCACATGCCGCCGGTCCGCGCCGATAATCGGAATGTCATAAGCCACGGCGCGGACAGTCTCGTAGTCCTTGTGTTCAAAGGTAAGACGGTCTCCGGTTTTACCGGTTTCGATCCGTCCCCAGAACCGGACATCGACGCTCTTGTCTTCCCGGCGAACCTCCCACACATTATCCTTCTGGAGCCATGTATCAGGAAGCTCGACCTGATACCCGTCCACAATTTTCTGCTCGAACAAGCCGTATTTGTACCGGATGCCGCAGCCATGTCCCGCATACTGCAGCGAAGCAAGTGAATCCAGGAAGCAGGCCGCCAGCCGGCCGAGCCCGCCGTTGCCGAGACCTGCATCCGCCTCCTGCTCCTCGATATCCTGAAGACGGAAGCCGAGATCGGCGAGTCCGTCCCGAACCATCTCCAGCACACCCATGTTCAGCAGATTGTTGCCGAGCAGGCGGCCAATCAGGAACTCCATCGAGAAGTAATAGACCTGCTTCTCCTGGCCGTTCTTGTATTTCTGGTTCGTATCGGCCCAGTTCCGCCCGATCTGGGCGCGGACCAGACTGCCAAGCACCTGATAAACGTCGGCATCCGAGGCTTCTTCCAGCGGCTTGCCCAAGCTTGAGACCAAACGATCGACAAACGCTTCTTTGAATGCTTCTTTATTGGTAAACAACTGGCAGTTTCCTCCTGATCTCCATATTCGGGATAACGGCTGCGCCGGAATTCCTTGCACTATTGTTCCTTACATCTTGCTGCTCTTGGCAATGACGAACGGGCGCTTGCTGTCGCCGACCAGAATCCGGTCCCGGCTCAACTGGACATCCTTGTCGAGAATCACATTCTCGATCACAGCATCCTCCTCGATCACGCACTTCTGCATGACGACGGAGTTGACGACCCTCGCTCCCTTATGAATCTGAACGCCGCGGAAGATGACGCTGTTCTCCACGGTCCCGGCGATCACGCAGCCATTCGCCACAAGCGAGTTGCTGACGTTCGCGCTCTCCAGATAACGGGTCGGCGCCTCGTACTTGATCTTGGTCTGGATCGGATTGTCCCGGAACAGGCTCAGGTACTCCTCCCGCTTCAGCAGCTCCAGACTGTTCTTGTAATAGCTGGCCACCGAATTGATGACGGCGTGATAGCCGGTATACTCATAGGCCGCGATCTTGAAATTGCCGCGTCTCTTCTGGATGGCATCCCGGAAGAAGTAGCTTTCGCCGTGGGCGATGCAGTATTCCACCTGCTGCAGAAAGAGCTCCTTCTCCATAATGAACAAATCCAGATAGACATTGGGATGGGTCTTCTCCTGGTGGATGTTCGTCACGAAGCCGTCTTCCCCGACCTCAAGCCGCAGGCAGGGATCATGCTCGGGCTGAAGCTGGTCGATCTTCTTGTAGACGAGCGTGACGTCAGCGCCTTTTTGAATATGATAATCAAACACTTTCTGGAAGTCGGCCGTATTGATATGCTGGCTTCCGGAATGCACGATATATTTGGCGGATGCCCGTTTGAAGAAATCCAGGTTGTTATGATAATGCTGAAGATCCCCAAGCGACGTATCGGTCGGATCGTTCCAGTCCGGAGGCAGAATGAACAGCCCGCCATGCTTGCGGTTCATATCCCAGGACTTCCCGTCTCCCAGATGGTCCATCAGCGAACGGTATTTGCGGCGAACGAATACGCCAACGCTTTCAAGCTCGGCGTGCATCATATTGGACAGGACGAAATCGATCAGACGGTAACGGCTTGCAAAAGGCACAGCCGCCCCGCACCGGAAATAGGTCAATTCGTTCAAATGGTCCAATTCATGATCCAGATTGATTACTCCCATGAGCTGTTTCATTGAAATCCGTCCCCTTCTACTATGATTTATACGGTCTTGACCGGGATGGAGCGGCGTTTCTTGTTCCGGTTGTCGATCAGCAGAATTTCGTCCTCGTTCTCCCGCTCGGTTCCGATCTCCATGCCGTCCTCGATTACCGTGTTCTCGCTGATAATGGCTTTATGGATGCGGACATTCTGGCCGATCTTGACCTTCGGCATGATCACGGAATCCGTAATAACGCTGCCTTCTCCTACCTCAACGCCATAGAAGAGAACGGAATGCCGCACATGTCCGCAGACGATGCAGCCCTCGTTGATGATGGAGCCGGAGACGGATGCGCCCGGTGCGACATACTGGGCCGGCTGGTTCGGATTGCGTGTATAAATTCTCCAGGCAGGATCGTTCAGATTAAGAGGCGGATTGTCGCTCAAGAGGTCCATATTGGCTTCCCACAGGCTGTTGACCGTGCCGACGTCTCTCCAGTATCCCTTGAACGGATAGGCGTACATGGATCTGCCCTTGGAGAGCAGCGAAGGCAGAATATCCTTGCCGAAATCGTGGGAGGATGCCGGATTCTCGCCATCCTCCAGCAGGGCGCGGCGCAGAACATCCCATTTGAAAATGTAGACGCCCATGGAAGCCAGCGTGCTCTTCGGCTGGGCAGGCTTCTCTTCGAATTCGTAAATCTTCAGATCTTCTTCCGTATTCAAAATGCCGAACCGGCTCGCCTCCTCCATGGGGACGTCGATGACGGAGATTGTGCAGTCGGCGTTTCTGTCCTTATGGTATTCCAGCATGGCGTTGTAATTCATCTTGTATATATGATCGCCTGAAAGGATGAGTACATGCTCGGGATCGAACTGGTCGACGAATTTCAGATTGCGGTAAATGGCATCAGCGGTTCCCCGGTACCAGCTGCTGCCGTCTTCCTTCTCATGAGGAGGCAGGACGTAGACGCCCCCGTTCTTGCGGTTCAAATCCCAATCGCTGCCGATGCCGATATAGGAACTCAGTACGAGAGGTTCATATTGAGTCAAAACACCTACAGTGTCGATTCCCGAATTGGTGCAGTTGCTTAGCGGGAAATCGATAATGCGGTAGGTGCCTCCAAAATAAACAGCCGGTTTTGCAATCGATTTGGTCAAGCTCTTCAGTCTTTTCCCTTGACCTCCAGCCAAAAGCATGGCCACCATTTCCTTTTTCTTCATTAGGAAGAGCCTCCTTAACGTGGGGTAGTAAAGCTTCTTCAATGGATGAGATAAAATGAGTGGTTCGATGAACGGCAGATAAAGAGTTCACAATGCATGATATGGCGTGACAAAATGGAATAAACCGGTTGTTTCGAAATCGTACAGAGTTGATTGGAAATGCTGGGAAAATATTGATAACGGGGAATGATTTGAAAGGAACGAAAGCTGTTCCGGACCTACTTTAGGGGAGATTGGTCCGAAGGTTATATCCTTATTGTAAAGTGTTCGATATCCGCCGTCAAAACCCTTTCCCGCTTTTTTTGTTCGTTCAACCGCCGATCCATCATGCCAATTTTTGCAACCTGCTGCCCTATGTTATAATCGCTTCCAAAACCTCCGTGATGTGTGTTGTCCATCAAGAATTCGGAAGATCGCCGTTTTCTCCATATATTTAGGATTAACCATTTTGTTAGCGTATGATTGAACCAAGTTCTTCATGATTCAGGTATTTTTCAGCAAACATTTATGTTGTTATGCCATAATGGAGAAGCAATCGTTTGAACTTTCAGCATGGAGGAATCGACATGAAAGCTCACCAAGGCATCCGTCTTCTACTGGTGGACGATGAGCCTCATATTCTCCAGTTCCTGGAACTGGGGCTGATAAATGAAGGATTTGATGTAAGGACGGCGCAGGACGGCCTTTCCGCACTCTCGATCGCCGCCGATTTCAAGCCGCATGTGGCGATATTGGACATCATGATGCCCGGAATGGACGGCTTCGAGGTGTGCCGGTATCTTCGGAACGAGGAGGCCGAGCTCGCCGTCATCATGCTGACGGCCAAGGACGAGGTCGATGACCGCGTCAAGGGGCTGTCCATCGGCGCCGACGATTATATGGTCAAGCCGTTCAGCTTCGAGGAGCTGCTGGCCCGTATTCAGGCGCGGCTGCGCAACCAGTTCCCCGGCCTGCTCGGCGAGGTGCGCTGCGGTCCCTTCCGGATTGACAGCCGGCGCAAGGAGATCCGCTTCAAGGACGAAGTGCTGGAGCTATCGCCGACGGAGTACGAGCTGCTGCAGTATATGGTCATCAATCACGGACTTGTACTGAGCAAGCCGATGATTCTAGACAAGGTGTGGGGCTATGACTTTGGAGGAGAGGAGAATATCGTGGAGGTGTATATCCGCTCCCTTCGCGAGAAGCTCGGAGACAAGGAGCATCGGATTATCCGCACGCTGCGCGGCGCGGGCTACCGGGTGGACCTTGTATGAAGAACCTGTTCTCGGCTGTCCGCAGCCGGATTCATCCTCCCCGCTCCCTCAGCAAGCAGTTGCTCGCCATCTCCCTGCTGATCTTGTCCGCTCTGCTGCTGCTGATCGGCATTTTCCAGTACGCCATTATGCGGAACTTCCTGTATTCGAGCCGGGCGGAAGCCATGCAGTCCCAAATCCGCTCCGTTCCCCGATTCTTTGAATCGCCATTCTTCTTTCAGGAGAACGGTGCTCTGTCTTCTCCGGAATCGGAGAGCGGCCCGGCAGGCGGCGGTGAGGGCGGCGGCGGAACCCCGGAAGACGGCGCAGCCTCGGACGGGACGGCTGCCTCGGCATCTCCCGCTCCCGACGCCATAGCGGGGCAGAGCCCGGATTCGGGCCAGGAAGGCGGATTCCCCGGAGGGTCATCAGGCCGCCGTCCCATTCTGCTCGACGCCGACATGACGATCGCCATGTACACGGCGGACGGCACCTTCACCGATCTGCAGCCGGAGTCGCTGGCGGCCTATCCCGCTCCGCGGATGAGCGATGCGGAATATGAGCAGCTGCTGAATAAGCACAAGCCCAACAACCGCATGTCGGACAACTACAAGCTGCTGAAGGCGAGCGACGGCAGCGAGCAGCTCGCCGTGTTCATGACCTTCGGGCGCCCGGAGAATCCCACGGGCATCCTGCAGATGACCACGGCAACGGCTTCGCTGCGCAGCGTCATCATGCGTCAGCTGCTGACGTTCGTCGGCTTGTCCGCGGCCGCACTGGCTGGCGGGCTGCTGATCTACCTGCCCTCCATCAGGCGGGCGCTCTCCCCCTTGTCCAACATGGGCAGAACCGCCCAGGTCATCGACGCGGGCAATCTGGATGTCCGGTTCCCTGTCTCCCAAGGACAGACCGAGATCGACCAGCTGTCCCATTCGTTTAACGCGATGCTGGAGCGGCTGGAGTCCTCCTTCCGGAACGAGCGGGAAGCCAAGGAACAGATGCGCCGCTTCGCTGCCGACGCCTCGCATGAACTGCGGACTCCGCTGACCTCGATCCACGGGTTTCTGGAGGTGCTGCTCCGGGGAGCGGCCGAGAACAAGGATCAGCTATACAATGCGCTGAACAGCATGCACGGCGAATCGAGGCGCATCAACAAGCTGGTGGAGGATCTCCTCCTCCTCGCCCGGATGGACGGCGCGCCCCAGCTTCACGCCCGGGAGCTGGAGCTCGACCAGGTCATCGAGCAGATGCGCCCCCAACTGGAGATGCTGGCCGGAGAGCGCACTGTCGAATTCGACCTCTCCATCGGCATCAGAGGCGTCTATGACCCGGACAAAATCAAGCAGGTCGTGCTCAATCTGTTCCAGAACGCGGTTCAGCATACCGATCCGCAGAGCGGCAGGATCACCCTCTCTCTGCACGGGGCAGGCGCAAAGGCCGAACTGACCGTGAAGGACAACGGGAACGGCATCCCCGCCGAGCATCTTCCGCATGTCTTCGACCGGTTCTACCGCAGCGATCCTTCCCGGGCCCGCCGGTACGGCGGCTCCGGACTGGGCCTGTCGATCTCGAAGTCGATCGTCGAAGCGCATGGCGGCGAGATTTCCGTTACAAGCACGCCGGGGCGGGGCTCGGCATTCAACATCACGCTGCCCTGCCTCCAGGCATTGGCAATGAAGTCCCGGAACGAGCTATAATTAAATATTGAAGCAGGGTTTCATACCTAAACGTTCAGGAGGGATTCACATGTACGAAATCGCTGTAATCGGAGCCGGCCCGGCCGGCGCAAGCGCCGCTCTCTTCGCCGCCAAAGCGGGCAAGGAGACGCTGCTGATCGACAATGACAAGGGAATGACCCGCAGAGGCTGGTACGAGAACTATTACGGAATTTCCGAAATTGGAGGACCTGAGCTTGTAGAGACCGGCCATAAGCAGGCGGTCAAATTCGGAGCGAAGCTGGTAGCAGACCAGGCGACTTCCATCTCGAAGAGCGGCGAGGGCTTCACGATCCAGACGGAAAGCGGCGGGACCTACGAAGCCAAGCATGTGATTCTGGCAACCGGCGCGCTTACCGATCTGGCGGCTCAGTCGGGCGTTACGACCAAGGACGGCACGGAGCCGAGAATCAAGACGGTCGTAGCGGTGGACGCTGCCGGGAAGACGAATATCGAGGGCATTTGGGCAGCGGGAACGGTTGCCGGCGTAAGCGTCCATGCGATCATTACGGCGGGCGACGGCGCCAAGGTCGCGGTTAACGTCATCAGCGAGCTGAACGGCGCCCGCTATGTCGATCACGATGTGCTGAAGGCATAGTCAGCAAGCGGACTGGCCCTTGGTCTCCGAAGGGACAGGCACCCACAGTTCCACAATCGCACAATTGAAAGCAGGCCCCTTCCGGTTCGGGAAGGGGCCTGCTTTCAATTGTAATGGGCCGGCAACCGGGCTGCGCCTTGGCGCAAAACCCGGTTGTACGTATGATTCGATTATGCGTATGATCCGATTATGCGTGCGATACAGTAACGTCCTGCGCCCTCTATTTGCGCGCCGGACGCTTCAGGATGCGCACGCCGTACAGCGGCAGCTCCAGGCTGCCGGATACGGCCTCGCCGCTCTCGGCATCGGTGAAGGCCTCGCCGTCCAGCTCCACCTTCTCGGCGCGGCCCGAGAAATTGAGCAGGAACACGTATTCATGCTCCCCGTCAGTCCGAAGCTGGGCCGTTACTCCCTTCGGCAGCTCCGCATCCAGCGAGCGGAGGACGCCGGCTTCCTTCACGAGTCCGCCGTAGAATGCATCATAGAAGGCCGGATCGCTGACCCGGGCGGCGAGGTAGTACGCCTTGCCGTCTCCTCTATGATTCACGGTGAGCGCCGGACGTCCGGCGTAGAAGTCATCGCCGTATACCGCGAGCGCCTCTGCGCCTTCGGTATGAATCAGCTCGCACAGCTCGCGGATTTCGAATTCGCCGCGAACAGCTGCGCCTTCGCCCATAACGAGCCGGTTGGACTGTTCATCATGCAGCCCGTCGATCTCTTCGGCCCAGATGCCAACCGTCTGCCGGAGCGGTCCCGGGAAGCCGCCGAGGTTCGTCAGATCGTTCTCGTCCACGATGCCGGACCAGTACGTTACCACCAGAGTTCCGCCATTCTGCACGAACTTGTCGATCGCTTCGCCCGTGCTTTCCCGCAGCAGATAAGCCATCGGCAGAATGAGCAGCTTGTAAGCCGAGAAATCGTCGTTCGAGCCGACGATGTCGGTTGGCACGCCCATTTCCCACAGTGCACGGTAATGCTGCAGGACGGTCTGCTCATAGTGCAGTCCACCGTTGCGCGGTCCCTGGGCATCGTTCACGGCCCAGCGGTTGTCCCAGTCGGCCAGAATGGCGGCTTCGGCCGGAACGGTTGTGCCGACAACCTCAGTCAGGCCGGCCAGTGTCTGCCCCAGCTCCGCAACGTCACGGAAGACGCGCGTATGCTCATGCCCGGCATGGTCGATTACCGCGCCGTGGAACTTCTCGCTCGCGCCCCGGCTCTTGCGCCATTGGAAATACTGGACCGTATCCGAGCCGTGAGCGACTGCCTGAAGCGAAGACAGCTTGTGCATCCCCGGCTTCTTCAGCTTGCTGACCGGCTGCCAGTTCGTGAGGCTCGGCGTGCTCTCCATCAGCATGAACGGCTTATGTTTCAGCGTCCGGAACATGTCATGGTTAAAGGCGAACCAGGAGGCGATATTGCCTTCCGAATCCGCTTCATGCCAGGTCGGATAAGCGTCCCAGGAGATGACGTCCACTTCCTTCGCGAACTCGCGGTAGTCTAATCCGTAGAACCAGTCCATAAAATTGGTCGTGCAGGGCAGGTCCGCATTCGCGGCCTTAAGCGGTACGATCTCATGCTTATAGAAATCAATCGTCTGGTCGGACACGAAGCGCCGCCAGTCCAGGTTTTGTCCGTGCACCATGCTCTCGCCGTGCGGAGACGAAGACTCGACCTGGGACCATGAGGTGTACGTATGGCTCCAGAACTTCGTCCACCAGGCCATGTTCAGGGCATCCAGGTTGCCGTATTTCTTCTTCAGCCAGCCCCGGAACGCCTCCTGGCAGTAATCGCAGTGGCATTCTCCGCCGTATTCGTTGGAGATATGCCAGCCGATGACAGCCGGATGATCCGAATACCGCTCGGCCAGTCTGCTGTTGATGATCGTCGTCTTCTCGCGGTAGACCGGGGAGGTCATGCAGTGATTATGGCGCATGCCGTGCAGGTTGCGGACACGGTTCTTCTCCACGCGCAGCACTTCCGGGTACTTCTCCGACATCCAGGCCGGACGGGCGCCTGTCGGAGTGGCCAGCCAGGCGTAAATTCCATTAGCGGCGAACCGGTCCAGCACCTGATCCAGCCAGCCGAATTCGAATACGCCTTCCTCCGGCTCAAGCATTGACCAGGAGAAAATGCCGATAGCCATCACATTGCAGCCGGCCAGCTTCATCATCCGGATATCTTCCTCCAGCACCTGCGGATCATGCAGCCACTGGTCGGGATTATAATCGGCTCCATGCATAAAGACGGGCAGCTTCGGGCTGATGGGCGGGAATTTAACAGTCATGGGTTTCTCTCCTTTGTGTGGGTTGTTAAGATTCAAGAACGGCCGAAGCCCATAAAGGCAAAGGGGAGACCATGGTCTCCCCCGTTTCCTAAGGCTTCCTTGTTCCGCTTCGCCTTGCGGCTCGCCGGACGGCCTTGTCTAATGAATACCTTACGGGCCTTGCCTGCCTGTATTCTCTTGGATCTGCCTTCGCTTACTTCTTACTTGGACTGGTTAGCCAGGAAAGTGTCGATTTGCTTCTGCAGCTCGGTCTGGATCTTGTCGATGCCGGCCGATTTCAACTGGCTGACCAGATCCTTCTGGCCTTTATCCAGATCGTCGATCAGACCGTATTCCAGCGGAATCGCATATCGGAGCATGACGTTGCCTACATTGGCGACTTCGGTCTTCACGTTGGCATCGTCAAAGACGAATGTTTCCAGCGGGAAGTGGTACACGCTTTTCATCCAGGTATCCAGCATATCGTTGGCTTCCTGCGGGTAAGTCGAGCTCTGGCGGTTCAGCGGCGAGTTCCAGCCCCAGTTCGAGAAGCCTGTGTAGTTGGCGGCACTCGGACCCGGGTTGTACTTGTCATCGCCTACCGCTTCATAGTGCTTGCCGGAGATGCCGTACATCGTCAAGTCGTGGATTTCCTTGTCGTTCTGCAGCAGGTCGATCAGCATCAGCGCGCGCTCCGGATTCTTGGAGGTTGCATGGATAGCCATACCGTTCTGGGTGGAGATGGCGGCAAGCTTCTTCTTGGTCGGCGTCAGATCGGCAATCGCATATTGAACATCCGGCGTGTCGCGCTTCGCTTCTTCAATGTTCGCGGCAAGCGTACCGAGGTTCTGCGCATAGGAGGCAATCTTGCCTGCTTTCATATCCTGCCATACATCATTCTTATTGCTGACAATGTTCTTCGACCATGCCTTGCTGTCGGCGAGGTCTTTGTAGTATTTCAGCAGCTGCGTAAACTCGGGAGTATCGTATACATTGAATACTTTGCCTGTCGCATCGTCCAGCTTGTAAGCCAACGGAGTGTTGTAGTCAACCAGATTCCATTCGTTATTCTGCTCGAGCATGATCTGATCCAGCTCATGCCACTTCCAGCCGTCAGCCGGCTTGGCGCCAAAAGCGTTGATGCCTTTTTCACCAGCTGCAATCGCTTTCAGGTAAGCAGCATACGTTTCCGGACTGTTAACCGGCTGCAAATTGTACTTCTTGACGAGGTCTTCACGGATCAGCACCGCTTTGTCCGTTACTTCCGCATTATTGTTAGGAACCATGAACAGCTTGCCGTTCACCTTGGCCTGATCCCAAGCGACTTTATCCATGGCGGCATAGGTTTGCGGCGCGTATTTCTGCAGCATATCGTCGGTCAGCTCCAGGAAGCCGCCTTTCAGCGCCTGGTCGTTATAGTAAGCCCAGTTCGCCGTATATACCAGATCGAAATCTTCATTGGCCGCGAATTTCAGCGGGTATTTCTGGTTCCAGTCCGCCCAGTCCAGGAATTCGACGTCCACGGTAGCGTTGATTTTCTGCTTCAGCAGCGTATTCAATTTATCGAATACTTCGTTGTAATCCGCCGGCTGGCCGCCGACCAGAATCATTTTCAGCTTAACCTCTTTGGATGTATCCGCAGCCCCGTTGCTTGCCGACGCAGAAGCAGCCGGTGCGGTTCCCGCCGCGTCTGTAGCAGCCGCGCCACTGTTCGAATTTCCTCCGCCGCAGGCGGAGAGGGCCGCTGCCATCGCCATGGTCATGGACAACAGCAGCAAGGATGTCTTCTTTTTACGCATCGCTAAAATCCCCCTTAAAGATTTCATTCGTATAAATCAGGACTACTCTATATTGATAACCAGGTTACCCTGTGGTCATCCTTTGACTGCGCCGATGGTGAGACCTTGTACGAAGAAGCGCTGGATGAATGGATACGCCAGAAGGATCGGGCCTGTCGCCACAACGGTCATCGCCATCTTGAGGCTCTCCGTCGGCAGGTTGCCGGTAACTACCGCCCCGGACTGCATCATCGCTTTCCGCATGCCGTCCATATTGCCAAGCATCTTGTACAGGTAGTACTGCAGCGGCATCAATTCCGATTTGGAGACGAACAGCAGCGCGTTGTACCAGTCATTCCAGTAAGCAAGAGCGATGAACAATCCAATTGTAGCCAGAGCAGGCTTGGACAGCGGCAGGATCAGCGAGTAGTAGATCCGGAAATCGCCGGCCCCGTCGATTTTGGCCGATTCGGTAATGGCATCCGGTATGCTGCCCATGAACGATTTCATGACGATGATGTAGAACACGTTCAGCAGCATCGGCAGAATCAGTACGACCAGCGTATCTTTCAGATGCAGATAATTGACGATCATCAGATACCAAGGGACAAGTCCCCCGTTGAACAGCGTCGTGAAGAAGAAGAAGAACGAGAACTTGTTCCGCCATCTGAAATCGCGCCGGGTCAGCACATAAGCCGTCATGGACGTCAGGAACAGTCCCATCAGCGTACCGATCGCCGTTACCGCAATTGTCACTCCATACGCTTTCAGCATATCCTTCGGGAATTCGAAGAGAATGCGGTAAGCTTCAAGCGAGAAAGTGGACGGAATCAGCGAATAGCCGTTCAATGTGATGGCGGTCTCTTCCGTCAGCGAAGACGAAACGACCAGCCAGAATGGAAGCAGACAGAGCAGCGCAAGCAGCGTCAGCGAGACATAACCGATTACGGACAACAGGATTCGGTCGTTGTGGCGGATCTTTTTGCCCGCAGGCTGCGATCCGGCTCTGCTATCTGAGACAACAGTACTCATCTTAAGTTCCCCTCCTTTATTAGAACAGTGCGCGATCTTTATCGTATTTGCGGACCGCGAAGTTGGCCAGCATGATCGTGACGAAGCCGAGAACCGACTGGAAGAAACCGGCGGCTGCCGACATCCCGATATCATTGGACGTGATCAGCGAGCGGAATACATAAGTGTCGATAACGTCGGTGGAGGAGAACAGCAGACCGTTGTTGCCCACCATGTTGTAGAACATCCCGAAGTCGCCTCTGAAGATGTTGCCTATCGCCAGCAGCACCAGGATGATGACCGTAGGCATCAGATTCGGGATCGTAATGCGGAAGATCCGCTGGAAAATGTTCGCGCCGTCGATCTGGGCAGCTTCATACATTTCCGTATCAATGCTCGTAATGGCGGCCAGGTACATGACTGAACCGTAGCCAAGCGTTTTCCAGGCGGTGACAATAACCAGGATGAACGGCCAATAGGACGGCGTGTTGTAAATGTCGATCTTGTCAAAGCCCAATGCAGTGAGCAGCGTATTCACAGTGCCTACGTCAAAGTTGAACAGGTTGTATGCGATAGCTCCAACGACAACCCAGGAGATGAAGTACGGCAGGAACATCAGTGTCTGGGTGATTTTGCGGAACCACTTGCCCGCCACTTCGAACAGCAGGATGCCGGCGAAGATCTGCAGCAGGTTGTTCACAATGATGAAAGCGATGTTATAAAGAGCCGTATTGCGCGTCACCCTCCAGGCGTCCCCCGATTCAAAGAAGAATCGGAAGTTGTCCAGCCCGTTCCAGGGGCTTCCGAAGACTCCCCCGCTGTAGTCGTATTTTTTGAAGGCCAACACAATCCCCGCCATGGGGATGTAAGCCAACAGGATGAAGAACAGAACGGCCGGAGTCAGCATCAGGAGCAGCGTCCGGTATTTTTTCAATTCGCCCCAAAAGCCTTGTCTCATCTTTTTCACTCCTCTTTCCCTTTCCTCGGTAACAACTCAAGTATACCCGGGCTAACCCTCGGGACGGGATTCAGCGGAGCAACTAAAAGTAATACTTTTTCTACGATCGGGATAACGCTTTCTTTATGGCCGGGTTCTGGAAAAAAGAAGAAAGGACGGGCTGCCGCCCGTCCCTAGCGATTATCTCCGCGTCTTGCCAAGACTTTGCGCAGCGGGCGCTATATTTTGTGCTTCTTGCGGTATTCGCCGGGTGTCATATTCATCGCCTGCTTGAACTGCCGGTTGAAGTAAATGATATTCTTGTAGCCCATCCGTTCCGCGACTTCATAAATTTTGAGCCCGGGATCGGCCAGCAGCTGGCATACCCGCGCGAGCCGCCGCTCGTTCAGGAAATCGCTGAAATGCGTCCCCGTCTCCTCTTTGAACAGATAACCCAAATAATTCGGCGTAAAGTCAAAATGCGCGGCCACTTCCTTCAGCGTCAGCTTCTGCTCCAGATTCTCCTCCACGTAGGAAATGATGCTGTCGATCAGCTTCCGCTTCTGCCGCTGGCGTTTGACGTAGAGCAGCTCGGACAGCTCGAAGAAGCGCCGGCGCAGCCAGGACAGAATGTCATGGACGGTCTCGAACTGGAACAGGAGATCCGGCTGGTGGGTATCCCATTTCAGCAGTTCGTACAGATTCTCGTTCATCGTCAGAAGCTCGGCATGGAGCCTCGACGTAATGCGTATGATCAGCTCGTACGCCTCGTTGCGGCTGGACAGCGGCGCGTCGCCGCCGAAGAGCCTGAGCAGGCAGTCATCGATGGCGACCAGATCGTATTCCTTGATCGCGACGATCATCTCATCCAGCCGCTCGTCGAAGCGGTCGCTCGTCTCCCCGGCCGGCGCTGCCGGTGCAGCCTCCCGGAGAAGGCGGTTCTTGCCAAGCAGCCATTTGGCGCTGAGCGCGGCCTGCGCTTTCTGGTAAGAGTCCCAGAGCCCCGCTTCGTCATCCGCAAAAGGGCCAACGGAAGCGGTCACGGTGAAGGATGTCTTCCGCTGAATATGGACGACCAGCTCCTGCAGCCCGGCAAGAAAATCATCCTCTTGCACCGAAGCCAGCAGCAGACAGCGCTCATGCGGAATGGCAATGCAGGTTCCAAGCTGATGCTCGGCGGCGAAAGACCGGATACAGGAAATGACCTCGCCCGTCTGGGCTCTCCTTGCCCGCTCGGAGCTGTCTCTCGTTTTCCATTCCACATCGTCAATCTCGATCAGCGCAGCGGCCGTTCCGCCTTCCAGAATCGGGGTCAGAAGACGCCGGACCCGCTCCACTTCCCTGTGCGCGGAATCGCCGTTCAGCCAGCGGAGAAGCAGCTCCTCGTTCACGAGCGACAAGGCTTCGGAGAACGTCCGGTCCTCTTCCCGTTCCTTCTCCACCTTCTTGCAGAGATCCGCCAGCGTCTCGTACAGCTCCGCGTCTTCTACGGGCTTAAGCAGATAGGCGGAGGCATTAAGCTCAATCGCCTGCTTGGCGTAATGGAAATCCTCATGCCCGCTAATAAATACGATTTTCACTTCGGGGTTGATTGCTTTCGCCTTGCGCGCAAAATCGGTGCCCGACATGATCGGCATGCGGATGTCCGAGAGAATCAGATCGATTCGCTCGCTCTCCATCACTTTGAGCGCATTGAAGCCATTGTTGGCCGCTCCGGCCACTTCGATATCAAGACCACTGTTCAGCACGCGGCGGCGCATCCATTCCAGATCAACCGCCTCGTCGTCCACAAGCAGCAAACTGACGCTCATCGTTATTCCCTCCTTGCCTGCCATCCGCGAGGGGCGGGTCCGGGCAGGGCAGAATATCCCCTTCCCCCCATCTTAGACCCGGTTCATCCGGAGCGGTATTGGGGGATTCAATAAAAACCAATACTTTTTCAAAGATACGCAGCCTCATCATCACGCCGGGCCGCATCCTCCGCGCTTTCATAGGGAAGCCGGATACGGACGGTAGTCCCGGCTCCGTAAATACTGGCGATGGTCACGCCATAGCCTTGTCCGTATTTCAATTTGATGCGTTCATCCACGTTCTTCACTCCGTAGCCGCCGGTCTCGCTCTTGCCCGCAAGAATCCGTTCGACCGTATCCTCCCGCATGCCGATTCCGTTGTCGATCACCTTCAGCTCGATTTCGTCGCCGACTCGTCTTCCGGATATCCGGATCGCGATGGATTCGTCAAACCAGGCGTGCTTGAACACATTTTCCACGAACGGCTGCAAAATAACCTTGATGACGACAGCCTTCATAATCTCCGGCTCGACATCGACGTAGACCGCAAAGGCATCGGCGTACTTCACCTTCTGGATCTCCAGATAAGTCTCCACCTGCAGAAGCTCCTGCTCCATCTCGATCTCGACATGCCCCTGATTCAGAGTCAGGCGATAGAAGCGGGACAACCCCTGCACCATCTCCGTTACCTTCCGCGTCTCTCCCAAATTGGCCAGGCTGCTGATCGTGGATAGCGTATTATACAGAAAATGCGGGTTGATCTGCGACTGGAGCGCCTCCAGCTCCGCCTGCTTGCGTTTGATGTCCTGGACATACACGCTGCTGATCAAATCCTGAATGTTCTTCGCCATGATATTAAAAGCGTCGGCAATCTGCCGGAATTCGTCATTCCCCGAGAAGCGGATGCGCTTCTGGAAGTTGCCTTCCTGGAAGGAGCGGACCAGCGTAACGATTCGCGACATTTTGCGTCCGGACAGGCGGGCGACCAGCAGGCCGATACAGGCCATAACGAGGAAGCTGATGGCGCACACGGCGAAGATGATCCGCTGCATTTTGCCCGCGTCCTTGTGCAGGTAGGAAGGCGGGACGACGGCCTCGATGTAGAAGCCGCTGTCTTTAATCGTCTCCTGCAGGGTCAGAAACCGGTCGTTCACCTGTTTGTCGTCGCCATCCCCTCTCTGAAAAATAATCTCGTTCGTATCCGACTTCCGCAGCCGCACCGTAACGCCCTGATCGACCGGGAATGTAGCGAAGTTGCCGAACAGGTCGCTCAGAGATGCCGTGATCCGCACATAGCCAATGACCGTCTTGTAATCGCTGTACGAGACAAGTCTGCGAATATGTGAAATATTTCCGAGCTTGCGGTCCGTATCGATCTGCAGCCAGATATTATCATGTTCCGACTCCTTGTTATTCTTGTACCAGGTGGTGTTCTCGATATCGTGATAAGACAGAATATAATAATCGCTGCGCTTAATCTGCTCATCAAGGTTATCGCCGGACACAATGTTGAGATCCTCATTGAAGGTGTACAGCATGAGCCGGATGTGGTTGCCGAACAGCTTCAGCGGCGAGGTGATCTGCGGCACGATTTCGTCAAGCATGACGAGATAAATATCGTAAGGCGTCCCCTTCTTCTGCAGCGCCCGTTGAAAGGACAGGCTGCCGAACAGCGTATCCGACATCCGCTGGATTTCATCCATCTGGTAACGGATATTGCTGCTCGCCTGCTTCATTCCCGTCCGGATGTTCGTCTCGGCCATATCGGTCCGCGTTCCGACCAGCATGGCATAGGAAATATAGCCGATTACGGCGTCGGTGAACAGCACCAGCAGCAGATAAGGAATCATCGTCTTATAGGTAAAAGGCATATATCTCTTCATAGCAATAGCATCCCCCCGGGGACAGAGTCGTATGTCCTATAATAACGCTATCACATGCAGAGAAGGAAGAGAAAAATTCAGCAGCCGGAACACGGTATCAGACAAGGAAGGGCAAGGAGCGGCAAGGATAAACACCTGACGGCGTCTTTTAGCCGCTGAGCGTTTACCGGGGAATGGAAGACTAGTGATTAATGCGCAGTATATAAACTCTAATATTTCAAAATAATCCCATAAAATGAGGCCTCGAAAATTTAAAGATTCTATACATGCAAAAAAAACGCCGGATCAAGGTCTATGCCCTGTTCCGGCGCCTCTAATGGAACTTCCGTCCCGGCGTCCTGTTATCCATACAGCTTCCTTCCCGCAAGCTCTTCCCGGCCTCCGTCGATCTGCTCCATAAGTCCCCGCAGATAAGGCAGCAGCTGCGGACGCAGCTCCTCGCGCTGAAGTCCGATCTCCAGAGTGGCCTGAATGTAGCCGAATTTATCGCCGATATCGTACCGTCTGCCCTGAAGATCAAGGGCCAGCAGCCCCTCCTTGCGGCAAATCTCATGCAGCGCGTCGGTCAGCTGGTACTCGCCGCCCGCCCCCCGCGTCAATCCCGCCAGCACGGAGAAGATGGAAGGCTCCAGAATATAGCGGCCCATAACCGCGTAAGACGATGGAGCCAGAGACGGGTCCGGCTTCTCGACAAGCCCCTTGACCTGGTGCACACCGGCGCGTCCGCCGTCCGAGTCGATAATGCCGTATTTGCCCGTCTCCTGCTTCGGCACCTGCTGCACACCGACGATCGTCATAGGCCGCCGTTCGTAGAGCTGCATCATCTGCTGCAGGGCCGGCGTCTCCGATACCATAATGTCATCGCCCAGCAGCACGGCGAATGGCTCGTCGCCGATGAACTGCTCGGCGCACAGAATGGCATGGCCCAGTCCCAGCGGCTCCTTTTGCCGGATATAATGAATGCTCGCCAGCTCGCTGATCGCCCGGACTTCGCGCAGCAGATCCTCCTTGCCCTTCTCCTCAAGCGTCTGCTCCAGCTCTACTGACTTATCGAAATGGTCCTCAATCGACTTCTTGTTGCGCCCTGTCACGATAATAATGCTCTCGATGCCCGACCGGACGGCTTCCTCTACGATATACTGGATCGCCGGCTTGTCAACGATCGGCAGCATCTCCTTCGGCTGGGCCTTAGTCGCCGGCAGAAACCGGGTGCCGAGCCCTGCTGCGGGGATAACGGCTTTCTTGATTTTCATGTTCGCTCGCTCCTTCCCGGATCACGATGGTTGCTTGGACTCGTAGCCCTTGGACTCATAGTTCTTGGGCTCATAGTTCTGGGGCTCGTAGTTCTTGGACTCGTAGCTCTGGGGCTGCACGCGGACGGGCTGCTGCTGCTTTCTCCCTTGGTACACCTCATTGACGATATAGAGCGGACGGCCCTTCGATTCGTCATAGATGCGGCCGACATATTCGCCGAGAATACCCAGCATCAGCAGAACGAAGCCATTGAAGGTCAGCGTGATGCCGATCATCGACGCCCAGCCCTTGACTGCCGAATCGGTGAAAATGGCCAGATACAGCACGTAGAGCAAATAGATGAACCCTGCCGCCGACAGCAGTGCTCCGATATACCCCGCCAGCTTCAGCGGTTTGTACGAGAATGAAGTGATGCCGTCCAGCGAGAGCTTGATCATCCGCTTCAGCGGATATTTCGTCTCCCCTGCCAGGCGTTCGTCCCGCTCGTATTCGATAGCCTTCTGGCGGAAGCCCACCCAGCTGACAAGTCCGCGGACGAACCGGTTCTTCTCCGGCAGACGCTTGAGCTGGTCGCATACCTTCCGGTCAATCAGGCGGAAGTCTCCGGTATCTACCGGAATGTTAATATCGGTGGAATAAGCGAGCACGCGGTAGAACATGCTTGCCGTCCATTTTTTGAAGAAGGTCTCGCCCTTGCGCTTGACGCGTTTCGCATAGACGACCTCATATCCGTTCTTCCATTCGTCGATCATCTGCAGAATCAGCTCCGGCGGGTCCTGCAAGTCGGCGTCGATAATGATCACCGCATCGCCCTGGGCATAATCCATGCCCGCTGTAATCGCCACCTGGTGGCCGAAGTTCCGGGAGAAATCGATGAGCTTCACGCTCTCGTCCCAGTAGCTGTACTCCTCGATCATCTGCGCGCAGCTGTCCACGCTGCCGTCGTTGACGAAGATCAGCTCATACGGCTCGCCCGCTGTGCCCATGACCTTCTTGATCCGGCGATAGGTCTCCTGAATGACCGCTTCCTCATTGTACATCGGGATAATGACGGAATAGCGCACACTTGAACCCATGTTAGCTCCTCCTTTATTAATGGGATGGCAGACGCGGGATAAGGAGTCCCGCGCCGCCGTCAATGCCTTGTGACATGAATGCCTTCGCCTAGTCCAGCGTTACTTCATAGAGCGTACCGCTTGCGGTTCCGCTGGTTCCCTGCCATTCCGAGGACGGGATTTCCTTGCCGTGCTCGGTAATCCAGGTCGTCAGCTCCGAATTACCGCCCATACCGCCGCCCATGCCGCCGCTTGTGATGTAGAAGTATTTGACTTTGCCGCTCTTAACGAACGCCTGCAGTGTATCCGTCGTGTAGACGACGTCGGAACCGGAGAAGCCGTTAAGAATGACAACCTTGTTGCCCTCGACAATGTACGGTCCGCCTGTACTGTAGTTGGTGGTGGCGAACAGATATTCCTCGCCGGTGTTATGCTCTTTCAGATAAGCCACCAGCGATTCGTTGACGTTCTCGCCGCCGTTCATACCGCCGCCGAAGCTTCTGGAGCGGCTGTCGTCGCGGCTGCTTGTTCCGTTCTGCACCTCTGTGCTGTTCTGTCCGGCATTTCCGGTGCCGTTCTGACTGTTCTGACTATTCTGGCCGTTATCACCAGCCGTGCCGGCTCCGTTCTGTCCGTCATCGCCCGGCTGTTCGGCTTGGGCGCCGTTCTGCGCACCGCCTGGATTGAAGCCGCCCGGAATCTCCATACCGGCAGGAGGCGTCATTCCGCCGCCGCCAAAGCCGCTGCGGCTGCTGTCCGGACCGGCTGCAGGCGTCATGCTGTTCGAGCCGTAGACGATTGGAGTCAGCGACCAGTAGAACGGGCCGACCAGCAGAACGAACAGCCCTGCGATGGAGACGAACCGGATGAACGGCTTCCCGCTTCCCTTCAGCATGATCAGAATCGCTGCGACTACAATGCCTGCGATCAGGATGCCGTAGGACCAGCCGGCGCCGATCGTCGCTTTATACGGATGCAGAATGTACCACTGGAAGCCCGCCGTTGCGAGAACGGCTGCCGGCAGCAGCCAGGACAGCCAGTTCGTGCCCTCCCGGTACAGATTCCACAGCTTGATGAAGCTGGCGCCAGCCAGCGCCGCGATCGGAGGCGCCATCATGATGAGATAATACTGATGGAAGAAGCCCGCGATGCTGAAGAATCCCGCAACCGGAACAAGCCAAGCCAGCCAGAAGAGCGCCTCTTTATGCTTCTGGGTAAAATGGGTTCTGCGCACACTGGAGAACAAGCCGACGCAGCCCAGGATAATGAATGGAAGCAGCCAGCTGGCCTGGCCGGACAGCTCTTGCTGGAACAGCCGCAGCGGACCGGCTGTTCCGGTGTTGAACATGCCTCCGCCGCCCATTCCGCCCTGGCCGCGGTTTCCTCCCATCCGTCCGCCGTCATCCCCGCCGCCGGCGAATTGCCCAGTGCCGCCGCCGTTCTGCCAATTGCCGTTCGCGCCGCCCTCTGCGGATGCAGCGCTCACCGCATCGGCGGAGCCTGTATTGCCTCCGGGCTGCGTCTGTCCACCGGCGCCGGGCTGCATACCTGCCGCTCCGCCGTCTTGGCCGTTCATGCCCGGCATCTCGCCCATCATGCCCTGCGCGAAGCCTGCCGGCATTTCACCGCCTTGCATCCGCTGGAAGTTGCCTCCGCCCCCGGTATTGCGATCCCCTGTCAGACGGGACACGCCGTTATAGCCGAAGGCCAGGTTCATGACCGAGTTGTTGCCGCTGCTTCCGATATAAGGCCGTTCGCTGGCCGGGATCGAATCTACGATCATCGCCCACGATACGGAGATGACCAGCATGACAGCTGTGCATGCCGCCAGGATACCGGTCTTCTTCTTCCAGTTCATCTTCACGGCCAGCCAATAAAAGAGCATGAAGGCGGGAACCACCATATAGGCCTGAAGCATCTTCTCGTTGAACGCTACGCCGATCAGCGCGAACGCGGCGATCAGGCTGCCGATCTTGGTATTTCTCGCTCCTCGGAATAGGAACCATGTCGCCAGCAGCAGGGTGAACACCAGCATGGAGTCGATATTGTTCGTCCGGCTGACGGCCGCCGCTACCGGCGTAAGAGCCATTGCCAACGCTCCGATGCGGGCTGCTCCCTTGCCGAAGGACGGCTTCACGAGCAGGTAGACCAGCAGAACCGATCCTACCCCTGCCAGCGCCTGCGGCAGAATAACAACCCAGCCTTTCAGGCCGAATACCCACGCGAACAGCGTCTGTATCCAGAACACCACCGGCGGCTTATCCACCGTTACCGACCCCGCCGAATCCAGCGAAGCATAGAAGAAGTTATGCCAGCTCTGCAGCATGCTGCCTACCGCGCTGGTGTAGAATAAATTCACATACTTGTCGTTCCAGATCCCGTACCCGTACAGAAATGCCGCCAGCAGCATAATGGCGATCAGAATCGGGTCCGAAGCGAGCTTACGGATTGATTTCATTGACATCACTCTCCATCCACACAATGTTTCTTCGGGGGCTCGCGCCTTGAAGACCGTGCCGCCCGTCCTCTTCTGTTTTGTATTATCACACCCCTACCTTAACTCCCCCTGAAACCAAGCTGAATGTTTACTGAACGCTCATATTCCAATTAACCCTGATTTTGTAAAACAAAGGTCCAGGCACAA
>RCUO01000390.1_pt1 | contig 22857 bp, 26 predicted proteins | sample 2166161 | NCBI WGS metagenome assembly RCUO01 (sample SAMN09932617, study PRJNA488358) | compost metagenome | feature: garden; material: soil; isolation source: compost soil in cyclohexanecarbonitrile-enriched culture | place: Germany: Experimental Botanical Garden Goettingen | collected 2016-01-27
CAATGAATGTATTATCAATCTCATGTTTGGGTCGGCCAAAAGTAACCCCTTCCGTCCGGGCTACCTCAATGCCTTCTGCCTGCCTTGAACGGTTCTTCTTCCGTTCCTGTTCCGCCACGTATGCCAGTAGGCTAAGAAACTGATCCTCCATGACTTTCCCGAAGTCTCCCATTGTCTTAAACTTTCGGGAATCGAACAGCGTTTCGTTATCCAGACACACAATGTCCGCACCGATCTCTCGCGTGATATACTTCCACTCCGCAATGATACCGTCATAGTCTCTGCCAAGCCGATCCAGAGCATCTACGTAAACCAGATCACCTTCACGCAGCATGAGCCGCATCGCCTGGTAACGTGGACGATCAAAATCTTTACCGCTCTGCTTATCCACAAAAACAAACCGTTCTTCAATCCCTAATTCCCGGAACTTCAAAAGCTGACGCTCAACATTTTGCTCCTTTGTTGAAACTCTTCCGTATGCGATCTTCATTGGGACCCCTCCTAATGCCCATTAAGCTTCAGGCACAATTTTATAATAAACTGCTTCAATACTCTCCTTAATTGGAAGGACACAAGCTCCAGTTCTTTTTAGACTGGAAATAATTTTTCTGGCCTTATCCTTGTTCTCATATCCCTCTATTTCTTCAAGTGTTGTATAACATTCAAATCGTTTTCCCATACTCGTAATTCCGGTATAAACAGCGATCTTCATTTCTATCACTCCTCAGTTATCATGATGTTGTCTTTGCCAGCGTAAGTAATACGAGCAATTTTATTGTCCGCATCTTTTATCTTCACGGTGTACCTATCAACTAGCTTTAATTCCAGCAACTCCGTTACCAAACTTGCTTCGAGTCATTCCAAAATATAAAACTGCTCTACGGTTTCAGTTTTTATCATCTCGAATTCTCCCTTGGCTTTATGTGTCTATCGATTAGTGTCTTCGTACTGTGAAACAGTCACTATGGATCTTGATGAGAAAAGAGATCATTAAGCTCTGTCGGAGGACAAGAACTTGATCCCATTGCCGATTAATCCCCCATCTCGGCCACAAAAAAACAACACACTCGAGTTGTTTTAATAATCATTTAGCATCTTTTTTGCATAATAAAATGAGCCGTTTGGATTTCTCCAGCGGCTCATTTCCCATATCGTTTCTAACATTAACCAATCAATCTCTTCACTTCAGAAATAAAAAACTCTACTGCTGATTCTACCGTATAAGGAAAGACACCCTGTTTCGTATGCAGATACAGCACACCCTGCCCTTGTCCAGTATCCCTGAAGGATATGTCATAGATTTCCTCGATCTGAAATTCGCGATAAGCTGAAACAATCCGGTTCGAATATAAACGTAGTGACCGCTGATGGGTAATAATCTCCAGACTGTCAGCGGTCACGACTCGTTCAACTTTATAGTAAGGCTGGATGGCAATAATCACATATCTCCCTCCTACTTGCCAGCTGCCCGCTGAAAACAATGCTGGTCCCTAAGATAATCAAGCAATATCCGGTTAAAAAGCTGGGGTTGACATAAGTGACTAGGGTACATGGCGTCCTCAAGGATCGCTAACTGGGCAGACGGATACTTGCTAACGGTTCTTTTCACCTGCTCCAATGCCCATTCATTCTGATTCCCTGATACAACAAGAACAGGAACCTGCAGCCGTAGCGCAAACCCGTAACTATCGCTTTGTCTAAGAGCCAGCCGCTGCTTGATCAACTCCGTTGTTCGTTCATGCACAAGTTCTTTTCTTAGAATATGGTAGGCTGCAAGCCATTTATTGTAGGTGATGCGCAAAGAACGGATAAACATTTCGGCAGGGAGATAATGGGCAGCCCATGCGCAGACTTCAACAATTCCCTTTATTTTTCCGCCACTCGCTGTATAATTTCCGTGAAAATAACTGTCCACCAATACCATAGTAGTCACCCGTTGAGGATACAGATAAGCGAATTTCTGGGCGAGCACAGCCCCACTGGAACAAGCAACGATGACAGCCGTCTCTACAGATAGGGCATCCAATAACATCTTCAAGTCTTCACACTGGGTATCTAAAATCCGGCTGATCTCAACATCCATTTTCCCAGATTGCCCGTTGCCTCTTAAATCGAATACGATCACTTTTGCACGTTTGCTGAAATAATCTACTTGGGGTTCAAACAGATGATGGGAAGTTGAATAATCATGTATAAAAACTATGGGCAGACCACTACCCGACATCTCATAATACAGAGTGGTTCCATTCACTTCGATGTGTGGCATAATCAGCTCATCCTCTCACGAACGCTTGCGGGGTTAGCTGCCGGATTCGGACCTGAAGAGTAGCCCTACTCGTTTTTCTCGAGATTCACCCCAGAAAACTTGGTTCCCCCGCTTCCTCTGCGGAATTCAGCGATTAACTATTATTTTGCAGGCGTTTTCTGACTTTCTTCTGCCGGGATCTTCAGAGCATCCTGAACGCTCCCCTTCCATAACGGCACTCCAGAACGGTAGGCTGCCCGGCCATTTAAATGGCCTGCCACCGGAGAAGTAATAAATACAAAAACAATCGCCAGCAGCAGCTTGATATTAATCGTTCCGTCCTTAAACCAAAAATATAAGAAGCCTCCTGTCAGCAAACACAGTACCCCGAACGTTGCACTTTTGGTAGCCGCATGTGAACGAAGATATACATCAGGTAGGCGTACTAAGCCGAAGGCACTTAAACCGCAAAAGATTGCACCAATCACAACAATAATGGAGCTAATCAGTTCACCTGTCATTCGAGTCCCCTCCATCTTCCATAACAACACCCCGTTCAATATACCTGGCCAATGCTGTTGTTCCAATAAACGTCAGAATACCAATAACCAGGATGACCTCAAGAAAATTCTGAGTATCCAGTAGCATGCACAAAACAGTGATTATAGCGAGTACATGAATGCCTATCGTATCGAGTGCGGTAACCCGGTCTGAACGGGTTGGCCCTTTCAGGAGACGGAACAGGCATGCCAGCAGCGCCAGAGCCAGAATGATCATTGCCACAGTTAGAATAACGGGGATCATTATCGGGTCACCTCCTTAATCGCTTGTTCGAAAGTGCCTCTAATTTGTGTGACAAGCAGCTCTGCGTCTTCAATATCAATAGCATGAATATACAGCGTCTTGCCATCCTTCGAAACGTCAAGGGTCAGGGTTCCCGGCGTTAGACAAATCAGGCATGAGAGCAGTGTGACTTCCCAGGCCGAAGTCAAAGCTGTTTGATAAGCAAATATTCCGGGACGTATAGCTAGCTTTGGACGGATGATATGGCCTATAACCACGAAATTCGAGACCGTAAGTTCACGGGCAAAGATTAGCAGAAGCTTCAGTACAGCCCATAACCGAATGAGATAGAATGGCCGGGCCCGGGGCTTGGATTTCCACAAAATCAGCAATAATATAATTCCGAGGAAAAAGCCTACGATGAAGCTTGAGCCTGAGCTATTGTTATTTATTGCCATCCACAGAAAGGCAATCGATAGATTTAACAAGAATTGTAAGGCCATCTCCTCTACTCCTTCATTATGGCTTTAATGTAGTGCGCAGGTGAAGCCAGAACCTCGCCTGCCTGCGATACATAAGTATACACGGATTCTGCACCAATCCCCATTGCAATTACAAGCAGCAGGAGTCCGGCAGCAACAACCGATGCTGCCTTCAAGCTTACCTTAGGCAGTTCTTTCTCGGGTTCAATTCCCCAGAATGCCAGCCTGAACACCTTCATCAGGGAGTACAGCACCAGAAAGCTCGACCCGAGTCCAATCAAGGACAACGTCAGCATCCCTTCATCCAGCGCGCCACGGATGATCAGAATTTTGCCGGCAAAACCGCTCAGCGGCGGAATACCTGTCAGGGCAAGGGCAAGAATAAAGAACATCCAGCCGATGAACGGATACTTTCTTATCATCCCCCCCATACTGCTTAGGCGGTCTGTTCCGGCTGCGGATATGATGATACCGCCCAGAATAAACATGAGTGCTTTGGCCAGCATATCGTGCAGCAGATAGAATACCGCTCCATTCAGCGAATCCGCAGTTCCCGCAGCGAGCCCAAAAGCCACAAACCCTACGCTGATAATGATGTTATAATTCAGAATCCGAGGGATATCTTTATAAGCCACTGCTCCCAATCCGCCCAGTATCATGGTAGCAGCCGCCATCCAGGCGATCCAGTCATGGGTGAATCCGGGATCGTTAACAAACAACAACGTGAAGGTTCGGATAATAGCATAGAGTCCCACTTTGGTCAGCAGTGCGCCAAACAATGCTCTCACAGCCGCCGGAGGTGCACTGTATGACCCTGGTAGCCAGAAAAACAGGAACAGTCCTGCCTTTAGAGAAAATACAATCAAGAACAAAACAGCAATCACATTAAGCACGCCGCCTTGTCCGGTTTCAGCAATCCGTTGGGACAAGTGTGCCATATTGAGCGTCCCGACTGCTGCATAGAGATAAGCTACCGCCGCTACAAACAGTGTCGAGGATACAATATTGATGAGCAGATATTTCGATGTCTCTCTCAGTTGAAGCTTTGTTCCTCCCAGTGAAATCAATGCATAAGAAGAAATCAGCATCACTTCAAAGAATACAAACAGATTGAAAATATCTCCGGTAAGGAAGGAGCCGTATACCCCGACTAGCAAGAACTGAAAGAAGGAATAGTAATAGAACCGTTCACGCTTCTCTCCAATACTGCTGAACGAATAGAGCAAAATGGCAAAGCTGACGATCGAAGCCATCATGACCAGCAATAGAGCAAACATGTCTCCGACAAATACAATGCCATACGGAGGGACCCAGCCCCCCATATACAAGGTTTGTATGCCCTCAGAATGAACACGTGAAACCAGGAGTACTGCAATCAGAATATTTATTAGTCCGCTGACTGCACTAATCATGCGCTGAAGCCGGATCTTCTCTTTGAGAAAAATAAGGATGACAGCTGTAGTCAGGGGAATCAGAATCGGGAGCACTAATAGATTACTCATTCCTTGACCTCCTTAATACTGTCGATTTCATCTGTACCCAGCGTCTGATAAGAGCGGTATGCAAGCACGAAATAGAAGGCAGTGACCCCGAAGCTGATCACAATGGAGGTCAGAATCAGTGCCTGCGGCAAGGGATCAACATAAGTATCCGCTTTGCCCAGAACAGGTGCTGCACCTTTTTTGAGCCCGGCCATCGTCAGAAGCAGCAGATGGACACCATGTGTCAGCAGGGAGGTGCCCAGCACGATGCGCAGCAGGCTCTTGGATAGAATCAGATAAACACCAATGGTGAAGAGAACTCCGACTGCCACTGCCATTATGAGTTCCATTTCTCTTCCCCTCCAATCGATAAAATGATGGTCATCGTGACACCGACTACGGCGAGGTATACGCCCAGGTCAAACAGAACGGCAGTTGCCAGTTCCGTATCGCCAAGTAAAGGCAGATGAAAGTGGCCAAAGACATGACTTAGAAAAGGAGCACCAAACAGGAACGAGCCTGACGCTGTTAAAATAGCCAGCATGAGTCCAGCAGCGGCAAGCAGCCGGTAATTTACAGGGAGCATCTTACGTACCTGATCCATTCCAAATGCGATTGCAATGAGTAACAACGCAGCAGTAGTCATTAAAGCCCCGATAAAGCCTCCCCCGGGATGATTATGTCCGGCAAAAAACAGATACAGGGAGAATATCAGAATAATGAGGACAATCCCCTTGGACATCGTCTGTAGAATCACATCATTGCTGCGTAGCGGTAATGCTTCTTTCTTTCCGGGTTGCAACGGCGGCAACTCCACCTCCATTCTCAAATGAATCAGGCTATAAATAGCCAGTGAGGCGATGCCGAGCACCATGATTTCAAACAAGGTATCAAACCCGCGGAAATCTACCAGGATGACGTTGACAACATTCTTGCCGCCAGCCAAGTTGTAGCTTTCTTTCAAGAAATACTTGGAGATAGGTTCAAAAGGACTGGTACCCATAGCCGCCAGAGCGATCAACGTCACCGTGATACCGGCTCCAAGCGCTATGATCAGATTAGGCAGCTTAAAGCGCAGAGGCTCCTTCTGCTTCTTCAGCTTCGGCAGATACCTGAAACAAAGCAGGAACAGAATGACCGATACAGTCTCTATGATCATTTGTGTGAGTGCAAGATCCGGTGCCCGGAAAAGGACAAAGAGCAGCGTCACCATGTAGCCGACTCCACCGGTGAACAAGATTGCATTAACACGTGACTTAGCAAATGGAACAGCAAAGGCAGCCAGCAGCATTGCTGCTACCACAGCCGTTTCATAAAAGGACATTGAGGCATAATGGTCCATACCAAAGCTTATACCTGGCTGCCGCAGCAGAACAGTGAGCAATGAAATGATGAAAAAGCTGAAGATATACAGCAGGTAATGGCGATTGGAACCGGTCATATAGCCATCGGTCAAACGTCTTGAACCATTTTCCAGCAGTCCAAGCGAGAAGTCATAAACACGGTTCAGTGTATTGCGTCCGCTCGCCTCGCGGTCCAGCACCCGCAGCCGGGTGTAGAGTCTGTATATTAGCGTGCCCGCCGCTATAACACCAAGGGTCATGAAGATCTCAGGTGTCCAGCCATGCCAGAAATGAATAGAAACCTCGAAGGTTTCATCAGGTGCCAGCAACCCAGTGTGGATAGAAGCCATTGCTGGTTCAATCAGCGAAACAGAGACCAGGTCAGGGAAGAAAGCAAACACCACCGCAAGTGAAATTAGAATCACCGGTGATAGTAAAAGACCCAGTGGTGCTTCATGCGGAGCTTTATCCAGTTTGTCTTCCTTGAGCTTGCCACGGAAGGTCTTTAACACAAAAATCATGCTATATACAAAGGTAAATACACTGGCAATCCAGGCAATCACCGGGAAGAGCTGCGTCCAGTATCCAGAGTGCAGGATGTCAAACTCCCGGATATTCAGCATAGAAGTGAAGAACATTTCTTTACTGAGGAATCCGCTAAATGGCGGTAATCCTGCCATGGAGAACGTCCCGATCACCGCAACAGAGAAGGTAACCGGCATGAGAGACATGAGCCCTCCGAGCTTGCGAAGATCACGGGTACCCGTCTCGTGGTCAATGATGCCCACAACCATAAACAGACTGCCTTTAAAGACGGCATGATTAATGAGATGAAAGAGCGCTGCTGTAGTAGCCATCGTATAAAAAACCGCCTCTCCCTTACCCGTAAAGAAGGCTGCTGCCGATCCGAGTCCCAGCAAAGACATAATCAAGCCGAGTTGACTGATGGTCGAATAAGCGAGTAAAGCTTTGAGATCGGTTTGCCGGATGGCTTTGAACGACCCATAGATCAGTGTTATTAGTCCAGTGATAGATACGAGCCAGAACCACTCGGATTGTCCGGCAAACAAGGGAGTAAGCCGCGCCACCAGATAGATGCCTGCCTTGACCATAGTAGCCGAGTGAAGATAGGCACTAACCGGTGTCGGAGCTTCCATCGCATCAGGCAGCCAGATATGGAACGGAAATTGGGCGGATTTCGTAAAAGCGCCTAACAGAATAAGCAGCATAGCCGGGATAAACATTGCACTGTCTATAAGTGTACCTGCCTGCGTAACAATCTCACGAATACTATAGGTACCTGTCATGACGTACAGTAGATTAAATCCGGCAAGCATCGCCAGACCACCGAACACCGTAATCAGCATGGATTTCATTGCCCCATAAGAGGATCTTTCCCGCCGGTGCCAGAAAGCAATGAGCAGGAATGATGAAATACTCGTCAGTTCCCAGAACCCGTACAGCACCATCAGATTATCTGACAGGACAACGCCTAACATGGCTCCCATAAACATGAGCAGGTACATATAAAACTGGCGGATTCCCTCCGTCAGCTTATCGAGATAATAAATCGAATAGAGAACGACAAGGGCACCCATTCCGGTAATCAAGAGGACAAAGAGCAGGCTGAGTCCATCCAGCACCAGAGAGATATTAACCCCAAGGGACGGCATCCAAGTGATATTGTCTACGATAGGCTCTCCCGCACGGATGAGTGGAATTCTCGTCATGAAATAAATAAAGAGAGCCGCTGGAAGGGGCAGAATGATCCAGCCCAGGTGAAACCGTGTGATTGGCTTCAGCAGAAGCAGAAGCAGAAGCGCAGCCAGTAAAAGCGGAAGCAGGACAATCAAGAGCAGCAAGGCTTAATCCCCCTTTCTAGTTTTTGGTCTAATTGCTTAACGGGGCTTCACCCATTCGTTCTGTACAATTCTCAAATATTTCGCTTCACCGTTATTGACGATTTTGAACAGACCGGTATTGAAATCCGTATCCAGCTCGCGGAAGAAGATCCCCTTCATAGCTTCGTCGCCATCCGGGTCATCCATAAGGATATGCTTGTCGCCCTCTTTGACCAGATAAGCGGAGAACCCTTGCTCATGAGACTGTTCGAGCAGCTCCGGATATCGCTGCACCGCAACGATATGAAGATCAATTGGGCCAATCAGCTCCAACATCTCATTGATAAAGCTTCCCCGCGTAATCTCCTGCCACAGCGTTTGGCTTGACTGTCCGAGAACAATTTGCGTAATTTTATTATCCTTTGCAGTTTCTACGATCACATCAGCCGTTTTTTTGCCATTACATTTGCGGATCACAAATTGTCCGCCGGCCTCTTTGGTCTGATTCTCCCATCCAGACAGGTACTGCTGCTTCTCACGGTTGTATTCATTGTCTCCAGATGCATCTACAGTAAGCACAATCAGCGGGGCATTGAGCAATCTGGCCAGATGCCCTCCCCGCTGTATTAAACGCTGCCCATGCGGGCCATAATGCACACAGACCATGATGCTCTCATTGTTCATTTCCATTCCGAAACCTCCATTCAGTAAATTTCTTCCATTTAAAAAACGCAAAAAGAGCCCGCTGTTGGCAGGCTCCTCCGGTTAAAACGTATACAATTATTGCAATTATATAGTCCACGAAGGAGAAAGTAAAGCCAATTTTCGGAGTATAATCCGGGAATCATCAGGAGAGCCTGTCTACAAAGGGGGAATTCCACATGTTAATTCGCAAAATGATATGCTGCGCTTCTTTGCTCATCGTCATGTTGATTCTTGGCTGGAAAATGGAACAGTTGCTAATTCCGCATACCGCAGGTCCGCAAGCAATTGGCTTCTCCACTGAAGAATTGACTTTCCGTTCCACAAGCTTTACTGATCCGCTCCCTATCAGCGTACCCTTTCTGCCCCGGGAATATGTAAGAATAAGACATACTATTGACTAAAATGGTTTTCCTTCCCTCTCCTCACGTATTCCTTTAAGATAGGGTTAACACATGATAAGAAGGGGAGCAGAGATATGCATAGAAGTACCCGAACATTAGAACTAGAGAATGGATCTTTCATTGAATACACCATTGCCGGAACAGGGAAGCCCATTTTGCTTTTTCATGGTGGCCATTCTAATTGTCATGAAGAGTTGGGATACAAGAATCTGTTAAAGCAGGGGTATTCGATCATCACTCCTTCCCGGGCTGGCTACGGCAAGACAAGCAAGAAGCTTGGGCTTTCGTTAAATACTGCTTGCGAGACTTATCTACAATTGATCAATCACCTCAATATTAACAAGGTTCTTATCATTGCTGTATCAGCTGGCGGACCCAGCGGCATAACCTTTGCTTCACTTTACCCTCACCGCGTCAGCTGTCTTGTCCTTCAGTCTGCAGTATCTAAGGAATGGCATAGTCCCAAAGGCAGTACTTATAGAGTTGCCAAACTATTGTTTCATCCGGTCACAGAGAAATATACATGGAAGATTGTTTCTTCTCTCAGCCGCAGGTTTCCTAATTTCATGGTGAAGCAAATGGCATCTACCTTCAGCAAGCTTTCTCTTTCACAGATTATGCAACAGTTTGACCAAGAAGATATTGAACAATTTGTAGCCATGGTTCAACGCCAGCGCTCCGGCCATGGATTTATGCTTGATCTTGAACAGAGCGCAGCCTTCGCTCCTTCCGAACTTCAAAGAATTTCATCTCCCACCCTGATTATGCATAGTAAGAATGATAAGGTTGTTTTACCTGAACACGCCTTTACTGCTCATCACCTTATTCCCAAATCCAAACTTTGTCTTCTTGACTCATGGGGACATTTAATTTGGCTGGGCAGTGAAGCTCAGACTGTTGACAAGAAATTGAATGAGTTTTTGTGCGCACTACCTACTACCTCATTTTTATAGAACGCTTCGTTTTTGCAGTACTCTGAATAATCACCTTACAATCAATGTCTACCTCCAGATCGGCAAATGTATTGGGCCATTTATCCTTAAGTTTTACCCAGTTCCGTGGTGAATTTTCGTGTACCAACTCTCCAAAACCAAATATATCAGCATCATACTTTTTCTGAACCTTTCGAATAACAGCCTTCACACTAGCCTCCAGTTCATTAGATGCACGTTGCTGAATAGCCATTATATTTTCTTCACCATCCAGAGGGTGAGTGGACATGACTTCATCTAATCCTGTATGCGTAACTGTATGGATCTGTATCTTTACCTTTCCGTCGACGAATTTAGGTTTTATTTTTGTCCTGCTCGATAATATTTCAAGCGAATACGTTGGTTTTCCCATGGCATCATGTACTGTAAGAACTCCACCCTGAATTTTATTCATAATAAAATTCATACTTTTTGTTTCATCCCCATTTAATTTTCCGACCATCCGGTCACCTTTAAATACAGCTGTTCCGTCCACACGTTTATTCTTTTGTCCGTTCAAGTCATTAATAATGATAAGTGGAGCTATTGCACTTGCCCCATCGGACTCAAGCCGATCCACAAAATCCCAAATTTCCATCACAGGAGCAGTTGATGTGAAAATTTCGTCCTTCATCATTTGCGCTAGCTCAAAGGACATAATAGCTTGTGTCGTACGATTCAGATTGAGAATTTCTCTAGCAGTTTCCTGGCCTGAAACAAAGATGTAAACATCTGAACGAGTTTCCGTGTCACGGCTATACCAATCAACGACTTTGACTAGACCCCCTCTTGCTATCTCTTCACTGAATATAATGACTTTCGCATGACTCCAGAACAGCTTTTTTCCAGTCATGGATATCATATTTCGGACAATTTCAAACATAGTATCGCCGGACAGACTTATCATTTTAAAGCCCGAACTCGAATTATTCATTCCACTCTGAGTGTCCACCAGTTCAGCAGTCAACTGTAGCTTGTTGTCCTCATTATTTTTATCTATCGCGACACCCGCTACAATGGCCAGATCATCCACTTCAGCGTAGTTCCAACAGCCTGAAATGCTTAACAGCAATAAAACCAGGACAGAAATATTGAATATACTGTAGTATTTCGTCATAGGTTTATTAGCTCATCTTGATTAATATAGATTGCATCTCCTACCCAAATCCACATTTCGAACCTCCATGATCATGAAATTTCTTGAATTAGCAATTCCTTCCGTATGATTATCCCCTGCGATAATTCGCAATATGCAATCTCTACAATAATAAAGTATGTCCCGATATGATATTGAAATCATCCGCAAAATTGCCATGAATTTCGGCTCTTAACCAGTCTAATTTAGTTATGATAGAAAGTAATGTTATTGACCAACACTAAAACTTACTGGATGGTGAAAGATGCTTAAACACAAGAAAATACACATACTCATCTTACTTATCATTATTATTCCGGCTTTTCTTTGTTTGATTTGGATCAACAAGGATAATAAAGAAAGCCACAATGATTCTTCTGGAGGAGATACGAGATTTCTAGAGCAGACGTTCTATATTTTTGATACTGTTGTAAACATTAAAGTTTATGGGGATAGTGTTCACCAAACAAATATGGATGACATCCAACATATGCTCGAACGGATGGACTTAGAGTTTAGCCGGACCAAAGAAGGCGGGGAAGTTTTTAAGATAAATGAAGCTGCTGGTAAGGAAGCTATAACCGTTTCTGACGAAACCCTTGATATTGTCAAACAATCTATTGAGTATGCTAAAGCAATGCATGGAGCCTTCGATCCTACAATCGGTCCGCTTATCGATCTATGGAACATTGGAAATGGCGGAGATCAGGTACCTGAGTTAGATGAGATTAATAAAGCAAAAAGCCTGATTAACTATGAGGATATGATTATCGATGAAGCTGCGAAAACTGTGCAGCTTGCTAAAGAAGGTATGGTTCTTGATCTTGGGGGGATTGGTAAAGGTTATGCTGCAGACCGCATTGCGGATTATTTAAAAGAACAAAATCTGGATAGTGCAATGATTAACCTTGGTGGAAGCAGCATTATTGCTCTAGGCACCAAGCCCAAAGGAAACATGTGGACTATCGGTCTGCAAGATCCTGATCAAAGCCGTGGCACCCAGTTAGGAATTATTAAAATAGCCAACGAAATTATCGATTCTTCTGGTGTTTACGAACGTTTTTTCATACAGGATGGAGTTAAGTACCATCATATTCTTGACCCTAACTCAGGCTATCCTTCTCAAAATGGCCTTAAAAGCATAACAATTCTCAGTCCGAATGCCACAGATGCAGATGCGCTGTCTACTGGAGTATTCTTAATGGGGCTTGAAGAAGGTATGAAGTATCTCGAGTCACTTTCCGGAGATGTAGAGGGCTTTTTCGTTACCGAAGATAATCTGATCTATGCAACATCCGGAATTAAATCAAGGATGCAGCTCACTGATAATTCATACAAGTTTTCTAAATTTTAAAACACATCTAAGTGTAAAAGACCCTTCAAGGGTCTTTATTTATGAGAGTAGACTTCTCATTCTTTTAACGAATAGAGAGAATAATTATGGGGAAAATAAAAAAACTCTATATCAAGGAGGAATTATGATTATAAATGTATACTTTTACATACTAGCTGCGTTCATTTTACCTTGGTGTATCTGCATTTATTTTCTCAAAAAAAAGCCTCTGCTCTTTGTCATTTATATACCGATTGTAACAAGCATCGCAATGTTAATGAATATAATTGGTTTCCACTATGATTTTTGGAAAATTGAACCCTATGATATCGCAGCCCTTCCGTTTGATTTTGGGATCTATCCAGTGTTAGGTTGCTTTATGATAAATAGCATTAACTCAAAAAAGCATACTATTTTCATTATTCTATTCTTTTACAGTCTTAGTACCACATTAATGGAATACGGTGCGTTTTGTATTGGCATAGTAGAGTATGGTAATGGCTGGAATATTGGATGGACTTTTGTTTCATATATTGTGGCTTATACGGGAGTGATAATGTATAGCATGGCAATAAACACATTTATAAGAGGATAGTTTAACTAATTTTATTCAGAATACAAACTGCTCATATCCCCTTTTGCACTGCTCAACATTAAATAAACGATTTAACAACTTTTTTTGTTATCTTCAAGCCATATAGACTTATTACTCATTTGTCTAGAATCAGCCTATCAATAATTTATCTTCGGGATAACGATATTTCTGTTTTACGCTCTTTTGAGCAAGTGCAAAGGCTAAGGTTAAAGGTCCAAGTCTACCAATAAACATCGTAATGATGATAATCCATTTTCCGGCATTTGATAAACCCGCTGTCATGTTCATGGACATTCCAACCGTTCCAAAAGCAGAGGTAGCTTCAAATAGCAGCGCCAAGAAATCATGATGCTGTGGAAATTCCGTGATCGTTAAAAGAAATGTAGCTGTTAGCACAACTCCCATTGATATAATCATTACAGCTAACGCCCTGAAAATAATATCCTGAGGAATCCGCCTTTTCATAAATTGTACGTCCGTATTCCCTTTAACCGTTGATATGATACTCAAAAGAAGTACAGTAAAGGTAGTTGTTTTTATACCGCCGCCTGTAGATCCAGAAGAGGCACCAATAAACATAAGAAAAATCATGAAAAACTGGGAAGCGGGCAGCATAGCTCCAATATCAATCGAATTAAAACCAGCAGTTCGTGTAACTACGCCCTGGAAATATCCTGCCCAGATTCTTTCGTTCCATGATAGAGAGCCAAAGGTCTCGCTATTAAACATTTCAATTATAAAGACAAGCAAAAAACCAACTAGACAAAGAAATGCGGAGGTGATCAAAACAATTTTGGTTTGTAGAGAGAGAGCCCGCCATCTTCTTTTACGGTATAAATCAAGAATGACAATGAAACCGATTCCGCCAATGATAAACAACATTGAGATGACAATGTTAATTAGTGGATCACCAACATATCGGCTTAAGCTGTCTGGCCATAAAGCAAATCCTGCATTATTGAAAGCCGAAATGGAATGAAACACTCCATAATAAGCAGCTCTTGCAAGTCCCATTTCACCAGCCCACCGCAGTGCAAGCACAACGGCTCCTATAGTCTCAACAATCAATGATATGAGAACAATATTAAGCGACAGTCGTACAACGCCTTGAGTCGTTACTGCATTAGTGGATTGCTGAATTAGCATGCGTTCCTTTAATCCTATTTTCCGTCCCATAATTACAGCTATTAAGACACCATATGTCATAAAACCTAAACCGCCGAGTTGGATGAGAACCAGTATAACAATCTGTCCGAAAAGAGAAAAAACACTCCCCGTGTCAATGACAACCAGCCCAGTGACACAGATCGCCGAAGTAGAAGTAAAGAGGGCATTCAACCACCCCACACTTACTCCTGTTGAAGAAGAAACAGGTAAGTTCAGTAATATAGCTCCAAGAATTAATGGTACTGCAAAGCCAAGTAAAATTATTCTTGAAGATGTTAATTTTAGATTTTGAACAAAAAAAGGGATTTTTATTTGGGGCATCATGTTATCTCCTGTCAGATAATTACAGAAATAGCCCGCTGATCGCAGGCTCACTCATATATTCGATTCATAATTAGAGCAATTATATATTACCCGAAAAAGAAGTAAAGTGCATGGTTTAATCACAGGAAATCTACTCCTTTATATTTTGGTGTTTGATTTTAGCAATAATAAGCCAGGTCAAGGGCAATAAGATATTAAAGAAAATAACGCCTGTCGGCCACACAGCCGTTATTTCAGCTGTAACCGACGGATTATCCCACACTAGCATGGCCAATGGAATGCTCAACAGCGCTAAGGGGATAAGAAATGCAGCATGTTGCTTGAGCTCAAATAAATCAGCCAGGCCATGAGCACAAATATAAAAGGTGAAAATCATCCGGTAAAACATGACGATAAACCAAATTACTGTCACTGCCGTTTCAATCCGCTCGTAAAAGCCTCCGACGGTCACTGTTTTTGCTGCGAATTGGCTTGCGTACGGAATATTGGGCGGGAGATTTTCCCCGAGCACTACTGTGACCATAATAGTCAGGAATAGCAGGCCTAGGCCTGTCAATATGCTGCTCTGCCATAAAGCCTTCCGGAAGGCTTTTTTGGATTTTATAAATGGAGCCAGGAACAAACTTAGGGTGATTTCACTGTTGGGATAACCAACAAACATCATTGTACCGTGTAGTACCGGACCAGCTCCGTTGTCCATAAGTGGAAGAAGCCGGTTCCACTCTGCACCGTGCAAAAGAGATAACAGCAGAACTGCGAGCAATAAACCTGCTATGGGGAAAGTAATCTCAGTGGACTTTGCCACTGCAGAAATACCTTTATGTAAACTATACACCATAGCAATCAAAATAATAATGTAAATTGCAGTGGGCGGAGTTTCAATATAGAGATCGGTGCTTGTGAAATCACCAAGGCTTCGCAGAGTCAGTACAAAGATCTGAAAGGGAACAAAGAACAGACATACTGCGAGCATCCCCTTTCCTATCCAACGGCCAAATATTTGGTTCAAATACTGGCCAACCGTTTTTCCCTTCATTTGTCTAAAGATTTCTGTAAATGCGGGAATAAGAAGAAATTGCATTCCTGTTCCCAACAGAATGGATAACCAGGCATCTCTTCCGCTTACTCCTATAAGTACAGAAGGAAGTCCTAACAATGCACTCCCCCAATAATTAAGCGTCAGCAGCATGCATAATTCTCGTGATGTCACCTGTACCCTCCATTCTTGTCTCCTTTACCCCAAGCCTAAAGCTTTATTGACCATCTGCAGCAGTGTGATGTATGGTCTCAATAGAACTGGGCCGATCCAATGCTGTTCATATATAATATTCAGAACTAATGCGCAAGCATATAAACCGTGGGTTGGTATCAAAATACGAATGTTTTTTTTGTGTATGTGAAGTTTTGTTCCCTGCCAGATCCACAACATTAGAGTCGCTACTATGATGAACCGGTTCACTCCACGAGTCCTTTCTGAATCGGATTCACAATTCTGCCCCTGCCCTTAATCTCATACTTCACCGAAACCTCAATATCCATTTCACTAAAATAATGCCCCCACTCCTGTCTCCACTTCTTCCATTGCTTCGGGTATTTCTGATGAAATTTCTGGCCAATACCAAAAATATCGGAAGCGTATTGATGCTGTACCTCTTTAATCCCATGATCGATAAGCTCTTTGGTCTTCAGTTCTGCAAGCTCCCTTACCTGCTCTAACACCTTCCGGTCATTAAGATTCAGCTTACATTCTACTTCAGCAATATTGGCTTCAACAACAATCTCCACGGATGCTGCAGGCTCTCCATTTATAATACGGGGTGTAACTTTCGTCTCGCTATGTACAAGCTCCATTACAAATTCCCCCTCTTTATCCGGGCATTCCACTTTGCCCACAGTAGATTTCACCTTTCCGGTTACATAGTTGTATGCTTTGCTGTCACTATCGTTAAGCCATCCCACAAGAACCTGGTCTTTCATAACCCCGATACCGGAATATTCGAATTTAGCCGGACTATCCAATACAGCGATATTATCCTTTCCTTTCCCTTTTTCTACATTACCCACGAGGTTAAGTCCTGTAATTACTGCTTGTTGACCCTCTGTGTTAAACCATTTCATTAAATCAAGCAGTGTTACCGCTGCAGTAGGCGCCCATACCTTTTCGGATTCATTGAGAGAATCGAACATATCTCTTGCAGGCATTTGCTCAAGCGGTGTGAGTATCGACAATGCATCATGTGCACTTCCGTTACGAACAATCACTACATCAAAATTAGGTCTTACTTCATGATCCCGGAACAAAAAGTCCAATGCGTTCAGAACGCCTTCCCTTGCAATTGCTTCATCAATGAGCAGAATACTCAAATGGGAAAGATAGATTTTACGTGGCAGCTTAGTAGTCATTTTTCGTAAAGCTTCCATTACTGTCTTTTCTTCTGTAGCCATCACCAAAGCAGGCGGGCTCCCGGCTCCACTGCTTGAGCCTGCTTGACGGGGAGCTACAACTTGAGCAGTAATCCTATAACCCTGTTCTGTCTTATCTATGCCAAGGCCAATCGTGACTGCCAGCTCATTCAGCTCCTTTCGGCTCCAGCATCCTGTTATACTTAAAGTCATCATAATAATCATACTGAAAACCCCAATTTTCTTCATGTCGGCTGCTTATCCTTTTTTCTTTTTAATTTTGAACGCAGCCAATAGGGTGCCCTTAGTAATCCGTCAATTTGTTCTTCGCTCAAATAAGGAGCATAAGGCCGCATATAGGGTTGCCCCAAAGATTGAAGACTGCACAAATGGACAGCCAGTACCACGAACCCAATCGTCAGACCATAGATACCGAAAGATGCAGCAATGCCCATGAAGAGAAACCGTGTAAGTCGGAAAGCAATGGACATATTGTAAGCCGGAATAACAAAGCTTGATATCCCGGTAATAGCAACCACAATGACCATTGCCGCTGATACAAACCCTGCATCCACAGCTGCCTGACCTACAACGATTGTTCCAACAATGGAAACCGCTTGTCCGATATTGCGCGGCATCCGGATTCCGGCTTCCCGAATGATTTCAAAGGTAATTTCCATCAGTATAGCTTCCACAAAAGCCGGAAATGGTACCCCTTCCCGTTGAAACATTAAACTTAACAGCAACTGCGTTGGAAGGAGATCCTGATGATAGGTTGTTATAGCAATATATATAGCAGGAGCAATTAAACAGATCACTCCCGCTATTAACCGAAGGATTCGGATAAAGCTCGAAAATACATAAGGCTGATAGCTGTCTTCTGCAGATTGAATAAAATCCAGGAACATGGCAGGGACAATCATCGCAAAGGGAGATCCATCTACAATCAGGGCGACCCTTCCTTCAGCTAATGCGGCAGTGACACTATCCGGTCTCTCCGTATTCAATACTGTAGGGAAAATGGTTCCTTTGTTGCTTTGCAAATATTCTTCAATATATTCCCCTTCAAGCACCGTTTTTAAAGACACGTGGTCAATCAGCTGCCATATTTGATCAAGCACCTGCTGTTTAACCATTCCATCAATGTACATGACAGAAATATCGGTCTGTGTCATACGTCCCGCGGTATGTGTGTCGATACGCAGGCGTTCATCTTTCATTTTCCGGCGGATCATCGTAATATTAGTACGCAAGTCTTCAGTAAACCCTTCCTGCGGTCCCCTGATTACAGTCTGTGTTTTGGTTTCTTCGATTCCGCGCTTCTCGTAGCCTTGAATGGATACAGTTAACCCCTGCTTATATCCGTCAATTAGAATCAACAGACAGCCCGTAAGTATGGTACGGACTGCATGCTGAAAATCCTCAACCAGGCTGACCTGACCAGCAGATATAACCCTCCCGGTAAACATCGATATTAAATCCTCATCAAAAGGGACTGTTTGCAAATTCTGTATTCCAGGTATAATTCTTTCCTGCAGCACCTGGTTATCCACCATTCCATCCAAATAAATCAGCATCACCTGACAAGTTACATTCCTATGTCCTTCATGTGTCTTATTGACCTGCAGACAACGGATCGTTAAATCGGAGCTATCCCCAAGAGTCTTTTTGAGAATTGCAGCATTGGCAGATGAGTCTTGGCCAAGCGGGATCGTCTCTTCTTCCCGGTTCGATCGCCGGCTGCTTTTTTTATCATTAATTCTCATGAGAGTCCTCCTTTAATCTGTATTTAACGTTTTTATCCTGAATAGTTTTACCTGAATTTATTTTTTCATTCTACGATTATAGTTATGCGTAAATCATTTAAGGAACAGAAAGAAGACCTGGTCGATTTGATCTCGACCAGATCTCGATTGATTTTTTTTACAAATATTCACTAACATATATTGATTATGAAAAGTGCTGACTTTAGAGCCAACCGCTTCTTCCCCTAGTATCATCGATTTATATTTCATCTTGTATTATATGATGGATTAAGGTGCTTTTTTGATTTTGAATGCGAGAAACTATGGATTTGAACTAAAGCAATTTGACGTGTCTGATGACGTTTTTATGGTCCTTGAATTAACTGAAGGAAATATGAAAACAACAATTAAGGGTGAGTTTAGGTTCCAGAGTCATTTCTTCAATTGAAATATTATTCATTCCGCTAACAGGACACGTTAGTTCAATAACACTGTTGCAGTCTATAACATGATTATCTCGTTCAAGAACTGTCGTCGTTTAACATTTTTTAGGCCAATGTTTTTAAGTACCTTTTGCAAATTTGAGTTCGTTCGCAAAATGCTTATGTCTCCATTCCAGCCTAATGACCCGCTGATCCAGTCAAACTATACAGGGTAATAGGTTGACTTTTCTCACCTTCCTATCCCTCTCCTTGCTGCGCTGTTTGCGTCAACCTTGTATCAAATCGTTCTTATCGAAACATCTGTTTATATTCTTTAGAATCGAATTTACCTGTTTCCCGATCAATAGCGACCAGACCGATATCCGTATGAAAAACATGGCATCTTTCATTTGAATGTGCATAATGGACTTCTTTATAATCTGCTTCCGTTAATACACGACACAAGATCATTTGTTCAAACAGACCCAGCTGCATAATTCACCTCCTTATCAAATTGCCGAACTACTACTTCGATAACTGCACGAGTCGTGCTATCATAGTTGACCAGATGTTTGCTGAACTCTTTTGGTTGATTCGGATATATGGTCCTACTGATTCGGCACTCGGATATGCCATATACGAGGATGGCTCTCAGAATACATGTGCTTGTACATATAGACCTTGGATCTCTTCTTCAAAGATGTCCCCTACGTACAGGGGACGTTTGTATTCGAGTGGCATTATTGTTTATCTTCTTTTTTAGCATATAACTCATACTGATCAGTCATGGCGGTATCTTCCAATACATTTCCGTTAAACAGGACTTCTAATGCTGTTTCAGAATCATGCCCTTTTTTCAAAAGATCGGCATACATCCATTTGAGATAAGCATCCTCATTTACAAATCTGATCATTTGCGCTGCATTGAATACGGGATAATCTGATTCCATACGATTCATCCTTTCTGTCCCGAAGTTGAGATCTATTAGAGTCCTGAACGTTCTCTAGATAATCCGCAGGGACTGGGCCAATAAAATAAGTGCGGTTTTCTTCACCTGATAATACTTCGCACGGTACCAGTTGAATTTATTCATGAGGTACTCATCTAACTCTTCCTCCCGGCAAAAATACTTCGCTTCAATCAGCATGAGTTGATCAGGATCAAGGCTACGCAAGGCTTTTTCCATCGGATATATCTGATCCTCAACCTCCCATATTTCATCCTGGAGCCGTTCGGCTTTATCATACATACTCATGACGGCTTGCTCCGTTGATGAGTGAGGGATTCCTGATCGTCCACTGACTCCGGTAAGTTCCATCCCCGCCGTGACCTTAGGGTCTTTCGGTTTCATCTGCATCAGCTCTGATTTCAACCAATTGATCCGTTTATTTGCCTGATAATATTGCTTCAAGCGGTACTCTACGATAGAAACGTATTGCTGTCGGATGGCTACAGGAATATTCATTTCAATTTGTTCCACTTCTTCAGCACAAGCACGGGCAGAAGATTTACCCGTTTTCTCCAAATGCCCCTTAATGATCATCAGTTCTTGTTGTACGGCAGCTGTCATCTTTACTGACTTCTTCAACTTTTGATACCTTGCAAATAACCAATCCACCGGTACCAATGAGATGTTGAGCTCCGTGACCTGAAAGTTCTTCAATTCCTCGCACTCCCCCCTGGGTAAGCCCTCTGTCTCTTCCAACTCGAAATCCCAAGAGCTTTGTTCAAATCCCTTGTTACAGACAATGCACTGGAAGGCATACTCTCCTACTTCCTGACACCTATTGCCGCAATGAAGGCAGATCAATCAACTTCCCCCCTTCGCTGGCTTGGTTCATGTTGACGGTTAGACTCTCATCATTTCCCATGGCAGCAGCTTATCCTTAATCTCCGGGTAGGCATCAGTACGGTCGTACAGTGCAACATACCGATGCTGCGTATCCGCTGTGCCTGCGCCAGCATTGGCACTGTAGAGAAAAGCTGATGGAGCTTCAGCATGAGGTGTACCCAAAATAGGCACGCCGAGCTTTTGACAACGCGTCTTGGTCAGCAGGATGGCAAAGGAATAACCCTTGCCTTCCCAGCGCTTGGAACGTGGAATGTAGTACGGAAGACCGGATTCCAGCACTTCTTGTTTGGTATAGCGCCCCTGTGTATTTGGCATCGTGCTCCTCCTTCATTCTCGAATGGTTCAGTCTTAACGAGTCACCCAGGCAAAACCGATCTCGCCGCGTCCCGGATCTTCCACCACATAAGCCACACCTTTCGTGACATACGGGTTGGTAGTAATCCGCAGTGATCCGAAGGAGGTCTCTACAGATTCATATTTGGCGATATCCGCATCCGGACACACGCATATTTTCAGGCGGTCAATGCTGCACCCCTTACTAGGGGATAACAGTGGGCGGATAGCCCTGTTAATCATGTCCAGAGCACGAGGATGAATCGGCTTGCTGGAGAGTTCACTCATCATCCTGCCCCTCCTTCCCACACCTCAGAATAGTTGTAACTGTCCCACCTGCTCGGCGGCAACGGGGTTGATCCACAGGATCTCCGTACGCGTTGCCCCGCCCTCGGCTTTCACCTTCTTCATCTCTCTGCTCCAGTGCTTCAGCCGATTGTCGTATAGCGGATGAGCATACCCGCTAAGCAGTACTGGCCCCGGATGACATTCCAATGCCTCCAGCAACTCTACGTGCTCCATGTCCGTCATTTCATACCGGTAACTGGTCGTGGTCCGCGTGCTCTGAATGTATGGAGGGTCTGCATAGATCAGCACACCGGGCCGTCTATACCGCTCCAGCAGCGTTAGTGCTGGCTGGCATTCGATCTGTACCCCTTGTAGCCTCTCTGCCACGGCATGAATTTTTTCTGGAAAAGCAAGCCACTCCTTCCCCGGCAAAGGTCCGTTGCGCTCGATCATACTGCGCCATCCGGTACGGTGGGCGGTTTTGCCCCCTCGGCCCTGCCAGAGCCGAACCACCAGCCGCCGCGCACGTTCCAGTTCGTCCACTTCCGGTGCATAGCTCTCGTAGTATTCCTGCCTGGCATGCGGGGTCCACCGAATGGCATGCGCCAGCTCCTCCGGACGTTCCCGGATGAGGCGGAATAGATTCACGATCTCGCCATCGATGTCATTCACGGTTTCAAGTGGGCTGCGCTCCTTGGAGAACAGCACGGCACCGCTGCCGAAAAAAGGCTCCACATACGTGCTGTGCGGCGGCATGTGGCTAATCATCCAATCCGCCATGCTCCACTTGCTTCCGGGGTAGTGGAGGATTCGTGGTACTTTCATGTTCTCTCTCCTCTCTGCAGCCATGGTTTCCCATGGTTTGTCCCTTCTGTCCAGCTGTAAACGAAGTACTTCCTATTGCAAAAGAGAGCGTATGTTCCGATTAATATGCATGACTCTTCCTCTCGGAAGCCCAATCCTCTTCCAGCCTTCACTCCGTCTATAGCTTTTACTAGCAGTTCAAC
>RCUO01000392.1_pt1 | contig 22623 bp, 17 predicted proteins | sample 2166161 | NCBI WGS metagenome assembly RCUO01 (sample SAMN09932617, study PRJNA488358) | compost metagenome | feature: garden; material: soil; isolation source: compost soil in cyclohexanecarbonitrile-enriched culture | place: Germany: Experimental Botanical Garden Goettingen | collected 2016-01-27
GGTGAGCACGGCTGCGATAACAACGGCCACCGCACTTGCAATGACATAGGCATAGAAGCTGTTGTCGAGCCCTGCAGGATTAATGAACATCGGAGCTGCAAAAATCCCCCCGCCGCCGAAGCCGAACATCTTCGCACTCATCGCCGCAGTAATACCGCCGCCTACAGCCCCGGCAATTCCCGCCATGACAAAAGGCTTTTTGTACGGAAGCGAGATCCCATAAATCGCCGGCTCTGTTACACCCATGAAGGCGGATATGGCGGCCGGACCGGCAATGCTGCGCACCTTCGCATTTCTTGACTTCAGGAACACCCCGAGCGCCGCACCAACCTGCGCAAATACAGAGGCACTCAGAATCGCATTCACCGGATCATACTGGAGCGTTGTAATATTGTTGATCAGCACCGGGATAAAAGCATAATGCAGGCCGAAGATGACAATCAGCTGCCACAGCCCGCCGAGAACAACACCTGCGACGACCGGACTGAGGTTATAAATCCACATGGTCGCATCTGCCAGCAGGCTGCTCGCTTCCGTTAGCACCGGACCCACCAGCAGGAAGGTCAGAATCCCGGTAATCAGAATGGTAAAGAGCGGTACGAAGAACAGCCTCAGGGAGGCGGGAAGCTTGCGTTCAAACCATCGTTCCAGCTTCGCCGCAACCCAGGCGGCAAGAATAATCGGAAACAGTGACGAGGTGTAGCTGGCCAGCACAACCGGAATCCCGGCAAAGGTCAGGCTGTCACCTGCGTTGTAGGCGGTAATAACCGCCGGATAGACCAGCGCGGCGCCGATGGCTGCCGGAATAAACGGATTGCCGTTAAATTTCCGGCCGGCCGAGAAGCCGACAATAATCGGCATGAAATAGAACAGCCCGTCTCCGAGCGCATTCAGCAGAATATAAGTGCCGTCTGTTGCCGCCAGCCAGTCCAGTGCAGTGGCCAGACCGAGCATCCCTTTAATAATCCCGGCAGCGGCCAGCAGGCCGATGATCGGTGAGATAATGCCGACGATCACATCGACGAAGCGGTTAAAGGCATTTTTCTTTTTGCCGGATGGTGCTGCTTCTGCATCATTCGACACGACCGCTCCGCCGAGCTGGTCCGTGACCTCTTTATAGACCTCTTTTACCTTGTTGCCGATGACAACCTGGTATTGGCCGCCGCTTTTGACCACTGTCATAACGCCGTCCAGATTATTGATCGTGTCCGTCTGGGCGGCGGATTCATCCTTAAGCGTAAATCTTAACCGGGTGACACAATGCTCCAGGTGGCTGATGTTGCTCCGGCCCCCGACATTCCGGATAATCTCCCCCGCTAATTTCTGACTGTCCATATTAGACCCTCCCTGTTTCTGAAAAAAGGATATGATGGAAAACGCCGGCATCTGCTGCTTCATAGGATTTCATCCCAGTATGCGATCATTCCAATTAAGCGTATAGCATGTACCGTAGAGCGTTTACAATGAAGCTGAAGCGGATATTTCCAGGTTAGGCCTTTACCCTTGAATACCCTTACAAGGCTATGATAACAAACGGGGACAAGGTAAGGTATCGTCAGTTCTTAATCAATTTACTTACCAAACTTAAGGTTAGGTAAAGCGGTTACGGAGATGCTTGGGTGTAATGCAGGAGGGGTTGGGATGGCGGACTGCGGGGCGGAAAAAGTTTCCAATAAGCGGAAGACGGCTGCAACCTTCCCCCTCAAACAACCGTCAGATAAGTATTATGGAGGTGAACCCTTATGCGCAGAGCAGCCCTGCTTGCTCTTTTAATCATCCTTTTCCTGCCTGCCGGCAGATCGAGTGCCTTATCCTGTGCCGAATTTCAGACGGTTGAACAAGCCTATGATTATTACGACGGTATCGTGATTGGACAGGTGGATAAGGTGTCCCGGAGTAACGACGATTCCTCCAATGAGATCCATGTCACGGTTAAGCGCAGCTTCAAAACAATAACGGAGCGGTCGCTCATCCTGAAGGAGAATATCACCTGGGGGGCGCTCAACGGACCGAGCGAGACTGGAAAGGACTACCTGTTCTATCTTAAGCAGACGGACGGGGAGTGGGAAAATCCGTTATGTTCACCTTCTGCGTTAATCAGCAGCGATTCTGCCGCGCCGGAGTATTTGCAGAATAAAGAGATCGCACTGCTGCCTGCTCCACAGCCGCCCGGAGATAACAGCACTTTGGCTGAGAATACGTCCATCGATGCCTGGACCATCGGCGGCTTAGTGGTCATCGGCATATTAACAGCTGCAACGATTGTCCGGTACCTCCGGAGGAGGGGTTAAACCTACGTTAAATCTGTATTTGAAAAGAACACCTGTATTTAAAAAGAGGGAGCTGCTCTCCGCTTTATGGAGAATAGCTCCCTTTTCTTGTGTTGCCTTTTGAAAAAGCATTATTTCAGAATACCGAAATCTCGAAGCAGCTGAGAGTTATCCAGTGCAGGCAGGCCAAGCGGGCTGCGCAGCTTCTCCAGCTTCTCCACCAGATCTTCCTGATTCGCATAGACATAAGGGCTCTTCCATTCCGATTCCAGCGTGATTAGCTCCGTTGCGGCAGGCTTCATCGTTTTGTAGTTCAGAATCCAGCTGATCAACTGATCCTTGCCGATATCCGTACGGATATTATCGCCGAGAATATCAATAATCTCGCCCAACTTGGTTAACCCGTTCACAGAATCCAGCTTGTCGAGGATCAGGTTCAGCACTTCCTGTTGCCGCTCATTCCGGGAAAAGTCAGAGGATTCCGCCGTTCCGCGGTTGGATTTGCGGTAGCGGACGAAATCGAGCACTTCCTTGCCGTTCAGATGCTGCATCCCTTTTTTAAGATTAATATTGGTGCCGTCCGCGTTATCGACATACCGCATATCCATCGGCACGTCAATATCCAGCCCGCCCAGCTCATCGACGATACTGCTGAAGGCTGCAAAATTAACCAGAATCATATGATCAATATCCATCTGCAGCAGGCTGCCGTAAAACTCTCTCGTCTTCTGCAGGTCTTCGCCCTTGTTATGGGCATAATAATAGGCATAGTAATAGTTCGCCTTGTGCGTTCCCAGCTCACTGCTGGTGAGCTTCATATCCCGGGGAATAGACAATATGGACAAGCGTTTGGTAGCAGGTTCATAGACAACCGGCATAATGACATCCGTGTTCATCGTCCCGCCGCTGCCGCTTCTATTATCGACGCCGGCCAGCAGGAACGTAAGCGGCTTGTTCATCTCTTCTCCGGCAGCAGCATCTGCAGCAGCCGAAGCTTCCGGGGCAGGCGATGCCGTTCCGGCTGTTCCACTCGGGGCTGTGCCCGATGCCGAAATCCGGTCCAATGCCCGTTCTGTCTTATAATACAGTGTTCCGGCATATACCGCACCGGCAATCAGGCAAGTGCCGAGTATAGCAGACGTGGTGATCAGCACAGTGCGTTTACGTGTTTTGCCGAGCTGCACTTTCCTTCTCTTACTCCGTTGATCCATTCCCTTCCTCCTGCTTGCTATGTATTAACTATTATAAGTCGACAACTATTATACCATACGCTGCCAGAGGTCCTCAAAAAGCATAGTCTCACATGCACGATGCGGCAAAAGGTGTATAATAAGGGAACCCTACTGAAAAAGGATGTCATAACATGCTTCTCAAGCTGAACCGCATACTTAACCGGATGATGCCGTTAATTACGCCGCTTAGTGTGCTTACCGGAGTGCTCTGCGGCAGCGCCCTGACCCCTTATACTCACTTATCCCCCTGGCTGTTTGCCTTTATGACGTTTGCCGGGAGCATCAGCCTTGGTGTCAAGGATTTCGTAAATGTACTCAAAAAACCGCTGCCCCTGTTCGTCTGTCTGTTTATCCTGCATATTGCGATGCCGCTGGTCGCTTTCGGGCTCGGAAATCTGCTGTATTATACAGATCACTTTACCATTACCGGCCTGGTGCTGGCTGCTGTCATCCCTACCGGGATCAGCAGCTTTATCTGGGTCAGCATCTATAAAGGCAACACCGCCCTTACTCTCTCCATTATTCTTATCGATACCCTGCTTGCCCCGTTTATTGTCCCGGGAGTATTGTCTGTACTGATCGGAACGAGCGTGGAGATGGATACATGGGCGATGATGAATAGCCTCTTCTGGATGATTGTAGTGCCTTCGCTGCTTGGAATGGCACTCAATGAATGGAGCAAGGGTGCCGTCGCCCCCGTCTGGAGCCCGCGCCTGAATCCCTTCTCCAAGCTGTTCATGGCTGTTGTCATTATGATTAACGGCTCGGTTATCTCGCCGTATCTGGCTAACATTGACCTCAAGCTGGTCGGGCTGGCAGCCGTAATCGTGTTCATGGCCTCCACCGGCTATGTTCTCTGCTTCCTGACCGCCAGGCTGCTGCGCTGGAATGAAGCTGACGAGGTCGCGCTGATCTTCAATGGCGGCATGCGCAATATCAGCGCCGGTGCTGTCCTCGCTGTATCCTATTTCCCGGCCCCGGTTGCCGTACCGGTAGTTCTCGGCATGGTATTCCAGCAGCTGCTCGCTTCACTGGCCGGCTTCATACTCGGCCGGCGCTCCAAAGTCAGCCATCCGGCAGACCGGACCTCAGCGGCCTAGCCGCGGTTATCGCGAGCGCAGCAGCGTAATCTGTCTGGCTAAGTACGCAGGGGTATAAGGCATATCCCTGCGCAGCCATTTGACAATAGTGCCGATTAGCGCTGCAGAGCCGTACCAGAGCGCAATATCCCGCTGTACTGCTGACTCCGGAGTCTCCCCTTGGCGTGCAAGTCGTGAAGTAATCATATCCTCGATCAATTTTACCAGCCTGTCCGTAAAAATCGTGCTGTGCCTAAAGGTCAATGTAACCTTATACAGCCGCGAGTTAGCCTCAATATGCTTCAGCAGGCTCTCCAGCAGCGGCCACTCCTCCCCTGAAGCCTGTTCGGGATGACTGCTTACAACCTTATAAATATCCTCCACCATCTCATCCGCCATTCTCTCCAGCATATCCGGCAGGTCCCGGTAATGCAGATAAAAGGTCACCCGGTTAATCCCCGCCCGCTCAGCAATACGGTTTACTGAAATCTTCTCAATATCCATTTCCTCCAGCAATTCAATCAGTGCATTCTTCAGCAATTGGCGCGTGCGCAGTACGCGGGGATCGATACGCGGCATTTCACTATCCATCCTGTTCTCTCCACTCCCCCACTCTAAAAAATCAGACTACAATTCACGTGAAAATGTCTCATTTGCTCAAGTTAGACTACAGTCCTCAGCAGACCGTCAATTACTTTACACATTTTCTGAAAACGTCGCTTGATTACATGAAATTTTCAATTATAATATGTTTTATGCTTTGTAAACTATACAACACACTGTAAATTAAGTCCATGCAGTATGGGTAACAGGAAAGGATGGCTTGAAATGAGCACAGTAACAGAAAACAATAATTTCATAAAAAAAGGCCCCATCTTGTTCATCATGATTCTAGGTGCCTTTCTGGCGACGCTGAACCAGACGGTTATGAGTGTTGCTGTTCCGGGGCTAATGAAGGATTTCGGCATTACCGCAGCAACAGCCCAATGGCTGACCACTGGCTATATGCTCGTTAACGGGGTACTTATCCCGATTACTGCCTTCCTGATGCAGCGCTTTACCACACGTGAGCTGTTCCAGACCTCGATGTTTGTATTTCTGGCAGGGACGGTTGTCTCGGCGCTAGCCTCAAGCTTCCCCGTGCTTCTGACCGGGCGAATGATTCAAGCAGCCGGGGCTGGCATTATAATGCCGCTGCTGACCAATGTCATCCTGGCCCTTTTTCCCCGGGAAAAGCGGGGCGCGGCGATGGGGATGGTCGGGCTGGCAATTATTTTTGCGCCGGCAATCGGGCCGACACTGGCCGGATATATTCTGGAGCATTACAGCTGGGAGACCATGTTCTACGGCATGATTCCTTTGACGCTCATCGTCATCGTCTGCGGATTTCTCTATCTGCGAAATGTATCAGAGCGCACTTATCCCAAAATTGACCTGATCAGCGTAGTCCTGTCCACCGCCGGGTTCGGTATGCTGCTGTACGGCTTCAGCCAGGCAGCCGGCAGCGGCTGGTCAAGCGGCGAGGTTCTGCTGACGCTAGGAACGGGAATTGTTGCGCTTGCCCTGTTTATATGGCGGCAGCTGGCTTCGCAGAACCCGCTGCTTGATCTGCGCGCCTTCAAATACAACATGTTCAGCCTGACCACGCTTATCAGCGTTGCGGTTACAATCGTAATGTATGCGGATATGATGCTCCTTCCGCTCTATCTGCAGAATGCCCGCGGCTACACTGCACTTGAATCCGGCTTGCTGCTTCTGCCGGGTGCGCTCATCATGGGGCTTCTGATGCCAGTTACAGGCAAGCTGTTCGACCGGTTCGGCGCAAAATGGCTGGCTGTCACCGGCCTGCTCATCATGATCGCCACAACGCTCGGCTTCGTGAACCTGACCGACTCGACCAGCTTCACTTATCTGGTGCTGATGTCTACCGGCCGGCGGATCGGGATGGCGCTGCTGCTGATGCCGATCCAGACTCTCGGCCTGAATCAGCTGCCGTCAAAGCTGAATGCGCACGGCACGGCCATCTCCAATACAACCCGGCAGGTAGCCGGCGCTGTCGGAACCTCTCTGCTGGTTACAGTAATGACGAGCCGCACGACCGTACACATGAAGGAGATGCTGGCTGCAGGCGCTGCCACAGGCGGCACGCAGGAGCATATGATTATGGAAGCATCCATCCAGGGCATCAACGATGCCTACCTCGTCATCGTCGGGATCGGTGTCCTCGGCCTGCTGCTCTCCTTCTTCATTAAGAAGGTCGGACCGGCCGCAGGCTCAGAATCCGGCCGGCCGCTCAAGCAGGCAGCCGTGGAGAACGCCTGAGGCACCAGCTCTCACTCTGGGGGCCACATCACAGGCACTATTGTACTGTTAATCCGCACCCCACCGGGCGCTGCCCGCAGTAAAGAGCCCAGCCGGCAAACCGCCGCTGGGCTCTTTTTTTATATCCATATTTCTGCACTAGCGCTGCTTGCTTTATTGATTCTTTTTCAGCTGTACCCGCCGGTACCGCATTACTTTTTTATACATAGATTTGTCTTTAAGCTGATTGAAAATATACGGGTCGGGCATCATGTTCACTTCAATAATCCACGGGATCAGCGACCGGTCCAGACCTACATCCACACCAATCTGATGAATTTTCGGGTAGGTCTTCTGCATATGGGCTGCCATGCGCACACCAAGCGTGTTCAGCTCTTCTGTCAGCCGGGCCAGCCGGTGCGGGGACAAATGGCTCTGGAGCAGTGCTTCGATGGCCATCGGCTTGCCGCCGCTGTGGTAGTTCGTAACAATTTTGCGCGGATGTCCCAGCCGGCCGATAATGCCGGTAGCCTCCCAGGCTCCCTTCGGACTTACCTGCACCATCACCCGGATGTCAAAGCGGCGGCTGTTATGCTTCAGCAGATGAATGCCCTTTTGAATCAGATATCTTCTGCGGCCTGCTTTCTTCGCCAGACTTTTATGGAAGGCTTCGAACGTATCAAACTGGCGGACCGTCTCCTCATACTGGTAGGTAAAGCCCCCCCGTTCTCCCCGTTCAGCCCGGATTACGCCGTTCCCGTACGTTCCCCGCTCAGGCTTGACATAGATCATTCCGTAGCTGTAAATCATCTGCTCCAGGTTGCTTCTGCTGAATCTCCGGGTGTCCGGAATATAGCGCTTAATGAAACCGCTCTGCAGCAGCAGCTTGGTCTTATACCATTTACTCTGCAGAGGATCTGCCTTCTTCACCTTCACATCTGCACTCTCCTGTCCGGGTAAGACAGTCCGCCTCCCCTGATATACACGACAGTGCATTTTATGCTGCAGCTGCTCCGGTTGAATGAACCATCTGTCCAGTGGCGGCGCATTATCTTTAAAGTCGCTTTTGCCCTGTCACCGTCAGCTTGCAAGGCATACCTTAGTGCAGACGCTAACGTGTCAATTCACACACGGAGATGAATCCCATGTCAGCACCTTCAGCAGGCAGCGCGGTAAGCGGGCCCCCTATCGACGTCCTGATCCCGGCTATTGAAAAGGATCTGGCGACCCTCCCTTTTGTAATTGACAGCCTGCGCCGCTATGTCCGCCATCCGATCAGTCATATCTACATCGTTTCACCGGCCAGCAGCAGAATCAAAGCATTGTGTGCACGCAAAAATTGTATTTTTGTCGATGAAACCACTGTGCTGCCGTTCACCAAACGAGACATCCAATACTCCTCCTCACGCTGGAACCGGTCCGGCTGGCTGTATCAGCAGCTGCTGAAAATGAATGGAGACCACATCTGCCGCGAGGCCTTTTTTCTGGTCATTGACGCAGACACCGTGCTGATCCGCCCCCACCGCTTCCGCACAGCAGGCAAAACCGTCTTTTATTGCCGGGACTGGAGCCAGCCGGAATATTTCCGTACGTACCGGAAGCTGCTCGGGAGCGCCGCCCCTTCCCCCAGGTCTTTTGTGACCCATTACATGCTGTTTGAAAAACAGAAGCTGGCCGCTTTAAAAAATGGCATTGAAGCACGGCACGGCCTGCCCTGGCATGCAGCCATTATGCGCAGCATCAATAAGAGAAAGCAATTTGGCTTCTCCGAGTATGAGACGTATGCCAACTATGTATACAGCCACAGCCGCACTTCGGTGCTGCTGAGAAGCGCCAACAATAAATCTCTGCACAGTCCGGCAGCCAGCCTGAATGAAAAACAAATCCGCAAGCTGGCCCGCACCTACCGTTCTCTGTCTTTCCATCAGCGTAAGGGCTATTCCATTCCCGGCCGGCACTAAGGAGGTTTACCGTATGCAACATACCATTCTGCTCTGCGGCGGCTCCGGGCAGCGGCTGTGGCCTCTCTCCGGAGAGATCCGGTCCAAAATGTTTCTTAATCTGCTCCCTGCACCGGACGGAGGCACAGAATCTATGCTCAGCCGGGTATGCCGCCAGCTCACGGAGGCAGGACTGGGCGAGTCTGCCCTGTTCGTGACACATAAGGATCAGCAGGCTCTTGTCCGGCGCTACACCGGCAGCACCTATCCAGTCATCGGGGAGCCCTATAAACGCGGCACTTTTACGGCAGCCGCACTTGGAGTGCTCCATTTATGTTCGACAGGAAAAGCACAGCCGGAGGACACGATATGCGTGGCTCCGGCTGATATGTTTGCGGACGATGATTTCTTCCAGTTATTCCACCGTTTTGCCGGCGTGCTGACAGCTTCCGGCGCCGAGCTTGCCTTACTTGGGACAAGGCCCGCCTATCCGTCTGACCAGTATGGTTATATTGTCCCCGGGATAGGCGGTTCCGCAGGCTGCGACCCGGTGCTTTCTTTTGCAGAAAAGCCCGGCAGCAGCCGGGCGGAAGAGCTGATCCGTAAGCATGCTCTCTGGAACTGCGGAGTATTTGCTTTCCGGGTAAGCTTTATGCTGTCCCAGCTGGCGCAGATGGGCCTGCCGGTTGAATACGATGCTTTTGCCAGCCTGTATTCCGGCCTGCCGGTACGCAGCTTCGACAAAGAGATTGCCGAACGCAGCAGCCGGGCTGTAGTCCTGAGGCATGAGGGGGAATGGAGCGATCTCGGAAGCTGGGCTGCCCTGACAGCGGAGCTGGACCGGATGGTTACCGGACATGGCGGCATATGGGGAGAATCGCAGAATACTGTAATCGTCAACGAATTAGACATTCCGCTGTATGTGATTGGCGTACCCGGCATTATTGCCGCTGCAAGTCCGGAAGGCATTCTGATTGCCGGCATCCATGAGGCTAATGCAATTAAAACGGTTCTGCAGGAGCATTCAGCCGCACCCAGGTACGGGGAGACCGGCTGGGGCAGCTACACCGTACTTGATCAGGCATCCAGCGGTGCGGACCGGATACTGACAGTTAAGCTGTGTATCCTGCCGGATCACGAGCTGACTGAAGCTGCCGGTCTGCATTCCGGTAAGCACTGGAGGATTGTCTCCGGGCATGGCTTGCTCCAGCAGAACGGAATGGTTATGGCGGTAACAGCAGGAGATTTAATCGCGTTCGGCCGCGATGAGCAGCATGGAATCAGAGCTGCAGCCGCTATGGAAATTATCGAGATCCGGACGCTTGGTGAAGCTGACAGCGGTCTGGTCTATACCTCCTGATGACGGCCGCTGGGCTGTCCATCCTGTGATTGGAACCGGCGGCAGGCGCCGCCGTTATACTGCCTCTTCGCGCAGATCATGCTCCATGAACAGAATGTCCCGCTTCATTTCCTTCATACCCTGGCGGGATATTCTGCCGCTCTCGAACATCGCCTGCAGGCTGTCGCGCTCCAGCTGAATACCAATCCGCGCAAGCTCCCGGATCGACTCGTCATAATCTTCACGGCTGCCGGAATAGGCTTCGCCCCGCGTCAGCCGCAGCAGCATCCGTTCATACTGCAGGATGAACGAGCTGACCGTCTCGATATCCGGCCCGTCCTCCAGCAGCGGCCCTTTCAGTTGCTCAAGCACATAGGTAACGTTGCGGATTCTCAGCCGGCTGAGCTCGGCGCGTCGTTCTCGTCTGCTGAGCCGTGCCTGCTGCAGAATACCGACCACCTCATCCCAATGCTTGACGGGGAACAGCTCCCGTTTATACCGGGCATCGCGCGTATGCATGAACAGCAGTCGGTTAATCCGGTTCAAATATCTGTAGCCGGTATAAGGGTCAACCTCCTTGATTTCAAGCACCTGCAGCGTGTTCTCCCGTTCCCATTTCATCACCTGCAGGCCCAGGGAGCGCTGTATTTCATCCTTTCGGTCACTCTTGCGGAGCATACGGATTCTTGAAGTATACGTATTAATAATCTGGACGGAGGCCAGCCGGTTCTGCTCCGTGGACAGATCATTCAGCCCGGCGACTACACTTCGCAGAATCTCTATTTTAGCCTGCGTTTCCTCTTCCTCCTGCGCCGTCGCTGCCTCTGCCCCGAGAAGCAGCGGCAGCAGGTAATTGGAGGCCAATAATGTCCACAAGATAACGCCGGATGCCAGGAAAATGATCAGATCCCTGGACGGAAAGGCCGTACCGTCATCCAGAAAAAAAGGCAGGGACAATGTACTTGCGAGTGTAATGGTGCCCCGTACACCGGAGAGTGCGAGAATCAGTGCAGTTCTGAATCTGCTTGCACGCGGGCTGCGGCCTGCTCCTTCGTCTCCGGGCACCTTCATCAGCAGCACCCAGATCAGCCGAAGGCCGAGTACAGCTAATGTAAGAAGCAGCGTATACAGAATCACCCTCACATTGCCGATTTCCGGGCTGTTCCATACGGTTTGAATAATCTCCGGCAGCTGTGTACCGAGCAGCAGGAAGACCAGGCCGTTCAGCACAAAGATGATAACTGACCAGGTGCTTTTGGAAACTACACGCAGCTTGGCGACTTCGGGATTCATTTTTTTATAATTAAAGGAATGGGCAATCCCGGCGGCAACTACAGCCAGGATACCGTTGACCCCCAGCTCCTCTGCCGCCAGAAAGATCAGAAAAGGTGTCAGAATCTCAATCAGCATATGGAGGGTAACATTCTCCATCCCCAGCCTGCGCAGCCATTTGACTACACCGTATTTGATCAGCGTGAGCAGCAGTCCGAGCACCACGCCGCCGAGTGAAATGGCGAGGAAGCTTAGCCCGGCGGACCGGAATGAGAACATTCCCGTAACCATCGCGGCAGCCGCAAACTGGAAGGAAACCAGGCCCGATGCATCATTAATCAGCGATTCCCCCTCCAGAAGCTGCATCGTTCGGTGGGGAATCTTCACCTTCTGCTCCAGCGCTCCTACCGCTACTGCATCTGTCGGCGCCAAAGCCGCCGCCAGGGCAAAGGCTGCAGCCAGCGGGATAACCGGCAGCAGCCAGTTCACGAAGTAACCGACAATGCCGACCGTTACAAAGACAAGCCCAAGCGCCAGCAGAAGAATCGGCTTCCGCAGACTCCAGAGCGCTTCCTTATCGGCATGCCGACCGTCATTGAACAGCAGCGGAGCAATGAAGAGCAGCAGGAACAGCTCCGGATTCAGCGTTAATTCGAAATGCAAAGGCAGCAGCGTAATCGCCACCCCCAGCGCAATCTGGATAATCGGCACAGAGACCGACGGTATAAACCGGTTCACCAGATTAGATACGGCAAGCGCCGCCAGCATCAGCAATATGTATTCAAACAATTCCAAAAGTTCTCTACCTCCGTCTTATTAGTCAAGCTTAGTGTAAACAAACAATGCAAACAGAATGTAAACAGGCTGTTTATTTTTTATCGGTATTGCTGCCGTCAGATTAAGTGGATTTTCGCCATCTAATCCTCCGTCCTCCACTTTAATTTATAGATTAGTTGGAAAAAGCGCACCTAAAACCATCGTATCCCAGCAAAGCGACTGTAACACTATGATTAGGTTGCTTTTCTCCACCTATATGTCGTAAGGAGCCTAAATTATTGAAATTAGGTACCTAAAATCCACTTATTTCCCTTATGAAACGGTAGCTAATTCAAAATAATGACTCCTCTCCAGCACTTGTCGTTTGACCAGCTCTGAACAGGAGTCATTATGCGGCGTTGCGTCCGCTTTGCTCTGCAATTGTACGACTGACAGCCATGCACAGCTCAAAATGCTGTTACAGCGGCTGCGTTGGCGGAACCTCCGGCGGTACAGCTGGCGGGATTTCCGGATGTTCACGGGGAACCACCTCTGGCGGAATATCGGCTGGCTTCGGCTCCGGTATCCGCTCCGGGTCAACCTCGGGAACAATCTGCGGGGGAAGCTCGGGCGGCAGATCTTTATTCATGGCCTCACACCTCCTTCATTCCTGTTACCCCATAATACCCGGCAGGGCTTTTTTTAAACGGTATCCGTGCAGGAGCAGCTCTATTGAATTGCCGGTTGTCTCCGGCTCTGCCAGATGGTAAGCTGAAACGCAGAGATGTATACAAAGGAGCCTCCGACCAGTCATGTGGATTACTCTGTAACGGTTAACATTGCCTATGCCTGCCCGAAAACAGTATTTATGCTGTTCTATTCGGCTTGCCCGCATCTAATCCTACACTTAATCCGAATGGAGGAATCTGAGTATGACACCCAAATTAATTCTAATTGAAGGCCTGCCCGGCTCAGGTAAAACAACAACCGCTGCACTGGTCCAGGAGCTGCTGAAGGAAAAGAATATCAGTGCCCGGCTATTTCTCGAAGGAAATTTGGATCACCCTGCTGACTATGACGGGGTTTCCTGTTTTGAGGAGCATGAATTTGCAGAGCTGCAGAGCTGCTTTTATAAATATAAAGATTTCTTGAATGATCATATCATCCGCCAGGATGGCCGCTGCTTTCTGGAATACCGCAAGCTCCAACAGAAGGCTGGGACGGAATTCCCGGATGAGCTGCTGAAGGCTATTGTCCAAAAAGATATTTATGAGATTCCGCTCGATGACAATAGAAAGCTCATTACTGAAAAGTGGAGGAAATTCGCTGCAGAGGCTGCGGATGGACAGGACACCTATATTTTTGACTGCTGCTTCATCCAGAATCCCGTAACGGCGGGAATGATTAAATATGGCGCTGACAGGGAGACTGTCACTAGCTACGTAACAGAGCTCGCTGCCATTATAGAGCCGCTTCAGCCGCTGCTGATCTACGTTACACAGAATGATATTGACCGCTCCTTTAAGAAGGCTGTCCGGGAACGCCCGATCGAATGGTCACAGGGATTCTTTGAGTATTATACAAACCAGGGATACGGTGCGCGGCACCAGTATTCGGGTATAGAAGGAACGCTCCAGGTACTGAAAGCACGCCAACAGCTGGAAGCTGAAATTTACAGCAGCCTGACCATCGCCAAGCATAAGGCGGATAATTCCGCTTTTGACAATGAAGGTTATAGACAGAGGGTTTCGGAGATTCTGAATGTATTCTTTAACACGGCACATCAGCCTGACTAATCCGGCAAATCCGCTTTACTGCAAGGACAAAGATTAAGGGTTCTCCCTTCATCTCTGTCCTTTTTTGTTGGCAAACTCCAGACATTGCGTTATTCTAGTATGCAAAACATTTTAACGGAGGAGGGTTCAGATGCGGTACTGGCGGTCGATGCGTTTTCGGATCGTATTCGGATTTCTCCTCATTGTGGCTCCGCTTGTGCTGTTCCTGATGTACAACAATCTATACGCCGCCCGCATTGTACGCGCCCAGCTTTCGGCTAATTACGGCAGTCTGATCCGCACTGAGGTCAATGCCAATGATGCGCTGCTGAAAAGCACCTATAATTTTCTCATCCAGCTCGGCACCGCCAATGATTCCGAAATGCTCTCCCTCAAAACACTGCCTGTCAGCGACCCGGAGTATACACTCGCCAAGGTACGGCTGTATAACCGTTTTTTGATTGATACGAATTACTACAAGATGGTGGACACCTTCTTCGTCTATCTGACCAAGGAAAGCAGCTACCCGCTATATTCTACACAGAACATTAACAAATCCAATGCCCTGAATCTGCTGCTCAGCTCCTATTCCGCTGAATTTATCGCGAACGAGCCGCTGCAGAGTGACCGCTGGGAGACTGTAACGATGCAGGACGGTGATTCCTATCTGATCAAGGCTATTGACATCGGCTTCGGGATGCTTGACGGTGCGCTTGTCCGGACAGACACCTTGAACCAGACGCTCGCCGCGCTTGATGTCGGCCCTGAGGGCTCCGTTTTTATTATGGACGGCGGAGGTGGCCTGCTCTCCTCCATTCAGCTTCCGGACAGACTGGACAGCGACTTCCGCACAGCCGTGCTGCATATGAAGTCCGGCGCCGATACCCTCCAGTGGAAGAACAGGAATTATCTTGTGCTTACGGAAGCATCGCAATATTCGGACATCCTGTACGTGGTCGTTACCCCGGAGTCCTACATTCTCAAGAATCTGCCCCTGCTGCAAAAAATGCTTTATTACTGGGTCCCTCTGCTCTCCGTCATGGCCCTTTGCGGTTATCTCCTGTATCTGCAGCGCTTTTTGTTCCGTCCTTTAACCGGTCTGATCGGCGGAATGCGAAAGCTCGGCTACGGGATGCTTGATGTGCGGCTGCCTGCACAGGCTGCCGACACCAGGGAATTTTCGCTGATGACAACCACCTTTAACGAAATGGCCCGGCAGATTGAAGCGCTCAAAATTGATATCTATGAAGAGCAGCTGCGGGTGCAGAAAGCCGAATACAAACATCTTCAAATGCAGATCAACCCTCACTTTTACATGAATACACTCAACATTATTTATAACATGGCTGCACTCAGGGACTATGCGTCGGTACAGAAAATGTCGCTTCATCTGGCTGATTACTTCCGTTTTCTGATGCATGGCGACAGGACGACCGTTCCGCTGGAGAGTGAGCTGGCCCACATCCGCCATTATCTGGAGATTCAGAAGCTCCGTTATGTGGACATGCTGGATTATGAGATCAACGTGCTGCCGGGGCACCTGAAGCTGAATATTTCACCGCTGCTGCTGCAGCCCTTTGTCGAAAATGCCATTGTGCACGGCTTGACCCGCAGGCAGCAGGATGGCACGCCCTTCCGTGTACTGATATGCTCCGAGGATGCTGCCGATGCTCCGGCTCCGTACATCCGGGTTCTCATCTCTGATAACGGTCCGGGCTTTCCCCCCGCGCTGCTTGAAGCACTGGATAGCGGAATCTTCGCGGATGGCATGGGTGAAAAACACCTTGGCATCTGGAATGTGCTGCGCCGGTACCGGATTATGTACGGGGAGCAGGCGGGTCTTCTGTTCCGCAACAGCCCAGAAGGCGGCGCTGTCGTTGAGGTCCTGCTGCCGTTTCAGCAGCAGGGTACCTTCCAGGAGATGCATACCGGCATAACACAACAGGAAACGGAGGACAAAGGCGATGGTACAGATGCTGGTAGTCGATGATGAAATCTATGCACTCAAAGGGATTACCCGGGGCATTGACTGGAGCGGTCTGCCGCTCTCTGCCATCCTTGAAGCCGGCAGTGTCACAGCGGCGAAGCAAGTGATGGAGCAGCAGCAGGTTGATCTGGTCATCTCCGACATTGAGATGCCGGGGGCAGGCGGCCTTGAGCTGCTGCGCTGGATTCATGATCGTTTCCCTCACACGCTGGTGATATTCCTGACCGGCCATGCCCGGTTTGAATACGCCCGTGATGCACTTCAGCTGGGCTGCTTCGATTACGCGCTCAAGCCGATTGATCACGGACTGCTTAAGGAGATTGTCAGCCGCGCCCTGACAGAGATAGCTGAACAGCGCATCCGCCAGTCCTTCAGCAAGCTGCTGGAGGAGCAGCAGCTTCAGTGGAACAAGCAGCTCCCCGTTCTGGTTGAGCGCTTCTGGCAGGATCTGCTGGCCGGGCGTATCCCTTATCAGCCGGAACGGCTAAACCGCCAGTTTGCACTGTATAACATTCCGTTGACTGCAGACCATTATGTCCTGCCTGTACTGCTGAGTATCGAGCACTGGAAGGAAGATATGAGCGCCCATGAGGAGACGATCATGGAGTATGCCCTCCGCAAGGAGGCAGCGCAGAGTATTATCGGAACCTTGGGCGGAGTCGTGTTTCAGGACAGTCATGAACTGAACCTGATTCTGCTCTACTGCACTAATGATCAGCTTCCGGACCGCGAGGCGCTGCTTGAGCGCTGCCGCAGGTTCATAGCCGCTTCCGGGAAATTCCACTGCCAGGCCTCCTGCTATGTCGGGGCGCCGGCTCCGGTAGAGGAGCTGGCCGAGGCCATCGGCAGCCTGCTGCAGGCCGAGAGGACCAATATTTCCTCCCCGCAGTCGGTTATAGATGCGGCCGAAACCGGCAGCACGGGAACTCCAGGTGAATTCGGCATAGTGCCGAGTCCCGGTGAATGGGCCGAGCTGCTTGAACAGGGCAGGCAGGAGGAGCTGGTCCCGCTGCTTGAGCTGACGGTGAAGAAGCTGCAGGAGGAATCGGCCAGCCGGGAGACACTGGAGCAAATCTACTACGGGCTGCTGCACCTGTTCTACCAGACAGCCCGCCGCAAGGGTCTGTCCATCTACGATCTGGCCGGCATACAGGAGCTTAACGATCCGCTGGCTACCCGCTCGCCCCAGCATTTGCTGCAATGGGCGGTACGGCTAGTATCTAAGACTGCAGACGCCTTCCCGGGTATAACGCGGAGCGCTTCACCGGTTATTGCCAAAGCCCATCAGTATATCCAGGATCATCTGCAGAAGGATTTAAGCCGGGATGAAATTGCCGAGCTGGTAGGCCGTAATCCGGCTTACTTGTCACGCCTCTTCCGCAAGGAGACAGGCATGTCACTGTCAGAATATATTACACAACAGCGTATTGAACGGGCAAAACAGCTGCTGGTAGAATCAACTGACAAGATCAGCAGCATTGCTGAAGGTCTCGGCTATGTTCATTTCTCTTATTTTGCCAAGCTGTTCCGTAAGCTCACCGGATTAACGCCACAGGATTACAGGCGGCTCCACCGCCAGCCTTAACCTGCATCTAACGCCAGCTATCAGCCGCATTGAGCCACGTTCCTTTCCTGTAAGGACCGCTGCTTTATGCGGCTTTTTTGCGTTTTTTCATTTCATCACATATATGTTTCATTAAATGTAATGTATTTTTCCGCAAAAGTCACATATTTGCTATTCATGTCATCTGAGTAGATAGAATGATCATCCTGATGTCTCTATAATGAAGCCAACAGAGAAGCATCCTGATTGTGAAAGGAACGTGAGAACAATGAACCAATCTGTCGAGGCTGCCCCGCTTCCTCTCCCCGCTGACGGTAAAATCCGCCGCAGGCAGAATGTCGGACACTTGCGGAAATTCGGCGCCTTTTATCTGATGATGACACCCGCCCTGATCTTCCTGCTGATCAACAATTACCTGCCCATGCTCGGCTCCGTCATTGCCTTCAAGAGCGTCAACTACCAGACTGGCGTGTTCCAGAGCCCCTGGATCGGCTGGAAAAACTTCAGCTTCCTGTTCAGCACAAGCGATGCCTGGAATATCACCAAGAACACAATCATTTACAATGCTGTATTCATCCTCCTGAATCTGATCATCGGCGTGGTCCTCGCGCTATTATTTAATTCCATGCGCAGCCGCAAGCTTGCCAAGTTTCATCAGACGATGATGTTCCTGCCGTACTTTCTTTCCTGGATCATCGTCACTTATCTTGTCTACGGTTTTCTCAACCCTGAAATCGGGCTGCTTAACAAGTCGGTCCTGCCGGCGCTTGGCATCGGGCAATCTTTCGACTGGTACTCGGATCCGAAATATTGGCCGTATATTCTGCCGATCGTGAATACCTGGAAGGGCATTGGCTACTATGCCGTATTCTATCTGGCGGCGATTATCGGAATTGACAAGGAATATTATGAGGCGGCCACAATTGACGGTGCCTCCAAATGGCGCCAGATCCAGTCCATCACCCTGCCGCTGATCCGTCCGGTCGTGATTGTGCTGACCATGCTGCAGATCGGCCGTATTTTCTACTCCGACTTTGGACTGTTCTATCAGGTGACCCGCAATGCGGGCGCGCTGTACGATACGACGCTTGTTATCGACACCTATGTGTATCAGGGCCTTATCGTTACGGGTGATTTCGGAATGTCTTCTGCCGCAGGCTTGTACCAGGCGGTTGTCGGCTTCATTCTTGTCTTCGTCAGCAACCTGATTATCCGCAGAATCAGCCGGGAAGACGCATTGTACTAAACCAGCGGAACGCTAAATACACAGAACAGGAGGCTACCTCATATGGGAACTCTCACAGCAAAGAACCCTAACCGCAATCGCAAGCCTGTTGACAAGGCACCCTCAGTGACTGATATATCCAAACCGGCAAATACCCTGATCAACATTTTCTTCTGGATCTATTCCGCCATCTGTATCATCCCCTTCGTGCTCGTGCTCGTTGTTTCTTTTACGGATGAAAAAACAGTGCTCCTGAACGGCTACAGCCTGTTCCCCAGGAAGCTGAGCCTGTCCGCCTACGATTTCCTGCTGAATGACTGGTCCAGTATTGTCCGTTCCTACGGCATCTCTATTTTCGTCACAATCATCGGCACCATCCTTTCCATTGTTATCATGGCGCTGTTCGCTTACCCGATTTCCCGGCGGGACTTCAAGCAGCGCGGCATTTTCTCCTTCATCATGGTGTTTACCATCCTGTTCAACGCCGGCCTTGTACCGTTCTACATGATGTACACCCAGTACCTGCATATGCAAAATACGCTGGCCGTGCTTATCGTTCCTTATCTGGTTCAAGGCTTCTTCGTACTCGTGATGCGGACGTTCTTCACCAATTCAGTGCCGACCGAGCTGATTGAATCCGGCAAAATCGACGGCGCCGGCGAATGGCGGATCTTCGCCCAGATCGTCATGCCGCTCTCTCTGCCGGTGCTCGCCAGCGTAGGCCTGCTGTGTACACTGAACTACTGGAATGACTGGTATCTGAGCATGCTGTTCATAAACGACGATACCCACATCAATATCCAGTACCGGATGTACAAGGCGCTGCAGGATATGCAGTTCCTGAGCTCCAACTCCACCGCCTATGCGGCGATTATGCGGCAAAATCCGAATTATCAGCTGCCAAGCGAAACGGTCCGGATGGCTATGGCGGTTGTCGGCATCGGCCCGATTATTTTCGCTTACCCGTTCTTCCAGCGCTTCTTCATCGAAGGATTGACTGTCGGCGCCGTAAAAGGTTAACCCCCGTGAGCATTCCGGGATAGATAGAGCTGTATCCGGTATCCGCCGGTTGCATATAGCTGCACATACCGTTATTAAGGGGAGGCCAACCACTATGACAATGGTTAACATGAACAAAAACCGCTCCAAGCGTGCATGGACACCCGTGACCGCTGTGCTGATGATGTCGATGCTGCTTGCCGCATGCGGCGGCAATAATGCAGGCAACTCAGCAGCAGGCTCTTCCGGCAGCTCTGCTGCATCAGAACTAAAGCCCTACGAAGTGAAAATACTGTGGGAAGGCCCTGCGCAGAAGGATGTGCTGGCCATCGAAGGCAAAATCAACGAATACCTGCAGCCCAAAATCAATGCCACTGTCAAAATCAGCACACTCGACTGGGGACAATATGACGAAAAGATGCCGCTTCTGATTGCCAGCCGTGAACCGATGGATATTGTATTTACAGCCCAGTGGAACGGTTATGCCAACAATGTCTCCAAAGGCGCATTTATCCCGCTGAATAATCCGGACGGCACATATGGTGATCTGATCGGGGAGTATGGACAGGATATCACCAGCTCGCTCGATACGGCCTTTCTCGAAGGCTCCTCCGTCGGGGGCAAGATCTACGGAATTCCGACGAATAAAGAAATGGCCGCCCAGGGCGGAGTATTATACCGCAGCGATATTGCCGAGGAGCTTGGCCTAACCGAGCAGCTGAACAATGCCAAAACCGTGGCTGACCTTGAGCCGATTCTCCAGGCTGTCAAGGAGAAGAAAGGCGCCGGCTTCACCCCGCTGTTCATGTCAAAAACCTCCAACTTCAATACCCACTACATGGCGCAGCTTGATTTTCTGGGGGATGATACAATCGACGGCGCGGTGCGGAAGGACGGCGAGGACACAACTGTCATCAGCCGTTTCGAAGATGAGGATTATATGGCCCAAATCGGGCTGACACGCAAATTTTTTGAAGCCGGCCTGATTAATAAAGATGCGGCAACAACCTCAGTCGGCGATCCGCTGAGCAGCGGCAATGTGTTCATGGCTATCGCTTCGCTCAAGCCGGGCTGGGCTGACGAATACGCTATTTCTGTAGGGCTTGAAGGTAAGATCAAACAGCTGGAGCTGGGACCGGCCACCGTATCCACCAGCGAAACAGCAGGTGCGATGCTGGCAATCTCCTCAACCTCCGAAGATCCTGCCCGGGCCATGATGGTCATCAACCTGCTGCATTCCGACAAGTACCTGATTAACCTGATCAACTTCGGCATCGAAGGAGAGCATTATACGAAGGTGTCCGATAACGTAATTAAGTCCGGCCCGAAATCCGCTGATTACAATCCGGGTGTGGCCTGGGAGCTTGGCAACCAGTTCCTGAACTATACCTTCGAATCGGAAAATCCGGATAAATGGGAGCAGACCAAAGCGTTCAACGCAAGCGCCCATCAATCCCCTGCCCTCGGGTTCATCTTCAATGTAGAGCCGGTCAAATCGCAGGCGGCAATCCTGATCAACATCTCGAAGCAGTATGCTGCTGCGCTGGAGACAGGTTCTATCGATCCGGCAAAAGCACAGGAATGGTATGATAAGGAGAAGAAAAACGGGCTTGAGGATATTCTGGCTGAGAAGCAGAAGCAGCTTGATGCCTTCCTGGCGGATAAATAACCGATCTTTTCCTGAAGCTTAAAAACAGAGGTATGTTAAAAACCACAAGACAGCGGCCGGTTACAATCGCCGGGCTGTCTTGTGGTTTTTACTTGTAGCTGAAATTTCAGATAAACCCCATCCCCGCCAGCTTGGAGATCCGGTCAGGATGGTACAGCGCAAGCCCCGTCTTCATCCTTCGGAACCCTTGCTCTTCATACCAGCCGACCGTGTCCGGATGCGTATAGAGCACAACATTGCAGCCTGCCGTCTCTTCAAGGATCAGTGCGATAATCTTTTTTCCAAGCCCCTGGTGATGGTAGGCTTCGTCTACAGCAATATTATACACCGCCGCCTGCGAGATCCCGTCCGAGAGTGCCCTTCCACAGCCGATTAGCTGACCCCCGTCGAAGACAAATACATTCACTGCACTATTCACAAAGGCCCTCTCGGTCTGTTCCGGTGTACAGTCTGTTAAGCCAAAGCCGTTCAGCAGGCGGGTGACCTGTGTCCAGTCGATATTAGTCCTGTCTTTCCGGTAGGTGTACGTCATCGCAGTCCCTCTTTATCAAATGGTAAATTCCGGTTCCTGATCACGGTAATAGTTAGCGAGAAACTGCCGGGTCCGCTCCGATTTCGGATGCGAAAATACTTCCTCCGGCGTTCCGTCCTCCACTATCACCCCTTGATCCAGAAACAGTACCCGGGTAGCTACTTTGCGGACAAAGCTCATTTCGTGGGAGACCAGCAGCATTGTATTTCCTTCCTCCGCCGCCTTCCTAATCGTATCCAGCACCTCACCGACAAGCTCGGGATCAAGCGCCGAGGTCGGTTCATCGAACAGCAGAATCTTCGGCTGCATGGCCAGCGCCCTCGCAATACCGACACGCTGCTGCTGCCCGCCGGACAGCTGTTTGGGATAATGATGCATCCGGTCCGCCAGGCCAACTCTCGCCAGGTGCAGTTCAGCCGTCCTCCGCGCTTCCTCCTTCGGAATTTTGCGGACAACAAGCAGCCCCTCCATCACATTCTCCAGCGCCGTCTTCTGCCGGAACAGATTGAATTGCTGAAAGACCATCGCCGTACTTTTACGCAGCGCCAGAATATCCGACTTGCTTTTTTTGGCAAAATCGACCTGTAGCTTATCCACTCTGATCGTCCCCTCATCCGGCACCTCCAGCAGATTGACGGACCGCAGCAGCGTAGATTTGCCGGCGCCGGAAGAGCCGATTATGG
>RCUO01000393.1_pt1 | contig 22622 bp, 22 predicted proteins | sample 2166161 | NCBI WGS metagenome assembly RCUO01 (sample SAMN09932617, study PRJNA488358) | compost metagenome | feature: garden; material: soil; isolation source: compost soil in cyclohexanecarbonitrile-enriched culture | place: Germany: Experimental Botanical Garden Goettingen | collected 2016-01-27
GAACATGTGATTTGTCACAATGAGCACACTTTTAATTATTAAAAATCAAACAATTTTTTGACGGTGACACTTTTTTGGGCAAAAGAGTGTCATTTTCGCGATTTGTCCCCGGCAGGAGCGGATTTTTGGCTCCGGACGTCAGCCCTCAAGTAATATTTGATGTGTCTCCGCCGTTGTACGTATAATGGTAGAAAGCCCGGAACATCCGGGATAACGTTGTATTTAACATTAGGAGATGGAGAGCGGTATGGAAGAGTTACAAGAGATTGGGGAAGAGCGGGAGATCGTCCTGGATGTAGATATTGAGGAGGCAGGCTACGAGGCGGGGGATAAACGGATTTCCGATATTTCCTTTCAGGTCCGCCGGGGGGAGCTGCTTGGTCTGATCGGCCCGAACGGCGCCGGTAAAAGCACGACGATCAAGACACTGCTTGGGCTGCTCAAGCACGCTAAAGCCAAAGTGACGATCGGCGGGGAGAATAAATCGTATGCTTATGTCCCTGAGCAGCCGGTGTTCTATGAGGATCTGACACTCTGGGAGCATTTGGATCTGGCTGCTGCGGCCTACGGCCTGCCGTATGAGCAGTTTGAACCGGCAGCAGAGAAGCTGCTGGTACAGTTCGGAATGGGCCATGTGCGTGATGATCTTCCGGCAGGCTTCTCCAAAGGCATGAAGCAAAAGATGATGCTGATGCTGGGTTTTCTTGTTCAGCCTGACGTATATATCGTGGACGAGCCGTTTATCGGGCTGGACCCCCGGGCAACTAAGGATTTCCTGCGGCTGCTGGAGGCGGAGCGCCAGCGGGGAGCAGGGGTGCTTATGTCTACGCATGTTCTGGATACGGCTGAGAAAATCTGCGACAGCTTTGTACTGATCTCCGGCGGCGAAATAGCGGCCTCAGGGACGCTGGAGGAAATCCGCGACATTGCAGATCTGCCGGAGGGGTCGTTGTTTGATTGCTTCGACGAGTTGACATGAGGGGGCAGGAGCGTAAGGCTGCTAAGGCTCAGGGGGGGCGTGCGGCAGGTGCCGGCTACGCTTTCCCTACCGGGCCGCGGCTGTTCCGGCGGCGGCTGTTCTCACATTGGCGCGAGCAGACAGCCATTATCCGGACGGCAGTGGACTGGACAGTCCTGCTCTACTTAATCATCCCGGGCGGCCTGCTCGGCGGCCGTTTCTATTACGGCTTCTGGTCAGGAGAGATGCCTGGCTGGGTGTCAGTAATTCCATTCCTGTTCATTCTGCTTGTGCTGGCAATCCTGCTGCTGACCGGCGGAATGGTCCTGCTGCTGCAGGAAGGCGATTTGCTGTTCCTCAGACAGCGGCAGAACTGGATAGGAAGTATTCTGCTGCGCGGAACAACCTACAGCCTGACCGTGACTGCGCTCAAAATAGCCGCTGTGTATGCCGTTCTGCTGCCTTTCATCATCCGCGGCTACGGGCTCAGCCCGGCAGCAGCCGGAGCGCTGCTGCTGCTGAGTGTCACTGCCGGCTGGAGCATCAAGCTGCTGGGGCATATCGTCAGGGTGCAGCGTCAGGGCTTCCGCCGCTGGCTGTGGCTGCTTCCGGCCGTTACGGTGCCGTCCGCGCTGTATGTATGGCTGGCTTTGCAGTGGCAGAACAGCCCCCTGCTGCTGCTGGCTGCCGCCGCTGTATACGCAGGAGTAACCGCCTGGGCTCTACGTTACCGTCTCCGGCTGCGGGGAACCTTTCTCAGCGATGTGCGTGAAGACTATAAGCAGCGGATGAGAATCGCCGGCTTGCTGCTGCGCGGCGTACTGGATAAACCGCGTCCTACCAGATACAAGCCATGGATTTTCCGCAGGTCACAGCCGCTGCTGTCCTCAAAACGCCCGGAGGGCCGGTTCGCTGCCGCGGGGTTGAAGGCGCTTGTCCGCAATCCTGCTCATCTGAAGCTGTACTTATCGTTCACAGGCGTATCCATGACTGCACTCCTTATTTCTCCGGCCTTTTTAAAGTGGATCCTGTTAGCTGTTCTGGCGCTTTTAATGTGCTACTGGCTAAGCTCCTTCTGGCTGCTCTTTGCCGGAGATGATTACATCGGCATTTTGCCTTTCAGCAAAGTGCAAAAGGCTGAGGCCGGGGCGAAGGCTATGCAGATCATGGCTGTTCCCTATACGGTGTTATGCTCGGCAGCAGTATGTATTCCGCTGTACGGCTGGTGGGGGCTGCTGCTGTTTGCACCGCTTGGCTACGGCATCGGAACATTCACCGCCCGGATTTACACGACCATCCGCCTGACGGAGCATTAAGATTCCTGATGATATAAAAAGCGTTGCCCCCGCACATCCGGGGGCAACGCTTTTTGGCTTCCATAGAGAAGAATTCCTTTATTCAGGCCGTGAAGCGGCATTTTCACCGGCCATATAGCCTGTAGAGAAGGCTGCTGTAATATTATAGCCTCCGGTATAACCGTGAATATCAAGAATCTCCCCGCAGAAATAGAGTCCCTCCATCAGCTTCGACTGCATTGTTTTGGGATCAACCTCCTTGAGGTTAATGCCTCCGCCTGTAACAAAGGCTTCCTCAATCGATAAAGTGCCGTACACTCTGATCGGAAAACGCTTGATCAGCTGGGCGAACTGCTGCCAGTCCTGCTTAGGAATATTATCGTAGGTAAGCGTCTCGGGCAGGCCCGCTTTCTGCAGCAGGATCGGAATAATACGTTCAGGCAGATAACCCTTCAGCACATTTTTGACCGATTTTTTGGATTCCTGCTCTGCAAGCTTCAGAGTCTCGCTATATACCTCTTCTCTGCTCTTGCCCGGCAAAAAATCGATCGAGACTTCAATGTTACCGGTGCCGAACTGTTTCAGCGCCTTAACGACAAACTGGCTGCAGCGCAGGGCAATCGGCCCGGAAATACCGAAATGGGTGAACAGCATGTCCCCCTGATGCTCAATAAGCTTCTTGCCTTTGGGGTTCCAGACGGAAAGGGATACCTCTCTTAAAGAGAGACCCTGCAATTCTTTGCTCTGAATAAAAGGTTCATTGGAGGTAAGCGGTACCTCGGTCGGGAAAAGCTCCGTAATGGTGTGGCCGGCCTGCTCAGCCCAAGGGTAGCCGTCCCCGGTTGAGCCGGTCTGAGGTACGGATTTGCCGCCGGACGCAACGATGACATTGCGGGCCCTGATAACCTCGCCGCTGTGCAGACGGACCCCTTCCACCCTATCCTCGTTATAAAGGAGCTCGCGCACCGGAGCATGCAGCCGGATCTCGACTCCCTGCCCGCGCACCTGTTTGACCAGGGTGTCCACCACCGTTTTTGCTTTGTCGCTGACCGGAAACATCCGTCCATTGTCCTCTTCCTTCAGCCGGATACCCAGATTCTCGAAGAATGCGATGATATCCTTATTATTGAACTGGGAAAAAGCGCTGTACAGAAAACGGCCGTTTCCCGGAATATACTTGATCAGCTCATCGATCTCTTTGTTATTGGTTACATTACATCTGCCGCCCCCGGAGATCCCCAGCTTCCGCCCGAGCTTATCCCCTTTTTCCAGTAAAAGCACTTTTCCGCCCTTGCTGCTTGCGGCAATACCGGCCATCAGCCCGGCGGAGCCTCCGCCGATTATAATCACATCGTATCTCATTTAATTAACTCCCAAACTGTTTGATTGCTTTAATTTTACCATGACCGCCGGTTTGATGCAGCGCCTTGTTCCAGAGGGGAATGTCGTTGTAAGAAAACCCGGGCTATGCTTTAATCTAAATGGGAAAGGGTATTTTGTCTAACTCAGGGAGTGATTGCAATTAATAACGAAATAAAGGATATTCTATTGCAAATATCGGCAGCCTGCTCCTTTTTGTTTTTGTTTCAATGGTGGCTGGACAAGGGACACTTAACCCGCAGAAACCGGCGTCTCCCGGATGATCTGTCCTTTCTTGTAATCGGCTGTGCGCTCAGCATTGCCGCCTGCACGATCCTGTCATCCACACTGGCCGGAGGGGTCTATTTAAATATGGCGGTGCTGCCCGCTTTCATCGGAATCCTGTACGCCTCTTTCCGTTCGGGGCTGAGTCTTTGCGCTTACTTTCTGCTCTGCACGGTTTTATTCTCAGAGCCGCCGGGGCTGAGTGCCATCATCATTAATTCCGGTATCCTGCTCTATCCGCTGCTGTTCGGGTTAGCGCGTCCGTTTAAGCAGGCGAAGTGGATGGAAAAGGTTATGCTGCTGTCTGCTGTACTGTTCCCGTACATGTTTTTTGTTGTCATGCTTCCCAATATGAGAACAATCCGGGAGGCGCAGACCGTAAGCACCCAAGTTGCGCTCCTTACGTTATACCTGTTCACCACAGTGCTGATCGGCGGCCTGCTGGTCTTTTTGATCGAAACGGCATGGGATAAGGTTCAGGTTAAAGAGAAAATGAAGGGCCTATCGGAGCGGTTTATGTGGGAATCCAAAAAAATGGAGCAGGTCACCGATATTGTCCAGCTTAATATTATGTCCATGAATGAACGCGGGTATATCACAGAGCTTAATGAATTTATGCTGAAGCTGATCCGCCGGCATTACCCTGACTATACAAGGGAAAAAATTTTTTCCCGGCCGGCTGCGGTGCTGTTCGCTGACATTGTGGACAAGCAGACCTTTACGCAGCTGCAGGCTGTTTTTTATAACAAGCAGCGCTCCAACGCCAAGATCACCTGCGAACAATACACCTATCAGATTTATACAGCCCCGGTTCAGCAGGGAGCGGGCTACCCGGAAGGGGTGGTTATGATTGTCCAGGACGTTACGGAGGAGGAAAAAATCCGGACGGAGCTGGACCATGTGGAACGTCTGACGCTGGTAGGCCAGATGGCAGCCGGCATCACGCATGAGATTCGTAATCCGATGGCGGTAGTCCGCGGCTTTCTGCAGCTGATGCGTGAGAAAAGCCCGGGAGAGCTTGATTCCTATTACCAGATTGTCATGGACGAGCTGGACCGGGCCAACGGAATCATCAATGATTTTCTGTCTCTGGCCCAGAGCCGGGTCTCCGATAAAGAGGTGGTGCAGCTCCATCATATAATAGAAGAGCTGTCTCCGCTGCTCTGGGCAGATGCCAATCTGCGCGGCCAGAGTGTGGAGCTGAGCAGATGTCCTGCGCTGCCGCTGCTGAAGCTGAATGTCCGGGAGATCAAGCAGCTTATCCTGAACCTGTCCCGTAATGCGATGGAGGCGATGGATGCCAAAGGTATACTCACACTGGAGACCCGGGTTAACAGCTGTACTGTTGAGCTGACAATCAGGGATACCGGCAGCGGAATCGCACAGGATAAGCTTGCCGACCTGTTTACTCCCTTCTTTACTACCAAGAGCCAGGGGACGGGCCTCGGGCTGCCGCTGTGCTTAAGTATTGTCGAGCGTCATAACGGGACCATCAGGGTAGATTCGGCAGTGGGGGAAGGGTCTGCTTTTACAATAGCCATACCTTATGAAGCCTCTGAAGAAAACCTTGCAGGGTGAGGGAGAGTCCGCCGGCATTCCTTGCTTTCACAGGGTATGTATGTATAATAAAGTTAGTGATTGCTGCGGTTATGCAGCCTAATTCAACCGCTGTAAAAGGCAAAGGAGAGTGCTTGAGAATGTCCATGTCATTTAATCAATATATGCGTGATTCAATTCAGCCTATGCGCGACGATCTAACAGGTATCGGGTTCCAGGAACTGCTGACTCCGGAAGAAGTAGAGGCTGCCCTTCCATCTTCAAAGGGTACCGCGCTTGTTGTTGTTAATTCCGTCTGCGGCTGTGCAGCCGGCCAGTGCCGTCCCGGCGTAGCTCAGGCTCTGCAGAACGAGCTGCTCCCGGATCACCTGTTTACGGTGTTCGCAGGCCAGGAGAAGGAAGCAACTGCCAAAGCACGTGAATACTTTGCCCCATATCCGCCTTCTTCACCTTCCATCGCCTTGATGAAGGACGGGGAGCTCGTACATTTCATTGAACGGCATGGTGTTGAGGACCGTTCGGCAAGTGAAATTGCTGCTGAGCTGAAAGAAGTATTTGACCGTTATTGCCAGTAAATTACGGGTAATGGTTCAGAGGAATCTCGCGGCAGCCGAAGCCCGGCTCTGCGGGATTTTTTTTCGAATAGAAGGATATGCAGAAACGGAGGAATGGTTATGAGCCTGCAAGAAGAGATTATTGCTGCCCTTGGTGTCAAGCCGGCCATTGATGTGGAAGCAGAGGTGCAGAAACGGGTGGATTTTTTGAAAGCTTATATCCGCCAGGCCGGCGCACAGGGTCTGCTGATTGCGATTAGCGGCGGCGTTGACAGCGCTGTGGCAGCAGGGCTATGCAAACGGGCAACGGACGAGCTGTCTGCCGGGGAAGGCAAGGAATATATCACACTTGGTGTGTTCCAGCCCTATGGTGAACAGGAGGATATTGAGCACAGCTATGCGGTAGCGGAGGCTTTCGGGCTTACCCATAAGGTCGAAACCAATATCGAGGAAGCTGTTAATGAGATTGCACTCGAAGTGGAGCACAGCCTTAAGGCGCTGGGACAGCACCGCCACATCACGCACCAGGGCAAAGGGAATGTGAAGGCCAGAACGCGGATGGTGATGCAGTATGCGCTTGCTTTTGAGAATAACCTGCTGGTAGTGGGGACGGATCATGCCTCTGAGGCGATTACCGGCTTCTATACCAAGTGGGGGGACGGTGCGGTTGATATCACGCCGCTGAGTACGCTTAACAAACGTCAGGTCCGCCAGCTTGCCGTCTATCTGGGAGTGCCGGATGAGGTTGTGACCAAGGCGCCGACAGCGGGTCTGTGGCCCGGCCAAACGGATGAAACCGAGCTTGGTTTAACGTATGATGAGAACAGTGACTATCTGGAAGGTAAGCAGGTCAGTCTGGAGGCTGCAGAGAAGCTGGAGCGTTATTACAAAAGAACAGCGCATAAACGCAATGTTATCCCGGGGATATAGCAGAGGGTAAGATTCATTTGGTCAGAAAAAACCGCCGGAGTGTACCAGTACCGTCTCTCCGGCGGTTTTGCTGTGCAGTTTAAAGGGGGCTGCGCCGGCTCTCCAGTGTCTCATGGATGAAGGCGTCAGAAGCGATGATAGCCTGCTCCAGCTGCGGGGTTGTCCCGGCAAAGGGATGAACCGTGCAAAAGGTATGGTCTCCGCCTTCAATCTGGACCCAGCGGATATCGTGACGGAGCCCGGTTAGCTGCTCAGAGCCCTTCCGCAGCCGCGCGCTGTCTTCCGTTCCCTGAATCAGGATGGCAGGGAAGCGGGCAGTCTTCATCCGTTCAAGAATATTATAACGTTCGGCCTGGCGTTCCAGATCCTCAAGAATTACAGCATCCAGCGGCATCTGCTGGCCGGTACGGCCGTTAAGCACATGGCTGCGGCCTGCCGTTCTCATCTCGTGCTTCTGCTCCTCCGTGAACAGATCAAGGTCGGTGATCCCGTTCCAGGAGATGACTCCGGCAATTTCATCCGGATGGTCCAGCGCATAGAGCAGACTGTCCCCGGCTCCGCGGCTGTGTCCCAGCAGGAACAGGGGGAGCGCCCCGAATTTATGATGCTGGCTGAGATAGGAGAGCAGGATCTCCAGATCCCTGATTTCCCTGCTGTAAGTATTGCGGGCGAACTTCTCCAGCTCGGTGAAATTCTGCGGGTCCTCACCGATTCCGCTGTGGGAGAAGTTAAAAGAGATGACTTCATGGTCACGGCTCAGCTCGGCGGCGAGGTAGGGGAACATTCCCCAATCCTTGAATCCTTTATAGCCGTGTGCAATGACTATCAGGCTCGTGGCCTTGGTGCGGGCCGGGAAATGGGAGCAGCGCAGTACGGCATCCTCACCAGCGGGCAATTGGAAGTTACGGTTCATCGGGTGAATCCCCTCTCTTTGGTTCAGAGATAATATGACAGATAATAAATCCCGGACTATAATGATTCCAGAATACCAAGAATGTATATGAAGATAATACCATTAATAAAGCGTTCATTGAAAGACAGCAGATAGAAGACCGGGGATTGAAGACTAAGCATTATCAGGCGGCACTTTTATAAGGAGTGTGGAATTGTGATTTATGGAATTGGACATGATGTGCTGGAGATCCGGCGCATGAAGGATATATTATCTAAGGCATCCGGCAGCAAGTTCATCAGGCGTATCCTTACTCCGTCTGAGCTTGAGCTGGCGGACGGACGGGCAGGCAGACTGCCTGAATTCGCCTCGGGCCGGTTTGCTGCGAAGGAGGCGGTGGTTAAGGCGCTGGGCTGCGGAATCGGCAGCGTAGCGGGCTTTCAGGATATTGAGATTCTGCCCGATGCCTCCGGCAAACCGTCCGTGACACTTTCAGAGCAGGCCTGGTTCAGGCTGGGGCTGAACGGGGAAGAGCATATTATCCATCTTACTATAACCCACAGCCAGGAGCTGGCTTCAACCTTTGCGGTTGTGGAGCGGCGAGGCTGAGACAGGCTGTGCTGGATGCGGATAGCAGTGAGAGAGTTGCGGTCAGGGCAAGAGAACGTTAAGTGCTGCAGAGCACTTCCCTGAGGAAGAGAATTTACAGGCAAGGAGCAAAAGAATGACAACGGATAAACAACAAGAGCAGGAGCAGCAGGTTAAGTTGTTTTTTAGTACAAATCTGCTGGAGTGGTATAAGGTGCAGAAGCGGGATCTGCCGTGGCGGCGCCACCGCAATCCGTATTATATCTGGATATCGGAGATTATGCTGCAGCAGACAAGAGTGGATACGGTCATTCCTTATTTCAACCGGTTCATCGAGCGGTTTCCGACCGTGGAGTCACTTGCGGATGCGCCGGAGGAAGATGTGCTGAAATGCTGGGAGGGGCTGGGCTACTATTCACGTGCGCGGAACCTGCAGCATGCGGCAAAGCAGGTTAAGGACCAGTACGGCGGGGAGGTCCCTAACGACCGCGATGCTGTCTTCAGCCTGAAGGGTGTCGGCCCTTATACGGCTGGTGCGATCCTCAGCATCGCCTTCAACCGGCCTGAACCGGCGGTGGACGGCAATGTGATGCGGGTGTTATCCCGCTATTTCCTGCTGGAGGATGACATCGCTAAGGTGCCCACCCGGGTGAAGATGGAGCGTCTGGCGGCTGAGCTGATCCCGGAGGGGGAGGCTTCGCATTTCAATCAGGCGCTGATGGAGCTGGGCGCGCTGATCTGCACGCCGAAATCCCCGCGCTGCCTCATCTGCCCGGTGATGGAGCACTGCGCGGCGCGCCTGGCGGGCTGCGAGACCTCGCTGCCCGTCAAGACCAAGGCCAAGCCGCCGCGTCCGGAGGAGCGGCTGGCGGCCCTCATCACCGGCAGCGGTGAGCATGCCGGTAAGGTGCTGATCCGGCAGCGGCCACAGAGCGGGCTGTTAGCCCGCATGTGGGAGCTGCCGCACTGGCCTGCGCCGCCTGCTGCGGGCGGCGCCACCGGGGCGCTGCTGCCGGAAGCGGCAGCGCTGGACCGGCTGCGCCGGTCCCTGCGTCAGGCCGGGATCTTCGCCCGGCCTGAGGGGCACTGGACGGCTGCGGAGCATACGTTCAGCCATATTGTGTGGACCCTGCAGGTGTACATCTGCAGGGAAGAGGACGGCCTTGCTCTGCCGCTGGCGGCAGAAGCGCGGGCGTCCTATGGGACGGCGGCGGCTGAGCCGGCCGCCGGGCTGCTGCCGGCGGAGCCCTTCGCGGATGGGGACCATCCGGAGGACGCCGGCGCGGTGCGCTGGATCTGCCGTGAGGACATGGCGGACTACGCCTTCCCGAACGTCTTTCTCAAGCTGCTCAACAGCTACTTCGATGAGGCGGAGAAAGAGCAGCTGTAGCTGCACCGCAAGAAACAGCCTTGCCGGCAATACGGCAAGGCTGTTTTTCTTGCGAAATTACGGAGGCGGGCTGCAGCCTGGCTAATGCGCCTCAGCAGCTGCACTCTCCAACTAGCTGATCAGTTTAGCTGCACTCTCTACACTTAAAACCTGCGTATCTCAGCCTTTTCACCGTATAGCTGCAGTTTGTACAGCTAAATCAGCCTGAAACAGCTGAAAATCAGCAATGCCCATTTTTTAATTGCACAGAGTGCAGCTAAGCGGCAGATATGGCCAAAAACGGGGGTTTTAGTTGCACAATCTACACTTAAAGCAAAGCGTACGCACCCAGCCCCCGTCCGGCCACGTTCAGAGCCCGCAATCAGCCCCGTCCGGCCACGTTCAGAGCCCGCAATCAGCCTCGATCCAGCCTCCATCCAGCCCATGTTCAAAGCCCCTGCCCAGTCCGCAACACACAAAAACGGATACCGCCCGGGGGCAGTATCCGTTATGTTCACCCTGTCCGCTTAGGCGGCAGGAGTCTTATTTTGCGCTTTCGTAGCGTTTGCCGACTTCTTCCCAGTTCACTACGTTCCAGAACGCTTTGATGTAATCAGGGCGTTTGTTCTGGTAGTTCAGGTAGTAAGCATGCTCCCATACATCCAGACCAAGGATTGGTGTAGCACCTTCGCTGATTGGATTGTCCTGGTTAGGTGTGCTTGTTACAGCCAGCTTGCCGTCTTTAACAACGAGCCAAGCCCAGCCGCTGCCGAAACGGGTAGTTGCCGCCGCAGCAAAATCTTCTTTGAATTTGTCCAAGCCGCCGAGCTCGCTGTCGATAGCTGCCGCAAGTGCGCCAGCCGGAGCGCCGCCGCCGTTAGGTCCGATAACTTCCCAGAACAGCGTGTGGTTAGCATGGCCGCCGCCGTTGTTGCGGACAGCAGTGCGGATAGCTTCAGGTACTGCGTTCAGGTCAGTGAGCAGCTCTTCGATGCTCTTGTCCTGCAGTTCAGGCGCCTTTTCCAGAGCAGCGTTCAGGTTCGTCACATAAGTGTTGTGGTGTCTGTCATGGTGAATTTCCATCGTCAAAGCGTCGATGTGTGGTTCAAGTGCGTTGTTCGGGTAAGGAAGTGCCGGTAATTGAAATGCCATGGAAAAATCCCTCCTGAGTTTATGAGAATTTGTATAGATAAAGAATTTTGGCGGTCTTGACGTCAAAACCCCTTATTTCCAATGTGCCCTATAGGGTATGTAACCAATAAGATACTATTATTAAACCGTATCTGGAACAAGAATGCAACATTAAACAAACATTTATGTTTAGAAAGTGTGAGGCCCGATTAACTTACCGGCTATGTTAAGGCTATGTTAAAAGTTTAGAATCTCCCGGAAAAGAAACTTTATGCGCTTAAAATTACCTTAAACATGTAAATGTGTAAAGTTGTTCAATGAAAGCGCTTGATATAAAGCGCTTTCTAAAGAAAAATGGTGATATCGCCAGAAAAGTGTGCTTTAATAGAGTTAAAAGCAGGTATTTTAAAAGCAGGTATTCCTCGGTTTTTGAACATTGAAGATGCTATCAGCCGTTTACATAAGGTTAATACTTCTTTGACCACGAGAAAAGCTTCCAATGTCATGATGGATTCGGCGACTTCTTCGAGATAGCATCCATTCGTTTTTCCATGCTTTTTTTCTTTGTCTACTGTTGCGGGAACTCCTTCTTTTTGTAAAATCCAAGCCATAGAAAAGGGAGATTTAAAGAATGCACGTTCGTTCCTTTCAATTAAGCGACGTTACCCCTGTGACTGAATTGCTGCAGAACGCATTATCGGAAGAATGTTTTGAGAGCACGATGGAGCCTTTCTCCAGGCAGCTTTCCTGGGATTCCGATCTCATTGTAGTTGCTGAAGAAGATGGTGAGATTGTCGGTGCACTGATCGGTACGATTGAAAAGAATCACGGCTGTTATTTCCGTATTGCCATTCATCCCGAATACCGCCGCAGAGGAATCGGCAGAAGTCTGGTATCGGCGATGGAGAACAGATTCCAGGCCCGTAAGGTTAGCGGCATCTTTGTAGCCGTTGACGAGCACAACTCGTTTGCTTTGCCGCTGTATGAAGCTATGGGCTATAACGAGAATCAGATTTTCAAATCCGTACGTAAGCTTAGCATTGTCGGTTAAGAATTATTTCTTCCGATATACGTAAGCGGAAACATTTACTAGAATAGAGAACTATGACGATTTGCATAGTCTGTTCCATTATACTAAAGCATATCTCCCCGTTGTCGTTGCAAATGGCCGGGAGATATGCTTTTCTATTGTTATGGGCCAAAGCACAAGCGGCGTCGCCTTAATAATTATCAGAGCAAGAAGGTGGCATATGAACGGTGTACCGGAAAAGGCATTCATGCGCAGCCGCAAACAAAGATACCGCTCGGTTACCCATAACGGCTCCAGAAGAGGGCCGGCACATAAATGGGCACGGGAATTGCGGGACTGGATGTTCACTGCTGCAATTGTATTTGTAATCATGTCGCTGCTTAATCTGTTTGTGTTCAATGTCTCAACCGTAATCGGACAGTCTATGCAGCCCACGCTGTATGAGGGTGAGAAGCTGATTATCAACAAAATAACCTTAAGCTTTGCTGACCCGGGGCGGGGAGATGTTGTTGTGCTTCATGATCCGAGTCTGGGACCGGACCGCAAGGAATATCTGGTTAAACGCGTAATCGGCGTACCGGGTGATGTAATAGAAGTGAAAGAGCATCAGCTTTATGTCAACGGCGTATTGGCTGATGAGCCTTATGTAGATACAGCTGTGCAGGATTCGGATTTTGAGGCATTGACGGTTGAAGCCGGAACCTACTTTGTGATGGGGGATAACCGCCATGCCGGCGCGAGCAAGGACAGCCGTTATTTCGGGGCTGTGCCGCAGTCCTTCATCGTCGGAAAGGCCATGTATATCTGGTGGCCTCTGTCCAAACTTAATGCTCTATAAGCGGCGGATCCGGCAAGAATGAAGTTTTATATATATGAGCAAATAAAGAGCAGAAGGAGAAGGCGGAAATGAATATCAAGGCCCAATCAGCGTATGCCCCGCCGGCTTCCAGGTGGGAGCAGCTGAAGGCTGACATTAAAGAGGCTGCCCCGCAGCTAGGCATTGATGATGTCGGGTTCACTACGGCTGAGCCCTTTTTATATTTGAAGAACATTCTTCAGGATCACCGGGATAAAGGCTATGAGTCCGGCTTTGAGGAGCAGGATCTGGATAAGCGGACGGTACCGGCGCTGAAGGACGGTACGGCTATGTCCATTATTGCCATATCTGTAGCTTATCCCTCCAAAATGGTGAATCCGCCAAAATCGGAGCCGGGGGAGCGCCGGGGCATTCTTGCCCGGGCCTCCTGGGGACGTGACTATCATCTGGTCCTCCGTGAAGCGCTGGCTAAGCTTGAAGCCTTTATTCTTGAACGCGTACCGGATGCGTTGCTTGAGAGCATGGTCGATACCGGTGTTCTGGTAGACCGTGCGGTGGCGGAGCGGGCCGGCATCGGCTTCAGCGGCAAAAACTGTGCGATTATATCCCCGGAATGGGGGTCATGGATCTACCTGGGAGAGATGGTGACGAATATTCCGTTTCCTCCGGATAAGCCGGTTGAGGACGGCTGCGGAGACTGCACGAAGTGTATTGATGCCTGTCCTACAGGAGCGCTCGTCGGTCCGGGCCAGCTGAATGCGCAGGCCTGTATTTCTTTCCTTACACAGACCAAGGGCTTCCTGAGTGAGGAATATATGACGAAGATCGGGAACCGGCTGTACGGCTGCGATACCTGCCAGATTGTCTGCCCCAAGAACCGGGGCAAGAACTGGAACCACCGGCCGGAGCTGCAGCCTGATCCGGAGGTGGTCAAGCCGCTGCTGCTGCCGATTCTTGACTTAAGCAACCGTGAGTTCAAGGAGAGATTCGGCCTGAGCTCAGCAGCCTGGCGCGGCAAGAAGCCGATTCAGCGTAATGCGGTTATTGCGCTGGGCAATTTCAAGGAGGCGGCTGCAGTACCGAAGCTGACGGAGATCGTCCTTAAGGAGACCCGTCCGGAGATGCGCGGTACGGCGGCCTGGGCTCTGGGCAAAATCGGCGGCGCTGAGGCGCTGGCGGCTATAGAGCAGGCGCTTCAGCGTGAAGAGGACGACGTAGTGCGGGAAATGCTGGACCGGGCACACAGCAGACTGCTGAAGCAGGGGGATGCAGGCAATGAATAAGCATGGTGCAGGAGCAGAAGCGGTATACTACAGCGCGATGGAATCGCTGATCGGCCCTTTGACTCTGTGTGCAACAGAACAGGGGCTGTGCCTGATTGAATTCGGCCCGTTTGAAGAGACGCGCGAGCAAGCGGAGAAATGGCTCGCTGCACAGCTTGGCCGCGTGGAGCTGCTGCCGGGGGAGGAGCAGCTTGCCGGGGTGAGACTTCAGCTTACGGAGTATTTTGAAGGGCGCCGCCGGGACTTCGCTCTGCCGCTTGATATGCGCGGAACACCGTTTCAGCTGCAGGTATGGGCAGCACTGCGCAACATCCCTTACGGCGCATCTGCTTCCTACAAGGAAATCGCGCAGGCAGTAGGGAATGTAAAGGCAGTCCGGGCAGTCGGCGGTGCGAACAACCGCAATCCGGTTCCTGTGATTGTTCCCTGTCACCGTGTCATTGGTGCAGCCGGTGCGCTTGTGGGCTATGCCGGAGGACTGGGGATTAAGAGCCGTCTGCTGGAGCTGGAGGCAGGGGAATCAGCCCGGGATGGAGCCGGAATTTATCTCTTTTAATTTAAGGGATTTTCCAATTGCTGTGCAGATGTTGAAATGCTATGATAGAATCGCGTGCCCTTGGCGGGTATGCAGACAATTGAGCACAAAGGTGGACTTAAGATGGATATTGCATTACCTATTATTACGCTTGTCGTAGGTCTGATTGGCGGATTTGCTATTGGTGTATTCTATCTGCGCAGACAAATGTCAACGATGCAGAATGATCCTGAAATGCTTCAGAAAGTGGCTAAGCAAATGGGCTACAACCTTAACGGCAAACAAATGCAGCGTGCCCAGCAGATGCTGAAGAATAACGGCGGACAGCCGGGACGGCCTGCTCCGGCAGCCAGACAGAAACCGGGCCGCAAAGGCAGATAATAGGTTCTCGTTATAAATAATTATAGATACGGGGACGAAAGGGGGAGGCTTCATGGGGGGCATCAAGGAATATGTGAACGGTAAGGTATCTGTGAACCGTGAGCAGATCGAGTACCACGTTGCGAAAATATTGGAGTTAATCGGTGAAGACACCGGCCGTGAAGGGTTGCTGGAAACGCCGGCGCGCGTCACGCGGATGTACGAGGAGATCTTTGGCGGTTATTCAATAGATCCCCGCGAGGCGCTCGGCGTTACATTTGATGAGTCTCATGAAGAGCTGGTTATTGTAAAAGATATCGTCTATTACAGCCAGTGCGAGCATCACATGGCCCCTTTCTTCGGCAAGGTGCATATCGGCTATGTTCCAAGCGGACATATTGCCGGGCTTAGCAAGCTGGCCCGGCTGGTGGAGGCTGTAAGCCGGCGCCTGCAGGTGCAGGAACGCATTACGGCGCAGATTGCGGACATTATGGTAGAGGTGCTGGGCCCGCATGGTGTGATGGTAGTTGTGGAGCCGAGCGGGCGGATTGCCGGGCTTAGCAAGCTGGCCAGACTGGTGGAAGCAGTGAGCCGGCGCCTGCAGGTACAGGAGCGTATCACAGCACAAATTGCTGATATTATGGCAGAGGTGCTGAGTCCGCACGGCGTGATGGTTGTGGTAGAGGGAGAGCATCTGTGCATGTGCGCCCGCGGGGTGAAGAAGCCCGGCAGCAAGACGGTGACCATGGCGACCAGAGGCAGCTTCCGTGAAGATGCTGCAGCCCGCGCAGAATTCCTGGCCTTAATCAAAGAATAGAACGGAGCAGGCTGTAAGCCTCTCCGAATATATGCAAATCCCGTCCAGCACTCCGGTGATGGACGGGATTTTTTTAGTTCTGCCGTGCGGCAGGAGCGGCCAGCTGTGCTTTCCGGGTTAAAAAGGCTGCCACATCAGCTTGCGTGCGGCCGCGTAACGCTGGGATACATACGGCCAGTTGACCACCTTCCACCAGTCTTTTATATAATCAGCCCGGTTATTCTGGTGTTTAAGGTAATAGGCATGCTCCCAGACGTCCAGCACCAGCAGAGGTACGACATCCCACTGTGACAGATTCTGGTGCTTCTCAGCGGTCAGTATCTCCAGCCTGCGGCTGCGCGGGCTCCAGACCAGGAGGGCCCAGCCGCCGCCTTCCACCTTGTTGGCCGCCTCAGTAAACTGGCTCTTGAAGGCGTCGTAGCTGCCGAAGCTGCGTTCTATGGCATCCAGCAAGGCTCCTGTCGGCCGTCCCCCGCCCTGCGGAGACATGACATTCCAGAAAATGGTGTGAAGATAATGTCCTGCCCCGTTAAAGGCAAGCTCCCGCTCCCAGTGCTTAACCAGCTCGAAATCGCCGCTCTTGCGGGCCTCAGCCAGCTTGAGCTCCGCCTTGTTCAGCCCGTCTACATAGCTCTGGTGGTGTTTATCATGGTGAATAATCATCGTCTTCTCGTCAATGTAAGGCTCCAGCGCATTATAGGAGTAGGGAAGCGGCGGAAGAGTATGGCCGCCGACCGGGACCGAGCCCGGCTCATGCAGCTCCGGCAAGGAGGCTCCGAGGGCCTCCAGTCCGGGAACCTCCCGGGTCTCAGGCCAGTATACCGGCTCTTGCTGCTCGGGCTGGTGACCAGTATACCGGCTCTTGCTGCTCGGGCTGGTCTATAGCCGCTTCCCGCATCATTCCAGTGATTTGTCCCGGAGCGCTGAGCGTTCCCAGTACAGCAAGGAAGTACTCCGATTCGCGGATAATATGCAGAATCACTATGCCGGCCAAAGGCTGGACCTTAACGGCCGGGCTGGTCTCCCGCAGAGCGTACAGCTGGCGGATGAATTCGCGGGACTGTCCGCACGCGGTGTGAACAAGCTGTCCGGTATCGTCAGCAAGCCCGAAGTGTCCGCCCGGGACAGGAACCAGTGAGACTTCGAGCAGCCTACGTGCAGTCTGCTCTGCGGCGCCAAAAACAACAGCCCACTCTTCCAGCAGTTTAAGGTAGGGCTCCTCCAGAGCGGGAACAATTCCTTTGATAACCCCGGTATGCTCCTTCTCCTGGGTTTTCCAGACAATAATCTCCTCAAGAATACGCACAGGCAGCAGCGGCCCGTATATATACAGCATGGCTGGAAGACCTCCTGTCTTAGCTCAATAACGGTTCATTATATGAACTGTGAAAGGAGAATATGAGAAGGATTCCAAGAACAGATGGGGATTCTTTGTCTGCACCGTAGGGGGCTTTTTCCGGAAAAACCGGCAGCCTGACGCCAAAAAAGCGTGCAGGCCGGTATAATAACGGCGCTGCACGCTTTCTTAAGTGCTGGTTGTTTATTTGCTTGCAGCCCTGATTCCGCTGCCCTCCTGCGACTCTGCCAGCTGCACATTGCCGAGGAAAGCGGAGACACGGCGCAGATATTCACGGGGATGCTCGCGGAACAGCAGCTCATGATGGCTGTCCTCTATAATCCATGAATCGGAATAGGGATTGCTCTGATTGGCTGCCAGCTCCTCGGCAATCGGATAAGGCGCCTTATCATCCTTCGTGCCGTGCATGAACAGGATCGGGAACGGATAATCCTCCTTTTTGACTTGGCTGTAAGGAATCTGATTCAGTCCCGTACCGTTCAGCACCGGGAACAGAAGCTCCATAATTTCCAGGGAGGGCTGGCGGGGCAGGTCAATATTCTGCTTGATATTATGATAAAGCGTATCCGGCTCCAGCAGGAACGTGCTGTCCAGAATCATGGCATCGACGTCTTCTGTGACAAGCCCGGCCTGAAGCGCAGTGCCTGCACCCATGGAGAAGCCCCAGACGACAATCTCCCGGGCACCCCGTTCTTTGGCGAAATTAATCGCACCGAGCAGCTGCTGGGACTCTTTTTTGCCGCCGGTAGCAATATCCTTGTTAACCTGGGCGGCAAAGCCGTAATCGAACATGACGACATTAAAGTTCAGGCTGTGCGCATAATGGGCCAGATCATACATGGGAACCCAGGTTTCCTCGCGGTTCGCGCCGTAGCCGTGGCTGAACACGATTGTCTTGGTGGAGCCTTCAGACGGGATGTACCAGCCCTGCATCGTGCGGCTGCCGTCGAGTGCCGGGAAGTTCACATCCTCATATTCCAGCCCCTTGGCAATCATGGGTGTGGAATAGAGGGGGGCTACTGTCGGGTTAGACAGCACCCAGGCGATATAGGCATGAAGTGCAATAAAACAGAAGACAAAAAAGAAAAAGACCGATAACAGCAAGGCTACAATAATATGCTTGAAACGGATCATCCGCAGAGAAATCTGATGTGCTGCATCCGGCGTCTGCTTATCAGGCTTGTGTGAGACCGGCGGGCCGGTACGGAGAGTTGCCAGATCCATAATGTCCACTCCTAAAATAATAATTCATATATTTAATCGTAGGTTCCAGGCCATGCAAAGTCAATGAATTCGCCGCTTTTGTAATGTAAATGTAAACTGCGCCCCAGGCTTTTCCGGTGCCTTAATTATGCTGGACTTTCCCCGGACTTTTGCTCTAAGATAGAGTTGACTATGTAGAATAATGTAACCGGGTTTCATTTAATGAAACAGGTAAGGGGAGAATAATGTGGAGGACCGGAAGCTGACTGTTCGCGCTGTAGAAAGGGCGCTGGATATATTACTGTGCTTTACCCAGGAGAGCGATTTGAGCCTTACAGAGATTGCGGGGAAAATCAGTCTGCATAAAAGCACAGTGCACCGCCTGCTGACGACGCTTGAGGAAAAAGGATTTCTGCTGCGTAATGAAGGGACGGATAAATACCGGCTTGGCATCCGGATCTGGGAGCTGTCCACCCACCTGCCGACCCTTGATGAGCCGGCGGTGCTGCTGCTTCCGGCAATGGAGCGGCTGCGTGACCGGCTTGGAGAGACCGTCAGCCTGTACCTGCGTGATGATCTGGAGCGTGTACGGATCCAGGCCGTCCAGAGTCATCAGGCTATCCGGCGTGTAGCCCAGATCGGCGCCCGTCTGCCGCTGTCTGTAGGTGCTTCCAGCAAGGTGCTGGCTGCCTATGCGCCATCTGAGATTCAGGTGCGGCTGCTGGCTGATCCCTCCTGGCCGGAGAGCGTCGACCGCAGTCTTTATCTGGAGCAGCTGAGAGAGATTACACGCCGCGGATACGCGACCAGCTTCGAGGAGCGTGAGCCGGGGGCAGCTGCGGTAGCTGTTCCGATTGTCGGGCGCACCGGCAAGGTTGCAGCGGCGCTGTCCCTTTCAGGCCCCGTCAGCAGGCTGTCACAGGAGACGCTGCAGCAGTATGCTGTCATTCTTGCAGAAAGTGCCGCGGAGATGGGTCTTATGATCGGATAACCGTAAATTATTTTACAGGGCCGGAATTTCCGTTATGGAAGCGTTTAATTAGGGTATATAGAAAGTAAACGTCAGACAAAACCGGAGTGATATGCCAATTGGGTATAATATCTATCCGATTTAGCACTGGCGTTCTTTTTTATAATTGATGAAAAATTGTATCTGCGCCCAAAATGGACTATGATAAAAAGCTATATATAGGAAAGTAGGAAGTGGCGATTTGCGCATGTATATGTTCTTTGTTAATTCCGGGCATGGGGTGATTCTATGATTGCGGCAGTACCAGACACGTTAATGGAAGAGATTCAGCAGCTGCAGGATACGTTCGGCGCTGCTGCGGATCAGGCTATCGTGCTGACCGACAAGGACGGTTGCATCATTACTTCTCCGGCAACTCCCGGTACGCTTTTCAAGGAGATGCTGGATTCGCTGCAAGACACTTCCTGCGGCTGTGAACGGCTGCTGCACCGGCTGGGGGACTCACAAGATCCCGCCGTCATGGAATGGGTTCCCGGATTAAAGTATGCTGTTACTCCGCTGGCTGCAGGTTACGGCCGGGTCTATTATTTATGGTCCGGGCTCTATATGGAGCAGGGGACCAAGCAGCAGGTGCTGGCCGTGTTCGAAGCAAGGATGCAGAAGCACCCTGCCTACGGCCGGCTGATATCCAGTCTCCGTGCTATGCCGGAAATCAGCGGGGAGCGGATAACGGAAATCGGGAAAAGCATTTCGGTGCTTGCCCGCATTATATGTAAGCTGCTGGCCGGATGGGTGCTGAAACCGCAGAAAGAGCGGAACGGCCGGCCTTTTAGCGGTGTCCTGGAGCAGCTGGACATGGAAGGGGTTCTGCGCCTTAAGGAAGCCGCTGAGGACCTCCAGCGTGCCGGATCGCTACAGGAGCTTGGCAAGCAGCTGCTGGATGTGGTGACGGGTCTGCCCTTTCCTCTGTCTTCGGTGCTGGTGCTTTTCCAGAACGGGGATCATGCCGCCCATACATACTACGCAAGAGGCTGGACGCCGGAATCCGGTGATTATTATGTAAGGGATCTGGAATCCCGCTATTCCCCGCAGTCTTTTCTGTCCTCTGCAATTATTCATGAAGCAGCGGGGGGACTTATTCTGCTGGAATGCCCGCTGCTGGCCGGTAATGAATTTAGAGGGGTTCTCTCTGTCGGTTTCAGGCAGCGCAGGGAAGCCGAGCAATGGATAATACAGCTGGAAACGGTGGCGGGACTGGCCGGGTGGGCCATCCGTCTGATTGAGAAGGACAGCAGATACTGGAAGCAGTCCGAGGTATTCCTGGCGAGCTTCCGGGAATATCTGCAGAATAACAATATTCCGCTCCAGTATTTGTCACTGGATGCTTCAGAGCTGGCCCGTGATTTTGCCCGCTATCTGGAGCGCCCGGAGGCTGAAGCAGAGCTGGTGAGCCGCGCTTGTCTGCTTGCTCCTTTCCGCAGTGATCTTCTTGGAGAGTACGGATTTTTTGCAAAGGAGCTTGAACTGCTGAAACAGGTGGACCGGCTGCGCTTACCCGAATGTTCACAGGAACGGACAGTTCTGCCGCTGGCAGTCCAGCTTTTGGCTCTGGTCCTGCACCATATGAGCGGACAGGCAGACCGCAAGCATCCTGCCGGACCGCCGCTGAAATGGATCGACTATTCCCGCTTCAGTCCGGAGCCTAGCATGACAACGGCGGTTGAAGATGAGCCGCGCTCATCGTTTGAGCGCTTTCTGCAGAGCCGTGCCTATTCCAGGCCTAAGAAGCGGGCGGTTACAGGATCAAGGCTGCTGGACAGTGCTGCGCTGACGCTTCCGAAGGAGGAATGGGGCATCTCGCCGCGCGAGGAAGAGGTGCTGGAGCTGATTGTGCACGGCAAGACGAACAAAGAGATTGCCGGCGCCCTGTTTATCAGTGAGCATACCGTCAAAAACCATCTAAGCCGTATCTTCAATAAAATGAATGTGACCGACCGCTCACAGATTATTGCCCTCATCTATAAACGTATCCTGAATTCGGAACGGATTGAGATCTGACAGGTCCGATAAATAAACAGCCCCCGCTGCTTCCTCAGGAAGCAGCGGGGGCTGTTATTATCTGGTCCGGCCGGCAGGCCGGATTATTCAAGCTGTTTATTCTACAGGCAGAGCTGTTTCTGAAGCGGTAGCGTCAGCCAGCATCTGGCGGAGTACCGTTTGCAGAATACCTCCATTGCGGTAGTAGTCAATATCCACCGTGCTGTCCAGCCGCGCGATGACCGGGAACTCGAACTGTGTACCGTCTTCCCGGGTAGCTGTAACAGTCAGCTCCTGACCCGGAAGCACATAGTTGTCGAGACCGGTAATATTGAAGGTCTCGCGTCCGGTCAGCCCCATGCTGCTCCAGCCGTGGCCTTCCTGGAACTGCAGCGGCAGTACGCCCATGCCGACCAGATTGCTGCGGTGAATCCGCTCGAAGCTCTCGGCGATAACCGCCTTGACGCCCAGCAGCAATGTGCCTTTGGCTGCCCAGTCACGCGAGCTGCCTGTGCCGTATTCCTTGCCGGCGATGACGACCAGATTCTGGCCGGCCGACTGGTACAGCATGGAAGCATCGTAGATGGACATGACTTCTTCGCTTGGCAGGAAGGTGGTCACGCCGCCCTCTGTTCCCGGAGCAACTGCATTACGGATCCGGATGTTGGCGAATGTGCCGCGCATCATCACTTCGTGATTCCCGCGGCGTGAGCCGTAGGAGTTGAAGTCAGCCCGTTCCACACCGTGACCGCGCAGATATTCTCCGGCTGGACCGGAAGTGGAGATATTCCCGGCTGGTGAGATATGGTCGGTAGCTTAATATCGCCGATGCCGTCAGCAAGGTTCTCGAAGAACGGCGGATTCTGGATGTAGGTGGAGTTGTCATCCCACTCATACAGCTCGCCTTCAGGTACAGGGATAGCATTCCAGCGTTCATTGGCGGTGAACACATTCTCATATTTACGGCGGAACATTTCCGGACTTAGTGAGACTCCGATGGCTTCGCGGATCTCGGCAGATGTCGGCCAGATATCCTTCAGGAACACAGGCTCTCCCTGCGGGTCGTAGCCGAGCGGTTCTGTCTGCAGGTCAATATTAACCGTGCCGGCCAGGGCATAAGCCACAACGAGCGGCGGTGAAGCCAGATAGTTGGCCTTGACCTGGGCATGCACGCGGCCTTCGAAGTTACGGTTACCGGATATTACAGCGGCTACCGTCATATCATTGTCAGTGATAGCCTGGCTGACTTCATCCGGCAGCGGGCCGGAGTTGCCGATGCAGGTCGCGCAGCCGTA